>Ga0100377_1001893_pt1 | contig 17766 bp, 10 predicted proteins | sample CryGeymeta201501_FD_83664 | JGI IMG/M metagenome (GOLD analysis project Ga0100377, IMG submission 83664) | Groundwater microbial communities from Crystal Geyser aquifers in Utah, USA - Crystal Geyser metaG 2015-01 | ecosystem: Environmental > Aquatic > Deep subsurface > Groundwater | place: USA...
AGAAGCCAAAAAACAAGCGGAGCTAGAAGCTAAATCAAAAGCGGAAGCAGAAGCTGCCAAAAAGCGAGAGGAAGAAGAACGTAAGTTAAAAGAATTAGCAGAGTTAGAAGCTAAAAAACAAGCTGAATCTGAAGCTAAATCAAAGGCTGAAGCAGAAGCTGCCAAGAAAAGAGAAGAGGAAGAACGTAAGTTAAAAGAGTTAGCTGAACTGGAAGCTAAAAAACAAGCGGAGCTAGAAGCCAAATCAAAAGCGGAAGCAGAAGCTGCCAAGAAACGAGAGGAAGAAGAACGTAAGTTAAAAGAGTTAGCTGAACTGGAAGCTAAAAAACAAGCTGAATCTGAAGCTAAATCAAAGGCTGAAGCAGAAGCTGCCAAGAAAAGAGAAGAGGAAGAACGTAAGTTAAAAGAGTTAGCAGAGTTAGAAGCCAAAAAACAGGCAGAGCTAGAAGCTAAATCAAAAGCCGAAGTTGAAGCAGCAGCAAAACGTCAGGAAGATGAGAAGAAATTAAAAGAAATAGCAGAAGCAGAAGCTAAAAAACAGGCAGAATTGGAAGCCAAATCAAAGGCTGAAGTGGAAGCTGCCAAAAAGCGAGAGGAAGAAGAACGTAAGTTAAAAGAACAAGCAGAACAAGAAGCCAAAAAACAAGCGGAGCTAGAAGCTAAATCAAAAGCGGAAGCAGAAGCTGCCAAAAAGCGAGAGGAAGAAGAACGTAAGTTAAAAGAATTAGCAGAGCAAGAAGCTAAAAAACAGGCTGAACTAGAAGCTAAATCAAAAGCCGAAGTTGAAGTAGCAGCAAAACGTCAGGAAGATGAGAAGAAATTAAAAGAAATAGCAGAAGCAGAAGCTAAAAAACAGTCAGAATTGGAAGCCAAATCAAAGGCTGAAGCGGAAGCTGCCAAGAAAAGAGAAGAGGAAGAACGTAAGTTAAAAGAGTTAGCAGAGTTAGATGCGAAAAAAGCAAAAGAGGAACAACAAGCGAAACAAGCTGAGTTAGAAGCGTTGAATAAAAAAATGCAAGAAGAACAAGAAAAACGTGATGCTCAACTGAAAGCAATGGAAGAGGAACGCTTAAAAGCTGAAACCGAAGAGGCTGCTAAACAAAAGGAAATAGATGATAATGCAGAAAAAGCTGGATTTATTATGAAATCATCATCAACTACTGATAGTAAGAAAAAACCACTTTCAAAAGCGGCTAAACAATTTTCAGGATCTAAAAAAGCGAAGTTTTAATTTTTCAAACAATTTTATTAATAAAAACAATTATTTATCATTTATACCATTATGAAATTTCACCGACAAGGCTACCCCTCACTAATTATCGTTTTATTATTTTCAGTGGTATTAAATGGATTAATTTATTTTTTCTTCAATGATTATATCGTAATAAAAGTACTCGGCTATCTAGTTACTGCTTTTCTAATTGTAGTGATACTTCAATTTTTTAGAAGCCCCTCTAGAAATTTTATAACCAAAGAAGGAGATATTATTTCTCCTGCTGATGGTAAAGTGGTGGTAATAGAAGAAGTAATGGAAACGGAGTATTTCAATGAAAAACGACTACAAGTATCTGTATTTATGTCGCCTGTGAATGTCCATATCAATCGCTACCCAATTGGAGGGATTCTTACGTATTACAAATATCATCCAGGGAAATATTTAGTAGCTTGGCATCCAAAATCTTCTACAGAAAATGAAAGAACTACCGCTGTTGTAGAGAATAGTAATGGAAAAAAAGTATTGTTTAGGCAAATAGCTGGAGCATTGGCTCGCAGAATTGTTTTTTATCACGAAACAGGAAAACAAGTGAGTCAAACGGAAGAATGTGGATTTATCAAATTTGGTTCTCGTGTTGATTTATTATTGCCGTTGGATGTAAAATTGAATGTAAAATTAAATGAAACAGTAAAAGGAGGAATTACTTCTATAGCGAGTTTTAACTAGTTTCTGTCTGTAATATCCAACAAAGGGTCATGACCCCCCTTGTCAAAACAAGAATAACAAAGATATCGGAAATTATGGATAAACTCTAATTAAACCTTGCCTTACTTTTCACACCTCCAAAAGGATTCGGATAAACATAACGAATGGCTATTTCATAAGCTCCTTGTTTGCCAGAAGCATCATTCAGTGATGAGGTATTGATGTCATAACTAAAACTAAATGTATAATTAGCATATTCCATCATAATTAACGCAACAACAGCGTCATTCCATCTATAAAATAAGCCGCCACCTACTGCCATTCCTTTCACATTTTCAGTGTATTTAGATGCTTCATTTAGATTGTAAAGTACATTAGAACCAAACATAATTTCATTGATAGCTCCTTGTCGGGAGTAAAAAACATAAGGTAATAGAGTAACTTTAGGACTTATACCAATAATGGCATTAGCATGACCTATCCATCGATAATGTAATTGATCTGGAAAAACATTTTGAAATTCAACTTTGGGTTTTGTAAGATGGTGCATAGATAAACCTGCATTAATTAATAATTTTTTTCCTGATAAATATTTTTCATCGTTTCTATACGTCCAAACCAATCCCGAAGTAAAATCTGTTGTTCCAAAAGATAATTTATTTGCTCCATTGGCTTCGTTAGATTCAAATGTAGAGTTGTATTGAAAACCATCAAATTGGCTGCCCCATTTTAAATTAGAAATGTTAGAGGAGCGTTGAAAATAGCCGCCCTGAATTCCTAAGCCTAAGGTGTTTTTTGGAGAAATCCGAACATGATAAGCTCCGCTCAAATTAATTTGTGTTGTTTTTGTGCTAGATTCACCAGCCTCATCCATAAATGCATATAAACCCCCAGCAAAATAGCCAACTTTCGATTCTTTTTTTGGTTTAAACTGCATATCGTAGCTTGCCATCATTGTATTAAATGGATTGGTCACACTTCCCCATTGGCTTCTATAATTTAATATTCCACGCATGGTGTATTCACTACCTGCATTTGCTGGATTTATTAATAAAGGTGTCATTAATGTTTGCGATAAGTGAATATCTTGAGCATGTATGTTCGAGGTTTGAAGTAGAAAGCTCAAGGATAGTGCCGCTGCTATTAAAAGTTTTATTATTGGGTTCATATTTTTTAGTAAAAAAGTTTTTCGGTTTACAGATTCAAAACTTTAAATTTTAAATTCAACATTTCTATATTTATTTGAACAACGTAACATCTCCTTTTAATTCAATTTCTTCGCCATTTATAAGTTTTGCTTTAACAGTATAAACATAAACGCCAGAATTTAATGTTGAGCCATTGTATTCTCCATCCCAACAAGCTTCAATATCTTCTGTTTCATAAATCAAAGCTCCCCAACGAGAGTAAACTCTAAATAGAATTTTCTCTAAACAATTGCTATACACGCTCAAACAATCGTTGTTTCCATCGTTGTTGGGCGAAAATGCATTTGGAACGAATACTTCCCCACAGGTTTCGTCTATAAAAATGGTAACACAAGCAGAATTTATACAGTTGTTTTCGGTTGTTTCTACACAATAAGTTGTTGTTGTACTTGGTGTAGCGGTTAGACTTGCACAAGTTGAACACGATAAGCCTTCAATTGGACTCCAAGTGAAAGGAGCTGTTCCTTGTGCATAAATAGAAGCCGATTGTCCAAGCATGATAGCCGTGTCACTGTAGGCAGAGATTGAAGGCAATGGAATCCAATTAATAGTTGTTGAAGCAGTGTCAGAACAACCACTAGCAGTAACAATTACTATAAATGTTGTTGTATCTGTTGGTGAAACTGAAATTGTGGCAGTTGTTTCGGTTGTAGTCCATAAATAAGAGGTTCCTCCTGATGCTGTTAAATCAATAGTAGCACCGTCACAAACTGAATTATTCCCTGAAATTGTTGCAGTTGGCAGAGGTGTTACTGAAACTGTAAATTGAGTGGAGTCAACACAACCATCAGTACTTGTTCCAACAACAGTATAGGTTGTAGTGTTTGTTGGATTAACTGTTACCACTGCAACTGTTTGACCTGAACTCCAGACATAACTTGATGCTCCTGAAACAGTTAAAGAAGCTGTAGCTCCATTGCATATCGTGTCATTTCCTGTAATAGTTATAATAGGAAGTGGATTAACGGTTATTGATGTTGAGGTTGAATCTACACAACCATTTGCATCAGTAACAATAACTGAATATGTTGTTGGATTTGCAGTTGGACTAACTGAAATACTTGTAGAAACAGCACCCGTACTCCATGAATAAGCACCTCCTCCTGAGGCTGTTAAAGTAAGTGTTTGTCCATCACAAATAACATTGTTTCCATTAATAACAGGAATGGGGAGCGGATTTACAATAACAGGAAAAGAAGCGGTGTCTGTACAACCTCCCAAATCAACAATAACCGAATAGGTAGTGTTTAAAGTGGGACTAACAACCAACGAATCAAAGGTAGAATTATCATTCCATAGATAAGTTCCTCCTCCTGTTGCATTTAACACTAAAGTTTCTCCAAAACAAATGGTATCTTTTAGTGCTGAAATGTTAGCTGTTGGTTGGGTTGTTACTTGCACGGTAACATTAGCTGAGTCAATGCAACCGTTTGCTCCTGTGCCAATTACAGAATAAGTAGTTGGAATTGTTGGACTTACAGAAATTGAACTTGAAGTGGCACTTGTATTCCATACATAACTATTTCCACCTGTTGCGGTTAGCGTAACAGAAGATCCATTACAAACACTTACTGTGTTTCCTCCATTTATTTGAATGGTTGGAGGCGTTAACAAATTGATAGCCGTTGAGGTTGAATCCACACAACCATTTGCATCGGTAACAACAACCGTGTATGAAGTTGGATTAGAAATAGGTGTTACAGTAATACTTGCAGAAGTTGCTCCTGTATTCCAAGTATATGAAACTCCTCCAGCAGCAGTTAAAGTGATTGAATCATTTGAACAAACTGTTGTTCCTCCAGTTATAGTGGGAGAAGGTAACGGATTTACTGTAACAGGGAAATTTGCCGTATCAACACATCCTCCAACATCAACAATTACATAATAATTCGTGCTTGTTGTTGGATTAACAACGAGTGAATCAAAAGTAGAATTATCATTCCATGTGTAAGTGCCTCCGCCTGTTGCTTGTAAAGTTAAGTTTTGTCCGTTGCAAATAGTATTAGAATTTGCTGTAATATTAGCAGTTGGATTTGTAACAATTTGAACAAGAACGGTATCAGAACCAACACAACCATTCACATCTGTTCCAATTACTGAATAAGTGGTTGGAATAACAGGACTAACATTTATTGGATTAGCTGTACTGCTCGTACTCCAAAGGTAAGTACTTCCTCCTGTTGCAGTTAGCGTTGCTGTTGAACCATTACAAACAGCAACTGGATTTCCGTTGTTAATCAAAATTGTTGGAAGAGGATTTACAGTAATTGTTTTAGTTAGCGTTTGTTTATTTCCACAAACACCTTCAACAGTTAATGTGTAAGTTGTTGTTGTTGATGGTTGAACCGTAATGTTTTGTGTAGTTTCTCCTCCTGGCTGCCACAAATAGGAAGAAGCTAAAGCAGGACCAAATAAAGTTGTAGTATCACCAAAACAGATTGAAGGTCTAGGAGCAACAATATCAGGGAATTGAATCCCTGAGTTGGCTGTAATGGTATAGCTACAAATATCACCAGCATAACCATCAATCATCAGATAATAATCGTTTCCAATTGTTAAACTATTTGCTGTTATGGTAAAATTAGAAGAACCTTCTTCAAAATTTGAAACAGGCGTGAACGCACAACAATTTGTTGCAGAAAAAATTTGCATTTGAATTCCTCCTGAAGGGTAATTTCCTATCCAACAATCACTAATAGCTACATTTAGAACCGCTGTTGTGTTGCCTGCAGTAAATTTTATCCAAGAGTTGTTATCAATTCTCACGTCAAAAGCTGGAGAACCCGTTCCCCAAGAACCGCCTTGACCAAAAATACCTCCTGTGTTTGTCCCTGGCGTATAAGTATAGGTTGGTGGATTGTTTTGTTCGGCATTTCCTCTCATATTACAAGGTCTGTCGGGTGTGTATGCCGCACTTGTTGAACCACTATATCCATTCAAATCACAAATATATAATGCAGTGGCACAAAAATCATTGGTTGGAGAGGAAACACAAAAACCAAAATTTCCTGTGGTTGTTCCAAAACCCCAATAACGAATGTAATACGTTGCTCCAGGAGTTAATCCAGTTTGTGAAATATAAGGTTTAAAATCGTTTGTTGTTCCAGGATAATTATTGTCATCCGAACAAGCAATTTGGGTTAAAGCTCCACAAGTACCGCTATACAACGCCATAACTCCATCATTAATTCCAAAATTTGGTTGCATAGTAATTGCTAGTTGACCATTTGCCGGAGCAACAACACTAAACCAGACATCAGCACTTCCAGCACCAAAACCTCCTTGTTGAGGAGCTGAGCCTCCAACACAAGCAGATGGGGTTGGAGCTCCCATTGAAGCTGTCGCTCCAACTGTAGAAAATTGTAAGAAGTTACAATTGGAAGTAACAGTAGGTAGTGCAATTGCGTTGCAAGGCTCATCGTTTGTTGGAATGGTTGACGATGCTGGTCCTGTTATACAAATGTCAAAAGGATAACCTCCACCACCAAAATAATCATATACACGAATATAGTAAGTTGTACCTGGGTTTAATCCAATGGCATTAATTACTTCGTTTCCATTCATAAATCCTGCGTCTTCACATTGAATGGAATTTAATAAACCACAAGTACCAGTGAAAAGTTGTAACACAGGATCCATAAATGAAGATGGGTTAACGGTTATCGTTGCGGTAGTATTTACAGCTGTGAAACTAAACCAAACATCATCATCAGCATTCCCAGCACATCCGGGCATAGATTGTGTTGCTCCTACGGATGTTGCTGCCGTATTTATACAAGTAGTATTAATTAATAGATTTGTTGCTCCCGCACAATTATTATTGCTTGGTGCTGGAGGAGGGTTGGTTACACAAATGGTAAAATTACCTGAACCAGAACCAACTCCATAGTGGTAAACTCTTAGTCGATAGGTGTTTCCTATGGTTAATCCTGTAGCGTTAATTACCTCATTTTGACCAGTAAAAGTTGCATCCATGCATGATATTGTTGCTAATGAAGAACAAATTCCTGAAAATAATTGTACCACAGGATCCATTGAAGCACTAGGAACAACAGTTATTTGATGGGAGGTGGCTGTTGCAACAAATTGATACCAAACATCATCATCGGCATTACCAACACAACCAGAAATTGAAAGTGTAGCTCCTGTTGTTGATCCATTTGTAGGGCTCGAACAGTTTGCCGTAACAGAAATAAGCGTAGCTGAAGAACAGTTGTCGGATTGGCTATAACCAATTCCAAAACTGATAAGTAAAATAAGTGAAAGTAATATTCTCATACTAAATAGGTTGAATGTGATTTAAATAAAATGATTTTTTTAATAAATAGCTTGATTTACATTTAAGTTGATTAGTCATTATGGATAATATCAACTAATTTTTTAATATTTCAAGGTTTAATTCATTAGGACTAAGGTTGTTTTTTGATAAAAGTTTTTTTAAATCAGTGGGTTGAAACAGAACATCTCCTTCAGAACTTCTGCTTTTTTCTTTAACAATCACGATAAGTTGACCAAGTTTATTTTCTTCTTTGTATTTAACCTTAACTTCATCAACATTAGTAAGTTGCTTTGCTTCTGTTTCTATTTCACTAAGTGTTGATGATGATAATTCACCCGAAAAACTATAATAATAAATGGTGGTTTTAACTTCTTGATTGTTTGTTGTTTGAGCGTATGAATGAAAATTAGTAAAGCACAAAATAGGAATTAAAAAGGCAAGAATTCTAATGAGTTTCATTGATTTGATTTTTAAATATGTATAGCAAAGGTATAAAATTTTAATCATTGAAAGCAAATCTATTTTTAAACACCAACTAAGATTCTACATCTTTTTTTAAGATAGGCTATAAAGTGTCCACCAAATACAATGTTGGGCTGGGTGGAAAATATCCGAGAGGTTAAACAAAATTACGGACAGAAGGAAATTTGCTAAAAGCAAACTCTAATATTATTCACTCGGCACAGCCGAGCGAGTGGTTGAGTGGTTGAAGGTTAATATACTTTATTAATATCCTTGAATACATGTAGTTTATTGTTAGCCAAATCTAAAAATAGTATTTTCTCATAGCTTCTCTTTTTTTTTCCATTTATAACTTTAAAATTTTGATAAATACCTGTGTAATAAATATCATTTCCTTTTAATAATTGATTATACAATTCAATATTTTCATTACATTGTTCAAGAGTCTTATTCATTCCGTACCATACAGTAGTGTCAATTTCATCGTACTTTGTCCAAGTTGTTATTTTGTATTTAGGATTTTCTCCAAAATAACTTCTGAGAGGATAGCTATAAAACAATGAGTCAATCTTTACTTCATCAATAGAATAAACATTCACATCATATGGCCAACAATGATATTTTTCAAGATATTTTAAATTACCTTCAGGTAAAATATTTGAAGCGTTTTCATTGCAGCCAAATAAAATAGCCATTAAGTATATGAAAAAAAATCTTAGTCTTACCATTTTGGACTTATTGGGAATTTAGGCTGTATTGGCCTCCCTATTATTTTTAAATCAAGCGTAAATTTAGCAAACCTTTTTCATTACATTTTTTTTTACACTACTATATTTCTAAGTTTTATTTGCCACAAGCGGGACGCTTTCGGCAGCGGGGAAGGGTTTCCGCCAGTGGTCGGACACGGTAGTGATGTGATTTTTATAATTCATCTCATAAATATACTTTTTTTTATAACGTATTGTGTTTACAGTTCCTAAGTAACTTCGTAGCCTTTTTACTGATTGGGGTATAGTACTATATATTTTGTATAATTGGTATTATATATTCAATAAAAAGCATCATAATTTTTGATTCCTAAAAATAGTAAATTCAAATTATTGTGGTTTTTATAGCTCATAATTTTCTTTTAAAGTTATCAAATGTCTAAATTTGCACCTCTTTTTTTTATGATGTTAAGAAAAACATTATTTATTTTTTTACTATTGTTGACACTGAGTTTTGTGCCTCATAACTATTATGTAACCATTACTGAAATAGCATACAATAGTTCTAACAAAAAAATGGAAATTTCACTTAAATTCATTGGGCATGATTTAGAATATGCTTTAGAAAAAGAAGGGTTTCCCAATATGTTTCTTGGCACAGAAAAGGAACTAGAGAAAGCAAATGATTTTATTTATCAATACATTAATCAACATTTTGAAATTAAAACTGATGAAAATATGCTTCTCTACAAGTTAATAGGTAAGGAAGTAAACAATGATGATTTCATTTATTGTTACATTGAAACAGAATCAATTGATAATTTTTCAACCGTAGAAATTAAAAATACCTTGCTCAATAACTATTTTAAAGAACACATAAACATTGTTTACCTAACTGTTGGAGAGCAACGATTTAATTTTAGGCTCAACAATGAAAAAACAAAAGAAAAACACACAATTATTAATTAATAAACACCTAATGAAAAAATTAATTATTACCCTTGTTTTACTTCAACTAGGACAAGTTTTTGCACAATACAACACCAATAAATTCAAACAATTACACGAAGAATTTGCAACACCAACAATTTACAGAACTGCCTCAGGAGCTCCTGGTCATGCTTATTATCAGCAAAAGGCTGATTACGTTATTGATGTTGTTTTAGATGATAAAAAGCAAAAAATAGAAGGAAAAGAAACCATTACCTACAAAAATAATTCACCCGATAAATTAACTTATTTATGGGTGCAATTAGACCAAAACATGCGAGCCAGAGATTCAGATTCCAAACTAATAGAAACAAATAATATTAAAGAAAAAATGAGTTTTAAGCAATTAGCAGAAATACATAATGATTTTGATGGCGGCTTTAAGTTGGATTATGTGAAAGATGCATCAGGAAAAGATTTGCCTTATACCATTAACAAAACAATGATGCGTATTGATTTGCCTAAACCATTAATGCCAGGAGCTTCTTATTCTTTCAAAATTAAATGGTGGTATAATGTAAACAATCGAGATGAAATTGGTGGTCGTTCGGGGTATGAATATTTTCAAGAAGATGATAACTATTTATATACCATCGCTCAGTTTTATCCACGAATGGCAGTGTATAATGAAGTGGAAGGATGGCAACACAAACAATTTTTAGGAACAGGAGAATTTACCTTGCCTTTTGGCGATTTCAAAGTAAACATAACGGTTCCTTCTGATCATATTGTAGGGGCAACAGGAACATTAACGAATGCTTCATCAATATTAACATCCGAACAAAAAAACCGATTTGCTAAAGCCCAAAACGAATTTAAAACACCCGTAATAATTGTAACACAAACTGAAGCAGAAGAATCTGAAAAAACAAAAAAAGAAGAAACTAAAACTTGGAGCTTTAGTGCTACCAATGTGAGAGATTTTGCTTTTGCAACTTCCCGAAAATTTATTTGGGACGCTATGGCTGTGGATATTAACGGCAAAAAAACATTGGCAATGAGTTATTATCCTAAAGAAGGGAATCCGTTGTGGGAACAATATTCAACTAAAGTGGTAGCACACACCGTAACATCTTACTCTAAACACACAACAGATTATCCTTATCCAGTGGCAATTTCAGTTCATTCAAAAAGCATAGGTATGGAATATCCAATGATTTGTTTTAATGGAGGACGACCAAATAAAGATGGAACATATTCTGAACGAACCAAATATGCTATGATAGGCGTAATTATTCATGAAGTTGGGCATAATTTTTTTCCTATGATAATTAATTCGGATGAACGCCAATGGACATGGATGGATGAAGGATTAAACACTTTTACTCAATATTTGTGCGAGCAAGAGTGGGAGAGAGGCTATCCTTCAAGAAGAGGTCCAGCACCTAATATTGTAGATTATATGAAGGGAGATAAAAAATATATTTCTCCAATTATGACCAATTCAGAATCTATTTTTCAATTTGGAAACAATGCCTATGGAAAACCTGCAACAGCTTTAAACATTTTGAGAGAAACCATTATGGGACGTGAATTGTTCGATTTTGCTTTTAAAACCTATGCAGAGCGTTGGAAATTTAAACATCCAACACCAGAAGATTTTTTCAGAACTATGGAAGACGCTTCAGCAGTGGATTTAGATTGGTTTTGGAGGGGTTGGTTTTATACAACCGACCATGTTGATATTGCCATCAAAAACATAGAATGGTTTAAAATTGATACTAAAAATCCTGAAATAGAGAAAGCATTTGAAAAAACACAAAAAGAAAATGCAACTCAACCTATTAGCGTAAATAGAAACAAAACAGATATTAAACAAACTTATGATGAAAAAGATCCAAGTATAAATGATTTTTATGATAGCTATAATCCTTTTGAAGTTTTATTAATTGATAAAGAAGCATATAAAAATTATTTGAGTAAACTCGATGAAAATGAAATTGCTTTTTTAAATGGCGATTATAATTATTATACCATTCAATTTGAATCTATTGGCGGATTAGTGATGCCAATTATTTTAGAATTTACTTTTAAAGATGGTTCAAAGGAAGTAATTAGAATTCCTGCTGAAATCTGGAAAAAAAATCATGAAAATGTTTCAAAAGTTTTTGCTTTCAAAAAAGAAGTTGTTGGTGTTGAACTTGACCCATTTTTAGAAACTGCCGATGTAGATTTAACAAACAATGCTTGGCCTAGAAAAGTGCAGCCTTCTAAATTTGAGCTTTTTAAAAGAGTAGAGTACGGTTGGAGAGATGATGGAAGAGAAAATCCGATGCAACGAGCTAAAAGAAATGAAGAATTGAAAAAGTAGTTAGTAATTAGTAGTGAAGGAATCTCTAATCTCCAATGCCGTAAAAACATTCGCTTTAGGCGAATTATTTTTACGAGCATCCTCGAAAAATTAGTTTTTTAAAAAAAACATTTTTCGGGATCTCCAATCTCAAACCCCTAATTCCTAACTACTAACACCTAATCCCTAACACCTATTTCTTTGCACTCAAACTAATAACAGGAATCAGCATTTCATCTAATGAAATTCCGCCATGCTGAAAGGTATCTTTATAGTAATTTACATAATGGTTGTAATTGTTGGGATATGCAAAAAAACTTTCGTCTTTAGCAAAAACAAAAGATTGGCTTACATTTACCTTTGGTAAATGAATATCGTTAGGGTTTTTAATAGCAAAGACCTCTTTTTCTTGATAAACTAAACTTTTCCCTTGTTTGTAACGCAAATTGGTATTCGTATCTTTATCGCCAACAATTTTTGAAGGTTCTTTAACTCGCACAGAACCGTGATCGGTTGTGATGATTACCCGACCACCACGAGCAGCAATTTCTTTCAGAATACTTAACAATGTAGAATGTTCAAACCATGATTTAACTACCGAACGATAAGCCGATTCATCGGCAGCAATTTCTTTAATAATTTCAATATCTGTACGTGCGTGCGAAAGCATATCTACAAAATTATAGACAATAATATTTAGTTGATTATTAAACATAGAAGGAACTTCTCGCAGCACTTTTTGTCCATAACTCACATTTAACACTTTGTTGTAAGTAATTTTCGATGAAAACCCATTTCGTTCCAATTGTTGTTCAATAAAGAATCTTTCATGCAAATTTCGTCCACCTTCTTCCTCATCATTTACCCATTTATCAGGATACCTGCGTTCAATTTCACTAGGCATCATTCCAGCAAACATAGCATTTCTCGAGTATTGAGTTGTGGTAGGTAAAATGCTATAAAACACATCTTCTTTATCTATCCAAAAATCTTCAAAAAGGATGGGGCGTAATGTTTTCCATTGGTCGTAACGTAAATTGTCAATCACAACAAAAAATAGCGGACTACTATCTTTTTTCATTTCAGGAAAAACATATTTATTCATTAAATTGTGCGACATCACAGGTGAGTTTTCGGGATGCGACAACCAATCAATATAGTTTTGTTCAATAAATTTCCCAAATTGTTTGGTGGCTTCTGTTTTTTGCATCAGAAAAACTTCTTCCATGCCGCTATCTTTCGATTTTTCAAGTTCCAATTCCCAGTAAACCAATTTTTTAAATAATTCTACCCATTCGTCTTTATCTAAATTATCGTTTAATTGCATTCCAATTTCACGAAACTCTTTTTGATAATTTGAAGTAGATTTTTCGTTTACCAACTTATTGGTATTCAAGTTCTTTTTTATAGAAAGAAGTATTTGATTAGGATTTACAGGCTTTATCAAATAATCCGAAATTTTTGAACCTATGGCATCTTCCATAATGTATTCTTCTTCGCTTTTTGTAATCATTATTACGGGCAAAGCAGGAAATTTTAGCTTTAATCGTTCAAGTGTTTCTAGTCCAGACAAACCAGGCATATTTTCATCTAAAAAAACAATATCAACTCGTTTTTCATCTAATATATCTAACGCATCATCGCCACTTTGTGTTGATAATACTTCATAACCTTTGTCTTCTAAAAATAGAATATGCGGTTTTAATAAATCAATTTCATCATCGGCCCAAAGTATTTTTATTTTTTCCATTTTCTAAAAGTTAAAAGTAATTAGGTGTTAGTAGTTAGTAGTTAGGTACTTTTTCAAATTTTTAAATTCTCACACTCTCACATTTTTAAATTCTCACATTTTTAAATTTATACGTTTTCAAAAATAGTACTTTTGGAGCGTTCTATTAGAGAATGATATTTTAATTAATGATTATTAACAGTTATACAAAAAAGCGTGATTAATAAAAGAAAGATATTTAACGACCCAATTTACGGTTTTATTACGATTCCTTACGAAATAATTTTCGATTTAATAGAACATCCTTATTTCCAACGATTAAGAAGAATTAAACAATTAGGTTTAACACATTTGGTTTATCCAGGTGCATTGCACACGCGTTTTCATCATGCAATGGGAACCATGTATCTAATGACTCGTGCCATTGAAGTTATTAGAGCAAAAGGGCAAATTATTTCAGATGAGGAAGCTCAAGGCGTGTTAATAGCTATTTTGTTGCACGATATTGGGCATGGTCCATTTTCGCATGCACTAGAACATAGTATTGTTGATGGAATTTCGCACGAAGAACTTTCTACGTTGTTTATGGATGAATTAAATGCTGAATTTAAAGGTAAATTAGATGTAGCATTACAAATTTTCAGAAATGAATATCCCAAAAGATTTTTACATCAATTAGTTTCTAGTCAGTTAGATATGGATAGATTAGACTACTTGCGTAGAGATAGTTTTTTCACAGGTGTTTCGGAAGGCGTTATCAGTACTGAGCGAATTATAGCCATGCTTACTGTGAAAAACGATGAATTGGCTATTGAGGAAAAAGGAATTTATTCGATAGAAAAATTTATTGTAGCCCGAAGGTTAATGTATTGGCAAGTTTATTTACACAAAACCGTGTTATCTGCCGAAAATTTATTGGTAAACATTTTGAAAAGAGCAAAAGAACTGGCGAATCAAAATGAGGATTTGTTTTGCACCCCTTCTTTAAAAGAATTTTTATACCATCACCATGATTTGACTTCGTTTAAGAAAAATAAAAATTTATTGAAACAATTTGCTGATTTAGATGATACTGATATTATGGCATCTGTAAAAGTTTGGCAAAATCACGATGATAAAATATTAGCTAAATTGTGCCAAATGATGGTGAACAGAAGGTTATATAAAGTGGAAATTCAACAGAAAAAATTTGAAAATGCTATTATTGCTGATGTGAAACAGAAGTTCGGTAAGAAAATGAAATTAAACGAACAAGAAATTGGTTATTTTGTTTTTCAAAATTATATTGAGAATAATGCCTACAACCCGAAAAAGGATAAAATAAATATTTTGTTGAAAAACAACACTTTTTTAGATATTTCAGAAGCCGCAGATACACTCAACATATCTTCGTTATCAAGACCAGTTAAAAAATGGTTTTTGTGTTATCCAAAAGGGTAGCTTTTTATTGGTTTCTATTTCCTTTTTTTGCGGCTTCATAATCTGGAGGATTTAAGTAAGGAGCTACTTCATCTCTTGAAATTTGTTTTTGAAGTTTAAAAGCAATTTTAAAATAAGCCTCTTTTGTCATGGAATCATGATGGAGTATTCCTTCGTGAGCTTGTCTTGTTTGGAAAAGATTAAATCCTGCTAACAGAAATAGTAGCATAAAAAAGCTTGTTTTTACAATTTTATGTTTTGTTGATATAAAATCAATAAAATAAGCTAATCCGATGGCTAATATTGGGTATAAATCTATCATAGGTCTTTGCCCAAAACCACCACCAAACCACCAACACCACCAACTTGAATTGATGTAAATATAACTTCCAACCGTAATTAATATAGCAAGTGAAAGTTTGTTTTTGATTGTCATTATTAGTCCAATAATAGAAAACACCATTAAAGGTGTGTAAATAAACCAACCTTTCCTAAAACTAAATAAGCTGTTAAATAGTTGAGGGTTGTTAAAATAAAATCCTTCATCGGTATATGAGTAAAACAAGAAAGAGCCTGATGCTATTTTCCAATAGTAGAATTGAGGAAGCCATACAATTAGTGCCATTAAAAGTAGTATGAACAAAAATTTGAAATTAGAGCTGTAAAAAGAAATACGATTTTTTAAATCAACTATTGAAGATATATTTACCAAAGAAGCAAATAGTGCAAATACAAGCATTGATGGTCTGATTAAAACAACCAAACCACTAAGAAAGCCAATAAAAATGGAGTTAATTAGTGTTGGTTTTTCATAAAATTTCAAAATCAAAAAGGTAAGAATAGCAACTAAACAAAAAAGATAGGCATGAGGCATTCCAATAGCAATTACGGTATAATAGAATAAATTTGTTCCTAATCCAATCAAAATAAGCGTTATTGCTGTAACATTAGTTGAAAAAAAAAGACGAAGTGTTTTTCTAAGAAAGATTAATCCAATAAGAAAATAAAACAAACTACTCATACAAATAGCAAATTTGTAGGGAGTTGAAAATCCATCAGCAATAGCATCAGTAGAAGTTGCAAATAGATGTGCAACAAAAAAGAAAGGAGCATAAATAAGTGCCATTCCCATGGAAGTTTTAAATACTTTTTTTCCTTCAGGAGTTGTATGATACCAAAAAGTGGGTGAGTAGGTGGTTATTTTATTAGTTGGATTCGTTAAGGTAACATCACCATAAATAAATGTTGCGGGTAAATAACCATAATAATCAACAACATCAGAAACAATTACTCTGTTTTCTTTTTTCCAATGTTTTAGGTTAAAAACAGTGTAAACACTTATGAAAAACAGTATTAAAACAATCCATTTATCAAAGCTTATGTTGGTAAAAATGTTTTTCATTTGGTTTTTAATAATTGATAAATGTAAAAAAAAAATCTGCTCCAACATGTTGGAGCAGATTTTTTTATTAAGCTATAGCTAAATTTTTTACATGTGAATTACTTCACCATAGGCAGCCGCAGCAGCTTCCATAATAGCTTCGCTCATGGTTGGATGCGGATGAACGGTTTTTATCAATTCATGCCCTGTTGTTTCTAGCTTCCGAACAGCAACTAACTCAGCAACCATTTCCGTTACGTTGTAACCTATCATGTGTCCGCCAAGTAATTCACCATATTTAGCATCAAAAATTAGTTTTACAAAACCATCTTTATGTCCTGCAGCACTCGCTTTTCCTGATGCAGAGAAAGGGAATTTACCTACTTTAATTTCATATCCTTTTTCGAGAGCAGCTTTTTCTGTCATACCAACAGAGGCAACTTCTGGAGAGCAATACGTACATCCAGGAATGTTTCCATAATCTAAGGGTTCAACATGAACACCAGCAATTTTTTCAACACATATAATTCCTTCGGCAGAAGCAACGTGAGCCAATGCATGACCAGGAACAACATCACCAATGGCATGGTAGCCAGGTATGTTCGTTTGGTAAAAATCATTTACAATAATTTTATCTCTATCGGTAATGATGCCTACTTGCTCTAAACCAATGTTTTCGATGTTAGATTTAATTCCAACTGCCGAAAGCACGACATCACATTCTATGGTTTCGTCTCCTTTTTTTGTTTTAACTAATACTTTACACCCAGCACCTTTGGTATCAACACTTTCAACAGATGAGTTGGTCATTACCTTAATACCTGCTTTTTTGAAAGAACGCTCCAATTGTTTTGAAACATCTTCATCTTCTAATGGAACTATGTTAGGTAAAAATTCTACAATAGTAACATCAACACCCATTGCATTATAGAAATAAGCAAACTCAGAACCGATAGCTCCAGAACCTACAACAACCATTTTTTTAGGTAATTTAGGTAAGGTCATGGCTTCTCGGTAGCCTATAATTTTTTTGCCATCTTGAGGCAAATTAGGCAATTCTCTTGAACGTGCTCCTGTGGCAATAATAATGTTGGTGGCAGTATATTCGGTTGATTTACCATCATCGCTTTTCACATCAATCTTTTTACCAGCTTTAAGTGTTGCTGTTCCTTTAATCACATCAATTTTATTTTTTTTCATCAAAAATTGAATTCCATTGCTCATTCCATTGGCAACTTCTCTACTTCGTTTAACAATTGCAGGAAAATCAGCATCAGCACTTTTAACAGTAATACCAAAATCAGCAGCATGATTGATGTATTCAAAAACACTGGCACTTTTCAACAATGCTTTTGTTGGGATACACCCCCAATTTAAACA
>Ga0100377_1001896_pt1 | contig 17760 bp, 6 predicted proteins | sample CryGeymeta201501_FD_83664 | JGI IMG/M metagenome (GOLD analysis project Ga0100377, IMG submission 83664) | Groundwater microbial communities from Crystal Geyser aquifers in Utah, USA - Crystal Geyser metaG 2015-01 | ecosystem: Environmental > Aquatic > Deep subsurface > Groundwater | place: USA...
GCCTCCTCGGGGTCGCCCCTGCGGGGCTCCCGAGTCACCTTGATCCTGGGGGCGGACCGGGCGGGGGGAGGCGAGGTCCAACGAGGTGACGATCGCCGTCGTGCCCACCCCAACCGAGAGCCCGCAGGGGCGACTCCCATCGTTAGCCCCTGGCGATGGTCGCGCAGCGACCGAGCCTGGGGTCTTCGATCAACGCCGAACGGCGGAAACGCGAACGCGGAACGGCACCGCGGACTTTGCGATTGCCCTGTCCTTCGGCCCCACGGCGGTTGGCGACGCCTCGACAGGCTGCTATGATGCGCCGCCAACCCGTGTGGCTTCTCTCGATCACGCAACGGCGGGACGCCGCGTCTGCGCGCCTCCATGAACACCGCGAACATCAAAGACAAACGTGACTTCGAGGCGTGGTTCGCGACGCTCGGGCTGGACCCGAACGTCACCGCGCAGGCGCCCGACGTCACCATCCGGCCCGCCAGCACCGTCGGCGATGGTCCGTTGGCGGACGCCACCGACGCCACGCTCGACGCCGGCCCGGTGATCGCCACCGACGACCCGGGCCTCATCCGCGCCGAGGTCGCCGACCTCGCCACCCTCACCTTCGACCAGGACGCCGACATCCCCACCGCTGACCTCCAGCTCGCCGACGAGATCGGGCGGGGCGGAATGGGCGTCGTCTTGCGGGCGCACCAGCGGTCGCTTCGGCGCGACGTCGCCGTCAAACGGCTGCTACCGCACGCCGTCCACGCCAAAGGGGTCCGAAGCCTGCTGTACGAGGCTCGGCTCACCGGGCAGCTCGAGCACCCCTCCATCGTGCCGGTCCACGCCCTCGGGCTCGGGCACGACGGACTCCCGGTCATCGTCATGAAGCGCATCTCGGGCGTGGCCTGGCGCGACATGATCCTCGACGACGCGCACGAGGCCTGGAGCCAGGTCAACCCCGAAGGTCAGCGCCTGCGCTGGCACATCCGCGTCCTGCTCCAGGTCTGCCACGCCATCGAGTTCGCGCACGATCATGGCATCATCCACCGCGACCTCAAGCCCGAGAACATCATGATCGGGGGGTACGGCGAGGTCTATGTGTTGGACTGGGGCATCGCCATGGAGCTGGACGAGGAGGGGAGGGAGGACGGCTCGAAGGTCGCGGGCACGCCCGCGTACATGGCCCCCGAGCAGGTCGAGGGCGGCCCGTTCACCGAGCGGACCGACGTCTACCTGCTCGGCGCGGCGCTGCATGAGGTCCTGACGGGCCAGCCGCGGCACAGCGGCACCACGGTCTTTCAGGTCATGATCGCGGCCTCGCTGTCGGAGCCCGTCGACTTTGGCAAGGAGGTCCCGGCCGAGCTGGCCGCGATCTGCAACCGCGCCACGGCCGCCAACCCCGGCGACCGGCAGCCGTCGGTCCGCCACGTTCGGCGGGAGCTCGAAGACCTGCTTCAGCACATGACCTCGATCGAGCTGGCCGAGGAGGCCAGCGCGCGGCTGGGCGTCCTGTGCTCCATCACCGAGGTGCCTGCCGAGAGCCGCAACATGGATCGCGTCCGGCGGCTGTCCACCGAGTGTCGGTTCGGCTTCAAGCAGGCCCTGCGCCTCTGGCCCGACAACGCCGAGGCCGAGGACCAGCTCGAGCGGACCCTCGCCCTGCTCGCCGAGGCCGAGCTCGACATCGGCAACACCTCGGCCGCCGAGGCCGCCATCGCCGAGATGCGGCTCGCGCCGCCCGCGCTCCAGACCCGACTCGGCGCCCACCGCGCCGACGAGCGCGCCCGAGACGCCCGGCTCGTCGCGCTCGATCGCCTCGAGAGGGGCCTCGACCCGAGGATCTCGGGGCGCGTGCGCGCGGCGTTCGTCTGGAGCATCGCCTCGGTGCTGCTCGTCATCTCGCTGCTGATCGTGCTCGGCTACGTGCTCGACATCTTTGTCTTGAGCTGGCCCGCATCCATCGGGCTGGCTGGGGCGTTCAACCTGTTGTTCTGGGGCGTGGCGCTGGTGGTGCGGCGATGGGTTCAGTGGACCCCGCTGAACCGGAAGCTGACGACGATCTTCGCCTTCGCCATGCTCGGCCTCCTGGGGCTCCGCACGCTCGACATGGTGCTCGGCCTGACGGTCGATCAGAGCCTCGTCGTGGAGTACGCGGTCTTTGGCATCGAGGTCGCCTTCGCCGCGGCCACGCTCGACAAGCGCCTGTTCGCCGCCGTCGGCGTGCTCGCCGCCTTCGCCATCGGCTTCCCGATCTGGCCGGACGCCACCGTGATGACCTACACCCTCGGCATCGCGGCCATGTCGGTGTGCATCGGGTGGCTGTGGTCAAAGGACGACACGAGCTCTCGAGAAGCGCAGCCAGAAGTCTGAATAATTCTTACATTACAGGGTGTTGCGCGCCAGAAGCAGGCACCCCGACGGCGTTCAGCGCAGGTCGAACAGCAGCACCTCGGCGTCCTTGACGCCCTCGAACTGCACCGCCGCCACGTCGCTCAGCCCCACCCCGTCGCCCGCTCCACGCTCCTCGCCGTTCACCCGCGCGCGCCCGCGCGCCACGTGGACCCAGACGTGACGCCCCTCCGGCACGACGTGCTCGACCGCCTCGCCCGGCCCGAGCAGCGCCCCGTAGAGGCGGGCGTCCTGGCCGATGGTGAGCGAGCCGTCGACGCCTTCGGGTGAGACGAGCAGCTGCAGGCGTCCCTGGCGGTCCTCGGGCTTGAAGGCGCGCTGCTCGTAGCGCGGCGGCGTGCCGACCTTCGCCGGCATGATCCAGATCTGCAGGAAGTGCACGCGCTCCCGCTCAGAGGCGTTGAACTCGCTGTGCGTCACCCCCGTGCCCGCGCTCATCAGCTGGACCTCGCCCGGATGGATCACCGAGCCCGTCCCCATCGAGTCGCGATGCTCCAGGGCCCCCTCCAGCACGTAGGAGATGATCTCCATGTTCTGGTGCGGATGCGTCCCGAAGCCACGGCCCGGCTCGACGCGGTCGTCGTTGATCACCCGCAACTCACGAAAGCCCATGTGGCGCGGATCGTAGTAGTTGCCAAAGGAGAACGTGTGCCGCGACTCCAGCCAACCGAAGTTGGCGCGGCCGCGGTCGTTGGCGCGGCGGACCGTGATCATCGAGGACCTCCATGCATGGGGACGGCCGCGCCGTCGTCACCGAGCCGCCCACGCCGCCGCAGGGTCGAAGCCCAGCGCCCGGAGCTGCGGAAAAATCTCTTGCTCTACAGTATGATAGAAGATAAAGGCGTACTGCTTGTGCGTCAGCACCCCAAGGTTCGGCGCCTCCACGGTGCCCGGCTCGATGGTGAGCTCACCGTCGTCCAGCAGGTCGGCCAGGCGCACGTCCACGCACGTGGACACCTCGAAGCCCGCCATGTGGGTCGGGAGCTGCCCTTGCAGCCACGCCCGACCGTCGGCGTCGATGTGCCCCAACAGCGCCCGCAGCGCCTCCCAGCCGAACCGGGCGTGCAGGTGCTCGTCCCTCAGGATCTGCTCGGCCACCGCCTGCGCCACCGGATCGGTCGCCACCACCGCGATGGCCTTGAGCATCGGCACGCTCAGCGTCTCCCCGAAGCAGCACGCCGTCATGATCGCGTCCGCCGCCCAGACGACCGCCCCCTGCGCGCTGGCCTCGTTATGCGTCAGCGATGGCGCGTCCGGCCACGGCGCCTTCGGCACCCGCCAGCTCGTCCACACCTCGCTCGCCGGGGCCTCCGGATAGCACGCGGCCGCGTAGGCCGCGCAGAGCTCCGCGTGACGCACCTCGTCCGTGATCAGCCGGGCCAGCGCCCCCAGCAGGGGCAACGGCACCCGCGCCTCGCACAGCGCCCGCGTCACCGCCGAGAACTGATGGATGGACCCGTGCTCGGCGCACGCGCGCCCGGCCCACTGCACCGCAGCCTCTCGCCGCAGCGCCGCCGGGTACGCCCCCACGTCGAAGGCGGCGAACTCCGGCCAACGATCCCGATGCACCTGCCCCCGGTGCATCGCCGTCAGCGCCTCGGTGCACTCGCCGAGCATGTCCTCGATCCGGGGCAGCGTCGCCCCGGCGGTCGGCCACCGGTCGGACATCGCCATCACTCCGGCTGGCCGTCCGTCCCGCCCTCGCCGCCGTCCTCCCCGCCGCCCATCTGGTCCGGCGTCAGCACGGGGCCGGGGTTCGAGATCACGGGCTGCGCCGGTCCGCTGGTCGGCTCCACGGTCAGCGGCGACTCGCCGTTGCCCTGGTCCTGACCGGCCATCTCGTCCGTGGGCCCGGGGTTCGCGGTGGGCTGCGGGGTCGCACAGCCCGCCAGCAGGGAGCCGCCCGCCAGCAGCGCTGAGGTGACGGTGAAGGTGAGGGTACGCTTGAAGCTCGATCCGGCCATGGTCCACGCTCGCTCGGGTGATGGGTGGGCGCCCCGCGCTGACCGGGGCCGCATCCGGTCAGAGTACAGCGAAACGGGCCGCGTGCCAACCGGGGCAGTGACGCGCACGTCACCCCGGCCCATGCGCCTCCCAGCCTGCCCACGCGGCCTCGAACAGCTCCCCGAGCGGCCGAAGCGGCATCACCACCCCGAACGTCGGCGTCAGCCGATCCCACCGGTCCGGCTCGAGGCCGTACAGCGGCAGCTTCGAGGCCTCCAGCGGGATCGCCGGCTGAGCGGGAAAGGCCATCTTGCCGGGCACGAACAGGCGTCGGCGCGTAGCGTCGTGGGCGCCGGCCACGAGCAGGCCGCGCTCGACCAGCGGCGCCACCGCCGCGTCGAAGGCCACCGTCGTCCAGCCGTTGTAGCGGCGGAGGCGCTCGGGCGTCGGCTCGGGCAGGGTGAGGTGCTGCAGGAAGGCCGTGGCGGCAGGCTCGGCCAGCCCGAGGGCGCGCTGGACGGCCTCGACCGTGGAGGGAGCCGAGGTGCGCGGGTCCGCCTCGAACGCGCCGTCGGGCAGGGCCGGATCGTCGAGGCGAGCGACCATGCGCTGGAAGCCGTCGGCCGCCCAGACGAGCCAGGACGGCAGCTCGGTGAAGTCGACCACCTTGTGATTGCCGAAGTTCAACCCGCACGAGCACCCGCCCCCGGTGCGCCGGAAGACGTCGTAGAAGCCCAGGTCGGCCGCCATGCGGGCCACCGCCGCTGGATCGCTCAACCTCGCCGGGCGGACCGCGACGAAGAAGGCGTTCTCGACGTCCTGCGGCCACGTGACCACCAGATCGCCGCGATCGAGCCCCGCTGCGGCCTCACCGCCGTCCGGCGCGAGGTAGGGCGCCCCCTCGAAGCGCCGCTGCACCTCGTCGAAGTCGACGGCGAACTGGACGGGCTCGGTCTGCTCGCTCAGGTCGACGGCGCCGGCCAGGAGCAGCAGGTCCGGGTTGCGCAGGCGCTCGGCGATGCGGAGGCAGAGCAGCGCGAGGTTGACCCGGTGCGGGTGCCCCACCGGCAGCTCCAGGTGCGCCCACGGCACGAAGCGCAGGAAGCGGCGCAGCACCCAGCCCGAGAACGCCACCTCCACGTTCGGATGGCCGCTCCGGTCGCCCTCCTGGCTGGTGTGCTTCGGCCAGCCCTCCGGGATGAAGCCCCGCATGTACGAGACGCTCGACTGAAACCCGCGCCACGGACGCACGACCCAGGTCGCGTCCCGCGTCAGGAAGGCGTGGGCATCAGGGCGCTCAAACACCCGTACATCAAAGTGAAATTGCTCCTTGCGGGTGTGCAGATCCGCCTCGAGCTGGCGCACCGTCGCCACATCAAGGGGCGTGCGCACCCCGATCGCGTCGATCCACTCGGCGATGAACCGGGAGGCCGGGCTCTGACCGGTGCCGTCGTCGGCGAGCGGCGCGTAGAGCGACGCCGGGTCGGCCGGCAGGCTGCGCGCATAGAGCGGCTCCACGAAGCGGGGCACCTCGGTCAGCGCCAGCTCCACGTCCGCGCGGGTGATGCCGAGCGCCTTGCGCAGGGCCGTGTCCGCCTCCCAGGGCCGCGCCGCGCCGGCCCAGAGCAGCGCCGCGGTCGCGGGCAGCATCCCCGTCTCGGCCACGATCCGCGCCACCAGCTCGGGCGGCGTCGGCGAGGGGCCTTGAGCGTCCCGCGCGGCAAACGCCGCGTCGAGGTCGGAGGCTCCGACCGGGAGCGTCGCCCCGGCGTAGCTCTCGAGCACCTCTGCGCCCGGCGGATCGACGAACGCGCCCGCGGCGTCGTACTCCAGCATCGCAAACTCGAAGCGGTCCCCCTGCCACGCCCGCGTCCTGAGGAGGTAGCGGTGGCCCCACTGGACGCCGAGGTCGCTGGTGTGGAGCTGCATCCCCGTCGGCGGCTTGCTGAACACGCACCGCAGCAGCCGGAACCGCTCCCGGTGCTGCGCGAACGCCGTCCCTCGCCACAGCGTCAACACCCGCCGGAGCTGCACGCGCGCCGGCTCGGGTGTCCCGGGCGCGAGCAGCCGCCGCACCGCTCCCCCGAGGAACAGGAAGAGCTGCTCCCACCGAAGCTGCGAGGCCGCCACCGGGCCAACCGTCTCCCCCTCCGTCACCGGCCCCGTCAGCCACGCCTCCGCGTCCCGCACCGCCCCCTCAAAGTCCGTCGGGCCGTAGCCCCAGCCTGGCCCGAACAGCTCCCCGATGACCTTGGCGTCGCGGTCCAGCATGCCGCCGTGCACCGAAGCCAGCGGCGCCGCCACCGACGCCTGCCACCGCGCCACCGACTCGCCGAGCCTCGCCGCGTGGGTCGCCAGGTGCACCATGCCCGCGCGCAGCCGCCGGGCGGTGACCGTCGGAAACGCCGCCTCGCACGCCTCCGTCGTCTGCGGGTGCTCGGTCAGCGGGCTCACCCGGCCGTCGGGGGCGCGCTGCATCGTCACCTTCAGGGTCTCGTCGCCGAGGGCCTCGGCCTCGGCCTCGGGCGGCGTCTCGGACCGGGCGGCGTCGAGCAGCGCCTGGGCCTGCGCGACGGTGCACGCGATCAGGGCCCGGCTGCCCTCGGGGTCGCGGGGGACGAGGTAGTGCCACCAGGGCATCGACAGCCACTGCCCGGCCCCGCGCCAGAAGTTGTAGAGCGCGGCGTGCACGGGTGGCACGATCGGGTCCGCACCGCCAGGCGCCCAGATGGAGAGGTTGTGGTCGGGGTAGGTGACGGCGTAGTCGCCGTCGCGGCCGGGGAAGCGCATCAGCCCCTTCGGGGCGGTCTCCTCCGGCCCGCCGGTCCAGCGGCGGCCGTCGATGGTCTCGGCCATCAGCGCGCCGCTCGCCGTCTTCCACACCCGAAAGCCCGCCTGGCCGTCGCGCTGGCCGAGCGGCGAGCGGAGCGACGGGGGCACGGGGTAGTAGTAGCTGTGCTCCAGCAGCAGCGTCGCGCCGTCGACCTCGACCTCGGCGAGCCAGGCGGGGAGACCCTGGGCGAGCACGGCGCCGGTGTCGGGATCGACCTCGACGCGGCCGACCCAGCACCGCGCGCCGTCGCTGAACGCTACACCAGATTGCGAAAATCTCCTTATGTCTCTAGAGCCTGCATACAACGTTCGCCGACCCTCCCAGACCCCGCCCTCGGGCGTGGGCACCCCGACCGTCCAGGTCTCGTAGAGCTCCGTGTCGAACGGCGCGTCGAGCTGGCTGAGCCAGGTCGCCAGGCGCAGCGGCCCCTTGAAGGCGTAGTAGAGGATGTCGCCGTCGATGTAGCGCAGGCTGCGCGAGGTCACGGGCAGGTCGGCCGGACGCTGGCCGCGCCACACCTCGCCCTCCGGCCCGAGCACCACCATGGTCCCCCCGTCGTGGTTCATGACGAAGTGGGGGAAGGGCCCGTCGGTCTCGTACTGGTAGACGTCGGTGGGGAGGCTGTCGTTGGCGGCGTCCTGCGCTGGCCAGCTCCACTCGTCCAGGATGCCGAGCCTGAACGTGCGCGCCAGCGCGGCCGCCACATCCAGGCGCTGCACGGCGTCACGGAGCGCGGGCGAGGCGGCCAGCACGGCAGGCGTCAGCACCTTGTCCAGCCCCTCGAGCTCGGAGGCCAGGGTGGCGAGGGTGCCCTCGGTGGCGATGCGGTCGACCCGCGCGGCCAGGCGGTCGAACACGGGCCGCACGCCCTCGGCCTCGGCGGCCGCGTGCAGCATCGCGGTGGGCGCTCCACCCCGGCGCTGCAGCAGCGCGCGCTCGACCACATCGTAGAGCACCTCGCGCCAGACGGGGTCCGCGGCGATGTGGACCAGGGGGCGGCGGCCGGCGGTGTTGGCCCAGCCGTGGACGGTCAGGTCCGGTGACGCGCCTGGATCGACCTTCACGCCCCGGCTGAGCAGGACGTCCACGGCGTCGACAAAGGCGCTGCGGTCGCGCCCGAGCTTCGAGCCCGGCACGCGCAGCCCGGCGAGGTGCGGCTGCACGGGGTTGAGCGTCGCGTCGAACCAATCGCCCCAGCCGGACCAGGTGTAGAAGCCTGCCCCCCAACGGGCGCAGGCCAGCACCCACGCCTTCGCCGCCTCGGGGCTGTCCACGGCCACCGCGACGCAGCCGGAGTCGGTCAGCACGCGCCGCCACGGCGCCATCGGCTGGTCGGGTGGGAACAGCGACGCGGCCCACCGCGCCAGCGACGCGTCCTTCGACAGCGCCTCGACCACAGCCGCGCGATGCAGCTCCCACACCGCAGGCTCGGCCCGACGCAGCTTGCCGAGCTGCCCCACCAGCACCCGCTCGGCCAGCCGGGGGCTCTTGACCGCCTTGCCGAGCTTGTCGAGACCGCCCAGCAGCTCCTCGGACAGGATGCCCACGCCGCCGTTGATCAGCTCATGGTCCGGGTGTTTGCCCGCCATGAAGTCGCCCGCGCCGGCCACCCAGGCGTCGATCAGCGCCACCAGCGGCTCGACCATCCCGGCGGCCCGCGCGGCGGTCAGATCCTTGACCAGGCCCACCAACGTGCTGCGCTCGAGCGCCCGCGCCTCGGCCATCCGCCGGTAGGCGGCCATCCGGGCGGCTTGATCCACTGACAGCTTCAGCCGACGCTCCAGCGCCCGAGCCGACTTGAACAGCCCGCCCGCGCTCTTGCGGCTGATCGGGCACAGCAGCTCAGCCCCCCAATCCAGCACGGCCACGGCCTCCGGCGCGTTGCCGAGCGCCTTCGCCGCCCCCTTGAACCCCTTGGCCGCCCGCGCCGACGCGCTCCGGGCGCGCGCGGCCAACGCGTCGAGCTCGTTCGCGGTCTTCGCCTCCAGCGCAGCCAGCGCGCGCCCCCGCGCCGCCTCGACGGGATCGGCCGGGTCGGTCGACGCCACGGCCACGACGCGCTCCGCCACGGACTCGCCCGGCTCCGCCAGGGCCATGACCACCGGCGCCTCGCCCCGCAGCGCCGCCTCGAGCAGCGCCACGTCAGCCTCGGTCAGCCGCCGCGGGGTCTGCAGCGCCATGCCCAGCTTGCCGGGCTTCGCCGCCACGCCCTTGCCGGTCGAGAACCGCAGCGCGCCGATCCAGGCTGTGATGTCGGTGATCGGCGCCACGTTCGCTGGCGCCGTCCACCGCTTGCCGTCGAAGGTCGGGCCGACCAGCGCGCCCACGAGCCACAGCCGCTCGTCCGGCGGCCGCACGGTGACCAGGAACAGGCTCCCGCCCTCGCTCAGCGCCGCCAACCCCTTGTTCCCGCTCACGTATTGCGCCGTCGCCCAGACGTCGCCCTCGCCGGACAGCCGACCGCCGACCCGCGCGTCCTCCTCGAACACAGCCTTCGCCACGATGGCAAGCACACTGGCCATGACACACCTCTCGTCCAGGGTTCATCGAACCGTCGTGGTGTGCCAGAGATGCAAGGGGCCTGTCCAGAGTCCTACTCGGCCGGACGCGCCGCCCACCACGCACGCCCCGCGACGTCCACCCGGTGCGACATCGCCAGCGCCCCTGCCCCGATCCGCCCCACCGGGTTCCCCTTCAGGTCGAGCGCGACGAGGCTGTTGAGGACCGGCGAGGCGACGAGCGCGACCGCGCCGGCATCTTCGATGGTGTTGTCGGAGAGGTCGAGTGATTGGAGGCTCACCAGCGCGGAGCACGACGCCAGGCTCAACGCCGCAGCGTCGCTCAGCCGGTTGTTCGCCAGCCCCACGTGTCGGAGCTGGTGGGCGTACTTCCACTGCGCCAGGGCCTCGACGCCCTCATCGCCGATCCAGTTCTGGTCCAGTCGCAGCGTGTGCAGCTGGGTCAGCCACGGCGACTCCAGCAGCGCCTGGACCCCGTCCAGTCCCAGGTACGCGTCGTCAACCTCCAGCACACGCAAGCTGGCCAGCTCCGAGGTGTAGGCCAGCCGCTGCGCCCCCGCCAGGCCCAACGCCTGGTGGCTCAACCGCAGCGCCCTCACGATCTTGATCCGCGCCTCCGAGCCCCGCTCCACCCGGTTGCTCCACCACGTCTGCGGGCACGTCCGCAGCGCGTCCGGCCACGAGGCCAGGTGCTGATCCACGTAATCAAGCGCCATGTCCAGCTGCTGGTCGTGCCGCCACTGGTGAACCTGGAGACACAGATACGTCCACGTCTCCGTGGACGGCGCCTGGTGGCAGAGCTCGCGCAGCTTCTCGAGTTGGGTGTTCAAAGGGGTGTCGCTCGCGGAAGAGACGGCATGGACCGGCCGACGGCATCGCTTCGGCGTCGCACGAGACGAGGCCTGCAGTACAAGCATAGCAAGTTCGCACGGCAAGCTCTGCAGGACAAGGCACGGGCGCGATCTCAGGGGCTCGCGCTGGGAGCCCGCGCGCAGGGACTCGAATTCGCTTGTCGATCGGTGGGGTGTGGTGGTTCGAAGGCGCTCCCCCGCGGCCGCAATCGCGGAGCAAAGCTCCGCGAGCGGCCTCGACCCCTCGTGAACGAGGGGTTATCGGGCTCTCATGAGGTCTGTCACATCTCGATGGCCGGAGCTCCCCCGCCGCTGCATCCGCTCGCCTCCGGCTCGCGGGCAGCGTCGACCCCTCGTAAACGAGGGGTTATCGGGCTCTCTGTCTACCCACGGGTTCGGGTTCACGTCTCGAGGCATGGCCGCGGCCCCCCGCTCTCGCTGGTTGGTCTTTGTTTAAATTCAGACACTTACGCGCTCATGCCTCATTGCCCCACACGTCTGCGCCTGGCAGGCAGCCCGATTTCCCGACCGTGCCTCGAGACGTGAACCTCAGCCCGCGGACCATGAGAGGGCCCGATCACCCCTCGTTTACGAGGGGTCGAGGCCGCTCGCGGAGCTTTGCTCCGCGATTGCGGCCGCGGGGGAGCTCCGGCCATCGAGATCAAACAGACCTCATGAGAGCACGAGAACCCCTCGTTCACGAGGGGTCGACGCTGCCCGCGAGCCGGAGGCGAGCGGATGCAGCGGCGGGGGAGCTTCCCCGCACCACCCAGGACCTCCCATCCGAGAACGGATCCCCCAGACCCCTCCCCACCGCCCACACCCCGCAAATACACCCCGCGCTTCGATGGTTGCACCCCGACCTCGCCGTCACCCCGACGGCGGCACGGTAAGCAGGTTGGCATGAAACAAGGCGCCCAACTCCCCCTCATGGCCCCCGAGGCCTTCACCGCGCTGGCGCTGGACGCCCAGCTCGCCTGGCTCGCGAACGCCCGCGACCACATCGCCCCCCCGGACCTCCTCGCCCTCACCGCCGCCGCCCGCGACCACGCGCCGCTGGCCTGGCTCGCCCGCACCCTGCTCGACGACGGCTGGCTCGACGCTGACCCCCACCCCTCCGAGCTCGCCGCCTTCCTGCTCCAGCAGCCGGACACGGCGGTGCACAAGGTGCTGCGGCAGCTCGTCGAGCCGCCGCCCGACCGGGCGCGACGGCCCGCCCTGCGGCGTCTGCTCGAGGCGGCCTGGCACGACGCGCCGCTGGAGCGGCTGGCGGCCATGTGCCTGATCGACCGCACCTTCAAGCACCACTTCGTCGAGGAGCGCGACCTCGCCCTCGCCCGCCGGCTCGCAGCCTGCGAGGCCGCCCTGACCGCCGGGGACGTGGACGCCGTCCCCCTGGCCCACCTCGCCCAGCTCCCCGGCCGACGCCTGGAGGCCCTGCGCGACGCCGCGCGCGCCGGAGGCGGGCAGGGTGGCGTCGATCGCTTCGACGCGCTGCGGGCGACGCTGGCCGCGCGCGCCATCGCCATCCTCGGCGACGCGCCCAAGGCGGTCAGCCAGGCCAACGCCGAGGAGCTGCTCGCCCGGCGCGTCTACACCGACCCGGGCCACTTCCTCGTCGAGCTCCTCCAGAACGCCGAGGACGCCGGCGCCCGGCGGTGGCACGTCGACTTCCTGCCGCGGCGCGTGGTCGTCTGGCACGACGGCGCGCCGTTCGACGCGCGTGACCTCGTCGGCGTCACCTCCATCGGGCAGACGACCAAGCGCAAGACGCAGATCGGCTTCTTCGGGGTCGGCTTCAAGTCGGTCTACGAGATCACCGACCGACCCCAGCTCTTCTCCGACGCCTACCTCTTCGAGATCGCCGACGTCTCCATCCCCAAGCGGCTCGCCGCCCGCCCGCCCGAGGTGCCTGCCGACGGCACCGTCCTGATCCTCCCGCTGCGCGACCCGGACGACCCCGCCCGCAGCGCCCGCGCGCTGTTCGACAAAGCCGTTCGACTGGACCCGATCGTCCTGCTGACCCTTCGGAACGTCCGAACGATCGCGCTGCGGTGCGTGGACACCGATGGCGCCGAGCTGCGCCACACGCTCGCCGCCGAGCAGGCCGACGCTCACCTCGTCACCGTGCGGCAGACCCCGGCACAGTGGAGCCGCACGTTCGCGGTGCACAGCGCCTCCGTCCGCTTCGACCAGGGCCCGAGGGAGGCCGCGCGCACCAGCGAGGCCGTCGTCATGATCGGCGTCCAGTGGACCGACGGCGTGCCTGCCCCGCTGCCGGACACCAGCCCCACCGTCTACTCGTGGCTCCCCACCGCCGAGCCCTCCGGGCTGCGCTTCTTCGTCCAGAGCCACTTCGACGTGCCCGTCGACCGCGAGCGCATCGCCCCGGACTCGACCTGGAACCGGTGGATCCTCTCCCACATCCCCGCCCTGCTCGCCGACCTCGCCGGCCACCTCACCGATCCGGGCGGCCCCCGCACGGCCGCCGAGCGCGCCCGCGGCTTCCTCGACGTGCTCCCTCTGGCCGATGACCTCGGCGGACCGCACTGGCGCCCGGTCGCCGCCGACCTCCGCCGGGCGCTGTTCACCCTGCCCTGCCTCCCCGCCGCCGACGGCACCGTGCGCTCCCCCGAGCAGCTCGCACTCGCCGCGCCCGCCGTCGCCGCCGTGCTCGACGGCCTCCCGCTCCTGCGCCAGTGGCTCGCCCCCACCCCCGGACAGCCCGAGCTGCCCTGCCACATGCTCGCCTCCGACCTCCCCGAACGCGCCCTCGAGGTCGCCCGCCAGCTCGGCTGCGTCAGCCTCGACCCCGACCGACTCCTCGGCCTGCTCGAACGCGCCCTGCACGACCCGTCCGCCGCCGCCGTGCGCCTCCGCGACGCCCTCGCCAGCGACCCCGACCGCCTCGCCCGGCTCTACGACCTCCTGCTCGATCACCTCGACCACCTCGACCGCGCCGGCCACCGCGTCACCGCCGCGCGCACCCTCGAACGGCTCGGCCGCCTCCCCCTCCTGCTCGACACCACCGGCGCCCTCCATACCGCCGACGCCGTCTGCCGCGGCGCGCACGCCCTCCGCGCCATCACCGCCGACAGCCCGCGCCGCTGGCTCGCCCCCCGCCTCGACCCCCTCGTCCCCCACGGCGACCTCCCCGTCGAGCCCGCCCGGCTGACCGCCCTCTACGACCGGCTCGACGTCGCCACCTTCGGGCTCAACGACCTCCTGACCGAGCTCCAGCGCCAGCTCTCCACCCCGATCCTCGACCCCGCCGACCCCGCCTGCCCGCCGCTCTTGGCCGTGCCCGCCACCCGCCTCGCCCTCCTCCGCCTCACCCTCGACGGCAGCTGGGCCGACCTCCACCTCGCCGCCCAGCTCCCCCTGTTCCTCGCCACCGACGGCCTCCTCTACCCCGCCGCCCGCGACGCCACCGACCGCCGCGGTGTCGTCCGCCCCGGCGCCGACGCGCTCGCCGCTCGCCTCCGCGGCTTCTGGGGCCACCGCCGTCCGATCCTCCACATGGAGCCCGGCACCGCCGTCCAGGAGGAGGTCCTCGCCCGCCTGGCCACCCCGACCCTCTCCATCGACACCCTCATCTTCGACCTCTGGACCACGCCCCCCGTCTTCCCGCTGGCCGACGAGCCCGACCTCGTGCTCGCCCTCCACGCCCTGCTCGCCGACGTCCTGCCCGACATCCCCGCCCGCGCCCGCGAGCGCCTGGCCGCCCTGCCCATCTGGCCCGACGCCGACGGCCTCCTCCACCCCCTCACCGGCTCGCCCGCCGCCGTCCGCGTCCCCGTCGACGACGCCGTGGCCGCCCTCTTCCCCGCCGTCCCCTTCCTGGCCGCACCCCTGCGCGAGCTCGCCCACGTCCGACCGCTCGGCGCCGAGGTCGTCGGCGTCGAGGCCGTCATCGGCGCCCTCGCCCCCGACGCGCCGCCGCCGCTGACCCTCCAGCCCGACCCGGACGTGCTCGCCGCGGTGCTCGCCTTCATCCTCGACCACGCCGGGCACGTCCGGGAGCGCAGCCGCCGACGCCTCCTCGTCTTCCCCGCCTTCCTCGACGACCTCGGCCGGCCACGCACCATCGGCGAGCTCTGCCTGGCCAGCCCGCCCGGCCTCCGCGACCTGTTCGCGGGCTGGGCCGACCGCCGCTTCATCGACCCCGACGGCCTCGCCATGCAGGTCGTCCTTCGCCTCGACCTCGCCGCGCACCTCCAGCCCGTCGACGTCGCCACCCTCGTCAACGACCTCCATCGCGCCGGCAGCCGCGGCGGCACCATGCCCGGCTGGCTCGCCCAATGGCTCCCGCCCGAGCGCCACACCGCCTGGCTCCACCGCGTCCAGCAGGCCCTCGTCGACCAGCGCGACACCCTGGCCGAGCGCTTCCCGCCCGCCCCGCGCCCCGGCCTCCCCCCTGCCAACCCCGTCCTCAACGGCCTCCCCATCTGGACCGCCAGCGGCGCTGTCCTGGCCGCCTCGGAGGTCGTCGCCTCCAACGTCATCGCCAGCCTCACCGACCCCGACAGCCCCGAGCACGCCCACATCGCCGGCCGGACCCTCACAGGCGACTGCGCCAGCCGCTTCGCCGCCCTCCAGCCGCTCGTCGCCGGACGCCCCCCCGTCGACCTCCTCGTCGAGCTCATCGACGCCCTCGCCCGCGACGGCCAGCCCCTGTCCGCCCAGCCCGGCTTCCTCAACCGCGTCGACAAGGTCGTCAAGGTCATCGCCCTGCTCGCCGAGGCCCGCGACGTCCCCGTCGCCAGCCGCCTCGCCCTCGTCGACGCCGCCGGCCGCCTCCGCCTCGCCCCCCTCCACAACACCGACGCCGCCACCCGCGCCCTCATCAACCCCCTGCCCCTGGCCGACGACCTCGTCCACCCCGCCCTCACCGACGCCCTCACCGGCGCCCCCGACGCCCTCAAGGCCCTCGTCGCCGCCCGCCTCTCCGCCCTCGAGCCCGTCGACGTCATCGCCGCCGTCGAGCGCCACGTCACCTCCCCCGACCTCGCCCCCGAGGCCCGCGACGCCCTGCTGGCCCCCTTCTGGCGCTGGCTGGTCAGCCACGAGCACGAGGTCTTCACCAACGCCGAGTGCCGCCAACGCCTCCGCGAAGCCCCCCTCTTCCTCACCGGCCAGTCCCGCCTCGTCAGCGCCACAGACCTCGTGATCGACACCACCGGCGCCGTCCCCACCGACCTCGGCATGGACTGGGCGCCGAGCCCCGCCATCCCCGACGCCACCCTCCAGCGCCTCGTCCGCAACCTCGACGTCGGCCAGCCCGAACCCACCGAGATCGTCGTCCAACACCTCCTCCCCGCCTACCTCGCCGCGGCCCTCGCCCCCGAGCGCGACCGCGCCGGCAAGCTCCTCGCGGCCATGGAGCGGCTCCTGCGCGGCCGGTCGTGGGACACCATCCGCGCCCTCCTCACCACCCCGGACGGCGGCGGCCTCCCCCTCGAGGACAACGAGGGCCGGTTCCGCCCGCCCGGCGTCCTCATGCTGCCCGGCCACGACCTGCTCCACCACGTCCGGGCCGTCTGGGGCGACGACCTGCCCGCCCCCTCCGCCGCCCGCTACCCCGAAGAGCTCCACCCCTTCCTGCTCGCCCTCGGTGTCAAGCGCACCCCCTCCGTCGCCGACCTCCGCGAGGCTCTCGACCGCCCCGGCCTCGACCGCGACGCCTCCCGCGGACTCGCCGCCATCTGCGGCGCCCTCCAGCGCGACGGCGTCGACCTCCTCATGACGCTCCCCCTCCAGACCCTCGCCTGGGCCGCCGACGGCACCGGCTGCCTCCGCCGCCCCGACGCCCTGCTCCTCTGGACCGCCGAGCTGGAGGCCCTGGTCGGCGCCCGCCCCGAGCTCTATGTGGATGAGATGATTCCACTTTTCCTCGGTCGCGAGTTCACCGGCGCCCTCGGCTTCCGCGGCGCCCCGGACGTCCGGCTCAGCGAGGTCGTGCACCACCTCCGCCTCCAGAGCCACGCCCACGAGCCCACCGCCTTCGCCCTCTACCGCTGGCTGGACCGCGGCCTCACCGAAGGCCGCCTCGACCCCCACGAGCTCGCCACCCGCCTCGGCCCGCTGGCCTGGATCTGCACCGACGACGGCGAGTACTTCGACCACCGGCGCACCCTCGGCGCCCGCGCCCTGCGCCTGTTCGGCACCCGTCGGGGCTACTGGGAGCGCGGCCGCGAGCAGTGCCCCGCCCTCTGCCAGCTCTTCGGCATCCCCGCCGACGTCACCCCCGAGGTCGTCCTCCACTTCCTCGAGGAGGTCGCCACCGATGTTCGCCAGCGCGGGGACCAGTGGGCGCTCGACCGCGAGCGGGCCTTGCCCCGGATGCTCCTGGCCTGCTTCGCCTGGCTCGGCCGGGCCGGCCACACGGTCCCCGACACCTGGCCCGTCATCCTCTGCCACGGCGCCGGCACCCTCGGCGGCACGCGCCTGCTGCCCGCCTCCAGCCCCGGCCTCCTCCGCTCCGACACCCCCACCCTCGAGGCCCTCTTCGCCCCGGCCGGCCCCTTCTACCTCGCCGACACCGCCGAGGGCGACGAGCGCGCCCCCGTCGACGCCTTCCTCGAGCGCGCCGGCGTCGCCCGCCTCCGTGACGCCTACGCCGTCGTCACCGAGGTCCGCCCCGGCCAGGACCGCACGGCCCACCACCGCCCCGAGCTCCTCCAGCTCCGCGCCATACTCGCCGCCCTCCTCGACGTCCTGCCCCGCATCCAGCTCCAGCGCACCCAGCTCGACCCCGACGGCTGGGTCCACACCGGGCGCCTCCGCCCGCTGGCCACCACCGGCGCCATCGCCGCCATCGAGGATCTGCACGTCTATTACGCCCTGCCCGGCGTCGGCCGCGTCCCGGCGCACCTGACGGTCGCCTGGGAGCGCGACCGCGGACACCTCCTCGTCGACACCCGCGCCCTGGCCGCGCTCGACCAGGACACCACCGGGCTCGCCGTCGGCCTCATGGCGACGATCTACCAGGGGCGCGGCGAGGAGCAGCTGGTGGACATGGTGGAGATCCTGCTGCCGTTGCGGACCGCGGAGCGGATGCATCGCTACCTCGACCGCCGCCACTTCCCCGTCGCCCAGCGCCGCCAGGGCCCCCTCGACCGCCTCGCGCGCCGCATCGGCGAGCTGCTCGACTACGAGCTCCACCTCCGCCTCCAGCGCCGCTTTGACGCACTGCGTCATGCCGACTTCGCCGCCTGGCGCGACC
>Ga0100377_1001897_pt1 | contig 17750 bp, 32 predicted proteins | sample CryGeymeta201501_FD_83664 | JGI IMG/M metagenome (GOLD analysis project Ga0100377, IMG submission 83664) | Groundwater microbial communities from Crystal Geyser aquifers in Utah, USA - Crystal Geyser metaG 2015-01 | ecosystem: Environmental > Aquatic > Deep subsurface > Groundwater | place: USA...
AAGGAGGGTTTGAGCCATGTCGAAGCCGAAGTTTGAGAGGACGAAGCCGCATGTGAACATTGGGACGATTGGTCATGTGGATCATGGGAAGACGACGTTGACTTCAGCGATTACGAGGGTATTGGCGACGAAGCATTTGGCCTCTTATATGGCGTTTGATCAGATTGACAAGGCGCCGGAGGAGAAGGAGCGTGGGTTAACGATTGCGATTGCGCATGTGGAGTATGAGACGGTGAAGCGTCATTATGCGCACATTGATTGTCCGGGGCATGCGGATTATATCAAGAATATGATTACGGGTGCGGCGCAGATGGATGGGACGATTTTGGTGGTGTCGGCGGCCGATGGGCCGATGCCTCAGACGCGGGAGCATGTGTTGTTGGCGAAGCAGGTGCGGGTGCCTTATATTGTGGTGTTTTTGAACAAGGTGGATATGGTGGAGGATCCGGAGTTATTGGATTTGGTGGAGTTGGAGGTCAGGGAGTTGCTTTCGGGGTATGATTTTCCTGGGGAGAGCACGCCGGTGATTCGGGGCAGTGCTTTAAAGGCTCTCGAGTGTGGGTGTGGGAAGCCGGAGTGTCAGTGGTGCAGTGGGATTTGGCAGTTGATGGATGCGGTGGACACGTTTATCCCGGAGCCTGTGAGGGAGATAGACAAGCCGTTTTTGCTGCCGGTGGAGGATGTCTTTACGATATCGGGGCGTGGGACGGTGGTGACGGGGCGAGCGGAGCGTGGGGTGATCAAGGTGGGCGATGAGGTGGAGGTCGTGGGGATCAGGCCTACGCTTAAGACTGTCTGTACTGGGGTGGAGATGTTTCGCAAGACCTTGGATCAGGGTCAGGCGGGGGATAACATTGGGGTGTTGTTGCGTGGGGTGAAGCGTGAGGAGGTGGAGCGGGGTCAGGTGGTGGCCAAGCCTGGGTCGATTACACCTCATCGGAAGTTTAAGGCGGAGGCGTATATCTTGACGAAGGAGGAAGGGGGTCGGCACACGCCGTTTTTTAATGGTTATCGGCCTCAGTTTTATTTTCGGACGACGGATGTGACGGGGGTGGCGGTATTGCCTGAGGGGGTGGAGATGGTGATGCCTGGGGACAATGTGGCGTTGACGGTGGAGCTCATTACGCCGATTGCGATGGAGAAGGAGTTGCGGTTTGCGATTCGGGAGGGAGGTCGTACCGTGGGCGCAGGCGTCATCAGTGATGTCCTCGAATAAACCCCGTTAGAAAAGGGCCGTTTCGAACTCCACCTTCCATAAAAAATTGAGGTTTTTATAACAGCCCTACCATCAATGGGGGCTTTCTTACGGGGTAAAGGAAAGGGTTTTTGACATGACAACTCAGAAGATCAGAGTTTGTTTAAAATCGTATGACCATAAACTTCTGGACAAATCGACTACAGAGATCGTCGATACGGTTCGTCGAACAGGAGCCAGTGTGGCTGGGCCTATTCCTCTTCCAACAAGGATTAACAAATTTTGTGTGCTGAGATCCCCTCACGTGGATAAGAAATCGAGAGAGCAGTTCGAAATTCGAACCCACAAGCGGATTCTGGATATTTTAGAACCCACCCAACAAACTGTCGATGCATTGATTAAATTGGATCTTGCCGCCGGAATTGATGTAGAGATCAAATTATAATCCCCCCCTACCCCCCCCTTTAGTAAAGGGGGGAGGGGGATTGGGGACGGAAAACATGAAAAGGACCTTAGGAATCATCGCGAGAAAATTAGGGATGACTCAAGTCTTTCTCGAAGACGGCTCCGTTATACCGGTGACCGTTGTCGAAGCCGGCCCTTGCTCAGTGATTCAGAAGAAGACGAACGAAAAGGATGGCTACAACGCCCTTCAACTCGGTTTTCTTCCGAAGAACAATCAAAGGGTGAACAAACCACTCTCCGGACATTTTAAGAAAGCAGGAGCAGGAGTTTTTTATTATATAAAAGAATTCCGTGTAGAGGATTTAGGAGGGTATGAGTTAGGTCAGGAAGTAAATGTCAATCTCTTCAAACCCGGAGATGTTGTGGATGTCACTAGCCTCAGCAAGGGAAAAGGGTTTACTGGGGTGATGAAGCGCCATGGATTTCACGGTTCACCTGGATCTCATGGAACTCATGAATATTTTCGTCACGGGGGTTCTGTCGGTTCAGCCGCATTCCCTCACCACACCTTTAAAGGCATGAAGATGCCAGGGCAGCATGGGAATCGGAAGGTGACTCTTCAAAATATCAAAGTGATAGATATCAAAGAAGATCAGAACCTCCTCCTTCTCAAGGGAGGAATCCCAGGAAGCCCAACGGGATGGGTCCTCATTCGAAGTGCAACCAAGTCGGAATCGACTCGTACCGAGAGGAAAGGTTCTGCTGCCCCATCGGTTTAAGAAAGGGAATGGGATGACCACGTTAGCCGTCTATGACATTGGAAATCAAAAAGTGAGCGATATCGAATTGAATGACCGGATCTTCGATGCAAAGGTCAATCCTACACTTTTCTATGATGCCGTCCGAATGGATCTCGCTTCCCAAAGAAAGGGGACGGCCTCCACAAAAAACAGGACCCCTGTCCGAGGAGGGGGAGCAAAACCCTGGAGGCAAAAAGGGACAGGAAGGGCCCGAGCTGGATCCCGAAGATCTCCCCTCTGGAGAGGAGGAGGGACCATCTTCGGTCCCATGCCAAGAGACTATTCCTTCTCTCTTCCCAAAAAAGTAAAGAGAGCAGCCCTCAGGGCGGCTCTCAGCCTAAGGCGTCAGGAGGGAAAACTGATCCTTCTGAACGATTTTCCGGTGGAGGCATTTAAAACTCGTCAGGTTCTTGAAGTTCTGAGAAGATTTCAAGTTGAGGACGCCCTCATTGTAACGGATGGAAGGCGGCTTTATTTAGAGAGATCAACTCGAAATATCCCAGGAATTGAAGTCCTCCGTTACGAAGGCTTAAATGTCTACGATATTTTAAATCATGAACACCTGATATTACTCCGTCCAACGGTTGAGAAGATCGAAGGGGCACTTGTATCATGAAAGAAGCGCAGAAAATCATCCGAAGGCCTCTGATTACTGAAAAAAGCACCCGGCAGAAAGAGGAGAACCGTCAATACATTTTCGAAGTTCACCGGGATGCCAATAAGATTGAGATTCAGTCAGCTGTTGAACGCCTCTTTAAGGTAAACGTCCTCCAGGTAAGAACCTCCAATGTAATGGGCAAGATCAAACGCCTGGGAAGAAAATATGGTAAGAGACCTGATTGGAAAAAGGCGATCATCACCCTGAAAGAAGGGGATCGTATCGATTTCTTCGAAGGAGCCTAACCCCCTGCGCGGAAATGAGGCTCAGGAGAAATCCTAAATCCGAAGCACGAAATTCGAAACAATGTTCAAAATTCAAAATTTCAAATTAAGAAGTCCTTCCCGTTTTGAATTTAGAATTTCGGTTATTGGGATTTGTTTAGAAATTAGGATTTCGAATTTAGAATTTTAGGGGTTAAAAGATGGGGATTAAAAAGTTTCGACCAACCTCTCCTGGAAAGCGGTTTCAGACGATCTCCGAGTTTGGGGAGATTACCTCTATGACGCCCGAGAGGAGTCTTCTTCGTCCTTTAAAAAAGACAGGGGGAAGAAACTCTTATGGGAGAATCACTGCTTGGCATCGGGGAGGAGGTCACAAACGAAAATATCGAGTGATTGACTTCAAACGAGACAAAAGGGGGATCTCGGCGAAAGTGGCTTCGATCGAATACGATCCAAATCGATCTGCTCGGATTGCTTTGCTACATTACGCCGATGGGGAGAAACGATATATCCTCGCCCCTTCTCAACTGCAGGTTGGGGGGCAGGTGATCGCAAGCCCAACAGCGGATATTAAACCTGGCAATGCCCTGCCCCTTCGAAATATCCCGACGGGCACATTGATTCACAATATCGAGATGAAAGTGGGAAAGGGTGGTCAGATCATTCGGAGCGCAGGAGCCTCCGGCCAATTGATGGCGAAGGAAGGAAAATATGCCCATATCAAACTCCCCTCGGGCGAAGTCCGGCTGATCCTTCAAGATTGTTACGCCACCATTGGCCAGGTGAGCAACCTCGAACATGAAATTATCTCCTTGGGAAAAGCGGGTAAAAATCGCTGGTTGGGGTGGAGGCCTACGGTTCGCGGAGTGGCCATGAATCCCATTGACCATCCTTTAGGCGGCGGCGAGGGAAAGAGTTCAGGAGGCAGACATCCTTGTACGCCATGGGGAGTGCCGGAGAAGAAGACTCGAAAAAATAAAACGACCAATAAATATATTCTAAAGAGGAGAGATTGATGGCCCGTTCAATCAAAAAGGGGCCTTTTGTCGATTCCCATTTGATGAAAAAGGTGGAGGAGGCCCGAAGGACAAAGGAAGGAAAAGTGATCAAAACCTGGACGAGGCGATCCACGATTGTCCCTGAAATGGTAGGATTGACCTTTGCTGTCCATAACGGGAAAAAGTTTATCCCGGTCTTCGTGACAGAGGAAATGGTCGGACACAAGTTAGGGGAATTCTCCCCAACTCGAACCTTCCATGGTCATTCCGGGGACCGAAAGACTAAAATTAAAGGGAAGGCTGCTCCATAGCAGGTGAACGGCGAGATGGAAGTGCAAGCAAAATTAAGATTTGTTCGGGTTGCACCTAGGAAAGCCCAATTGGTGGCCGATCTGATCCGGGGCAAGGGGTCAGAAGAGGCGGTAAATATCCTGACCTTTACAAAGAAGGCGGCGGCCAAAATCATCATCAAATTATTAAAATCGGCTATTGCCAATGCCACCCAAAAGAAAAACATAGACATAGATCGCCTTTTCATAAAAAAGATTACTGTGGATCAGGGGCCGACGATGAAACGCTTCCAGCCCAGGGCCTTGGGCCGTGCCACCACGATCCGAAAGAGAACCAGCCATATCACCATCGTCTTGGACGAAGGATAAGGGAGGACAAGCCTTGGGACAGAAAGTACATCCAATAAGTTTTCGATTGGGAGTGATTAAATCTTGGGATTCCCGATGGTATGCTGAGAAGGATTATCCTCAACTTCTCATCGAAGATATTCGGATCCGTGACTATCTGAAGAAAAAACTTTACCATGCCGGAGTCTCCAAAATCGAGATTGAACGGGCTGCCAGCAAGGCCAAAAAGGCCAAGGTCACTATCCACACCGCCCGGCCCGGCATCATCATCGGGAAAAAGGGAGCAGAGGTGGAGAACCTGAAAAAGGAACTCCAAAAGATGACCAACAAAGAAATTTTTATCAATATCCAGGAGGTCAAGAGGGCAGAGATCGATGCCCAACTGGTGGCTGAGAATGTGGCCCTCCAGTTGGTAAGACGGGTTGGATTTCGAAGGGCGATGAAGAAGGCCGTGACTTCCGCACTCAAGCTGGGCGCGAAGGGGATCAGGATTGCTTGCGCAGGAAGATTGGGAGGGGCGGAAATGGCCCGTAGAGAATGGTACCGGGAGGGTCGAGTCCCCCTTCACACTCTCAGGGCGGATATTGATTTTGGCCTAGCAGAAGCTAAAACCACTTATGGGATTATTGGTGTGAAGGTTTGGATCTTCAAGGGGGAGGTCTTCCCGACAAAAGAAGGAGAAGAACGCGCCGCCTAACCCAACGATAATTCTGGAATCATGGAATATTGGAACGATGGAATAGTGTAAAAAAGCCAAAGTATTTTTGTCAACCCAATATTCCAACGTTCCATCATTCCATTTTTCCTAACAGGACGAAGTGTTATGTTAATGCCAAAGAAAACAAAATATCGAAAACAACAAAAGGGAAGGAGAAGAGGGGTTGCCTCCCGTGGAAACACCCTCAATTTTGGTGATTTCGGACTTCAGGCCGCAGAATGTGGTTGGTTGACTGCCCGTCAGATTGAAGCCGCACGAATTGCCATGACCCGATTCATCAAACGAACCGGCCGGATCTGGATCCGCATCTTCCCAGACAAACCCATTACCAAAAAACCTGCAGAAACCCGGATGGGAAAAGGAAAAGGCACTCCTGAAGACTGGGTGGCGGTCATCCGGCCTGGCCGAATTCTTTATGAAATGGAAGGGGTTCCTGAAGAAGGGGCCAGGGAGGCATTCCTTCTGGCTTCCCATAAATTGCCGATTCATACAAAGTTCATCATGAGAGGGAGCCATCTATGAAAGCAAAGGAACTTCACCAACTGAGCGAAGGGGAGTTGCTCGAGAAGAAAAAGGGACTGAGTGAGGAACTCTTCAATCTTCGCTTTCAGCATGCCACAGGACAGTTGGGGAATGTTATGCGAATCCCTCAGATCAAACGGGACATCGCTCGGGTGAAAACGATCCTTAAGGAAAAGGCTCTGAACAAAGGAAAATAAAACCAATGGGAGAGAGAGGCAAACGAAAAACGTTAACGGGCGTGGTATCGAGCGATAAAATGGTTAAGACCATTGTTGTCATGGTCAATCGTCTCGTCCTTCACCCGGTCTATAAAAAATATATCCGGAAGAGGACGAAGGTGAAAGCCCACGACGAAAAGAATGAATGCCATATTGGAGATAAGGTTCTTTTGATCGAAACCCGCCCGCTTAGCAAAGAGAAAAGGTGGCGTGTCAAGGAGATCCTTGAACGGGCCGCTTAACTAGGGATTGAGGTGGAGCCAGGCGAAGCTGCCGTAGGAGTGGATCATGATTCAGATGCGGAGTATTCTCGAAGCCGCCGATAATTCGGGAGCCAAAAAATTGGGGTGCATTAAAGTCCTCGGCGGCACTCGTCGGAGGTATGCCACCTTAGGGGATATCATTGTTGTTTCCGTCAAAGATGCCCTTCCCAATTCCAAGATTAAAAAAGGGGATGTGGCTCGTGCCGTCATTGTCCGGACGAAGAAAGAGGTCAAACGTCCTGATGGTTCTTACATCAAATTTGATGATAACTCTGCCGTCCTTATCAATCCGCAGGGAGATCCTGTTGGGACCCGAATTTTCGGTCCGGTTGCCAGGGAACTTCGGGCCAAACGGTTTATGAAGATTATCTCCCTGGCTCCAGAGGTTCTCTAAAAGCAGTATGCTTATCCTGCCGGTAGGCAGGTGTTAGGGTGAAAAGGAATTTGAAATGATCGTCCCAAAATATCACATCAAAAAGAATGACCTGGTGATGGTCATGAACGGAAAAGAAAAGGGGAAGAGTGGTCGAGTTCTGAAAGTCCTTCCCGAGAAGGAGAAGGTACTGGTTGAAAAGATCAATTTCGTCAAAAGGCATTCTCGCCCCCATGGGAAACAGAGACAGGGAGGGATTTTGGAAAAGGAGTCACCCCTCCATCTCTCCAATGTGATGCTCCTCTGTGAGAAATGTAATAAACCAATTCGAATCGGACACCGCATCTTGGAAGATGGAAAGAAGGTGCGGTTCTGTCGAAAATGTGGAGAACTTTTAGATAAGTAGGTGATCGAATGGCCAAATTAAAAGAGGTCTACCAGGAAAAAGCAGTTTCTGCGCTGATGAAGCGTTTCAGCTATAAGAATCGGATGGAAGTCCCTAAGCTGGAGAAGATCGTGATCAATATGGGATTGGGAGAGGCTATCCAAAATATAAAAATTCTCGATTCCGCAGCTCAAGAACTCAGTCAGATCACAGGACAGAAGCCTGTCATTACGAAGGCGAAAAAATCGATTGCTCAGTTCAAATTGAGGACGGGGATGCCGATTGGATGCATGGTCACCCTTCGGAAAGAGAGGATGCACGAATTTTTTAACCGCTTAGTCAACGTCACCCTCCCAAGGGTGAGGGATTTCAAGGGTCTCTCCGGAAAGTCTTTTGATGGGAGGGGGAACTATGCCCTGGGGATTCGCGAACAACTCATCTTTCCAGAAATTCATTATGATAAAATTGACAAGGTAAAAGGGATGAACATTGTCATTGTAACCACTGCCAAGACTGATGAGGAAGGAAAGGAACTGCTGAAGTTACTGGGAATGCCCTTTAGGAACTGAACCCCCCCCCTTTGTAGGGAACGGTTTCAAACCGTTCCCTACAAAGGGGGTTGGGGGGATTAGGACCAGGAGGAAAAATTGGCGAAACTTTCGTTGATAAATAAGGCAAAGAGACCTCAGAAATTTAAGGTGCGCGAGTACCATCGATGCCCTCTCTGCGGAAGGCCGAGGGCTTATTATCGAAAATTTAACATGTGCCGACTCTGTTTAAGAAAATACGCCTCCCGAGGCGAGATCCTGGGGATGATCAAATCCAGCTGGTGAAAGGTACGGGGGTTTGTATGTCCATGACTGATCCAATAGCCGATATGTTTACACGAATCCGCAACGGGTCTAAAGCGAAATTCGAAAAGGTGGATGTTCCCTCCTCCAAAATGAAACGAGAGATCGCGAAGATTTTAAAGGAGGAAGGGTTCATCAAAAACTTTAAAGTCGTTACGGATGATCACCAACATGAGATGATTCGAATCTTTCTCAAATATGATGCCAACCGAAAGGAGGTCATTCATCTCCGGCGGATCAGCAAACCAGGACGGAGGGTCTATGTGGGAAACGACAGCATTCCCTCTGTCATGAGTGGATTAGGATTTTCGATCCTCTCCACCTCAACGGGAATCTTGACGGATAAATCTGCCCGAAAGGCCAATGCGGGGGGAGAGGTGCTTTGCTACGTATGGTAAGAGATTTCAAATTCGAAGCACGAAATCCGAAATTCGAAACAAGCACCAATGTTCAAAATATAATAATGACCAAAACAAGAATGAGTGGTTTAGAAATTTGAAAATTTGAATTTAGGATTTGTTTCGGATTTCGATATTCGGATTTAGGATTTAAAGGGGTAATCGATGTCTCGTATCGGAAGGATGCCTATTGCACTGCCGAAGGAACTCAAGGTCGCCTGTGATCTTTCAAGGGTGGAGGTGACAGGACCCAAAGGTCTTCTCGCTCACCCACTCCCTCAGGGAATTTCGGTTTCAGTGGATGGGGAAAAGATTTTCGTTCATCGCGCCAATGACCAGCGAACTTCAAGAGCGCTTCAGGGTTTGACGCGAAGTCTCATTGCCAATATGGTCACTGGGGTTATCCAGGGGTTTGAGAAACGGCTTGAGATCGTTGGAGTGGGTTTCCGGGCAGAGCTTCAGGGCAACGCCCTTAAGCTCACCTTGGGATATTCCCATCCGATTCTCTATCCCGTTCCCAAGGGGATCCGGGTGGAGATAGATAAACAAACCCTCATCACGGTGAAAGGAATTGACAAGCAACAGGTGGGTATTGTCGCTGCACAACTTCGTTCCATTAAACCACCTGAACCTTATAAAGGAAAAGGGATTAGGTATCTCGGCGAAAGGATCCGTAAGAAGGTGGGGAAGACTAAAGCTTAAAAAAAACTGCCTACCCTGCCTACCGGCCCCGGTTCCGACCGAGGGCGGGGCAGGCAGGCGCAGGCAGGGAGGAATACCTTGAAAGACAGAAAGAAGTTAGCCAGATTGAAAAGGAAAAAGAGAGTGAGGAGCCATGTCGCAGGAACTTCTGAGCGTCCTCGCCTCAATGTCTTCCGGAGTCTGAAGCATATTTATGCTCAGGCCATTGAGGATACGACCGGGAAAACCCTCGTCAGTGCCTCCACTATGAGCTCTGAATTGAAAGGAAGTTTTCGTTATCCAGGAAATGTGGAAGCGGCAAAGAAAGTTGGAGAACTTCTTGCTAAAAAATGCCTTGAAAAGGGAATTCAAAAAGTGGTCTTTGATCGAAGTGGGTATCTTTATCACGGCAGGATTAAGGCATTAGCCGAGGCTGCCAGAGCAAGTGGTTTGATCTTTTAACGGAGGGAAAGACATTGCCGAAAATTGATCCAAGTGCATTGGAATTAACCGATCGGGTGGTTCATATCAACCGGGTAGCCAAAGTGGTGAAGGGAGGGAGACGATTCAGCTTCAGCGCCTTGGTAGTGGTCGGAGATGGAAACGGCCATGTGGGAAGCGGGTTGGGCAAAGCCAATGAGGTCCCGGAGGCCATTCGAAAAGGGATTGAACATGCGAAACGGAACTTGATCAAGGTTCCCATCATCAATAAAACGATCCCCTATGAGGTGATGGGGAAATTTGGGGCAGCAAAGGTCTTACTCAAACCAGCCTCCGATGGAACAGGCGTCATTGCGGGTGCAGCCGTCAGGGCCATCGCTGAGTCTGCAGGGATCCAAAACATTTTGACAAAATCTCTCGGGTCAAACAACCCTTACAATCTGATCAAAGCTACCCTCCAAGCCATCAATCAATTGAAGGTTCCTGAAGAGGTTCTTGATAAAAGGCGCGAAACTGCAACGGAAAACTAAGGAGTCCGATATGGAGAAAACGATTGCCGTCAAGTGGATCAGGAGTGTGATCGGACGAACCGACGACCAGAAGAAGACCATTCGGGGCCTTGGGTTCAAACGACTCCATCAAACCCTTACCTTGCCGGATCGCCCCGAGATTCGGGGAATGATTAATCGCGTCATCCATCTGCTAGAAGTCAACCCTTCGACTCCCCGGCCTGAAGGCCAGGGCTCGCTCAGGGTTGACCCTGAGGGGCGCTTCCTTACCCCGCCCCTTCAAAAACCGGGGTTGGCGCCACCGAACGGGTCAAGGAATGATTTGAGGGGGAACGCGGATGAGATTTGATGAGTTGAAACCTCCGAAAGGAGCAAGAAAAAAGAGGAAACGAGTGGGGAGGGGAATTGGATCTGGCCATGGCAAAACTGCCTGTCGAGGATCCAAAGGCCAGAATTCCCGTTCTGGGGGAGGAACCAAGGCGGGGTTTGAGGGAGGTCAGATGCCTCTCCAGCGACGCCTTCCCAAAAGAGGGTTCCGTTCACCTTTTAAAAAACGCTTTGCCATCATCCATGTGGGAGACCTCAATCGCTTCCCGAAAGATACTGTGGTGGAACCCGATCTCTTGCTTCAATCTGGCCTTCTAAAAAAAATAGAACCGGTAAAGCTTCTCTCTGATGGGGAACTTCAGCATCCCTTAACCATCCGTGTCCATCAAGTCAGCAAAGCCGCCCTTAAAAAAGTAGAGAGTGCTTCAGGGAGGGTGGAGGTCATCGGCTCATGATTTCAGGGGCTCAGAACATCTTTAAAATACCAGAGCTCAAAAGAAGGATACTGTGGAGCCTTGCTCTCCTGGCGATCTACCGTGTTGGTGTCCATATTCCCACTCCTGGAATCAATGGAGATGCTTTAGCCTCTTTCTTTGCCCAGGCAAGGGGTACGCTCTTCAGTCTCATCGATATGTTTTCAGGGGGGGCATTGGAGAGGCTTTCGGTCTTCGCCCTGGGCATTATGCCTTATATTAGCGCTTCGATCATCCTTCAGCTTCTCACGGTGGTCATTCCCTATCTTGCACAGCTCCAGAAAGAAGGGGAGATTGGCCGAAAAAAGATCGTCCAATACACTCGTTATGGAACGGTCCTTCTCAGCATGATCCAGGGATTTGGGATCGCTGTCGGCTTGGAGAATATGCGAGGGGCAGCAGGCGAGATGATCGTCATGGCTCCAGGATGGTCCTTCCGAATCATGACCGTCATCACCTTGACCGCTGGGACCTCCTTCATCATGTGGCTGGGTGAACAAATTACAGAAAGGGGAATTGGGAACGGTATCTCCCTGATCATCTTTGCGGGGATTGTCGCCAGAATGCCCAATGCCGTCGCCGGCACTTATGAACTTTTCAGAGTGGGACAGATGAGTATTATCACAATCCTGTTCTTAATTCTCCTCATGGTGTTGGTCGTTGCAGTGATTATCTTTGTTGAAACCGGACAGCGGAGGCTGCCTGTCCAATACGCCAAGCGGATTGTTGGGAGAAGGGTCTATGGTGGCCAGAGCACTCATCTTCCCCTCAAATTGAACACGTCGGGTGTCATCCCTCCTATCTTCGCCTCTTCAATCCTGATGTTTCCATTGACGATTGTCAACTTTATGCCCAAACCTTGGTTGGAGGCTCATCCCTGGGTTCAATCGATCCTTAACAGTTTAGGCCCTGGCGCACTCCTCTATAATCTTCTCTATGTGGGATTCATTATCTTCTTCTGCTATTTTTATACGGCCGTCACCTTTAACCCAAATGATGTCGCCGAAAATATGAAAAAATTTGGCGGCTACATCCCTGGCATCCGTCCGGGACAGAAGACCGCTGAGTTTATTGATAAGGTGCTGACTCGTATCACTCTCGGAGGAGCTATTTATGTCTCGGCCATCTGCGTTCTCCCCACTATTCTCTATAGAAAATTCAATGTCTCCTTCTATTTTGGAGGAACATCACTCTTGATCGTGGTCGGTGTAGCCCTGGACACAGTCCAACAGATTGAAGCTCATATGCTCTCAAGGCACTATGAGGGGTTAATGAAAAAAGGTAGATTGAAAGGGAGAAGAGGGTAAGAAAAAAAAATTGCAAATTGTAAATTGCAAAATGAAAATTGAAAATTTAAAAAAGAGGGTTAAAGACTTTACAATTTGCAATGCTAAATTTGCATTTTGCACTGATCCTTAAGTAGTGGGTGACACTGGATGAACTTAATACTTTTAGGCCCCCCCGGGGCAGGAAAAGGAACTCAGGCTCAAAGGATGGTGGACCGTTATCACACTCCTCAAATCTCCACCGGAGATATTCTCAGGTCGGCGGTGAAGGAGAGCGCTCCTTTGGGAATGAAGGCAAAGGGATTTATGGATCAAGGACAACTCGTTCCAGATGAAATCGTCATCGGGATCATTGAGGAACGTCTGAAGGCAAAGGATTGCGATTCCGGTTTTATTCTTGATGGATTTCCAAGGACAATTCCTCAAGCAGAAGCTCTTCAGCCTATCCTCACCAAAATCGGGAAGAAGATTGACCACGTCATCAACATTGAAGTGGATCCCGAGGAACTGGTGCGCCGGCTGACCGGCAGGAGGACCTGCAAAAACTGTGGGGCGATGTTTCACCTCCTTTTCCAACCACCGAAAAAAGAAGGGATTTGCGATCGGTGCGGAGGAACCCTTTACCTACGTGCAGACGACAAAGAAGAAACCATCCGGACACGGTTGAAGGAATATGAGAAACAGACCGCCCCTCTCATCCAGTATTATCAGGGTAAAAAAACACTTCGCTCAATCCAGGGAGTGGGTGGACCCGATCAAATATTTGATCAAATTGTTCGCCTTTTAGACGCAACGCCCGTTTAAGGGTGCGGATGGAGACGTTATGCCAAAGGAGGATGCGATTCAAGTGGAAGGGAAGGTTATGGAAACCCTTCCCAATGCTATGTTCCGGGTAGAATTGGAAAACGGCCACAAGGTGTTAGCCCACATTTCCGGAAAGATGAGAATGCATTTCATCAAAATTCTCCCCGGAGATAAGGTGATGGTGGAACTCTCCCCTTATGATCTCTCGCGGGGGAGAATTATTTTTCGGGAGAAATAGACTGTGAAAGTCAGGGCTTCAGTTAAAAAAATCTGCGACAAGTGTAAAATTGTAAAACGAAAAGGGGTAATCCGGGTCATCTGTGAAAACCCCAAACACAAACAACGACAGGGCTAAAAGACGATGGAGGTTGGAGGAGCGTCCCCCATGGAGTGGCAGCAAGCCACCTCCACAAGGGACTTGAGGTGAGAGGCTAAAAAATCTTTTGCCTCAGTCCTCAAGCGAAGCGCTCTTTAAACCTTAAACGAAGGAGTGAACTATGGCACGTATTGCAGGAGTCGATCTTCCAAAAGATAAACGGGTGGAGATCGCCCTCACCTATATTTTTGGAATTGGAAAACCCTCGTCCAATAAAATTCTCAAAAAGGCGGACATCAATAAGGACACCGAAGTGAACAAGCTCACCGAGACAGAGGTGGTTCGCATCCGAGATATTATTGAACAGAAATACAAGGTCGAGGGAGATCTCAGACGGGATGTTGCTACCAACATCAAACGATTAATGGATATCGGTTCCTACAGAGGGCTTCGCCATCGAAAATCTCTGCCCCTTCGCGGTCAAAGGACTCACACCAACGCCAGGACTCGAAAAGGACCACGCCGGGCCATCATTGGAAAGAAAAAAGAGAAGGAATCGTCGAGTAAACCCCGTTAGAAAATTTAAACGGGGTTTCAGACTTAGATAGACATTTCATGAAGTTCATCTGCTGTAAATGACATGACTTATTTCTAACGGGGTAAAGGAGGAGATATGCCCAAGGGGCAGGGAATAAAGAAAAAGAAGGTTAAGAAAAATATTCAGGTGGGAATTGCCCACATCCAGGCGACATTCAACAATACCATCATCACCATTACCGATCCAGAGGGAAATGTGATCACCTGGTCCAGCGCCGGCACACAAGGTTTCAAGGGCTCCCGAAAAAGCACCCCTTTTGCCGCGCAAATGGCAGCAGAGGATGCTGCCAAAAAGGCCATGGAACATGGCGTTCGATCCATTGATGTCTATGTCAAGGGTCCGGGAGCGGGAAGGGAATCGGCACTGCGATCGCTTCAGGCAGCTGGCTTGAAGGTCCACCTCATTAAGGATGTTACGCCGATCCCCCACAATGGATGCCGCCCTCCTAAGCGGAGACGCGTCTAAGACCGCGTCTGATTACACAGATTCTTAAAGGAGATTACACAGATTTTTTGAGCAGATTACGCGGATGAAGAAAGAGTGGACCGATTAAGAGTGGATGGAAGAAAGTCATTCAATTACAAAGCGTATCATCGGATATTGTTTTGAAGTTCACAAAGAAATAGGCCCCGGCTTTAATGAAAAAAATTTATCACAACGCCCTGAAGTTATTATTTGACCAAAAGGGACTCCGAGACGAAACAGAAAAGGAGTTTGAAGTCTTTTACCTTAACAAAAAGGTCGGTAGCTTTAGGACAGATTTAATAGTCGAAAACCAAGTAATAGTGGAAATAAAATCTTTGGCAGGCAATATTCCAATTATCTTTGAGCATCAATTGATTTCATATTTGAAGGCCTCTCGCCTTCATGTAGGTTTGTTAATAAACTTTGGCAATAAGAGCTGTCAGGTAAAAAGGGTGGTGTTTTAATCTGTGTAATCTGGTTTTTACTTAATCTGTGTAATCGTGTTATTTAATCGGTGTAATCAAATTTAATGAAATTAAATTAGGAGGGTTAGCGTTGGCAAGACATACAAAATCGAATTGTCGGCTTTGTCGGAGGGAAAATCTCAAGCTCTTTCTCAAAGGGGAGAGATGCTATACGGAGAAGTGCGCGTACGACCGGAGGAATTACCCTCCTGGACAACATGGTCAGGCTCGGAAAAAATTCTCGGAATACGGAACTCAGCTTCGGGAAAAACAGAAAGTCAAAAGGATGTATGGGATTCTGGAAAACCAGTTCCGTAACATTTTTAAAGAAGCGGATCGACAAAAGGGCATTACCGGAGAAACCCTCCTTTCTCTTTTGGAAAGGAGATTAGACAACATCGTCTACCGACTCGGTTTTGCAAATTCAAGAAACGAAGCGCGTCAGCTCGTTCGACATAACCATTTTTTGGTCAACCAGTTCAAAGTGAACATTCCTTCCTATCTCGTGAAGCCCGGCGATGTCATCGAGCTCCGGGAGAAGAGCAAGAAAGTTGTCCGTATCTTAGAGGCTCTGGAAGGGGTGGCTCGGCGAGGGGTGCCTCAATGGTTGGAATTGGATAAAGATCAGATGAAGGGGGGTGTGAAAGGTCTGCCCACCCGCGAGGACATCACTATCCCCATCCAAGAGAAGTTGATCGTCGAGTTGTTTTCGAAGTAATTTGGAGGCGATATGCAAAAAAGTTGGAAAGACCTGATTCGACCCAAACGGTTGGAAGTAGAAAAAGAAACACTGACACCCTTTTATGGAAAGTTCACGGCGGAGCCCTTTGAGAGGGGCTTAGGCATTACGATTGGAAATTCTCTTCGACGACTCCTCCTCTCTTCCTTGCAAGGGGCGGCGATTACATCAGTCAAAATTGACGGCGTACTTCATGAATTTTCGACCATCCCTGGGACCAAAGAGGATATGACCGAGATTATCCTCAATCTCAAAGAGGTAAGGTTAAAGCTTCATACCGAAGGTCCAAAAACCATCCGGGTGAAAGCAGAAGGTTCCAAAGTGCTTAAGGCAGGGGATATCATCACGGGCGATGCGGTGGAAATCCTTAACCCAGACCATTACATTGCCACCCTTTCCAGAGATGGCAAACTCGCCATGGAGATGGTGGTGAAGGTGGGCAGGGGCTATGTCCCCGCAGAGCGAAATAAGGAGGAGAACCAGCCGATCGGGACTATTCCCATGGATGCCATCTTTTCTCCGATCAAAAAGGTGAACTACACCGTGACCAATGCCCGGGTGGGACAGATCACCGATTATGATAAGTTGAATCTGGAGGTCTGGACCGATGGAAGTTTGAATCCAGAAGAAGCAATCGCTCATGCGGCAAAAATTTTGAAAGATCAGCTCTCCATCTTCATTACCTTTGAGGAAGAGGAAGAGGTGGAGATGTCCTATTCTGAAGATGAGGAGGAAAAGGAGGGCGTTAATGAAAATCTCCTCCGAAGTGTGGATGAATTAGAGCTCTCCGTCCGATCTGCTAACTGTCTGAAGCATGCTAACATCAAGCTGATTGGAGATCTGGTTCAGAAAACAGAGGCAGAAATCTTGGCCACCAAGAACTTTGGCCGAAAGTCCCTCAACGAGATCAAGGATATTTTAACCGAAATGGGGCTTAATTTAGGAATGAAATTAGAAAATTGGCCTCCCAAGAAATCTGAAGAGGCAATGGAATCAGGAGCCATTGGATAGGAGTAAGGGATGAGGCATCGCGTCGCAGGCAGAAAATTAAGTCGCCACACTCAGCATCGGGAGCTGATGTTTCGTAATATGTTGGTCTCGTTGCTTCAGCATGAACGGATCAAAACCACTTTAGCTAAGGGAAAAGAACTTCGAAGTTGGGCAGATAAAATTATCAGTCTGGGGAAACAGGGAACGCTTCATGCCCGAAGACAAGCCTTCGCCCTTCTTCGGGATAAGGGAATCGTCAAGAAACTCTTTGATGAAATCGCCCCAAAGTTTAAAGACCGGGAAGGAGGTTATACCCGGGTTTATAGATTGGGATGGCGGCAGGGGGATGGAGCTCCCCTTTCCCTCGTTGAACTGGTCACCTATGCAGCACCCGTGGAGAAAAAGAAATCGACCAAAAAAAAAGCCAAAGAAGTCCTTAAAAAGGTGACTCCAAAAAGGAAGGAAAAGAAAGAGAAGGGAAAAGAGAAAGAGATAAAAGAAAATAAGGTCAAAAAAGAAGAAAAAGAAACTCTAAAGGAGAAGAAGGAAAAACCGAAGAAAAAATCTTCAGAAGAAAAAAGTAAATAGAAATCTTTTATTTGATGACTTATCTTTCTTTGAGCTTTGAACTTTATGCTATGCGTTCTGCGCTATGCCCTTTGCGGTCTTTTGTTTGGAGGGCTAACTTTTTTATGCATGACCCCAGTTCTTTCCAAAAATATGCAAAATGTAAAATGTAGCTTTGACCCCAAACTTTTTGAGATGATTTCGTTAGGAATCTTATATTTCAAGACCCCTTATCCACGTTTTGGCGCCAAAACGATTCAGAGGCAATGTTTTTTAAATAACTTAATTACGTACCCATCAATTCTTCTATAAAAAATTAATATAATCTATCCTGGATATTGTCAATCAGCTTATTAAAATAATTTGGCACTTTGGTTTCAAAAGTCATCTGCTCGCCGCTGGTGGGGTGTTTGAAGGAAATCGATTTGGAATGAAGCGCTAAAC
>Ga0100377_1001910_pt1 | contig 17677 bp, 15 predicted proteins | sample CryGeymeta201501_FD_83664 | JGI IMG/M metagenome (GOLD analysis project Ga0100377, IMG submission 83664) | Groundwater microbial communities from Crystal Geyser aquifers in Utah, USA - Crystal Geyser metaG 2015-01 | ecosystem: Environmental > Aquatic > Deep subsurface > Groundwater | place: USA...
CGGAAGTTAAGCCTCTTCACGCTGATGGTACTGCAGGGGCCACCCTGTGGGAGAGTAAGTCACCGCCGGCATCCCTTAAACCCCGGGTCGAGCGCCTCACCGCGCTCCCCGGGGTTTTTTCGTCCTTGGCCGGGATGGGTGCGCACCACATCACAAGGCGTGTGGAATAATGCTGATAGTACAACATCTATCAGAGTACCGCGTGGTTTTGCTTGGTTATTGGGCCGAGCGCGTGGGGCTGCCCGCTTTGGGGCGCCTCTCGGTCCGCGAGCTTGCGTCGCGTCAAATGCCGAGCGGACCCCCGACCTTCGCTGTGGCGGTGCCCAAGGGATTCCGCTATACTCGCCGCTGTTAGTTCTAAGGGGGAGGTTCGAATGCGTTTGGTCGGTTTGGCCGCGAGCTTGCTGATGTTTGTGGCCTGTAAGCCCGAGTACACGTGGGATCCGAACACCTCGGTGATCGGTCAGCCAAACCCACCCGACTTGAGCACCCCCGTCAAGCTCGACCGCATCGTTCAGACCACCGTGCCCGCGGTGGACGTGCTGTGGGTTGTCGACAACTCCTGCTCGATGGACGAGGAGCAAACGGCGCTGGCCGCGAACTTCCCCAAGTTCATGCAGTTCTTTATGGACAGCGGCTTGGACTACCACGTCGGTGTCGTGTCCACGGACATGGACGACTTCGACCACAAGGGCAAGCTCCAGCCCGATCCGTGGTCGGGCGTGCGCATCATCGACCCGTCGGTCGCGGAGCCCATCCCTGTCTTCCAGCGCATGGCCGACCTCGGCACCTGGGGCGCCGCCGATGAAAAGGGCCGCGCCGCCGCTTGGAGCGCGCTCGTCACCCAGCGCGACCTCGCGAACGCGGGCTTTTTGCGCGAGGATGCTTTCTTGTCGATCGTCGTGATCTCCGATGAGGACGACTACTCGGGGAACTCGCCCGTCACGTTGCCGAACTTCATCAACTTCCTCACGGACTTGAAGCCGTCGTCGGACATGGTGAGCTTCAGCTCCATCGTGGGCCCGCCCGGCAACTGCCCCACGGCCGAGCTTGGCTCCGAGTACCTCGCGGTGAGCGACGCGATCGGCGGCATCGAGTGGTCGATCTGTGACTCGAACTGGGACCAGGTGCTACAAGAGCTGGGCATGCAGGCCGCTGGCCTCCGCCGCGAGTTCTTCTTGTCCGAGGTCCCGGTGGCGGACAGCGTCGCGGTCTGGGTCGTCGACAACGGCACGCGCAACGACTTCGTGAACGGCCTCGACTTTAGCTACGACCGCTCGCGCAACAGCGTGCTCTTCTCGAGCTACATCCCGAACCCGCTCTCCGAGGTCTTCATCGAGTACCAGGTGCTCGCTGGCCTTTAGGCGCAGGACTGACCCTCAGGGGAAGAGCGGGAGCGCGTACAGGCGGTCGAGACCTGGGGCGCCGATGAAGATCGAGCCGCTGGCGCTGACGCCGAGGCTCGCGCCGAGCTGATCGGTGTAGCCGGCACCGCGCAGCGCGGGCGGCACCATGGCGAGGTCGAGGGTTGTGCCCAACAGCCAGACGCCGCCGCGTGTCGTGGCCGATGGCGCGCCTGCGAGCGCGTCGCTCCCACCGTCGCCGTCGATGTCGTGGCCGACAAGCAGCGCGTTGCCGATGCCGCTCGCGGGCCCGCCGAACCACGCTCGGGTGGCGCTGGCGGTGAGGAGCTCGCCGGACGACAGCGGCCCCGAGAAGCTCCAGACCCACGACTCGGAGGTGTCGCTCGGCGAGCCGATGAGCAGGTCGGCTTGGCCGTCCCCGTTGACGTCACCGATGGCGACGCGGGCGATTCGACGGGGGGACGGCGCGTAGACGATGAGGTCAGGCTCGTCGGCGGTCGTGGCTGCGACGTCAAAGTACACGTAGACGGCGCCTGCGTCGGGGGCTGCGATGGCGAGGTCGGCGCGCTGGTCCCCTTCGAGGTCGCCCCAGCTCATGGCGCCGCCAAAGGCACTTCCTAGTGGGCCGGACAGCGTCACCAGGGCGTCGGCGGGCGTGGCGACGGCGACGCTCGTGTCGACGATGTAGCAGCGGTCGGCGCCGGGCGCCCCGATGACCACAGCGGCGGTCTCACCGATGGGCATCAGCGCCACCGCGGACCCGGAAGCATCGCCGAGCTCGCCGGTCCACGCGAATCCAGCGTCGTCCAGCGAGCGCGTCCCCGTGGCTTGGTCGTCGAACCACACGCTGACGCGGCCTGGCAAGTCGGCGCCACCCGGGCGCCCGATGGCGACGGTGACGCCATCGGTAGCGAGCGCGGCCCCAGCGCGTTCAGCGGGGTCTACCGCGTCGAGGGTGAGCGTGGCGGTGCTCGACGCGCCGACGGTGCCCTCGGGCAGCGGGAGCTCCAGGCGGTAGACGCGGCCGCCATCATGCGCAGGGGCGGCGATCCACAGCGCTGTGGCGCTGGCGGCGAGGGCGCGCCCGAAGTCATCGTAGAGGTGCTCACCCATCACGATGGTGTCCGCGCCGGTGAGCACGGACACGTCCTGAAGGCAGGTCGCGTCGACGCCGTCGCAGTCCTGGTCAACGCCGTCGCGGCAGACCTCGGTGGCGGTAGGCGCGCGACTGGCGTCGGTGTCGTCACAGTCGTCGCTGCTCGCGACATAGGTGGGCGGCGGCAAGCAGGACGTGGCCGGCGATGCGGCGTCTCCAGAGCCGTCGCTGTCGGCGTCGGCGTACCAGATGGCGCCGGGCGCGCGGTAGGCGTCGCCGTCGTCGCAGTCATCCGTGTTGGAGACGAAGCCGTTTGGCGGGTGGCACTGCACGACCACCCGCGTCGCGGTGCCGTACCCATCGCCGTCCGCGTCTTGGTACCAGCTGGTGTCGGGGTGGCGTTCGGGGGCCGAGTCGTCGCAGTCTGTGTGGTCGAGGACGTAGCCGTCGGGCGCTTCGCAGGCGCGCACAGCGTCGTCGATCGTGCCGAAGCCGTCGCCGTCGCCGTCGCCGTACCAAGTCGCGCGGTCGATCGCGCGGTCGCCGTCGACCAGGCCGTCGCAGTCGTTGTCGAGGCCATCGCAGCGCTCGTTCGCGGTGGGGAAGACGGCGTCGCGCAGATCGTCGCAGTCGCCCATCAGCTCCGTGAAGCCGTCGCCGTCGAAGTCGTCGCCGGGGTTGTCTGCGAGCGTGGGCGGTACCAGGTCGGGGATACACGCGGGTTCGAGCAGGAGCAAGAGGAGCCAGCGCTTCATCGAGTAGCTCCGAGCTGGAATACGAGCGCGATGGAGCGCGGGCCGATCGCGACGTGGTGGCCTCGTGACCACACGACGGCGCCGATCGCGGCGATGCCCGCCCCCGCGGCGGCGGTGCCGATCCCCGGCAACATGCGCTGCCGGTGCAGGTTGTAGGCGTCGCGAGCCTCGTTGTATTCGGCCCAGGTCTGCGCCTCGGTGCCCGCGCGCCACGCGTCCATCAGCTGCGCGCGCTCCGACAGCGCCCATCCCGTGCCCGCGAGGGCGATGGCGCCACCGGCGGCGACGGGCATCCAGCCGAGGTTCTTAGTGCGGGTGGGCCTGGGCTCGAGCAGCTGCTCGGGCGGCGCTGGTGTGGGCGTCTCCGCCGTCGCAGCGACCGCCTGCGCTTCGGGCTCAGGGGCCTTGGGCTTGGGGTAGGCGGGGATGGGCGCGCCGGCCTCGACGTAACCCGTCGCTTGGACCACGCCGCGGCTGTCCAAGAGCTGAACGAGCACCGGCCGGTCCGGGGGGCGGTCGGTGCCGACGCGGCCGTCCAGGCGCATGGAGCCGTCGGCGTCCAAGAGCGCGAGCACCGTGCCAAGATCGGCGTCGGACGCCGCTCTAGCGGGCTCAGGTGGGGTGTCGAGCGCGTGCTCCCACAGAGGCGTGACGTTGGCGAGGCGCGGGGGCAGCCGCGGCAGCGAGAGCTCCGGGTCCGCGAGGCGAGCCGCTTGCAAGCGCGCCGCAAGCGTAGGGGCTGGTGGCTCCGCCTCGTCGAGCGCGACGAGCACGTGCAGCCGCGCGGCGGTGGACGCCGGCAGCGGCATCCTGGCGCAGGGAAGCAGCTCACGGACGTGCTCGACACCTGCGTGTACGGCGTCTGCGTCGTCGAGCTGCGCTTGGGCTTCGTCGAGCGCCTGTTCGACCTGCTTGGTGAGAACGATCGCCGGGCACGCGGCGAGCGCCGGCGATGCGAGGAGGAGCGCGAGGGGGGAGAGGATTCGGATGAACATGCGTGGCACTCTACCTATCGACGCTCCGGGGCGTCCAGCTTGTTCGCCCACCAAGCCATGCGTTCGGCGATGGTCTTCTCCACACCTTGGGGTGTGGGCTTGTAGTAGCGGCGGCCTACGAGCGCGTCCGGCAGGTACTGCTGCTTCACGATGTGGTGCGGAAAGTCGTGCGGGTAGCGGTACTCGGCGCCGAAGCCTTGGGCGCGAGCGGTGTCCGTGTTCGCGTCACGGAGGTGCAGCGGCACGGGCAGCGCGCCGCGAGCGCGCACGTCGGCGATGGCCGCGTCGATGGCGAGGTAGGACGCGTTGCTCTTGGGACAAGTGGCGAGCCAGATGACCGCTTGGGCGAGCGGGATGCGTCCTTCGGGAAGGCCGATGTGCCGCACGGCGTCGGCGGCGTCGACGGCCACCTGGAGCGCGCGTGGATCGGCGTTGCCCACGTCTTCGCTCGCGAAGATCACCAGTCTCCGAGCGATATACGCCGCGTCTTCGCCTCCCTCCAACATGCGCGCGAGCCAGTAGATCGCCGCGTCGGGATCGCTGCCGCGCATGCTCTTGATGAGCGCGGAGACAACGTCGAAGTGGTCATCGCCGGAGCGGCTGTGGCGCAGGTCCGCGCGAGCGAGGATCTTTGCGCACAGCTCGCGGGTGATCCGCTTGCCAGGGGGCGCGTTCTCCGCGATCTGCTCGAGGTCGGTGAGCGCGCGGCGAGCGTCGCCGGCTGCGCTCGCGGCGATGGCGGGCAGCACCTCGTCGTCGAGGTCGAGCGGTTGCTCGGCGAGGCCCCGCGGGTCGATGAGGGCGCGCTGGAGCAGGCCAAGCACGTCGTCGTCCGACAGCGGCTCTAGGCGCACGACCTGAAGGCGGGAGCGCAGCGCTGGGGTGAGCTGAGCGCTGGGGTTCTCCGTTGTGGCGCCGATGAGCACCAAGGCCCCGCTCTCCACGTGGGGCAGCAGCGCGTCCTGCTGAGTGCGGCTCCAGCGGTGAATCTCGTCGATGAACAGCAGCGGAGCCTGCTGCTTGAGGCCGAGGCCCCCCTTAGGCTCGTCGATCAGCTCGCGCAGAGCCTTCACGCCATCGAGCACCGCTGAGAGCTGCACGAAGCGCATGGACACTGTGGCCGCCATCGCGCGGGCGAGCGTGGTCTTACCGCAGCCCGGGGGGCCCCAGAGCACGAGCGAGCGCGTGCGACCGGAGCGAAGCGCGCCGCCGAGCGGTGTGTCGGGGCCGATCCAGCGCGAGTGGCCGACGATGTCGTCGAGGGTGGCCGGGCGCATGCGCTCGGCGAGCGGCTGCTCGTTCATCGCACCTCCAACACGTTGCGCTCAAGCAGCTCAGCGCGCTCAGCCAGCGCTATCGCGCCGCGATACAAGCAGCGCTCGGGTTGATCGACGACGACGGTGGGCAGGCCCGTGTGGTGCGCGAAGAGGTCGCTCAGACCCGGCAAGTGGGCACCACCGCCCGCGAGCAACATGCCGCGCTCGTGCACGTCAGCGGCGAGCTGGGGGCTCGTGGCGCGCAGGAGCTCGGTGATCGCGGCGATAGCGGGCCGCGCCGCCGCTCGAACCGCCCCGACGGCGGCGCCGAGGTCGACGTCGAGCTGCTCCGTCGCGCCCTGGTCGCCGGGCAGCGCGAGGCGCAGGCTTCCGGAGAAGCCCTCTGCGAGGCTCAGCTTGCCGAAGACCTCGGTGAGCGTGGCGGGGGTGAGGGCGAGGCGGTGCTCGGTGCGCATCCAGTGCGCGAGCGCGCTGCGCAGGTGTTGGACGCCCACAGGCGCGCGGCTCCACGTAGCGACGCCGCCGGTGCTCACGATGATCGCGAGGGTGTGGGTGGCGCCCACCTCGACGAGCAGGCTGCCCAAGGGCTCGGCCTCGAGGCCAGCGCCGAGGGCGAGGCACAGTCCGGCGCGCACGACCGAGGTGCGACCGCCCCCCGCCCCCCGAATCGCGCGAATCAGCTCGCGGGTCCCAGGGCTGTCCGGGCTGCGCGGGAGCACGATCGTGGGCGCTGGCCAGCGGCGCGGCGCGAGCTCGTGGATGAGGGCCTGAAGGAGCTGGCGCAGGGCCTCGGGATCGCGCACCTGCTCGCCGGTGAGTGGCTGTGTGAGCGGATGATCGGCGTCGCGCGCGTGGGCGTCGACTGCCGCTTGACCGACGCGCCAGCGCGTGCGCTCGTCGCGAAGACAGGCGGTGGGGGCGTCGATGGCGTCGCCGGTCGCGAGCGACGCGATGCGCGTGCGCTCTGCGCCGATGTCTAAGACGAGATCAGGCGCTCGTCGTCGCCAAGGAGACGGCCACATCGTCGCTCCATGGCTACTTGGCGGCCTTGCCGATCCCTCGGGTGTCGTCGATGGTGATGAGCGGCTTGCCCATCATGCGCTCGTAGTCGCGCGCTTCGTTCTCGAGCGACTGGGACGTGGCCTCGTGAATCGCCCAGCGCTCGCCGGTGAGCGAGATGGCGTTCACCTCGTGCGTGCCGTTGGCGTTGATGCGGTACTCAAGGCTCGCGATGTCGTCGAAGTTGAGGCGCTTGGTCTCGGGACCCGAGCGGTACTGCGTGATGTACACGACGGAGCGCGAGGGGCCGTCCACTTGTGCGTGGCGCTCGAGCGGGCGGGTCACCACGAACAAGAAGGTCGCGGACCCGACCACGGTCATGAACGCGACCGCGGCCAAGAGCATGAGCGGGCCTCGCCAGGATGCCCTCGGCTTTACCGAGAAGTCGTGAAAGCACTCCTTGCACCGCGCCGCGGCAGCGGGGACCTCGGTGTCGCACGCGGGGCAAACCTTCGTATCAGCCACGGAACCTCCATTGGGCGGCAAAAATCACACACTCTGGCGAAATGTCAAGCGCCTTGGCCAATCTCTCACGACTGTCGGGACGCGCGCAGGATTGCGGTGAGCAAGGAGGGCACGACCATCGCGATGGGGCTGTCGACGTAGCGCTTGTAGACGCGCTCCCCGGCGGTGATGAGCGCGTCGACCGTGGGCTTGCCTTGCACGCCCAGGATGACGGCGGCGTCACTGCGCTCTTGGGGCGTGAGGGCCTCCAGGTCGTCGCGATCGTAGCGCGAGAGCGGCAGGCCGTCGGCGAGGCAGCGCTTGAGGATGCCGGGGATGCAGTCCTCAATGAGGGTCCGCGCTTCGATGTGCTCGGGCAGGATGAGGTCGAGGTCCGCGGCGAGGTCCGCGAGCGCTTCGGGTGGCATGAGGCGCACGCGCTCCCACTCGTCGTCGGTCAGCGAAAAGGACACGGGCGCCTCCGGGGGAGCGCTCCCTTAATCGGAAGCGGGCGCCGCTGCAGGTGTGTCGCCGTAGACCCAGCGGTAGGCCATAGTGAAGCCGAGCACGCGCTTGACGTACTGGCGGGTCTCGGTGAAGCCGATGTCCTCGCTGAACTCGTCCGCGGGTGGGGGAGCGCTCGACGCGCTCAGCCAGCGATTGACCGCCGCGATGCCGCCGTTGTACGAGGCGATGACGGCTGGGAGGCTCTCGTCGGCGAGGCGCCCGTCGAGCTCATCGCGCTTGAGGCCGAGCTCGGTGGTGCCGAGCGCGGCGTTGTAGGGCGCGGAGAAGAGGTCGTGCGGGTTGTAGGGACGGTCCGGCCACAGCTCGGCGTGGATACGCCCCGCCTCGGTGGGCATGAGCTGCATGAGGCCGACCGCGCCCGCGAGCGACGTGACGGAGGGGTCGAGCGCGGACTCGGCCGTCATGATGCCGTAGGGGACAAGCGGATCGAGGTGGTGCGCCGCTGCGGCGGCGGTGACGATGGAGGCCTCGGGGCGCGGCGTGCAAGCCTGCTGCGCGATTGGGTCGCCGCGCTCCCACGGCGAGACACAGAAGGGCTCGGCGAGCGCGCGACCGCGGCGGTAGTCGCCCGCGGCGATGAGCGCGTGGGCCGCCGCGAGCGCGCCCGCTCGGCCTGAGGCGCGCGCGGGCTCGATGGCCTTGGCGAGCTCGTCGCCTGCCCAAGCGCGGAGCCCCGCCCCGAGCAGCGCCTCGCCGCGGGTGACCGCGGTGGTCTTGGCGAGCTCGGGGGGCCAAGCGGGGCGGTCGACGGCGGCCTGCGGCGGGAAGGTGCGGCCGAGGCGCTGTGCTGCGAGCCACGCGTAGCCGCTGGTGGGCCAGCGGGAGATGACGCGCGCGAGCTCGTCGTCGCTGCTGTGAGCGCGCGCGAGCCAGTAGGCCGCGCCGGAGGCGAGGGAGGTCTCGCCGCGGGCTTGTAGGCGCTTCCAGGTGGCCTCGGCCTCTTCTTTGTGGCGCTCGCGCCACGAGCAGCGCGCGGAGAACCACAGCGCCTCGTCGACGTGGCGTCGCCCGTGGAAGTCGTCGATGTACGCGCTGAAGCTCGTGCGAGCGTCCTCGCAGCGGCCTTCGTCGTACGCGAGGTAGCCGACCTTGAACGCCGCGAGGTCCGCCCACTCGTCCGCGGGGCCGGCGGCGCGTGCGCGTGCGTACCAGCCCTCGGCGGTCGGGTAGTCCCCGGCGCGGCTCGACGCGAGCGCCGCGTGAAAGAGCAGCCGCGTGGAGGGCGTGCGCGCCGGATCGAGCAGGGGGCGCCAGGTCTCGACCGCGCGGCGGTAGTCCCGTCCGCGAAAGGCCGCCCAGCCGAGCCCCTCTGGGCCCAAGGCGGGGGCGCCAGCGGCCGCGAGCGCGTCGAGCAGCACCAGGGCCTCGCCGTGCAGGTTGGCGCGCTGGAGCGCTCGCACGCGCTCTTGCGCGAGCTGGCGGTTGGCGGGCAGCGTGAGGTCATCGGGCGCTTGGCTGGCGTCGCGGAGCCGCTGGAGGGCGAGCTCGTCCCAGCCGCCGCGGACATCGGTGGTCCACGCGGTGCGCCACACATCCAAGCCGGGCTCTACGCGCTTGGCCACGTTGATCGCCGCTTCTCCGAGGGCGAGGCGCGCTTCGCCAGCGACGGCGGTGTCGAGGAGCGCGACGAGCTCGGGGCGCCCCGCTTCATAGGAGCGGTTCCACGCGAGGGCGCGCGCGCGCAGCAGGCGAACGCGGAGGCCGGCGTCGCCGGGCAGCGAGAGCCCCGCGAGCAGGTCGACGACCTCGGCTGGGGGGGCGCCTGTGGCGGGGGTGAGGGCGTCGGCGCGCACGAAGCGGCCGTAGTCCGCGAACACGCCCGATCCGAGGGCGGCGACGTCGAGCACCGCCAGGGCCTCGGGCGCGCGGTCGAGGCTGACGAGGCAGCGCCCCGCGACGACGCGCTCCTCGGGCGTGTTGGGGGCGGTGACCGTGTGGAGCACGGTCTGGCAGTCGCCGAGGGCGACGGCGTCGGCCACGTTGCTGGGCAGCGCGTGCGCTGAGAGCGCGAGGAGCAGCCAGTGCATCAGAAGGAGCCTCCGAGTCGGAAGTAGACGGTCCGCGCCCAGGCGTCGTCCGAGAGCTTGAACCCGTCAGGGCCGAGACCCGTCCCCCAGCCGACCGTGCCGTTCAGGCCGGTACTGTACCCCACGATGCCCGCGAGGCGAAGCTCGGCGCCCACGCCCACGAGCGTTTGTTCGAAGGCGCTCTTGGCGGAGGGCAGCTCGTCGAAGGCGCTGCCCGCGTCGACGAAGAGCAGCCCCGAGACGGTGCGGAAGAAGGCGGGGTAGGTGCTAAAGCCACGGTCAAAGCGGTGAATCGGGAAGCGGTACTCGGCGCTCGTGAGCCAGAACATGTCGCCGCTGACGGCGCCGAGGGGGTAGCCTCGGAGCATGAGCGAGCCGTCGGGCTTGGCGTAGAAGGCGCTGTCGCCCAAGCTGCCGCCGAGGCGGTAGCGCGCGAGCTGGGCGGCTTGCCCGACGCTGAGGCCGGCGGATCCTCGCAGCGCGAGCACGTGGTTCGCTGCGAGCGGGTTCACGATGTACTCGCGCAGCTCCGCGCTGAGCTGCACCTGCGTGATGGGCTGGCGGCGGTAGGTGGGCTCGGCGACGGGGGTGAGCGGCGGCACGTCCCACTCGGGTAGCCAGAGCTGGGTGCCGAGCTGCGGCAGCAGCGCGGAGCCGACCAGCGAGACGATGCGCCCGTCCTCCAGGCTGACGGCCTCGACGGTGCTCTGCGCCCAGGCGTAGCGCCAGCCGGCCGAGACCTCGCCGAGCGTGCCGCGCGAGGGCAGGGTGCTCGCGAGCACGCCGCGCGGTGCGCCACGCAGCGGGGTGCGCTCGGTGAGGCTGTAGCGACCGAAGAGCGTCGCGCGGTGGCTGTAGGGGTAGCTCACCGAGGCCCAGGCCTCGCGGCGGCGCTCCCAGTACAGCGCGTACACAGGGGGGGGGGCGTCGGTCGGGGTGAGCGGTCGCGGCGCCATCGGGCGCATCTGCACGACGTAGGGCACCGCTTGGGTGCGCGCGCCGACGGCGTAGGTGGGCAGGAAGCGGTTGAGCTCGAGCTGCGCGTAGCCGCCGCCAGCGTCGGCGTCGGAGCGGTAGGTGGCGCCAGCGCCCCACGCGACGTAGCGCAGCGGATCGGAGGAGCCGGCGGCGGCGGTGACCTGAAAGCCGGGCAGCGCCGCCAAGGGACCGCGGGTGCCGAAGGCGTGCGGGGTGGCCTGCACCCAAGGCACCCAGTAGCGCGGGAGCAAGGTGGGGAGCGGGTTGTAGCGCTTGGGTGGCGTGGAGAAGGCGTAGTCGAGCTCGTCTCCGAAGACGTCGTCGACGTGGGCCTGGTCATAGCTGTCGATGCCGTCCGTCGACTGGCGGAGCATCGAGCCGTAGGGGTGCAGCAGCGGCCGGAGCGGGTTGGGCGTCGGCAGCTCGGGGGCGCTCTCCGGCGGCGCTGGCGCGGGCTCGACCGTGGGGCCGGTCCACTCGGGGAGCGAGGTCGGGGCGGGCGGCGCTTGGCCGACCATCGCGGCGAGGCTGGGCGCGCCGGCGTCGATGAAGGGCAGGGGGCCGCGGTCGAGGAAGCGCGTGGGGTCGAGGGCGAGCAGGCGCACGTCCCAGCCGTCGGCGCTGTACTGCTGGTACGCGAGGCGCGCGCCGTCGGCGGAGGGGCTCGGCGAGGCGGCGCCGATGCGCACATTGGTCACCTGATAGAGGTGCTCGGCGCTCATGTCGACGGCGTAGACGTTCGGGATCCCGCTTCGATCCGAGACAAAGTAGAGCCACTCGCCGTCGGCAGACCAGACGGGATCGCGGTCGCCGGCGATGTCCGAGGTGAGCTGGCGCAGCGGCGTGCCATCGGGGTTGAGCAGCCACAGGTCGCGCATGCCGCCCCGCCAGAGCGAGGTGGCGATGACCGAGCCGTTGGGCGAGTAGCGTGGGCTGCCGTACTGCGTGTGGTCGGTGTTCGCGGTGAGCGCGGCGCGCTGCCGGTCGATGGTCAGCACCTCCAGCTGGTTCTGCTGGGCGAGGTTGGTGACGACGAGCAGCTTGGAGCCGTCTGGGGAGAGCTCGGGGTCGCGTGCGCGCGCGCCGCTCGTGAGCGCGATGGGGTGCTCGTCGCCGAGGGTGTACAGGTAGATGTCGCTCCACGCGTTGAAGCGGTTGACGACGTGCGTGCCCGCGAAGGCGAAGGCCTCGCTGTCGGCGCGCCAGGTGATCTGCGACGCGCCATGGTCCTTGAGGGCGATGGTGGGCTCGTGACCTTCGCCGTCGGCGAGCCACAGCGCCGAGCCGCGCTTGCGATCGAGGCAGGACCACGCGAGCTGCGCGCCGTCGGGGGCGAAGGCGGGGGCGCCGCAGGAGGACACCCCGTCGCTCACGAGCTCGCCCTCGATCAGCCCCTCCTCGACCACGCGCGCGACCTGCGCTCCATACTTGGCGATGCGATCGGCACGCCAGTCGCGGTAGAGCGGCACGAGCCGCTTGCCGAGCGCGCGATGGCCCGGGAGCCAGTACGGGATGCCGCCGCCGTAGGTGTGGCTAAAGCGCGTCCACACCTCCTCGCCTTGGTAGTCGGCGGTGTAGGACATGAGGTCCTCGCCGAACAGGTAGCGCAGGTTCCCCGCGGGGGGCGCCGCCTGAAAGCCGTCGAGGTCGCCCAAGCGCGGGAAGGCGTCGTCCGCGACGGCCGCGCGCAGCACCATGTCGGCGAGGGGCGATCGCCCGCGACCCGCGCCGCTGAGCTTGGTCTCCTCGAAGGTGGCGAGGCCCTCGACCACCCAGGCGGGCGAGAGGCGGTTGGTGGAGGCGACGCGGCCGACGACCACGCGAGCGGCGCGGGTGAGGTTGTGGTTCGTGTCCAAGTGCACGATGTGGGTGAGCTCGTGCGTGAACACCGCGCGGGTCCACCCCTCGTAATGATCGAGGGAGCTCCCGGACTGTGGCGCGGTGACGAAGAGCACGATCTGGTTGTACGGCAGCGACATGGCGTAGCCGTTGGCGGCGTCAGTGCGGTCAACGAGCACGACCTCGGTGGGGCGGCGCGGCTGCCACTGGAGCTCGCCTGTGACCTCGACGTAGACGTCCTCGGCCATCTGCGCGAGCTCGTCGGCGACCTGCTCCTCGCCTTGGTGAAAGTGCAGGCGAAAGTGGGGCGTCTGCAGCGTGCGCCACGAGAGCTCGGGGTCAAAGGTGGCTGCGAGGGCAGGGGTCGCTACGAGCAGGGCCGTGAGCGGCAGGATGTGGAGCGGCGTCAGGGTCGCCTCCTGTTGACCAGCGTGCCTTACACGATATCCTCGTCGCAGCGGGAGGCGGCGTGGAGAACGCGGGTCCGATTCTCATCGTAGACGACGAAGAGGATCTCCTGAATCTGCTCGACATCAACCTGCGGCGCGAGGGCTTTCGTACCGTAACGGCGAAGACCGCCGCAGATGCGCTGCGATTGGCGCGCACCGAGGCGCCCGCGCTGGTGGTGCTCGATCTCATGCTGCCGGACTTCTCTGGCACCGAGGTCTGCCGGCGCCTGCGCGCGGACGAGGCCACGGCCTTCGTGCCGATCATCATGCTCACCGCAAAAGCGGACGAGATCGATCGTGTGGTCGGCTTCGAGGTCGGGGCGGACGACTACATCGTCAAGACCGCCTTCTCGGTGCGCGAGCTGGTCCTGCGCGTGCGCGCCGTGCTCCGCCGCGCGGGGGGCAAGAGCGCCGTCACGTCGCCCCCCCCGGCCGCCGAGGACCCGGTGCGCCAAGTCTACGGCGTGCTGGCGATGGACCGCGAGGCCCACCGCGTCTGGGTGAACGAGGAGGAGGTGGTGCTCACCGCCACCGAGTTCAAGCTGCTGGGCGCCCTCGTCGATCGAGGCGGTCGCGTGCTCACCCGCGGCTCGCTGCTCCAAGACGTGTGGGACATGCCCCCCGATCTCAACACCCGCACCGTCGACACCCACGTGAAGCGCCTCCGCGAGAAGCTCGGCGACGGCGCGGCCTACGTGGAGACGGTTCGCGGCGTGGGCTACCGCTTTCATTTCGAGGCGCGCTAAAGCGAATGTCCAAGCAGGCCGACACCAGCGTCGAGCACGCGCTCCTGGAGCGCAGCCCCGACGGCGTCTTGGTGGTGCGCAAAGACCGAACGGTTGAGTACGCAAACCCGGCGTTTTGCCAGTTCTTTGACGTGGCGTGGAGCGACCTCGCGGGCGGTCGCCTGAACAAGGTGCTGCCGCTCGAACCTCTCCTGGAGCTCGTCGAGACCACCCTCGACGGCCGCGGCATCAAGGAGGTCGCCCTCGTCTCAGGTCCCTTCGAGCTCACCTTGAGCCCCGTTCACCTCAAGGGGCACGGCGTGATGGTGCTCGTGCACGACGTCACCCGCTTTCGCAAGGCGGAGCGCCTGCGCTCGGACTTCGTCGCGAACGTGTCGCACGAGCTGCGCACCCCGATGGCGTCGATCATGGGCTACGCCGAGACGCTGCTCCTCGAACAAGAGCGCTTGGACGAGGACATCATGCCCCTCGTGCAAGCGATTCACCGCAACAGCAAGCGCCTGCGCGACCTCTTCGAAGACCTGCTCCACCTCTCGCGCATCGAGGCGCGCGCCCGCGAGCTGCCGCTCACCAAGCGCCACCTGCGCCCGCTGCTCGCCGAGGCGGTGGTGGACGCCGTCGATCGCGCGGCCAATAAAAACCAGACCTTCGAGCTCTTCTGCAAGCACAAGCTCCAGGCCTGGGTGAACCCCGAGGCCCTCTCCGCCATCATCGCGAACTTGGCCACCAACGCCGTGACCTACACCCAAGAGGGCGGGCGCGTTCAGGTGCGCGTGCAGAAGCACGACGACGACATCGCCATCGAGGTGATCGACGACGGCATCGGCATCGCGAACGACCAACAGGGCCGCATCTTTGAGCGCTTCTACCGCGTCGATCCGGGGCGCAGCCGCAACGCCGGCGGCACGGGCCTCGGCCTCGCTATCGTGAAGCACCTGGCGCTCGCGTCGCGCTGTCGCATCGAGGTGGAGAGCTCGCCGGGCAAGGGCTCCACCTTTCGCGTGTGGCTGCCCCGCCCGGGTGTGCCGGGCTGGGTGCCGTCCTAGGCGCTACGGCGCGGCGGGGGCGTAGCGCACCTCGAACACGGTCCCGACCGGCGGGCGGTAGCTCGGGGTGATGCGAACCGCGTTGAGCTGCGCGTTGTACGCCCAGGCCTCGGCGTCGAGCGCGCGCTGCTCGGCATAGGGCTCGGTGACGAGCACTTCGAGCTCCGCCTGCGGCTGCTCCGAGAGGAAATAGAAGGGCGAGGAGGACCACGTGTCGGTGATCTGCGCCGCGGCGCCGACGAAGTCGCGCTCGCACAGGTCGAAGATCAGCCCGCCGGTGCGCTCAGCGACGTCGATGTGCTTGATGCCCGCGACGGAGCCGCAGCTCTGATCGGGCAGGCCGACCATCGCGTGGAGCGTGGCGTCGTCCGCGACTTGGCGTAGCTGCTCGAACCAGGGCACGAAGTCGCCAACGGTGGGGCTCGCGGTCTGGTCGTCCTCGTCGGACACCACCAAGACGGCGAGCTGGGCGTCGGCGCGCAGAAAGCCAGCGTTGAAAGCTGCGTCGTGGACCGTGATCGCGTCGTGGATCACGCTCCGCGCGCGCTCGGAGGCGCTGGCGGTTTCGTCGCTCTGCAGGAGCTCCGCGAACACGTCAGACGGGTGGGGTGTGGACTCGTCCAGCCAGCGGTACGGGCCCGCCTGGGTCAAGCGCCCTCCCGACGTCGCGGCGGTGGCGTCCGTCGAGATCACGCCCAGGTGCCAGTCCACGCCCGAGTTGCCGAACAGCTCCACCAGCTCGGGGTAGCTGTCCGCGAGGTCGGCGCGGTCGTCGACCATCGAGCGGGAGTCGTCGACCACGAGCAGCACGTCCACCTGCGCCCGCTGGTGGGTGAATACGTCGATTGTATCGGTTGCGGCTGGTGTTTCACGCACGCAGGCGGCCAGCAGATTGAGGGCGCACAAGAGGCCAGTCAGACGCATGTTCATCGTCATCTCCTTGTTTTAGAGGGCGGATGCGGTCTGGTACCGCACCTCCAGCTCGCTCCCGGGTGGGGGCGGCAGGGTTCGAAGGACCAGCTCGGCGCCGTCTCGCGCGAGGGCGAAGTCGTCGGGCTGGAGCAGGTAGGGCTCATCGTTTGGGGGCGTGATGGTCACGCTCACGCTGCCCGGTCGCGCGGAGGCGGCGAGGGCATAGTTGTCGCGGCGACCGCGGAGCGCCTCAAGCTGCGCGATCGCGCTGAGAAAGGGCCCGTGGCTCGGCTCGCAGATCGAGAGGACAGCGCCGCCGGTGCGCGCTGCGAGCTCCACGTAGCGGTCCCCGACGACTGTGGTGCACACGGTGTCGACGGGCACGATGGCGTGGGCCGCGAGGAGCCCCGGTTGGCCGGCGGTCACGAGCTCGGCGAAGGAGGAGAGCTCGACCTCGCTCGCGTCGTCCTCGTCGCTGAGGAAGAGCAGCGACAGCGGGGCCGACGCGCGCCGAAAGCCTGCGTCCTCTGCGGGTGCTGAGTCGGCGAGCGCAGCCACGACGGCGCCGAGGCCGCGCTCGTCGGCGCCGCTCGTGGTGGGGACGAGCGCCGCGCTCGCGAGCCAAGCGCTCGCCGCTTGTTCGCCCTGCGAGGCGTCGGCCCAGCGTCTGCCGTCGACCTGCTGCAAGACGCCTGGCGCCAGCGTCATGTCCATGGAGAGCACGCCCAGGTGCACGTCGAACGCCGGCTGAACGAGCGGGGCGACGAGGGCGGGCAGGGCCTCGGACAGGCGCTGGTGGTCGTCGGCCATGGAGGGGCTGCCGTCGATCACGAGGAGCAGGTCGAGCGACATGGTCTGTTCGAAGCGCTCGACCTGCTCGCAGGCCCCGGCGTCGCCGCAGCCTCCGACGGTCGCGTCGAGGATGCACCCGGTGAGCATGGCGAGGATCATGGCGCCTCCTTACGGACCTTGCGGCACGCGCGTCGAACGGCGATCGCGCGCTCGTCATGGCGGGTCTCGACGAGCGGCCACGCCTCGGCGCAGCGGTCGAGGGCGAGCAGCGCCTCGGCGCGGACGAGCGCCAGATCGTCGCGGCGCGCGCCGAGCGCTGGGTCCTCGGCGAGGGAGCGCGCGAGCACCTCGGCGCCAGCGGCGTCTCCGAGCTGTACCCTCGCGATGAGCGTGCCCAGGAGCGCCTCAGCGCGCAGGCGGCCGTCGGGCCAGGCGCTCAGGTAGTGGTGATATGCGAGGTCAGCGTCCGCCCAGCTCCCGTCGTCTGCGAAGGACCGGGCGCGCTCGAAGTCCGCGAGCTCGAGCGCCAGCGACGAGGTCGGCGCGGGCGTCGCGAGCTCCGGGGCGCTCACGGGCTCGGGCTCGACGCTGGGCGAGGCGGCGGTGGGCTGCGCGGGGGCGGTGCTGGGCGAGGGTGCCGGTGACGGCGTCTCCGCGGCGGGAGGCTGCGGCGCTGCGGCGGCGGGAGGCTGCGTCGGGACCGCGACGGGCTCGGGGACGACGGGCTCGTGGGGCGAGGGGGGAGCAGCGAGGGAGACCCACAGCCCGGTCGCGACCGCGACGACCGCGCCGGCCGTCACCAGCCAGCGAAGGCGAGGACGCGTCGGGCGCGGCGCGGGCGGGGGCTTCGCGGCCTCCGCGAGGATCACCTCACGCAGGCGAGGGAGGTTGTAGCCTCCCAACGCGGCGTCTTCGTCGCCGAGGTCGCAGCCGAGCTCGGCGATGAAGTCGGGGTCGTGCTTGAGGCGGGTGGGCTCGTTCATGGTGTCTCTCCCCCGTGCGCGAGCCACAGGTCGCGAAAGGCTGCGCGCGCGAGGCGCAGGCGGCTCCACACGGTGTTGAGCGGGACCTCGAGCAGCTCCGCGACCTGCGTGCCATCCAGCTCCTCCAGCTCGTAGAGCACGAAGACCTCGCGCTGCTTGTCGCTGAGCTGCTGAACGACGGCGTGAATGCGGCTGGCGCGGCGGGCTCGATCGAGGGCCGCGTCGGGGGTGTCGCCGGTCTCCGCGCTGGTCGCGGTGAACCGCGGGTGTGATGATCCAAAGCCGGTTTCACGCCGCCAGGAGTGCTCGGCGAGCGGTGGGACGCCAGCCCGTCTCCGCGAGCACGCTGGCCTCGAGTTCGGCCCATCGGCCGCTCTTCGCGTGAGC
>Ga0100377_1001915_pt1 | contig 17629 bp, 20 predicted proteins | sample CryGeymeta201501_FD_83664 | JGI IMG/M metagenome (GOLD analysis project Ga0100377, IMG submission 83664) | Groundwater microbial communities from Crystal Geyser aquifers in Utah, USA - Crystal Geyser metaG 2015-01 | ecosystem: Environmental > Aquatic > Deep subsurface > Groundwater | place: USA...
CCCCCAATGACTTTCTTTTTTCTGTAATCAACAACATGCCGGTATTTTTGAAGAATTCCTGAGGATTGGGGGGCGCTCCTTGCAGTCAATAAACATGGAGAGTCATGACGGTTTACACTAGCGCGTCTCCAGCGTCGCCGCCAGGTGTCTCAGCTCTCGCTCGGAGAGGTCGCTCGCCAGAGAGTAGGCGATGTCTCCACGTTGGAAGATGGCGACATGGTAACCCGACTTGGCGCGGACCTCGACGAATCCTGGCGAGGGCATCATCGAGTGGCCTGGAGGCAAGACGCCCACCCGCGGGAACATCAACAATGTCAGTTTTCTGTGGTTGACCTGCAGGGTGACCAGGGCGGCCTTATGGTCGCCGACCTTCGCCAGTCTCCCCCCGAGGAGATCCACTTTTTTTTCGTCGAAGCGAGGGATCGAGACGGGGAAATCGACTTTGCCTTCGAACCAGTGGACGACGTCCTCACGCCGTGGCCCCGTCACTTCGACCGGGAGCCGTCGCCGATGCCAATCCAAGGTCTCCTCGACGACCGCTTCGGTCTGCGTAGCGTTTGCTTTGGCGAGGGCCGCGCCAAGGTCACCGATGATGCGAGAGCCGTCCGCGTCCGTCTTGGGCAGGGTTCCCGCGAGGGTGAGTCCGACCAGCACCAGGCCAACGGCACCCACCGATACCGAACGCCAACCGCTCCAATGTCGCCAACGGGCTCCCGTCGTCCCCCGATGCTGATCCACGCCGTTGAGGCCCTCGAGAATGCACGCCTTGAGGTGGGTCGGCGCCGACGCGACCGTGCATTCCTTCAAACTCTGGAGAAGGCGTCGCTCAATCTCCACGCTCTTTTGGCAGGTCTCACAGGCTGAGAGGTGCGCGTCGAACTCGGCTTGCTCGCGCGGTTCGAACTCGCCATCCAAATACGTGTCGAGAAATCTTTGGAGGTCAGAACACTTCATTCGAACTCACCCCGGCGTACTGTCCGCAATACTGTGCTCTGGAGGAACGATTCACACCACGATCCCAACTCAGGTTGTCGCGCGCAACTTGTCGGGTCTGCGCGACGTTTCACCCAGCCTGCGAGTTGTCGAACTCGAATCATCACCACAGATTCCTTTCGAGTGTATCGTCCCGCTTGCCGCGAACGCCGAACCATTTCCTTGCCGACGCTCGCTACGCCTCCCGGAATCCGCGAGGCCGGCCGCCGAGAAAGAACACTTCATCGTGTAAACTATCGCCAATCCGAGTCAATCGCTCGACCCAAACTGCCCGTGCTCGCTTCGGCCGTCCCTGCGCAGCTCACCTGCTTGGCAGGCTGCGTTCGTCAAAAGCTCTCGGGTCGACCGTCAGAGCGTCTCGAGGCTTCGATGTGTGGCCGTCCGCTGGACCACTCAGCACTATCTCAGCAGAGACACTTCCGACAACCACACCGGCTTCGATAACATTTCTTGAGCTTCATCAAAGAGACGTATCGCTGGTCTGAGAGGCCGCCCCTGCACGAGCTGAGGAGACCCTGCGGAATTGTCTCCAGGTCGACTCGACTCAACGCAAAAAGCCGCTGTGGGCGAGCAGGGCTCGTCCGCAGCGGCTTCTAACTGCGAGCAGTTGGTCGACCGTTAGGTTCCGAACACGTCTTCGTCTCGACGTTTGCGGCGATAGTCAGCCAGAGAGAGGATCTCGTCTTCGGTGTCCCGCGGATCGAGGCTGAGGTAGCCCTGCTCGAGTGCATACTCCACGAGCTGTTTTTGCAGCAGGCGTCGACCGCGGTAGAGGCGGCTCATGACGGTGCCGATGGGGCAGTCCATGATGTCCGCGATCTCTTTGTAGGAGAAGTCCTGCAGGTCAGCGAGCAAGACGACCATGCGGAAGTCCGCAGGGATTTGCTCCAGGGCGTCCCTAACTTCGTCACCGAAGACGGTGTGGAAGAGCTCGGTTTCGGAGTCGAAATTTCGGTCGAGGGGTTTCTGCGGAGGCGCAGCGAAGCGTTCGTAGAGCGGTCGTTCCTCGTCCTCCACCAGGAAGGTGCGTTCCTTCTGCTTCTTTCGATAGCGATTGATGAAGGTGTTCGTGAGGATCTTGAACAGCCACGCTTTGCAGTTGGTGCCCTGCTGGTATTTGTCGAAGTGACGATAGGCTTTCAGGTAGGTGTCCTGGACGAGATCTTCGGCGTCGCGGTCGTTTTTGATCAGCCGCAGGGCGACACCGTAGAGCGCATCGAGGTGCTGCAGAGCTTCCTTCTTGAAGGCGGCTTTCTTCAGCTTTTCTTTTGAGTTGAACATCTCTTCCTCTTTGGCCCAGCCACCCCTGTTGGGCGGCGTCCGCTTTCTAACTGCTCAGAGCCTGTCGCAACTGTTGTGCCACCTTCGTGTCACGCGCATCTTTCCAAACTGCGACCGATGTTTGGGAATATTTCTAATCTCAGCATCGGCGAGTCGGGGTCAACGCTCGAATCGAAATCCCCGAGGGTACGTTGCGTGGCGCCGCAAGGCCTGAGTGAAATGTGCGCCTGGGAACCGAACAAGCGACTCTGCCGCCACCGAGATTAGGAACGGCGTCACGAGCGCGAGCTTTTAGGGCGAGGTCGACCGACCGCCCATCGAGGGCCGGCTATGAGCGGTCAAGGGTCCTACAGTAGTGGGGGGACGGGGGGGCTCGAGCCTGAGGATGGAGGCCAGGGCCTCGGCGCAAGGGCGAATATGTGAGGAGACTAGTGAAGATTATCCAGCTACGCGCGCAACGTACAGCAAGAGAGCGGTGCGCGGCCGGAAGGACTTGCCAGCCTGAACCGGTTGCGCGGTGAAATCACGAGCGAAGCATGACTTCGCTGTCGTGTTTCGCGCCTCAAAGCAAAAATAATTTGCGGCGAGCTGCGCAAGATGGGGCGACTCGAGCCGCACCGAGAATCGTCGCGGTGTTGCTATCCCTACCCCAACGGCTCCTGGGCGGCGGATTCAGGGCTGCCAGGCCTCCGTTTGGAATCCCGCTCAATCACTTGACAATCCCGGCACTATGCGGTGTTCTCGCAGAACTAAGAGATGCCTCGGTTCAGACTGGGTACGAGGGCTCGACTGGCGTACATATGATTCTCTACGAGGACGAACACCGCCGCTTGAACGATATTTGTGGAAGGCTTTGGAGAGATGCACTCGCCACTGCCATCTTCTTGATTGACCCAAGCGGGCAGCTGGTTTCGGTGGTTGGTCGCTACGAGCACCTAGATACGACGGCCATGGCCTCACTTGTTGCGGGTTCTGTCGCAGCAACGACCGGGCTGGCTCAGCTCTTTGGGCAGGAGGACTTTCCTACCCACTACCACGAAGGGACACGAGAACATCTCTATATTGTTAAGATTTCCGACGGTCTGGTGCTCGCCGTTGTGTTCGAAGAGAGCTCCAGCCTAGGGCTCGTTCGACTCAGAGTGCGAAAAGCAGCCGAGAAACTCGAAGCGGTGTACAATGACATCGTCGCTCGCTCGAGTACCGAGACGAAGGGGTTCGACCCCTTTGCCGATATCACCGAGGAGGACATCGATGCTTTCTTTGGTGACAGTTTCTGACAGGAACGATACGCTCCTGTACCAACTCCAAGGGCCCCTTGGAGTTAGACTGAACGCTCGCAAAACAGGCAAGCTCCCACTTCAAGACTAGGTGAGGGACCATGTCCTTTATCAATTATTCATCCCGGGAAATTATCCTAAAAATCGTTTACTACGGGCCCGGGTTGTGTGGGAAGACCACCAACATAAAGTTCATCTATTCCGGGACGAACCCTGACGCTCGCGGTAAGCTCATCAGTCTGGAGACCAAGCAGGAACGGACGCTCTTCTTTGACTTCCTTCCCTTGGCCCTACCAGCTATCCGCGGCTTTAAGACCCGCCTGCACCTCTATACCGTTCCCGGTCAGTTGTTCTATTCGGCGAGCCGAAAGCTCATCATGAAAGGAGCTGATGGCGTGGTCTTCGTCGCTGACTCGCAGCGCGAACGACTCGAAGCCAACTTGATCTCCATTGATGACCTTCAAGAAAACCTCGCGTCCTACGGCTACGACATCGAGAAGATTCCTTTTGTCATCCAGTATAACAAAAGGGACCTCCCCAATGCCGTGACCGCTGCCGAGCTGAGAGCCGCGCTCAACCCGTGGTATCCCAAGATTCCCGACTTCGAGGCCATCGCGGCCGCCCCCAACGGCCCCGGTGTGTTCGACTGCCTCAAGGCCGTCGTCAAGATGATCCTCATCGAGCTGAAAAAGTCAGGAAAGTAGCCGAGAGACAGAAACGTCGAAGAGGTAGGCCATTGGCCCACCTCTTCGACGTTTTCCTCCGACTGCCGCCGAGCGCTAGTCGAGATTCAGCTTCCCACCCAGATACTCCTCCAACGACTTCTGGAGGTTCTGGCGAGCGTGGTGAAGGCGGCTCATTACCGTCCCCTTCGAGATCTCCAGGATCTCTGCGATCTCGGTGTAAGAGAGCCCTTGCACCTCGCGCAGGATGATGATCGAGCGGTGCTTCTCTGACAGGGCCTCCATCGCCGCGCTCAACTGCTCCAAGAGCTCCTTGCGCTGGTAGACCTTCGCTGGATTCACGCCGAGCGTGCTCGGCATGATGTTGTCGTCGCCGTCGACCTCCTCGGAGCGCTGCATGGCGTCGTCGTAGTCCACCTGCTGCCGACGCGCGCGCTTGCGGAGCTGGTCGATGCACAGGTTGACGCAGATGCGATAGGCCCAAGTGTAGAAGCTCGACGTGCCAAGGAAGCTGTCGATGTGGCGGTAGACCTTCACGAACGACTCTTGGACCACGTCCATCGAGTCCTCGCGGTTGCGCAACATCCCGTACGCCACGGAGAAGAGGCGCCGCTGGTAGCGCTCGACGAGCTGCCGGAACGCCTCGCGATCGCCCTCTTGAACTCGTTTGACCAGCGTCTCGTCGCTGTCGCTCAGCTCCGCCACCGATCGACTCCGATTTCTAGAATCGCGTTCGGCACGCAAAGAGTTATTTCGATGGAGTGTTTCACTCTATGTTTCTTTGGTGGTCTCGTTCTCAGACTCGAAGGCGTTCGATGATTGGAACACGACAATCCTGAGTCCGGTGCATGGTGCCCAACATTGCCGCCACAAGCAACCGTCGCTCAACCGCCTGCGCAAATCGGTGGCGGTCATCCTGCGCTCGACATCGTCCAACACCGCCAAAAATGCTGAGCTGAGAGGGCTGCGCCGAAAAAGATGCTCGGCGATCTCTTGCTCACGAGAGCTTTCTTGCCGCAGATGCCACCGCCACGCACCGCGTTGCCTTGAGGCACACCATCGGGTGTGCGACATTGCGGCGCCCACGGTTGCCACCTGTGCCGGTCAGCTCCTCAACGCTTGGAGATCGATTGTTCCATCCGACCGAGAAACGAGCCCTCGCGATTGGACTTGGGCTGACCCTTGCGGCGGGCGCCGCACTGCGGCTCCTCTACATCGGCGACGAAGGATTCTGGTTCGATGAGTTCTGGATCTGGCGGCAGTCTCAGATGGGGGCAAGAGAGCTCCTCGCTGACATGATCGACGGGGACGTCCACCCCCCGCTCTATCAGCTCTTCATCCTGGCCTGGACCGCGCTTTTCGGAGCCTCGGAGGTGCCCCTCCGCCTCCCGTCGGCGCTGTTCGGGATCGCGTCCATCGCGGCCCTCTTCGGCTACGCTCGGAGCACCTTCGGCGCGCGCATCGGGCTTGTCTCCGCCGGGCTTTTGGCGTGCAGCGAATACGCGGTCTATTACAGCCAAGAGGCCCGAAGCTACAGCCTGCTGTTGCTGCTGAGCATCACCAGCGCCTGGGCTCTCTCCAACGCCACCGCCGACGCGCGCCTGCGTAGCCTTGCACTCTATGCATTGTCGGGCGTGTTGCTCGCCTACACCCATGTCTTCGGGATGCTCTTCCTCGTCTTCCTCGCCTTCGGCACCCTCGTCTCCCTGTGGCGCAAAGAGAACGGCGCGCTCACGTTGAAGCGTTGGTTCTGGGTGCACGTCGTCATGGCGGCGGCCTTCGCGCCTTGGGTGCCTGCGCTGCTGCACCAGGCCTCGCGGGTGCAAAAGGGCTTCTGGATCCCACCTCTCGACTGGCTCTTTTTCGCCAGCTACTTCGCCAAGTACTCTGGTGGAAGGCCTTTAGGGTGGCTGGCGCTCGCCCTGGTTCTTTCGGCACTGTGGACGACGTGGCGGCACCGAGACCGACTTCCGAGCGGTGAATCACTGCCAGCCTCTAAGGCGTCGAAGGTGGTCACCCTCGTGGCCTGGTTCGTCTTCATGCTCGGCGTGCCCTTCGTCATCTCGAAGCTCGGTGAGCCCATCATGCACGCCAAGAGCGCCATCTCGGTGCTCGCTCCCTTGTCCATCATCATGGCCCTTGGCCTGTACGCGTTGCCCGCAAAGCTGCGGTGGGGAGTTCTCATCCTGTGGGTCGCCGGCAGCTTGGGGTCGATCGTCTGGACCAACTACCGGGCTCAGAATCGGGAAGGGTGGCGCGAGATGAGCGTCGATGTGGCCGAACGCTTCGACGCCGACCGTGATCTCGTGCTGCTCTATCACCCCGACTTCGACTACATGTTCTGCTATCGCTACTACTTGCCCAAGAACATCGACGCCATCGAGATGATTTGCGCCGACGAGGCCTGCAATGAGCCGCTGGAGCGGCTCGAGGCTCGGGCCAGCGCCGAGAAGACCGAGCGGCTCTGGGTCATGCGCGTTCGTTCGAGCACCGTAGGTCCTCCCCATCTCGAGGACCATTGGCAAGTTGGCGAAGAACACGAGTACAATAACGGCCTGCTCCAACTGCTCTTGAGACGGAACTGAGCTCGGACCCGGTGGCACGAGGGCCTGAACCTACGTGTTGTTTGGCCGTGCGCTGAGTGGCTGCGCAGTTGCGGCAGTCCAACTGAAACCTCGATTCGTACTGTGCTCGAGAGCAAGCGATCCGATTCGGATCCTTTCATCGCGAGACCCACGGAGATCCCCATGGCCAGCAAGCTGTTTTCGCCTTTCGCGCTTGGCGCGGTAAAACTCAACAACCACATTGTCATGTCGCCAATGACCCGTTGCAGAGCGTCTGGCAACGTACCCAGTGACCTCGAGGCGACCTACTACGCGCAACGTGCGACCGCTGGGCTGATCGTCACCGAGGGGACCGCTCCGACCGCCAATGGACTGGGCTACGCCCGCATCCCCGGCATCTACAACGACGCCCAGGTGGAAGGATGGCGGAAAGTCACGACGGCAGTGCACGCGAAGGACGGCAAGATCTTCATGCAGTTGATGCACACCGGCCGTGTCAGCCATCCGGCGAATATGGAGCCGGGAACCGAGATGCTGGCGCCCTCTGCCATCGCGCTCGAGGGGCAAATGTACACGGACAGCTTGGGGATGCAGGACCATCCAGCCCCCAAAGCCATGACCAAAGAAGACATCCACCGAGAGATCCAAGGCTTCGTCACCGCCGCGCGCCACGCCCTCGAGGCTGGGTTCGATGGGGTCGAGCTGCATGGAGCCAACGGCTACCTCATCGACCAGTTCATCAACCCTGCGAGCAACCAGCGTGATGATGACTACGGCACGCAGAATGTCGCCAATCGCACCCGTTTCGCCATCGAGGTGGCAACCCGTGTCGGGGCTGCGATCGGTCCCGAAAAGGTCGGCATCCGCCTCTCGCCGTACGGCGCCTTCAACGGCATGGCCCTCTTCGATGAGATCGAAGAGACCTATGTCGCCATCGCCAAAGCCATGAGCAAACTCGATCTTTGCTACATCCACCTCGTCGATCACTCCTCTATGGGAGCCCCAGTCCTCGGCGGCAACATCAAGGCGAAGATTCGCGAAGCCTTCGATGGCACCTTGATCCTCAGCGGAGGATACGACCGTGACCGTGCCGAGGGAGAGCTGGTCGAAGGTCGAGCCGACCTCGTCGCCTTCGGACGCCCCTTCATCGCCAATCCCGACCTCGTGCACCGGCTCGAGACCGGCGCCGAGTTGGCCCAACCCGATTTCTCGACCTTCTACACTCCGGGCGAGAAGGGCTACACCGACTACCCGACCCTGTAGGCCAGCAGGTGTCGCGTCGACTTGACGGATGGTGAAGCCACCTTTACATGTTGGACATGGAAATGGGCAACGCCATCCGCAAGTTGCGACAAGCCAGGGGGCTGCAGCAGCAGAGCCTCGCCCTGAGCGTTGGCCTGAGCCGCCAGGCGCTGGCCAGCTTAGAAACAGGTCAGAGCGTGCCTTCGACGAAGGTCGCGCTGCTGCTCGCCCGACAGCTCGGGGTCCGCGTCGAAGAGCTCTTCTGGCTCGACGACGAGCCGATCGTCGAGGTGCAAAACAGTGAGAGCGTCGACCCGAGCGACACAACCCCTCTCGAACCGAGGCGACTCCTCGTAGAGATCGATGGGCGCTGGGTGTCCCATCCCATCCATCGCAACCAGCCGTCCAACCTGAGCCGCTCGGCGGATGGCCTCTCTCTCGACAGGAACCACGTCCGCTCGTTGGTCGAGCGCGACCGGCTGCGGGAGACCGTCCTCGTGGTCGGCTGCGATCCGGCGCTCGGCGTGCTCTCCGATCGCATTCGCCAGCGCTTCCCAGCGCTCAGGATGAGCTGGTTGCACGCCACGAGTCACCGGGCGCTTTCTCTCGTCGTGGCCAGGCAAGCCCACATGGCCGGACTGCACCTGCGTGAACCACAGAACGGCGAGTTCAATGTGCCCTTCGTGCGGCGCGCCTCACCGTCGCTGCCGATGCTGGTCGTCAACTTGGCGCGTTGGGAGGAGGGGCTGCTCGTCGCTCGCGGGAACCCGAAACATATCATGGGCGTCGCGTGCTTGGCACGGCCTGACGTGCGGCTGATCAACCGACCGGCTGGAGCGGGCGCGCGCGAGCTCCTCGAGCGCGAGCTCGTCGCGGCCGAGCTCCTGCCCGAGCAAGTCGCGGGTTTCGAGCTCGAGGCTGCTAGCCACGAGGAGCTCGCCCGCAGCGTCGCCTGGGGCCGCGCGGACGTGGGCATCGGGACACGCACCATGGCGTTGGCTTTCGACCTCGATTTCCTGCCCTTGGTGGAGGAGCGTTTCGACCTCGTCTTGCCGTTGCGCTTGGCCGAGGAGCCTCGCTTCGAGCGGATCCTCGACACCCTCGACAGCCGGGTCTTCAGGGACGAGCTGGTCAGCATTGGCGGCTATGACACCAGCGAGACCGGGCACGTGATGGCCGAGGTGCGAGGTGGCGCGCAAGCGACCGAGGCAATAACTCAATGAAGCGTGTCGTCGCCTGGTTGCTCTTGGCTCTCGCCCTGGGCTTTGGCTGTCGGTCGCAAGGCGAGAAGCCGCGTTTGGTCGTGTCGGCCGCGTCGTCGCTGGCCGAGGTCGTCGCCGAGCTGAAGGCGCTCTACGAGTCGAAGTACGGCGACGTCGAAGTGGTGCTCAATCTCGGGGGCAGCCAACAGCTGCGCGCGCAGATCGAGCGAGGCGCGCCGGTCGACGTCTTCCTCTCGGCGAACGTCGCGCACGTCGAGTCTCTGGCCAGCGAGAACCGCGTGGCCGAGTGGTTCGTCGCCAGTTGCAATTCCCTCGTCGTCGCCGTTCCGACCGGCAACCCTGCTGGACTGCGGCGAGTCGAGGACCTGGTTCGAGCGCGACGGATTGTCTTGGGCGCGGACGAGGTCCCGGTGGGCCTATACGCGCAGCGGCTGATCCACAATATTCAAGCGCGAGACGGTGGAGATTTCGCGACGACGGTGGAGGCCGCGACGGTCTCGAAGGAGCTGAGCGTCCGCGCTGTGCGCAACCGCGTCTTGATGAAGGAGGCCGACGCGGCGGTGATCTACCGCAGCGACGCGCTGGCCGCTGGGGCCGGCCTGGAGTTCATCGAAATCTCAGACTCCATCAATGTGATTGCACGCTACCCAGTGGCGCGGCTCGAAGGCAGCGCAAACCCGGAGGCGGCGCGGCGCTGGATGGAGTTGGTGCGCTCGCCCGAGGGCCAAGCGGTCTTCGAGCGCTTTGGGTTCCGCGCCTGTGAGGAGGTCGAGTGACTCAGGGCCAGCAAATCCGGCTGGGTCGCGCGATGGTTTGGCTCTTGTCGACGCTGATGGTGGGTCTGTTGCTGCTTCCCTTGTTGGGATTGGCGCTGTCGACTGGCTTCTCCGAGTTCGTCGCCGGGTGGTCCAATCCGGCGGTGCTGCCCGCGCTGTGGTTGAGCCTGGAGACGAGCACGTTGTCGCTCTTGCTGTCGCTGCTCTTGGGCACGCCTCTGGCGTGGCTGATCGCGCAGAGCCGCGGCCAACGGCAGGCCTTGGCCGAGTCGCTGTTCAAGCTGCCGATGGTGATCCCGCCAGCGGTTGCTGGCGTCGCGCTGCTGGTCACCTTCGGCGGGTCGAGTTGGTTGGGGGCGCAGTTGGCCACTTTGGGCCTCAGTTTGGTGTTCACCAAGGCCGCGGTGGTCCTCGCCCAGACCTTCGTTTCGGCGCCGTACTATTTGAGCGCCGCGATCTCGGCGTTCCGCTCTGTGGACTCGGGGTTGATGTGGGTGGGCCGCAGCCTGGGCGCTGGACCTGCGCGGGTGTTCTTTCGGATTGCCTTGCCGCTGGCGGCCCCGGCGCTCTTCTCGGGAGCCGCCATGTGTTGGGCCCGGTCGCTCGGCGAGTTCGGCGCAACCTTGATGTTCGCCGGAAACCTGAGTGGCAGGACGCAGACCATGCCGCTGGCGATCTTCACCGCTCTGGAGTCTGACCTGCAGGCCGCTCAAGCGCTCTCGATCGTGTTGGTGCTCGCCGCGCTGATGGTGTTATTCGGCACTGTTTTGGCCCGCCGAATGGGCCGTTCGAGGCAAGAAAAGGGGGAGAACCTTTGACCTCTCGAGCGCTTCAAGTCGACGTGCAGGTGGTGGTGGGCGCGTTCGCGTTGGACCTGCAGCTCGAGCTCGGCGCCACCGAGCGGCGCGCGCTGATCGGGCCGAACGGCTCTGGCAAGTCCATCGCGTTGCGGACCTTAATCGGCGCCCATCGCCCCAACCGAGGCGTGATTTGGGTCGGGGACCGCTGTGTCTTCGACTCCGCGCGCCCGCTCGCCCTGCCCCCCGAGGCGCGGCGAATCGGCTACCTGCCTCAGGACTACGGGCTCTTTCCGCACCTCAGCGCGGCGCAGAACGTGGAGTTCGCGGTCCGTTCTCGGCATCCACAGTGGAGTCGCTCGGAACGTCTGCAGCGCGCCGTGGCTTATCTCGACGACTTGGGCGTCGCGGGTTCGCGAGCGCGTCGGCCCGGCGTGCTGTCGGGCGGGGAGCGCCAGCGGGTCGCGTTGGCTCGGGCTTTGGCGGCCGAGCCCACCTTGCTCCTGCTCGACGAGCCCATGTCGGCGTTGGACATCGAGGTGCGGCGGGAGGTGCGGAGTTTTCTGAGGCAGACTTTGGAGCGACTGAAGCTCCCGACGCTGCTCGTCGCGCATGAGTTGGACGACGTCTTGTCGCTGGCCGACCGGGTGTCGCTGATGGATAAGGGGGCGGTGGTCGAGACGGCGTCCGTCGAGGAAGCGGCCCGACGGCCGCCCACGGCGTTTGCGTGCGAATTCTGGCGAACAAGCCCCAAGCAAGAGCCGAACGCACTCTTGGAGTGATTCTCCAAGCGGTTTTTAGTAGTGTGCCGAACGATGAGCGGCTGAAGGAGACCGAGACGAACGCACCACTACTAGCGGTCAGGCTTCCTGGACGCACCTCGTATGGGGAGGCGTGGGCACTTCAGCGTGCGGTGCACGAGCAAGTGGCCGACGGCAGCCGGCCGGCGACGTTGTTGCTCCTGGAACACCCGCGGACGCTGACCATGGGGCGTCGCGGCGGCTGGCTGAATCTTCGCTCGTCGCGGGCAGAGCTCATCGCGGCGGGCTATGAGCTGTGGCAGGTGGACCGCGGCGGGGACGTCACCTACCACGGCCCTGGGCAGCTCGTGGGCTATCCCATCGTCAACCTCGAGGCCGCCCACACCGACGTGATCGCCTTCGTGCGGGCGTTGGAGCAAGCGAGCATCGGGGTCTTGCGAGGATACGGCGTCGACTCGCAGGCGGTCCCTAAGCTCACCGGTGTGTGGTGCGGTGAACGCAAGATCACGGCGATCGGCGTGCGGGTGAGTCGCTGGACGAGCATGCACGGCTTCGCCATCAACCTGACGACCGAGCTCGGAGACTTCGACCACATCGTGCCTTGTGGCCTGGTGGGGAAAAGCGTGACGTCGCTGACGCAGGAGCTTGCTCGGATTTCGCGTGCTGCTCGCGTGGTGGACCTCGAAGAAGTGGCGGTGTCGATCGCCGAGCGTTTGGCCGACGAGCTGGGTTTGGGTCTGGAGTGGGCGACGCCCCAGAGCTTGCCTGAGCCGTCGTCGGACCTACGAGTGGAGCTGGAGAGTTTTCGAGTGTCCGGCGAGGAACCTGGAGGAGGGGAAGAACGTGTCGAATGAGAGCAACGAGAGTCGGACTGCGGCTCGGATCAAGGCTTCGGGGCCGGCTCGCGAGTCGCTCCGCTATCAACCGGACGGAGTCGAGCGCAAACCGCCGTGGCTGAAGGTCAAGTTGGGCCAAGGCGAGGGCTACGGCGAGGTGCGGAGTCTGGTGAAGAATTCGGGGCTGCACACCGTGTGTCAGAGCGCGTCGTGTCCGAACATGGGGGAGTGTTGGAGCCACCGCACGCTGACGATCATGATTTTGGGTGAGGTCTGTACGCGCTCTTGTGGATTCTGCGACGTCTTTACGGGCCGTCCTGCGCCGCCCGATGCAGACGAACCACGGCGAGTTGCCGAGGCGCTCGCCTCGCTCAAGCTTCGCTACACCGTGATCACCAGCGTCGATCGGGATGAGCTCGAGGATGGGGGAGCGAGGCATTGGGCGGAGACGATTCGGCGCGTTCGTGAGGCCTGCCCGGCGATGCGAGTCGAGGTGTTGGTCCCGGACTTCAAGGGCAACGCCGCCCACATCCAGACGGTGCTCGACGCTGGCCCGCACGTCTTCGCGCACAACGTAGAGACCGTGCCCAGGTTGCACGCCGAGGTGCGGCCGCAGGCCGACTATGCGCGGTCCCTGGCAGTCTTGGACTTGGCAAAGCGCCAGGGTGCGGTGAGCAAGAGCGGGTTGATGTTGGGGCTTGGTGAGCGGGACGAGGAGGTGGTCGAGGTGATGGCCGAGCTGGCCAAGCTCGGCTTGGACATTCTGTCGCTGGGCCAGTATCTGCGCCCCTCGAAGCGGCACCTCCCTATCGAGCGCTGGGTTCACCCCGACGCGTTCGCAGAGCTCAAGGCGAAAGGCGAGGCGTTGGGCATTGGGCATGTGGAGGCGGGTCCGCTGGTGCGCAGCAGCTACCGGGCAGACCAACAGGCCGCGCGTCTGTATGGTGAACCGACTGAGCGATGAATTCTTTTCCTGGCCGTTGACCGCCGGACAAGTAAGTCCACGTGGCGGGCCGCTGAGAGATCGCGTTGAGGGAAAAGGCGGCGTGAGAATCCCAATCCGGCGCGGGTTTGGTGTTCAGCTGAGCGAAGAGTTGCTCACGAGGAGTGAATCGTGTCCGAAGACTTTGGGTTGAAGAACGACCAGATCATCGGTGGCACCTATCGCATCATCGAGCCGATGTCGGCGGGAGCGTTTGGGACGGTCTATCTGGCCGAGCGTCTCGAGGATGAGCTCCCGGTGGTCGTCAAAGCGCTGCGACAGGACGCCAAGAAGGGGGATCCGGCGGCGGTGGAGCGGTTCATCCGGGAGGCCGCTGTGGCCTCGAACCTCGACCACCCCAACATCGTGCGCACGCTGAACTTCGGGCAGAGCCGCGATGGCGTGCTTTACATCGTGCTCGAGCGGCTCAAGGGGCGGACTTTGGCCGAGGCGATGTTCGAAGACGCCGTCCCTATCGACGTCACGAGCGAGGTCGTCTGCCAGATGCTCAGAGGACTCGTCGTCGCCCACGGGCAGGGCTTGGTTCATCGAGACATCAAGCCGTCGAACGTCTTTGTGTGCGAGCCCGAGCACCGCAGCGCCTACGGAGAGATCGAGGGCGACACGGTCAAGCTCTTGGATTTTGGGTTCGTGAAGGTGCTCAACAAGGACTCCAACTTCGCCAAGACCATCACGATGGCGGGGTTCATCGTGGGGACACCGGGCTACATCGCGCCCGAGATGTTGCGCTACAACAAAGTCTCGGTGCTGTCTGATCTGTATGGCGTGGGGGTCATTGGTTTCGAGCTGGCGACTGGCACGCAAGCCTTCCCTGGTTCGGGGTTGGAGCGCGCCTTCAACCAGATGAGCATGGACCCCAAGGTCCCCGACGGACTGGATGCCTCCGATTCACGCTTCGAGCTCATCGCGAAGCTCATGGCGCGCGATCCGGCGCAGCGTTTCCAGAGTGCCCAAGAAGCCCTCGACGCCTTCGAAGCGCAGGGCAGCTGAGCCACGAGGCGCCTCTTGCAGTTGCCATTGCTCTGCCTCTGTTGGCCGAAGATGAGAGCACGGTCAGCGAGTGACTGAGAGGGGTCGGGCCATGATTATCTACGACTTTCGATGCGAGAAGGGTCACGTCTTCGAGGGTCGGTTCAGCAGCGCTGAGGACTGCCAGGCCCAAGTCGCAAGGAAGATGATCGCCTGCCCCATTTGTGGTGAGGCCGAGGTTCACAAGGAGCTCGCCGCGCCAGCTGTGCATCTTGGGCGAGCGGCTCGCAAGCTGCCGCCGAAGACCCTCGCGCAGAACGAAGAGGGCGAGCGGAAGACTCTCTTTCGGACCTACGTCGACGCCGTTCGTGAGGTCATCGACAAGGGGTGCGAGAACGTCGGCGAGCGTTTTGCGGCGGAGGCCATCGCCATGCACGACGGCGAGGTCGAGACCCGAAACATCGTGGGCACTTCGACGAAAGAAGAGGAGGAGACGCTCAAGTCGAGCGGCGTGCGCTTCCAGAAGCTCTTCTTGCCCCGTTTCGACGATTGAGGTTGCTTGGACGGCTCAGGCTCAAGGCTTGGGATCGTCATCTTCATCGCCGTCTGTGTCTAGGTCAGGGAGAGTCTTCCTCACGTCAGAGACGGCCTGAATAATCGTACTGATTGCTTGCAGTGTGTTCTTCGTTTGAATTCCACGAAGCACACGGGCACCAAGGAACGTTCCTCCGAGAACAGCAGTCATCGCGATGATCATCGCGACTCCGGTCAAACTGGAGCCATAGATGATTGCCAACGCGGCTATTCCCAGACAGCCAAAGCAAACCAGGAACCCAAACCACGAACCACGACGCTTGTCCTCACGCTGCCCATTCACCGTCGACATTGACTTGATGTGACGGTGTTCTTGCTCCCGCTCGGCTAGCTTGATGATTCGATCGGCTGTGCCTGGAAGGAGAGCATCGTACGCCTTCAGTATCGGTGGTGGTGGAAGAGGCCCTTTGAACGATTGATGGACCGAGACACTCCGAGCCATCGATGCAAGCATTTCGGATGGCAATGACGCGAGTACTTCTTGAGGAAGCATGCGCATCACGGCCGGGGGGATAACCTCTGCGACAGACAGAAGCCCGGCCGGATCGCCGCCTGAGCAATCATCGTCTTCGTCTGGTTGCTTTAGCTTGTCCTCGTCAATGGACTTGTCGTTTTCGTCGTCGCGGTCGTCTTCTGTCATTTGCTTCCTTGCAGATGACCGCCCACAGGTCCGCTGACACTTGTCCCCAGTCGTCAGCCAGGTTCTGTTGGTCGTCACGCCAACTAAGGTCGCCATATTGAGGAGGTGGGTCGATCAATGTAAGCAGGCTCGCGACACCTTCGAGAAAATCGCTTTTTCGTTTGGTGTTCATCAGAAGCCTCCATGTTCAGCACGTATCGGAAGTCGAGCAACCGACAACCAAACAACCTCGCGCTTCCGATTCGCTTCGGTTGTGCACCGTACTATCGGGGACCCCGACAGCACGTCGCCAATATCAAGGACACGTTCGCACCCTCGAAGAAAGGCGATCTGTTTCTTAGTCATGGTCTGCCTGGTGGGCTGCCCTATCAGGCGTCAATTCACAGCGCCCTCTTGGTCCCCGCCATCCCAATATGAGAGCAGGTTGGTGTCTGTCAAACAACCAACGATGCTGCGCCCTTCCTCAACGTACTTTTTTCAGCGTGGTGACAGCTCGCTCGGCCATTCTTCGAAGGGCTGCGGGCGCCTTCACCTTCAGCGCTGCCCACAGGCACCGAGGCTAGTCAGCAGCCGTGCGGCGCGGATTGCTTCACGTGGAGGAGACGCCAAAGCGTTTCGACGATTGTCACCCGAGCAGCTCGAGCAGCTCATCGGCCATGCGCAAGGTGAGTCCCCAGATGGTTTGGCCGTCGAATTCGTAGCACGGCAAGTCGAGGGTCTGGCCGAAAACCTTGCGTTCGAGGGTCCCTCGATTGTGGGGATCGAGGAGAAACGTCAGAGGAACCCAGTGCACGGACTGAACCTCGTGATTGAGGGCGAGCTGTGGGTCGCCGACGAGCTCGTAGAGGTAGGGGACGATGACCATGGGCAGCCGTTTGCCGTGAGCGATGGCGTTGAGGTGCGAGAGTTCGGCGAGGGGTTCGGCGGCGGCACCGAGATCGAGGCCGATCTCTTCGCGGGTCTCGCGCAGAGCGGTGCCGCGGGTGTCGACGTCCCCGTCGTCTTTTCGTCCTCCTGGGAAGGCCATGTGTCCAGACCAGGGATCCCGAGGGTGTTCTGCTCGGTGAATGAAGAGCAGCTCCGCGCCGCTCTCAGGGTGCTCACGGACGATGGCGGCGACCGCCGCGCGCTTAACTCCAGGAACCTCTGCGATGAAGATTGGGCGGTGACGCTCGAGGCTATGCCGCAGCTCTGACAGGTGCGGGACGAAGTGTGGGGCGGGCTGTGTCGAAGTGTTCATCTTAGGATCACGGCTGGTAAACGTTTGCAGGTGAGGTTCACTTGCTACGATAGAGGGTCGCGAGGGGTGAACGCAAAGGCGATCTCAAGGGGTGCTGTGTGGGGCTGGCGTTCTGGGTCTTGAGCTTTGACGCAGAGACGCCAAGAGTGCGACAGGCGAAGCCTGGAGCAAGAGGATAGGAGGTTTGGATGAAACCACCATGAAACTTGTTTGTGGGAGCCAGCGGGTGCGAATCCCGCCCAGCTAGAGCTTAACGAGCAGGCTGGTAGCGAGTTTTGCGTGGTCGCCGGTAACGTCGGCTGCGAAGCGTAAACAGCGAGCTGATAGGCTGAGGGGTAAGCCCCGAAATTCTTTTGATTCCGAGGGCCGACAGTTTCCTTGGGCTGGAAGGCAGCATCGAGGACACCGCGTTCGTGAGGTGTTCTCGGCACGGCGGGGTCGCGGACCGAGGCATGTCAGCAGAGGCTCCCCCAGGAACCTGGGAGGCCCTGACGTCTCCATGAAAACACGAGAACGGGCACGCTCGTACAACAGGTGTCCAGGGCTCAGCGGCGAGTAGCAGGCCCGGCTGCTGAGTGACGAAGACAGAGGTCGCCATGGGACCCGAAGTGAACGAAAGCAAGCGACGGGATGGTCGTCAGGGAGTCGGAGTCGTCCACAGTACCTGTGAAGTCGGGGAACCAGCTCAACGGGACCCGATGGAGGGATAGGGCGGCCGAATTTTGGGACCGCAGGAGGGAAAGATGGCCG
>Ga0100377_1001916_pt1 | contig 17628 bp, 17 predicted proteins | sample CryGeymeta201501_FD_83664 | JGI IMG/M metagenome (GOLD analysis project Ga0100377, IMG submission 83664) | Groundwater microbial communities from Crystal Geyser aquifers in Utah, USA - Crystal Geyser metaG 2015-01 | ecosystem: Environmental > Aquatic > Deep subsurface > Groundwater | place: USA...
ATAGATGCCGATGGATCCGACGTAGATTCTGTCTCCAGGTGGCGTCTGATGGGAGGGAGTGGGCCCAGAGGCCCATGACCGAGCAGAAGACACACCTGGGGGCAGAAGATACGAGGAAACAAGCCATATATTTTTCGAACGGCTTCTGAGCCGCACGGGCGGGCGGCGTCGCCGTCGGCGCCGACGCCATGCCCCGCTGTGATGCTGCGCGCAGACCCTCGGAGATGCCTATGCCGCTCAAGGACACCTGGCCCTATTACCTGGCCAACCGGCCTGTCTTCGCCAACACCGACCTCCCGGTCCGCGACAAGACCACCGGCGCGACCGTCGCCCACGTCGCCCGCGCCGACCGCGACGCCCTGGCCGCGGCCATCGACGCCGCCGCGCAGGCCGCCGAGCCCATGCGACGCATGCGTCCGTATGCCCGCAAGGCGGCGCTGGAGCACTGCGCCCGCCGGTTCACCGAGCGCGCCGAGGAGCTGGCGCTGGCGCTGTGCATCGAGGCGGGCAAGCCCATCGTGCACAGCCGCGGCGAGGTGCAGCGGCTGATCGACACGTTCACGGTGGCGGCGGAGGAGTCGACGCGGCAGGTCGGGGAGGTGCTGCCGCTGGAGATCAGCCCGAGGGCCCACGGCTACCACGGCTTCGTCAAGCGCGTGCCGATCGGACCGTGCGCCTTCATCACGCCGTTCAACTTCCCGCTGAACCTGGTCGCGCACAAGGTGGCGCCAGCGCTGGCGGCCGGCTGTCCGTTCGTGCTCAAGCCGGCGAGCGACACGCCGCTGGGGGCGCTGATCATCGGCGACGTGCTGGCGGAGTGCGAGCTGCCACCGGGGGCGTTCTCGATCTTGCCGTGTCGGGGGGCGGAGGCCGAGCCGCTGGTGACCGATGACCGCATCAAGCTGCTGAGCTTCACTGGCTCGGACATGGTGGGGTGGGCGCTCCAGCGCCAGGCGGGCAAGAAGCGCGTGATGCTGGAGCTGGGCGGCAACGCCGCCTGCATCGTGGACCACGACACGGCCATCGCGGACGCGGTGGAGCGCATCCTGATCGGGGCGTTCTACCAGTCTGGCCAGTCCTGCATCAGCGTTCAGCGCATCCTCGTTCACGAAGCCATCTACGACGCCTTCCGCGACGCGCTCGTGGCCCGCACCCGCACCCTCCGCATGGGCGATCCCCGCCTCGAGGACACCTTCATCGGCCCCATCATCAGCGAGGACGAGGCACGCCGCGTGGAGGCGTGGGTGCAACGCGCCGTGGACGCCGGCGCGACGCTGCTCTGCGGTGGCCGCCGCGAGGGCGCCTTCGTGGAGGCGACGCTGCTCGAGGACGTGCCACGGGATCAGCCCGTGGTCTGCGAGGAGCTCTTCGGCCCTGTGGCCGTGCTCTCCCGCTTCGCCCGCTTCGACGACGCGCTGGCCGAGGTCAACGACAGCCGCTTCGGCCTCCAGGCCGGCGTCTTCACCCGCGACCTCTACAAGGCCCACCGGGCCTGGGACGAGCTGGAGGTGGGCGGCGTCGTCATCGGCGACATCCCCTCCTGGCGCGTCGACCACATGCCCTACGGCGGCTCCAAGGACAGCGGCAACGGCCGCGAGGGCATCCGCTACTCCATGCAGGAGATGACCGAGCTCCGCCTGATGGTCATCCGCGAGCTCCCCGACCCCCAGCCGTGAGACCTCATCGATCCGCTTGACATGCACTGTGATAGTAGTTTACCTACAACAATACCACGCAAACCACGAACACAGCGACCACGTCTCACGCCTCGTCCACCTTGATCGGATGCACCAGCGGCGACTGCGCCCGCATCGCGACGATCTCCCGATCCACCGCCGCGCGCTCGGCCTCGAGGTGCCGGTCGAGCAGCGCTCGCATCCGCGGGTCAGCGATCCAGTGGGCCGACCACGTCTTGACAGGCTCGAACCCGCGCAGGTACTTGTGCCCCCCGCCCGCCCCCGGCTCCATCACCTGCATCCCGTGCTCGATGGCATGCGCCACCGGCGCATAGCAGCACACCTCGAAGTGCAGGAACTTGATCTCCTCATCGCAGCCCCAGTACCGACCGTAGATCCGCCCCGCCTTTTCCAGCGTGAACGCCCCGGCCACCGGCGTCCCGCCCTTGTCGCGGGCGACCAGGATCAGCAGCCGCTCCGGCATCCGCGCGTGCACCATCCGGAAGAACTCCCGGTTCAGGTACTGCCGCCCCCACACGAACTTGTCGCACGTCGAATGGTAGAATCGGAAGACGTGGTCCATCAGCGCCTCGTCCACCTCCATCCCCCTCAACATCTCCACCGTCACCCCTGCCTCTTCATACACCCCTCGCCGCTCCCGCTTGATCTGCGTGCGTTTCTTGGCCTTGAAGCGCCCAAGGAAGTCGTCGAAGTCGCCGTAGCCCTCGTTGGTCCAGTGGTACTGGTGCCCGAACCGGATCATCAAGCCCTCCTCGGCCAGCAGCTTCGCTTGCCACTCAGGCACGAAGAGGTAGTGCACCCCGCTCAGCCCCAGCTCCCGGGCCAGCGCCACCGACGCCCGGATCATCAGCCGCAGCAGCTCCTCCCGCTCCCCGTCGGACAGCGACGGCTCGGTCAGCAGCCGCTCACCGCTCACCGGCGAGAACGGGATCCCGGCCACGAGCTTCGGGTAGTAGGCCACCCCCAGCCGCGAGGCCAGATCCGCCCACGCCCAGTCGTACACGAACTCCCCGAAGCTGTTGCCCTTGATGTACAGCGGCACCGCCCCGATCAGCGCATCCCCGCGCCACGCGGTGAGGATCTGCGGGATCCAGCCCTCCTGACCCGCCGCGCACTCGGCCTCCTCCATCGAGGCCAGCCAGGCGTGCTCCAGAAACGGAGACCCCTCGCCCACCAGACGATCCCACGCGGCGCCGGCCACCCGGCGCACCCCATCGTAGACGCGCAGCTCGATCGACATCGCACCTCGGTCCCTTCCCTGGCGATCGCCGCGGGCTCCCGCGACCCGCCGGTCAATCCATGCGCGCTAGATGCGCCGCGAGGCGCTCGGGTTCGGTCAGCAGGCCACAAGGCACCCGCGTGAGCCGCACCACGTTCATGTTCGCCGTGATGTCGGCGGGCAGCGGCTGCAGCGGCCCCCGCACCATCCGGAAGTCGGCCGGCGGCAGGTACGCGACGGTGTCCGGCCCCGCGGCCACGACCACCCGCACCGGCCCGCCACCCTTCTTGTACTGCGCCGTGTAGTCCGCCAGCGCCACACACCCCTGCGGCGACACCACCGCGATCTCCTGCTCCTTGAGCGCGACCGCCACGTGCCGCGCCGTGCCATCTCGCATCACCAGGTTCAGCGTCGCCGGCCCCGCCGCCCCCGCCCCGATGACCTTGGCATCCCCCGGGTCCACCGTGGCCTGCTCGCCCTCGTGCCCCGTGAACCACGCCTCCATGGGCTCCGCCTCGAGGTTCACGACCAGCGCCGCCCCGCTCGGCTGATGGCAACACCCCAACACCCCCTGACCGACGACCAGCGCGCTCAGCGCCACCGCGGCACCCACGATCCGTCCTGCAGCCCTCACCCTCGCGAGCCCTCCTCGATCAGCTCGATCTTGTAGCCGTCGGGATCCTCCACGAAGGCGATGACGGTCGTGCCGTGCTGCATTGGCCCCGGCTCCCGCACCACCCTCCCACCACGCGCCCGGATCGTCTCGCAGACCGCGAAGATGTCCTCCACCCCCAACGCCACATGCCCGAACGCGTCGCCCAGCACGTAGCTCGACGTGCCCCAGTTGTGGGTCAGCTCGATCACCGCGTGGCTGTCCTCCGGACCGTACCCCACAAAGGCCAGCGTGAACTCGCCGGCCGGGTAGTCCTTGCGCCGCAGCAGCGTCATCCCCAACACCTCCGTATAGAAGGCGATCGACCGATCCAGATCCCCCACCCGCAACATCGTGTGCAGAAACCGCATCCCTCATCCTCCGCTTCGACCGCGCCCCGCGCGGCCCTCCATCCATCCACCCACCCCGCCACCGCGCCCCTCAACCCCCACCCCGACTCCATACCACACATTGATTGTTCGCCGGCAACCGATGCACCTCCGGCTCCACCAGCCCCACCCCCTCGGCCCACGCCGACATCGCCTCGAAGCTGTACACGCCCCCCCGTCCCGTGGACCGCAGGTACTCATCGAACCGCGCGTTCGACTCGCTCACATGCGCCCCCTCCCACGTGAAGCAGTCGTACACCACCAGGTGCCCTCCCAGCCTCAGGTGCGCCGCCGCCCCACCCAGAATACATCGCACCGTGTGCTCGGCCACCATGTGCACCACGTTGATCGCCAGCACCCCATCAAACCCCGTCGGCACACCCCACGACGGCGCCTCCACATCCAGCAACACCGCCGGCCGCACGTTCCCCACGTGAAACGTCCCCCGCCATGCGTCGATCGAGTCCACCAACGCAGCCTCCCGCTCCGTCGGCTGCCACTCCACCTCCGGCAACGCCTCCGCGAAGTAGCACACATGCTGCCCCGGACCGCTCCCCAGCTCCAGCACCCGCCTCGGACCGCTCCCCCACAACCCCCGCAACACCGCCAGGATCGGATCCCGATTGCGCTCGAACGCTGGCGACGACAAACCGCTCATGCCACACCCCCTTGCTTCCCCACCCTCAATCACGCGCGACACCACCAGTGTGCGCCCCGCCCCCACCCCCGTCCACCCCACCCCGGCAGAAAACCGCCCCACGCTGCCAACACCGCGCCCTGCCACCCCCACCGCGCCCCCGCGCGCCCCTCGCTTTTTCGATTGACACGCCCCGGGGCTTCGGCTATCTACACTCACCTGTCAGCGCCGTGCTGGGCTGACACAGTGTGTATGCGAAAGTGGCGGAATTGGTAGACGCGCTAGGTTGAGGGCCTAGTGGCCGTTAGGCTGTGGGGGTTCGAGTCCCCCCTTTCGCACTCCGACCCCGACGGGCTTCCCGTCGGGGTTTTGTCGTTCTTGCCTAGCGTCCGCTTGCCCCACGTGCCCCATGCACGTGCCCCATCATCCCCACGTCTTGTCCGCTGCCGCCACAATCGTCTCGGCACGCAGGCCCAGATAGTGCTCCGACATGGCGTCGCCTGCGTGGCCGATGATGGCTTGTGCGATTGTCTTATCCACGATCTGGAGAAGGAGCGTGTTGTTGCTCCTCCTCAACACCTGAGGGGTGACCTTCTGTTTGATCCCGGCCCTCGCAGCCGCTCGTGTCAGCGCCTGCCGGATCGAACGATATGAGCAAAACCCACCGTCCGGTGCCGAAGCCACCAGGCCATCCCGCAACCCTGGGTGCTGGGCCGCGATCAGATCGCGTCGATGCTTCTGAAGCAGTTCGATGAGCCGAGCTGGTGCACCGACGATCCTCACGTGACCGTTCTTCGGCATCGCTGTCGTCCAGCCGGTCTGCAAGGTGAAGTGCGCCGCTCTCCGGATCGTTATCAGCCGCTCATCAAAGTCCACGTCCAGCCAGCGAAGCGCAATGGCCTCGCCCCTACGGCAGCCGGTGTAGATCATCAGCAGCAGGGCTGGCCAGGTGGACGAGGGGGCTCGGCTGTCCAGCACAGCGGACGCCAGCTCCTGGAGTTGGACGATGGACAGGGTGCGCTGCTCCCGAGTCGGAGCCCCCGTCACGGCAGGCCCTTCAAGCCTGGCGGTGGGATCAAGCACACCGCGCTCGATGCACGCATCGCGGATCAGCTGGACCCCCAGGCGCCACCAACCCTGGACCGTGCGCGGCGCGGCGTCCTTGCACTGCTCAAGACGGGTCCGCCAAGCCACCATCTCGCGCCGCGTGATCTGGTCGATCTCGAGATGACCGAGGTCTGGCATGACGTGGTGCGCCAGCACTGTCGTATACAGGGCCAGGGTCGATGGGCGAACGCCCCTACCCCTTTTCCGAACTAGCCAATTTTCCGCGAAATCTGCGAGCGTAGGACTCTGCGGTGCGTCGCTCTCCTCGGCTACCTCCGCTGCTGTTGCCCGCATCTGCTCGATGGCGAGCATCGCCTGAAGTCGACTGGTGCCCTCTGGCAGGGTCTTGACCCTGTACGCCCTCTTCTTCGTCCTCTTGTCGGAGACGCTGAATTTGATCCGGTACCGCCCGTCCGCCTGACATGTGAGACCGTCTGGCAGCTTCTCCGTCTTCTTCGTGCGCGCCATCTTCAACTCCATTTGGGGGACGTCGGGAGCGGGGCGACCACCTCTCCTCGAGACGTCGTCGCAAGTAGGCATCCAGTGTTCGCGCCAGCCAGCCGTATCCGCGTGACAGCCACACGTCAGGTTCGATCTCGCCACGGTCCAACGCCGAGCGGAGGCCGCTCGGGGTCATATGGCAGTAGGCAGCGGCCTCCGGCGTCGTCATATACGGGCTCCTCCTGGCCCCTCCACCAGCCTGTTGATCGTCCACTCGACACGCTCCTGCCCCCCTCCCCCGCGAACGGCGGGATTGCGAGACGTAGGGGCGCTACCTTCGGAGAGCAGATGACGAGCGGTGTGGTAGGCGCCCGTGTGTTTCTTGGTCTGATCGTCGTCATCGTGAGTGTCTCCCGCGGCAGATACCCCCGCGGCACCGGATCTGGGTCACGCGGGGGCAAGTTTCTTGGGTCGGGGGCGGGCACCATGCTCGCCCCCTTCACGATGTAGTGGCAAATGGAGGCCCGGATTCTGAGTTAGGCGCTCGAAATCGACCCGCAGCCCCACGAACCCCGCCACCACCGGCGTCCGCGCGCGGTCGATTTTGGGGACGGGGCCAGGTGGGACCAGGCGGGGGCGCAGGGGACGATGGCGGGAGCGCGGGTTGCGGGCCGGGGGGGACCCGGTTTGCTGGGCGGGGGGCGCCAGGCGGGACGGGGGCGGAGATCGAGAACAAAGGCGAGGGCGAGGGGCGTCCTGGACTGGAGTAGTGGGACCGGGGCTCCTCTTGGCGGTGCGGCAGATCAGTCCCTACACGCGGACCTGCTCGTGGGCTGCTTCCAGAGCCAAGTCCGGGCTCCGTCTCGGACTCCCCTGGGTGTTGGGCCCCGACGACGACACAGCCGTCAGCCGGGGCCCTCAGTCTCCGCCTGGGGAGCGAGGCGGGGAGGATAGGGGTCGCCTTGGTCCCCGGGCGCCCCCACGCAACCGACGAGCTCCGGCCCGCCCCCGCGGTGCAGCCGCCCCGGTGCACACCCACCAATCTGTCTCCGGTCGACACGCCCCCGCACCGCCAGGATAGTCGACCACCCTCCCGATCCCTCCTCCGAGCTCCCCCCCTCCCCCACCACAAGGAAATCGACGACGCCCCGACCCCGGCGGCGACGGGGTTGGTGGGCGGTACGGGAAGATTGTCCGGCTGCAACTCAGAATCCCCGCCGCTTTTTGCCACTACATCGGGAAGGGGTCAGCAGACGGGGCCAAGGCGATGGGCGCCGGGGTCTGTTGCGCGGGTCCCGACAAACGGAGGGGGACATGGCCCACACCATCGAGATCCACCGAGCAGATGTCGTCGCAGACCACAGGGGGGAGAGGCGCCTGGTGAGGATCGACTTCAGCCCGCACTGCGCGAACCCCGCGGGCCAAGAGCCACTCGTCGCGGTGTACCGGATCTGGGCCGGGTCGGAGGACGGGTACTGGGGGCCTACCGCGGTGGAGATGCTGTCGATCACGAAGAGCTACTCACGGGAGTCCGCGAAGCTCCGGCGCGCCTGGCGCGAGGACCTGACGCGGGCCGCGCTCGAGGTCCTTGGCCTCGAGATGATCTCCGACCTCGAGGAGGTTGAGCCATGCCGATGACGCCACAGCAGCTCCTCGATGTCCTCCACGCCGAGTTTCTCGATCCCGCGCTCAGCCCGGAGGACCGCGAACTGATCATCACCGAGGCGGACTGCGTGGCCGGAGACGACCCCGACCTCCTGGAGGCCGTCAGGACGGGCTTTGCCCAGCCCTGGGGGCTGATCCACATCACTCCTGGCGGCCGTCGAGACGACCTCCTCTACCTCCACCAAGACGACGCGCGCCAGGCCGCAGACTGGATGGTCGCCACGTGCGGCGGCCGGGCCACGGTGTATGCCACGGCGGCGCAGGGGTACCGACCGCGGGTGTGCCTCCGGTGCTGCGATCAGGGTTTTGCCAGCTTCGGCTGCCCTGACTGTGGACGCTAAACGGGGTGATGCCATGTACGATCTGCTTCACGCCCTCGTGGCAGCCCCGGACCGCCAGACTCTGCTGGGACTCCGCGATCACGCCTGGCTCAGGCTCGTCTTCGTCGAGGGCCAGACCCTCGCCCAGGTCGTCAGTCTCAGGGTCAAGGACGTGGACTTTGGTCCGTCGGGAGCGCGCATCCATCTCCCAGAAGGTCGCCACGTAGTCCTGTCGCTGGAGACTGCCTCCGCCCTCGCGCTGTGGCTCGATGTGGCACGCTTGCCTGCCGGATGCCGTGTGCTGGTGCCCGTCACCGTCGGTGGCGTCGTCCACAGGGACAGCCATCTGTCTGTGCACGGACTCCGCGTGCGACTCCGCGAGTACGGCGGGCAAGCCGTCCTGGATGTGATCGACGCGGAGCAGGAGGAGCCATGATGGACTTTGACCGGCTCTCCACCATGGACCTGTTTGCGCTCATTGAAGTTCCGGACCCGACAACCCTCATCGGACGCCGCGACCGACTCATACTCTGCCTTCTTGGGGTTGAGGGTATGGAGCCCGCCCAGATCGTCGCTGTCGGCATCCGTGACATTTTTGAGACGGAAGAACACGACGGGATCTGGACGGGGCAGCGACATGTGGGCCTCGGCCAGCGAGCCGTCCAGGCGATGGGCCATTGGCTCGAAGCATCCGGAATCGAGGACGGCCCCATCGTGGTCGCGATCCAGTACGGGCGGCCTCTACGACGGGCTCTGTCCCCTCGGGGTCTCCGGCGGCGTGTGATGATCTACGCGGACCTGCTCGGCATCGGGGCCTTGTTCAGGGCGATAGCGCTGCACGAGCTCCCCGACAGCGAGATCGAGCTGCTCCTGCGGGTGGTCGACCCCTCGACACTGGTCGGCCTGAGGGACAGAGCCATGCTGTCTCTCATGGCCTACCACGCCGCGCCCATCCGGGCCGTGATCGAGCTCGACGTAGACGACCTCGACCTCGTCCGGGGCCAGGTCCGCCTGTGGTCTGGAGGAGGAACCATGTCCCCTGGGACGCTCCAGGCCCTCGCGACCTGGATCGGCGCCGCCAGGATCACTGAGGGGTCGGTCTTTGTGACGATGGTCGGCAAAGTGGCCACCAGCGAATCCATGTCCGACAGCGCCATCAGATCCCGGGTCCGCCTTCACCTGGCGGCGGCCGGAATCCACCACCGTATCCACCTGCCCTACATGTGACCCACCTTATAGATGATCGAGGACCCCCATGAGCAGCAGACGAAACGACCACCGCCGACGAGACCGCCGACGAGCTCGACGCGAAGAAGAGGAGGCCGCCCGCAAGGCCCGACGTGACGCCCCCTGGAAGCCTGGGGACCCAGAGCGCGGGGCCATGGCCGCGCGCGTGGCGCGCATGCGGGCGGCGGGGGTGCCGGTGGTGATGGGCTATCGCCACCGGCGGGACACGGTGGTGTCCCTCGATTTCACGGGGGCGGTGACGGTCCCCATCGAGGGGCCGGAGGACATCGCCACGATCCGCCCGACGGCGGTGGTGCAGGCGCACGTGGAGGCGTGTGCCGGTGTCGACGATCCTGACCGGCTGCTGTCGTGACGGGCGGGCGGGAGGGATCGGGGGCGGGATCGGGGTCGGGATCGGTCCCGGGACCAGGGTCGGGATCAGGATCGGGACCGGGATCGCCGACAGTAGGATCGTCCCCGGGATCGCCCCCTGGGACCAGGTCCCAGGTCCCCGAGGTGTCCCCGTCTGTCCTGGTCTCCGGTCCCCAACCCCGGTCCAGACCCGCCACCACCCCGCCGAGCCCTGCCAGGACGGGCACGCCCGGCCCCTGGGGGTTACCAGGGGGTTTCCCCGGGGTTTCCGGGGGGTTACGAGGGGGGTATCGCGCGCCGCCCGTGCCCGTGGGGGCGCGCGGGCGCTGTCCGGTGACACATGGGGCGCGCCGGCGCGGCGATTTTTGGTGCGGGTCGCGTCGAAGGTTTCTTTTCGAGTTTCGACGATCCGGTGAGCAGGGAGGACGCGAGCGGGGGTATGGGGATGAGGACGCGGTGTGCCCTGGCAGGCATACGCCAGCAGACGCGCGGTACATTGGCTATGGCCCGAGCATAGAGGCAGCATAGGAGGATGAGATGACCACACTGACCAGCCCCCAGCCCCTGACCCAAGACCAGCAACCCGCCCAAATCCAGGCCCAGGTCCACGACCACATTCCGCACGGGGTGATCACTCAGATCCTCGACGAGGGGCTGGTGCCCGTGGTGATCGTCCGGGACGGGGGCCACGACCGCCTGCGGACCACCCAGGAGACCGCAGAGCATCTGGGGGTCTCCGCCGACACCATCAGGCGTCTCACTCGGGGCGGGCACATCCCCGTGGTCTATGTGGGACGCCTCCCGCGCTACTCGATTTCGGACGTCCTGGCCGCGCTGGCGGGGATCCAGGGGGTGGATCGATGAGCGACGGCAATCAGCACCAGGGCCGCATGGACGACGACCTGGCGGCGATGCTGCGTCGTCTGACGGCGATGCTCGATCCTTTGCGCGCCCAGGAGATCGCAGACAAGATCGCGGCCCTCGATCCCTTTGCCCTCCTCGACGACGATGACGATCTCGACGACGAGAGCGGCGACCATGATCCCGACGCCCATGATCCCAGTCCTGCTCCCAGTCCCAAGGGGGACATCGCTACCGCCCCTGATCCCCAGCCCGCGGTCGAGCTCGACCCCAACATGCCCCCGGCATTGCGGCGGCAGCTCGAGCTCGACGCCCGGCCACCAGCGCCCCCCCAGGCCCCGTCCGACCATCTGTTCCGCGTCCAGGAGGTCCGCGGCGCCAGGGCCCTCCCTCCGGCGTCCCCGGGCCAGGCTATCGTCTCTGACAGCCTCCGGGCATTCGGCCCTGCCGTGGGCCGTATCCGCCTCCAGAAGCGTATCCATCAGGAGCGTGGGCAGCGGGAGCGGGCAGCGTCCAGGTTCGTGCCAGACCTCTCCAGGGAGGACACGGTCGGCTGGGATCTGGCCGCAGTCCAGGACCGGATCCGTCAGCTCTCCAGTGCCCCAGATGGCATCCTCATCGTCCCTGCCCGCGCTGACTCTCGCCTCTCCGGCAGGACTGGGTACGTCGGCGGTGCCCCCCCGTCTCCGTATCAGTGGGCTCCGATCCTGGCCCGGTTCGCACCGCAGGGATCGATGACGTGGGAGATGGGCCCGTCCACGGTCCCGTCCGCCGCCTACGCCGGCAAGGTCCTCCAGCGACGCGTCCAGATGTGCCCGCTGCTGACCCCGTCCACGCCGCCGAAGCCGAAGCCGAAGCCGGAGCCGACGTCGGCTCCGGGCCCGGGCCCGGAACCGAAGCCGAAGCCGAAGCCGAAGCCGGAGCTGGTCATCGTCCCCCTCCCCCTGCCCGCAGATTCCTGGTCCGCACGCCAGCATGCCCGTCTGTTCCTCCACGAGCAGGGAAACTCATCGAGGATCTGGCTTTGGGGCCCGAATGAGGACCCCCTCGTGGTCCACCCCGAGTTCGCCGCCACCACAGACCTGTACATCCGAACAACGATCCTGCGCCTCTGCGCGGTCTGCAACCACGCCCCGACAGCCAAGCACGTCTGCGTCTCGATCCCGATGGTCCAGGGCCTCCCGCGCGCCGTCGAGCAGGGGCTCCGCAAGGTGCTCCCTACCTGGACGGTGGACGCCAGGTACACCGTGATCGCAGAGGGCGGGGGGATGACCCATGTCGGAGATGGTCGTCCTCTGGTGGCGACTGCGATGATCGTCTGGAGGACCTCCCCGTGACCACCGCCACCCGCACCCGCAGTCAGCTCTGGGGCCAGGCGTACGACCGGTGGATCTCCCGGGCCGGGGATCCGTGCTTTCTCCGTGGGACCCACATGGATCGTCAGACCGCCGCGATCTACACGCACCCAGGGCGCCGACTTCACGGGGTCACTTGGCCTGCTCCCAGCGACCAGTCGGGCCGCACGACCACCGGGACAGACGGGGTCTCCCGCGCCTCGTCCCAGGCAGCGACGGTCGAGGACTTTCGGGGGGTGGCCAAGGCGATCCGGGAGGGGACGTACAGACCCCTGCCCCTCAAGCAGGTGCGGTGGCCCAAGCCAAATGGACGCGGGTGGCGGGTCATCGATGTCCCCACCGTCGCAGACAGGGTGGTGGGGGCGGTGCTGCTCGAGCTCCTCGAAGAGGTCATCGACCCCGTCCTGTCGGACTTCCAGCACGGGTACAGGTCCACGAAAATCCAGGGGGTCGAGATGGCGGTGCCGGGCTACCGCGGTATGGCCAGGGGCTCTACCGCCATCGTGGCGGCCAGGGTCCGCCGGGCCGTGGGATCGGGGAGGACGCACCTCCTCGAGCTCGACATCCGAAACGCGTTTCCGTCGGTCTCACGGAGCATGCTCTGCATGGGCTTGATCCAGGACGGGTGCCCCCCTGGGTTCGCGCATGCGATCATCGCGTCCATGGGTGACCAAACCCAGACGCAGCGGGGTATCATGCCGGTGTGCGGTATCCCCCTCGGCCACCCAGCTGGGCCGACGCTCTTCAACTTTTTCGTCCGCGAGATCCACGAGGGGGTGACCCCCGGGGTCGTCGGCGTCAGCTATGCGGACAACATCTTTCTGGCCGCAACTTCCCTCAACCTCATCGAGGAGGAGAAGGAGCGGTTGGAGGGCGCAATGCACGACATCGGCCTGGCGGCCGTGGTCGAGCAGAGCGCAGGTCCCGGGGCGGACTTTGTGATCCTGAAGGAGCACAAGATCCACATCCTCACAAGGGAACGGGACCGGAACCGAATGGTGGCAGCTCAAGGACCACAGATGGACCACGAGTCGTCGCCAGCTAGAGAAGACCAGGAACTCACCTCCCCTTCAGGAGAAGGGGAAGGGATCGGGAAAGGAACCCGACGAATGGGGATCATCCGCAAGGAGAACCCAAGAGGCGGAGCCCAAGACGGATCGAGAGAAGAAGGTCACGGTACAGAGCTGAACGCTCCCTGCCCGAGCGTCGAAGGACACGGCAGAGACCGGAAGAACCAGGGATGGATCGAACGGGACCGTAACGGGACCACGACAAGAAGGGACCCGATGCACGAGAACGGAGACCGGCTCGTGGATGGAGGACCTGGACTGGAGAGGGAACGAGACGGGGGTGAACAGCTCCCAGAAGGTGGTCTGGGAGAAGACCAGCAACCAGGAGAAGCTCTTGTCCACCCCGAGATCTGTCAGGAAGGATCGGTGGCCGGCCTGGGAGAGGGTCAGCAACCAGTAATCGTAATGCCTAGCCTCCTCTTCGTACGAGGAGTACAGGGCATCCGCACCTGCGATGCCGTCATTCAGGGGATCCACCACCTCCCCAAGGGCATCCGCTCCAAGAATGAGTCGAAGCCAGACACCAAGCTGGACGTGGCTCATGCTACCACCACCGAGGGCCGTCCCGCTCCCGGAGGTACCCCTCGGGGTGGCCCTGACCCTGGTCGACACCAGGGTCAGGGCCGGTCCTTTGCGGACTTCATTCACTTCGATGGGGCCACGGTCCCTACGGTCATCCCCGCCCCTATCCCCCGCTCCCCACTGGTGATCTCGGTGAGGACCTGGGACTCCGTCCCCGGGGGGAAACACGCCATCATCGCCCAGCAGTGGGTCCAGGCGTGGCAACAGCTCAGCGCCCGTCTGGTCGCAGCGGGCCACCGCCAGGTCGAGGTGGTGCTCCCCCTCGACGACCGCTTTCTGACCACCCCCGGACTCTTCGCCTGTCCGATCCATGCAGGCGACTCTGGGGACGCACACTGGACCATCGCGTCCTCCCCGTGTCCTGGCCTCCATGATGGACAGCCCGTCATCCGCCTGGGACTCAGGCGCCTCGGTCTGGGGGGCTCAACCCAACCCTGGCGCCAACCAGGCACGGGGGCACACGTCGTGGGGGTGGTGCGTCGGCGCGGGCGTGTCTATCAGGCTGCGGTAATCGGAATCGTCCAGGACGCCGCTGGCACGCGGCCCCTGGCCCTGCTCCATGGCCCCCTCAAGCCCAACCCCACCACCGCCCTGGCTACGGCCCTGGCCCGTGCGCTGCGTGTCTATCCGGGTCATGGCCCCCTGACGATCATGACCCATGACGGGCTCATTCGCGCGGCCCTGCGGGGCAAGTACGCCGACGGGCGCGCCTACCGAGGGGTGCGCGTCCCGGACCTGCACGACGCGCTACAGGCACTCCGCAGGGCCTGTAGGCGGCGTACCAGTAAGGTCATTGTGAGGCCCACCCGCAAGCGCTCCAGGGCGACGGTGGACGTGATCTCGATGGCCACGGCGCTCGCTGCGATTGCGGCGGACGATCCCACCGCGGGGATCGACCGCGACGCGATCCTCGCGGCCGTGGCCGAGGCCGACGCCGCGGTCGCAGAGGTGGTGGAGGAGGTGGTCGACGCCGACGCGTCGGCTGTGGTCGAGGTGGAGGGGGTCGAGGAGGTCGCCGAGGTCGTGGAGGTCGAGGCCAGGGTCGAGGAGGCCGTGGTTGAGGTCGAGACGGAGGTCGAGGTCGAGACGGAGGTCGAGGAGGTGATCACGGCCTCTGTAGACGATGGAAATACTGAACGGATCGAAATTCAGAATACAGCAGAGGAGGACATGGGTCACTTTTCACCGCAGGGGAGACAAGACCCCGGCGCAACAGCCGATCTCGCCGTGGACGACATCGAGCCCGAGACGCCCCCAATGCCACCCCCACGACAGGAAACACTGAACAGGCCGAGTGCCAGAATACAGCATGTCCCGCAGAACGGAACCGGACTGCGCTGGTTCGGGAATCTGCCGTAGCCCCCTCCACCCCCGCGATGACGGCGTCCGCGGGTCTTGGAGCGCGGACCTGGGACAGGGGCCGGGAGCCCGCCATGTCCCACCTTCACATCCAGGATGTGGGGATGACATCCTCAAGGAGACCAATGAAGAACGAACGCACCGAGACCCTGACCATCGCCTCCCTCATGCGCGATCCCGCGATCCAGATGCGTGTGGGTGGCACATCCGATGCGCTGGCGCGGGAGTATGCCGAGGCGATGGCTCAAGGCGCCACGTTCCCGCTGCCGAAAGCGGTCTCCGATGGGGTCACCTACTGGGTGTGGGACGGCTTCCATACCATCCAGGCCCACGAGTTTCGCGGCGTAGCTCAGCTCGAGGTGCAGGTCACCGACGGTACACGGCGTGACGCCGTCTTGATGGCGGTCCAGGCAAACGCGAGTCATGGAGCCCGGCGTACCAGTGCCGACAAGCGGCGTGCCATCGAGACGATGCTCCGCGACGGGGAGTGGGGGCGATGGTCGGATCAGAAGATCGCCGCCCAGTGCCACGCAGATCCCAAGACGGTGGGGACCGTCCGGCGCAAGCTCGAGGTATCTCTGGAAATTCCAGAGATGGGGACGCGGCGCACCGTAACTCGAGGGGGCAAGACGTACGAGATGGACACCGGAAGGATCGGAGGCGCGGTTGCTTCCGGCTCAGCTGCCGTTGGCGACGCTGAGGAGCCCCAGGCTGCTCGCGCGGAGCCCTGCATGGGTCTGCCTCTCACGCCTTCGACGAGGGAGGGGGACCGTGTAGTGTCGTCGGAGCTGCGGCAGACGCCCAGGCACCAGCAGGCTGGGACGGTGGTCCCGCAGGTGGCGGGTGCGGTCTCGACTGAGGATGAGGGTGACCAGCTCGTCCTCGATGAGGACCACGGAGACGATGTCGTTGCCACCCCGGACGACGGAGATGACACCGTGGGCGGCCCGGTCGACGGTGACTACAGCGCAGGCACCCCGGTCGACGTGGGGGCTCCGCCGGTGGAGAGGGGTGTGGTCATCGATGACGTGGTCGCAGTCCCCGGCCCGGACGCAGCGGACGCCATCAGCATCGCTGGGCCTCAGGGCGCGGGCGCGGGCTCGGACCCGGACGAGGTCGTCGATCCGGTCCAGCTGCCCGCTGTTCTTGACGGCATGGACGCGGAGCTGGTGGCGTTCGTCTGCTCGAACCCCCTGGCACGGCAGATCGTCTCACGGCTCGACGACACGCTCCCCGATCCGGTGACCTTCGTCTCTGATCTGTGCTGGTCCCTGGGGGCACGGCCTTCGGGACTGGTCAAAGCACACCTCCAGCCCAGTTGGGTCCGACCGTACTTGTTGCTGGCCCTCGGGAGGCTGACCTCCTTCAAGCCAGGACTCGAGGTCAAGCACACCATCGCAAAGAAGGCGGTCCGCCAGCTGCTGCCGGTCGACCTCACCGGCGCTGCCGAGGACGTCGTGGACCGGCAGATTATGTACTCGTGGCGCAATTCCACCACTCGCAGCCAAGGCGACAACCTCCAACCCGTGGTCTTGACGATGAGCATGAGGAGAGGCCGCTGGGGCCTCACACCAGCAGGAGTGGAGTTGGCCCTCGCGTACGACGCGAAGCTCGGTGAGGGGGAGCCCATCGGGTGACGTCGCTGGCCCCTTTGATGCCGATCTCGAGCTGAAAATTGCAGAACGACAATATCCCCCGGCACTTCCCTTGCCTCCCAGGCGAACTCGGGCACGGCGATCCGCCCCCCCCCCGTGGGGACAAACCCTCTCCCGCAGGGACAACGACCGGGATCACGCCCCCAACAAGCCCCCCGCCCACGACCGGGACCGGGCATTTGTCCGGGGGGATGGTGGTGGAGGGGGAGTATTCAGGGCCATCGCCGTGTCATTTTCGGTGCGAGTCGAATCGGCCCTGAAGAACCGCAGACAGGGGCTCGAGAAGATAATGGAGCGGTTCTGAAGAACCGCGTCGACCATCTTCGAGGCGGAGGGCCTGAGGGGCGAGCTGTGCCCTTCCTCGAGTCGGTCTGCCCCATGGGGAGGGTGGGCCTGTTGGCGGTGTTCCGGGCTGCCACCCGAGGACCTCCACGACGGTCACAGACCCCATTGCCCTTCCGGGGGCCAGTCGCACGTACCGGCCTGCCATCTGTAGCCTGCAAGCGCCTCCTCCTCCATGCGTGTCCTCGAGCCGTGTCCTCTCCTCGGTCCCGTTGCGGGGGTGGCCCCGTTCGCGGCGTCCTGGGTGCCCACCCGTCAAGCCCTCATTCGTAGCAGCCATCTGTCTTTGAGGTGACGGTCTCGGTGAGCTTGTTTCCCATGTCATCCCACGTCCAGCGCCACACCTCGTCCATCTCGCCGTCGCCGTCGTGGTCCTCTTCCAGCAGCACCATGTCTCCCGCCTCGTCCCACGTCCAGGCCCAGCTCTGCCCCGTCGTCGACACCGACGACACGAGCCGGCCTGAGTCGTCATAGGTCCAGACGGTGCGCTCATCCTCCCACGCTCCGTCGAGATGGTCGATCACCTCGGTGAGCTTGTTTCCCGTCTCACTCCAGGTCCACGTGGTGCGCATGGTCACAGCGTCGCGGCGACCATAGCCATACTCCTCCGAGGTCATGTTGCCCGCTTCGTCCCAGGTCCAGGCCGTACGTTGGAAGTCAGTATCGTAGCCCACGGCG
>Ga0100377_1001923_pt1 | contig 17571 bp, 14 predicted proteins | sample CryGeymeta201501_FD_83664 | JGI IMG/M metagenome (GOLD analysis project Ga0100377, IMG submission 83664) | Groundwater microbial communities from Crystal Geyser aquifers in Utah, USA - Crystal Geyser metaG 2015-01 | ecosystem: Environmental > Aquatic > Deep subsurface > Groundwater | place: USA...
CCGGACCAGGGGCGTGCCGGACCAGGGGCGTGCCGGACCAGGGGCGTGCCGGACCAGGGGCGTGCCGGACCAGGGGCGTGCCGGACCAGGGGCGTGCCCGACCGCGGGCACGCCTGGAAGGTAGCACCGGCGCCTGCCGGCCCGCCGGCCGGGGGCTCGGGGCGCGACGCGGCGCCGCGGCGGATAGGCAGCAGGCCCCTGCCCCGCGGTGCCCGATGCTCCTGCCGGCCCTTGGCCTGCTGCTGGTCCTGCCGGCTCGGGCCGATCCCTACCTCCTCCACGACGCCGGCCGCCCCATGCCGGACACGAGCCCCGTGGCCCTGGTGGTGCTGGATCCCGGCCTGGCCGAGCCCGCCGTCCAGGCCCTGGTCGACGGCCTGGAGGCCGAGGGTCTGGACGCCTGGATCCTGTCCTTCCCACCCCAGGCGCAGGACACCCAGGCCATCGTGACCCGCTTCATCCCCCAGGCGCGCGCCAACTTCCCGGCGCACCGTCCCCTGGCCCTGGTGGGCCCTGGCCTGGGGGGCACCCTGGCCGCCCGGGCCGCGAAGGCCGATCCACCGGCCGCACTGGCCCTGCTCGGCGCCCCCCTGGCCCCGCCCCGCTCGGAGCTGGTGAGCTGGCTCTGCGCGCTCCCGGTCCCGCAGGGCGGCCTGGACCTGCCCTCCCTCGGCGCCGTGACCTGGCGCGACCAGCCCGTCCTGCCACTGCTCCTGGGCCAGCCCCCCCCTCCCCTCGCCCGCGTCTCGGCCACCTGGCTGCGCGATCTCCAGGGCTGGGCGCGGCAGGGCGACCCTGTCGACCTCTCCGCGGCCACCTTCCCGGTCTGGGCAGGCACGGGCCTGCTCGACGAGCTGGCCCCGCCCGAGGACCTGCGCCCCTGGCTGGGCGAGCACCCCTTCGTGCGCTTCGGCTACCTGCGCATGGACCTGCACGGCTACGACCACGCCGCCTTGCTGCGCGAGGAGCGGGTGGCGCGGGTGCTGGCCCGGTGGCTGGCCCAGGAGCTGGCCGGCGGCTGAGCGTCCCCGCGCAGCGTCTCAGCGCTGGGAGCTCAGCGCACGCCCTGGGGGCTGGTGGCTTGCACCTGGCCGCCGCGCGGGCGCTCGTAGCGGGCGTGCTCGCCGTCCCCGTCCAGGTCGGCCTCGGCGTGAACGACGAAGTCCTCGCCGTCGTCGCTCAGCTCGACCCAGTAGGCCACGGCGGACCGCGCCGCATCGGGCTGCCAGCCCAGGCTCTGCCAGTCGGCGCCGGCCTGCCAGGGCACGGCGCCCGCGTCGACCTGTGCCGCCGCCCGCGGCGCAGCGGGCAGGGCCAGGTAGCTGCCCTGGACCGAGCGGTGGACCTCTTCCGCCAGGGCGATGCCCTCCATGGCGGTCTGGATCTCGACCACGGGATCGGGGGGCGCGGCCTTGCTGTGGGACAGGCCCTGGCTGATGGCGCCGGTGAGGAAGGAGCTGATGACGCCAGGAGGCGCCCCGGTCTGGACCTGGAAGCCCGCCTCGACGATGTCCCCTTCGCCGCGGATGCCCGCCCGCACCGAGACCGAGAAGGGGCCGGTCGATGGACCGCCGTCCCCGCTCCACAGGGAGACGGGCCACTGAAGCGCCCAGCTCACGTCCTCGGGCCTGGCCCAGGCGGCGCCCCGCTGCTCGGCGGCGTCCATGACGCGCTCGTGGTCAGGGCCGAAGATCACGCGGCCTTCCCGGACCTGCACGAAGGTCGGCGTCTTGCCGCTGGTCACCACGAAGCCGTCGTGGTCCAGGCTGGCGATGTCCAGGTGGGCCTTGTGGGCCGCGGTGACCAGGTGGCGCAGGACCTTGCGCTGCTGGATGGGACCGGTGCTCGCGTCCAGCGGCAGCACGGCGACAATGTCCAGCGCGCGCGGGTCCCCGAAGGAGGCCACAGTTGCGCCGGCCCCGAAGTTGAGGTGCCGCAGGACCCGGTCGGCCTGCCCGGGGCCCATGTGCAGCTTCGCGCGGACCTCTGGGTCGGAGATCAGGTCCTCGGCTGACATGCCCAGGCTGAGGACCAAGGAGGGGGGCACGGTGGAGGTGCCGGTGAAGGGCGCCGCCGGGCTCACCGAGAGCACCGCCGGCAGGGGCGTGGGCGAGCGGAGGCGCGCGACGGCCTGCCCCCCCCGGGCGAAGGGGATGAAGGCAGCCAGGGTCACGCCGCCGCCGGCGCCGGCCTTCTGGGCCGGGGTGCCGGGCAGCATGCTGCGGTCGAAGCTCATGTAGACCGCGCAGCCGGGAGCGTCGGAGAGGCCCTGGACCAGCGGCAGATCGACGGGCGGCAGCGCGGAGCTGGTCGGCGGCGTGCCGTCGAAGGCCAGCACCAACATGCCGTCGGCCAGGTGGGCCAGGGTCTCGGTGCCGTCGGAGTCCGCCATGCGCCAGGAGGCCGGGCCGGTCGGCTCGGGCGTCGGGCCCAGCGTGGCGAGCATGTCCATGGCAGCCTGGGGCGTTCCGGCAAAGGGCAGGGACAGCTCGCCCAGGGGGTCCGTCTTGACCTGCCACAGGGTGAGGACCAAGGGGCCCTGGGGATCCATGCCCAGCGCGGCCACCCCGCCCGGCCGCAGCAGGGCCTGGACCAGGGCCTGCCCGCTGGGGTCGATGGTCTCGGCGCCGATGCCGCCGAGGGCCTGGCCCAGGGTGGTCATGACGGTCTCCACAGGCGCACAGGCAGCCGCCACCTGGGGCGTGCTGGGGGCCTGGGAGAGGGCCTGTTCCAGCGCCGTACGGGCGTCGGTGGCCCACGCGGGAGGCGACAAGCCCAGGAGCAGGAGAGCGAGCACGGGGACGTGAAGGCCCGGCGGGCGGGCTGCGCGGGAGAGCATCGGCCCATGGTATCGGTTCGGACCCGAACCTGCCCAGCCCGGTTAGCTCCAAGGCCCGGCACGTCGCGCGAACCCGCCCTCTTGGGTGCCCATGTCCCGCCTCGCTCCTGCCCTCCTTGCCCTCTGCCTGGCGCTGCCGCTGGGGCTGTTGGCCCGGGGTGGGGGCCTGCTGGGCTGCCACGCCACCGGGCGCCCGCCGCCTGCCGCGGCAGTCTCGGCCAAGCCGGGGGGCGCGGGCGAGCCGGCCGCCCCGCAGCCGACGCTGACGCGGGTGCCCACCGCCGACGGCGCCGCCGTGGCCCTGCTGCGCTACCCGGCGGCCGGGCCCCCGGTGATCCTGGTCCACGGGGTGTCGAGCAACCACGCCACCTGGGACCTCGACGCCAGCCACTCCCTCGCCCGCACGCTGCAGGCCCGGGGCTACGACGCTTGGCTGCTCGACCTGCGCGGTCACGGCCTGGCCACCCTCGACGCACGGGGCCGCCGCCAGCGCGCCGGGGGCAGCCTGGACGACTACGGGCGCCTGGACCTGCCCGCCGCCATCGAGCACGTCCGGGCCGTCACCGGCTACGACCGGGTCGGCTACGTCGGCCACAGCATGGGGGGCATGGTCGCGGCCATCTACACGGCCTGGCAGGGCGACGCGGCCCTCGCCGCCCTGGTCGTGGTGGGCTCACCGGTGGACTTCGGCCAGCCCGATCCCCTGCTGCAGCTGGCCGCGGCGGGCACCCCCCTGGCGACCCTCGGCCCCACCCTGGCGACCCCCACCTTGGCCCGCATGAGCGCCGGGCTGGACCGCTCCCCCCTCTTCGTCGACCCCTTCCTCTTCGCCCCGGGCAGCCTGACCGGCCCTGAGCGCAAGGAGCTGTACCGCACCGTCGTCAGCCCCATGTCGCGGGGCGAGCTGCGCCAGCTGCGGGACTCGCTGCACAGCGGCCACTTCGCCTCGGTCGACGGCAGCGTCGACTACCTGGCGGCCCTGCACCAGCTGTACGTGCCCCTGCTGGTCATCGCCGGGCGTGGCGACCACGTCGCCCCCGTCGACCGGGTGGCGCCCTTCTACGAGCAGGCCGGCAGCGCGGACAAAGCCCTGGTGGTGGCCGGCCGGGTCAACGGCTTCGGCCACGACTACGGCCACCTGGACCTGGCGCTGGGCGACGACGCCCCGCGCGAGATCCACCCGCGGATCCTGGCCTGGCTGGAAGGCCGCTGGGCAGCCGCCCCCCCGGGATCGCAGGCCGGCTCAGCGACGGCGACGGCGTCCGACGACGAGCAGGCCCAGCAGGCCGGGCAGCCAGGCAGCATTCACGCCGCCGACCCCTGAGCAGCCGCAGCCCTTGGTCTTCGGGGGCTCGCCCCCGGTGTCTGCCGTGTCCCCGCCGCCCACGCTCAGCCCGCAGGGGGCCAGGGCGTCGGCGGTGCCCATGCAGTAGGACAGGGCGACGCTGCCGCCGTCCCCCAGGTCGGGCTGGGACATGGCCACCCAGTAGCCGCCGGCCGGCAGGTCCCCCAGCAGCATGGCGCCCGGCGCGTCGGGCCAGAACACGTCGCTGGCCTCGTCCACCGGCCCGTCCGCGGCCCCGTCGGCCACGGCGTGCAGGCTCAGGGCCAGGCCGGTGGGATCGTCGGCCGTGCCCCACCACAGCTCCCCGCCGGGGTGGTCGATGCGCAGGTACAGGGTCGCCAGCGGGTAGACCCGGTCGGTCTCGTCCAGCGAGGCGCCCTCGTTGCGGGCCGTGATGCCCGGCAGGTCGGCGGCGAAGGGGTAGCTCTCGGCCACCCCGGCCCGCTCCCCGCTGGCCAGGTTCCAGTCGGCGAAGGTGGTCCAGACCTCGGGCAGGGTGCTGCCCTGGTCCTCGATGGTCGCCTGCAGGGCGTCCAGGCTGGCGTCGCCGCCGCCCAGGGCGCCCATCTGCTCCTGCAGATCAACCATGGACTGGGTGCCCAGGGTCTGGTCCAGGAAGCTGAAGAACAGGCTGGTGCCGTAGTCCCAGGCCGACACGCCGCTGGGCGAACGATCCAGCCCCCGCGTGGGGTCGTCCATGTACAGGCTGGCCAGCCACAAGAAGTCGTCGCTGGCCGGGTCGAAGAGGTACTCGGCCCAGGTCGCTGTGCCCTCGGCCATCCAGCTCGGCTCGTCGTCGGTGTAGGCGAACTGGACCCCGTGGAACAGCTCGTGGCTGGTCAGGGTGCGGATCGCCGTGGTCAGGTTGGCGTAGCCGTAGCCGGAGAAGTCGTTCTCCATGACCATGTAGCCGCTGCACACCCCGTCTCTGCAGGTGTCCAGGCCGAACTGGCCGTCGGCGCTGCCGCCGAAGTCCACCAGGTAGAAGTCCAGCGCGTCGCTGCCGCCCAGCTCGGTCAGGCCCATCTCCGACTCGGAGATGGGCAGGCGAAAGCCCGTGGCCTCGTACAGCTCCAGCACGGCCTCTGCGGTGGTCGCGACCTGCCAGGCGAAGTCGGGCACCCCGTCCTTGTCGGCGTCGGTCATGCGGACCTGGTTGGGGCCGTTCACGCTGTAGTGGACCCGGACCAGGCCGGCCGGCCCGTCCACGCTCTCGATGACGTCCGAGGCGTCGAAGGAGAACAGGCCGGTGCCGTCCGTCGGGCGGCCCGCCCGGGCAGGCGCGGAGAGGGCGAGGACCGCCAGGCCGGCGCCGATCACTGCAGCATCCGCCAGCGGATCTGGATGATCCCCGAGTCCGTGCCCGGCGCGCCCGTCTCGTTGCAGACGTCCTGATCGACGGCGTAGTACTGCTCGATGACCAGCTTGATGACGTGGCCCTCCTCGGTCCGCAGCAGGAAGGGGATCATGCTGGTGGCGACGCAGCCGGGGTAGCTCCACCACTGGCCCAGGACCAGGTTGGGGCTGTCCGCCAGGCCCGAGCTGTCGCCGATGAAGCTGCAGTCGTCGGTGTAGAAGTCGTCGGAGGGGAAGTCGGTGCTCACGTCCAGGCCAGCGGGCACGGCCGTGATGTCGGCGTACTGGTCCTCGCGCAGGGCCACGGCGCCCACGCAGCCGGGGCCGGAGTCCCCGCCGTTGGTGCGCACCAGGTAGCGGCGCAGGCCCAGGTCCCAGGTGGTGTCCGCCAGGCTGCTCCAGTCGTCGATCTTCAGCTTCTCGGCACCGGCGGCGGTGAAGCGGACGTAGACCCAGGGGTTGCTCGGCGCCTGGTTCATGCCGCCGGCCGAGGCGTCGATGGTGGTGACGAAGTCGTCTCCATCGGTCACCGTCGTGACCGCGCCGTCGCTCACGACGTCGCGCTGGAGACCCAGGTCGGCGATGAGCGCATCCGAGCAGGGCGGGTCGACCGGGTCGCAGGTCATGGCGCCGGTGTCGCCGGTGCCGCCGTCGTTGGAGGAGGAGGTGTCGTCACCGGACTTGTTGCCGCAGCCGACCAAGGAGAGGAGGAGGATGGGAAGCATCGGAGCCTCAGGGAGGGGGGAGGAATCGAAGCAGGGTAACGCAGGCGAAGGGCACCTCGCTGCGGTAGAGCAGCACACATGTTCTCACTGCTGCTCACGCTCGCCCTGCCCGCGGCCCAGGCCGCGCCCCTCGCCCTCGATGCGGCCGCGCCGCCCCAGGCCCTGGGCGCCGACCGGTACCGCTTCCGCCCACAGGTCGAGCTGCGGGTCCTGCCCGCCGTGGTCCTGACGCTGGACCCCGGCGTGGCCCCGCCCGCCGGCGCCGAGCACCTGGGCGGGCGGAGCTGGCGCCTGCCCGTGCGCGACGCGGCCCAGGCCGTCCGGCAGGCCCTGGAGCTGGACGCCCGCCCCGGGGTCCTGGCCTTCCCCGACGTCGAGCTGCCCCTGAAGCGCACCCAGGACATCGATCCGACCAGCTTCGACGACCCGTCCCGCGGCGGCCAGTGGTACCTGGACGACCTGTCCATGGACGAGCTGTTCGCCATCTCGCTGGGCGACGCCACGACCCGCGTGGCGGTCATCGACTCGGGCATCGACATCTCGCACCCCGACCTGTCGCCGGCCGTGGACGCGCCCTACGACGCCTGGAGCGACGACGACGACCCCTCGCCTGACCCCGGCGAGTACTGCAACGACGGCAGCATGGACATCTGTGACGAGCACGGCACCGCGGTCAGCGGCGTCGTGGCAGCCCGGGCCGACAACGGCGTCGGCATCGTGGGCATGTGCGCCCAGTGCACCCTGGTCCCCATCAAGCTGCTGGGCGAGGGCACTGGCAGCACCAACACCCTGTCGGTGGACGTGCGGGCCTTCGAGCACGCCATCGAGCAGGACATCTCGGTCATCAACAATTCCTGGGGCTTCACCGAGCCAACCCCCGTGCCGGTGAACCTGGCCGCGGTGATCCACCGGGCCGCCACCGAGACCCGGGGCGGCAAGGGCGCCCTGGTGGTCTTCGCCGCCGGCAACGACGACCGGGAGATCGGCCCCGACGAGATGGAGGCCCTCGACGACATCCTGTGCGTCTCGGCGGTCGACAGCTACGGAAACCCCACCAACTACACCAACTTCGGTGCCGCCATCGACGTGGCCGCCCCCAGCGCCACGGTCAGCATCGCCCCCAACAACGGGCTCATCGAGAACTTCGGCGGGACCAGCGGCGCGGCCCCCGTGGCCAGCGGCCTGGCGGCCTGGGCGGCCAGCATGGACGCCGAGCTGACGGCCCAGGACCTGCACGACCTGATGGTCCAGACCGCGGTCCCCTCCCCCCTGGTGAGCCACGACGACAGCGGCCACAACGACTACTACGGCTACGGCCTCATCGACGCCCTCAACGTGCGCGACCGCCTGGTGCCCGCGACCGGGGACGACACCGGCGGCGAGCCGGTCAAGGGGGGCTGCGGCTGCGCCGGGACGCCTGCGCCCGCCGGCCTGTGGGCCCTGCTCGGCCTGCCCCTGCTGGTCCTGCGGCGGCGGCGCTCCAGGGCGCGCTGAGCGGGTACTCAGCGGGCCACTGAGCAGGGCGCCGGGCGACTACAGCTCGGTCGACTTCTCCAGCCGCCCGCGGGCCCGCTCGACCGGGTACTTCTCCTCGTTGCGGAGGAGCTTGGCCTGGACCGCAGCCGCGAGGTCCACGCCGGCCTGGTCGCACAGGTTGAGCAGGCAGATGAGCACGTCGGCCGCCTCCTCGGCCACGCGCGGCTCCCGGCTGGCCACCGGCGGCTGGGGGCCGTCGTCGCTGGCCCACAGGTAGAGCTCCAGCAGCTCGGCGGCCTCGACGGACAGCGCCATGGCGAGGTTGCGGGGCGAGTGGTAGCGCGCCCAGTCGCGGGCTTCGTTGAAGGCGCGCACCCGGGACTTGAGCTCTTCCAGGGTCGTGACGGCATCGGAGAGGGGATCGGTCATCGCAGGCCCGTATCCGCCCAAGGGGCAGGTGGCCCCAGCGGCGTTGCGGGGCGGCCTGAGGGCGTGGTACCTGTGTCGTCTCGTTGGCAGGTGCGCCGCTGCGCGCCGGCCCGCCCTCCGTCCCGTCGCCCCCCGGGGCACCGGAGCCTCCATGCGCCTGCCCTCCTCCTCGCTGCTCCTGGCCTCCTTCGGCCTCCTGATGGCTGCCTGCCACCCCGGCAACCGCTTCAACCAGGGCCTCGGCCTGGGCGGAGATGACTCGGGCGTCACGACCGCGGACGGGGGCGGCACGACCGACGGCGGGGGCACGACCGACGGCGGCGGCACCACGGACGGCGGCGGCACCGGTGACGGCGGAAGCAACGACGGCGGCAGCAACAGCGGCGGCACCGAGTGCCCCAACCTGTACCACCCCATCGGCACCGCGGGCTGGACCAAGACCTTCGACGCGATGTTCTCCTTCACCGGAGAGGCCGCCGCCGGCACCGCGACCGAGTCGGGCATGGGCGCCACGACGCTGCCCGATGGCAGCCCCGGCTACGCCTACCGCGACGCGATCACCACCTCGGCCGAGAGCTACGACACCACGGTCTACGTCGCCTGCAACTACGGCGGGGACGACGGCATGTACGTGACCGGCTGGGAGGGCACCTACGACATGTCCTTCTTCGGCACGCCCATGGCCTACACCGTGGACGCCACCCTCAGCGTGCCGCGCAAGTACCTGCCCGCCGGCGACGAGATCGGGGCCGTCGGCACCTGGACCTACGCCTACAACCTGGACATCATGGCGACCGACAGCAGCGGCTCGCCCACGGACTCCCCCTACGACACCAACGGCACCTACACCGAGGCCGGCTTCCAGGACCTGACCCTCTTCGACGGGACCAGCGTCCACGCCTACAAGCTGGTCAACACCTACACGCAGGTGGGGACCACGGGCAGCAAGAGCGGCTACATCGAGCAGTGGTGGGTCAAGGGCCTGGGCCTGGTCAAGGAGACCCACGTCGACATGACCACGGGCAGCACCATCGCCAGCAAGACCCTGACCGCCTACACCGGCCTGTCCGTCGTCGAGTAGTCGTCGAGTAGTCGTCGAGTAGTCGTCGAGTAGTCCTCGGGCAATCCTCGGGCCCCGTCGCGCGGCGCGGCCCTCGGGCCGCCGCCTCGGCCCCCTGCGACGGGTTTACACCTGCCTCCCCGCGCCCACGGGCCAGATGCGCGCTGGCGTGGTACACACCTCGCCTTCCGCCGGGCGCCGGGCGCCGGAGCCTCGGCGGCCCTCCGCTGCCTCCATCGCTTGCCGGAGTCTCCGTGAGCGCCATCCTGACGCTGCTGTTGCTGCTCGCCCCCGCACAGGCCTCCACCCCGGCCTCGTCGACCACCGACGGGATCGTGATGCGCCCGGACACCTACGAGGTGGACGCAAAGATGTCGGCGGGGCGCTTGGAGAACTTCTTCAAGGTCTTCGTCGATCCCGACGGCTTCGCCGACGGGCTGGTGCCGACCGCGCCCCCCGATCTGCCCAGGCCACCGGCCGGTCAGCCGGCCACGGGCCCGAGCTTCCCGCCCAAGGGCCAGCTCGTCCTGATCAACGACCGTGTGGGAGAAGCCACCTACACCATCGGCGGGACCGAGGTAGGGGTCATCAAGTCCCTGACCGAGGCCGTGGTCCACGACGTGCGGACGGGCTGCTACGACGTCACCCGCGCCTACATGGACGACCACGTCCAGACCGACCGGGTCTGCACCGTGGCCACCGTGCGCACGCCCTTCCCCGGCGGCCCCTCGGCGGCGGTGTGGCTGGACGAGCCCCGTCCGGCCCGCGACGAGCCGGCGTGGCGCTACGGCCCGCCCGATCAGGACAAGGACGGCGTCGCCGACACCGACGACGAGTGTCCCAACGAGCCCGGCCCGGCCGCGTCCTTCGGCTGCCCCGACGGCGACGGCGACCGCGTGCCCGACTTCCGGGACGACTGCCCCAAGCAGGCCGGCCCCGCCCAGGCCGATCCCCGCCGCAGCGACGGCTGCCCGGCCCGGGTCTTCGTGGCCGCGAAGTCCATCGTGATCACGGACAAGATCTTCTTCCAGACCAACAAGGCAGCCATCAAGAAGGAGAGCTTCGGCCTCCTCGACGAGCTGGTCGCGGTCCTGGTGAAGCACCCCGAGATCCACAAGGTCGAGATCGCCGGCCACACCGACGACGTCGGCAACGACAGCGCCAACCTCACGCTGTCGGATACCCGCGCCAGGTCCGTCATGGCCTACTTCACCGACAAGGGCATCGACGCCGCCCGGCTCACGGCCAAGGGCTACGGCGAGACCCAGCCGATCGCCGACAACGGCACGGCAGAAGGCAAGGCGACCAACCGTCGGGTCGAGTTCCAGATCCTGGAGCAGGACGAGAAGATGATCTCGGTGCCGGCCGGCCCCAAGGGCCAGGGTCCGGAGACGCCTGCCGAGCCGGCCCCGCAGGAAGGCGACCGCACGCTGGACCGCGGCGAGTAGTCGGTAGCGGCCGCCCCCGCCCTGGTCGGGGCGGCCGGGCGCCGGAGCGCCGGTGCCCGCGACGACCGCGGGCGCCGGCTCAGATCACCGTGCCCGCCGGAATGATGGCGTTCTTCTCGACGACGACGATGCCGTCGCAGTGGACCCAGCCCGGTCCGCGGCTGTCCGGCCGGTCGGGGTTGCCCCGCAGGACGCAGCCGGCGCCGATGCGGGCGTTCTTGTCCACGATCACGCGCTCCAGGACCGAGCCCCGGCCCAGGCCCACGTCGGGGCGCCCCTCGCGCGCGTTGGCGGCCCGACGGGCGTCTTCCTCGTAGTAGTCGGCGCCCATAATCACCGCGTCCTTGGCCTGGACGCCGGGCTGGATGCGGGCCCGCAGGCCGATGACGCAGCGCTCCAGCGTGGCCCCGTGCACGATGCAGCCCTCGGAGATCATGCAGCGCTCCACCGAGGCCTGGATGATCTTGCTGGCCGGCAGGAAGCGACGCCCGGTGTAGATGGGCGACCGGTCGTCCCAGAAGCGGAAGGGCGGATCCTCGACGCACAGGGCCAGATTGGCCTCGAAGAAGGCGTCGATGGTGCCGATGTCCTCCCAGTAGCCCTCGAAGCGGTGGGCCACGACGCGGCGGCTGTGCACCATGGCTGGCAGGATGTCCCGGCCGAAGTCGATTGCATGCTCCAGATCCAGGCCCAGGCGCAGGGCCTCCCGCGAGAACGCGTAGACCCCCATGCTGGCCAGGAAGCGCCGCTGTCCCAGGCCCCAGCGAGCCGCCAGCTCATCGGGGACTGCGTACTGCTCGATGTCCTCTTCGGGGCCCGGCTTCTCGCGGAAGCCACGGATCCGCCCCTCGGCGTCCACCTTCAGGATCCCCAGCCCCATGCAGCCGGCGCGATCCACGGCGATGGTCGACAGGGTCACGTCGGCCTGCGCCTGCTCGTGGCGCTGCACCATGGCGCGGTAGTCCATGCGGTACAGGTGGTCGCCTGAGAGGATGAGGACCGTCTCGTAGGGATCGCAGTCGAAGTGGTGGAGCTGCTTGCGGACCGCGTCCGCCGTGCCCTGGTACCAGTCGCCGCTGGCGTCGGTCTGCTCCGCGGCAAGGATCTCCACGAAGCCCTGGGAGAAGATGTCGAACTGGTAGCTGCGGGAGACGTGGCGGTTCAGCGAGGCGCTGTTGAACTGCGTCAGGACGTAGACCATCCGGAAGCCGGAGTTGATCGCGTTGCTGACGGGGATGTCGATGAGGCGGTACTTTCCCGCCAGCGGCACGGCGGGCTTGGCTCGCTGCGCCGTGAGGGGGTACAGGCGAGAGCCCCGCCCTCCTCCCAGGATGACCGTGACAACACGCTCGGGCATGGTCGGCTCGACCTCGCAAAGTGGGAGACGCGTCCAGGGTACCAGCGGGGCGCTGGCGCTCCTGGGTGCGGCACCCCTGCTGCTAGCGGGCTGCCCGGCACCCTGCCAGGGTCCGGGCTGTCAGTCGACCTACAATGCCGCGCTGGTCGACGTGTTGCGTGGCAGCGACCAGGCCACGACGGGCACCCTGGATCCGCTCGCCGCCTGGGCCAGCGTGCCGGGGGGCGCGGAGCAGGGCCCCGACTGGGACGTGGCGCTGGGCGACCAGTCGCTGCTCGTGGGGATCCCGCAGTCCAACATCGTCGCCAGCTACAGCCTCGACGCCGGCGGGGTGCTCTCCATCGCCTCGGGCCAGGGTCATATCGTGGGGGACACCACCGGAGAGGAGCTGGGCGCCGCCGTCGCCCTGCTGGGAGACTTCGACGGCGATGGCCTGGCCGACCTGCTCGTCGGCGCGCCGAGCGCCCGCCAGGGCGTCGATGTGGTGGACCAGGGCGCGGTCCTGCTGTTCAGCGGCGACGGCGCGGGCATCCACTCCGAGCAGGGCTCGGCCGACGCGGCCCTTCGGGTCGAGGGCACGGTCTCGGGCGCCCGCCTGGGGAGCCGGCTGGCTGCCTGCGGGGACGTCGACGGGGACGGGCTGGCCGACTGGGCCGCCGCCGCGCCCTGGGCCAGCGGGGACGCCGTCTTCTCGGGCTTTGTCGTGTTGGGGCGCTCGGGTGACCTGGCGGGGCTGAGCGGCACCGTCGCGGCCGACCTGGTGCCCAGCGCCTGGTGGGGCGAGGGCATCGGCGCCCGCGCCGGCAGCAGCCTGGCCTGCGCCCATGATCTGACCGGGGACGGCCTGGCCGACCTGGTCGTGGGCGTGCCCTTCGCCGATGGCGCCGGCGAGGCCCGAGGCATGGTCCACCTGCTGCCCGGCGGCGCCTCCATGCCGGCCGGCGGCACCTCGCACCTGCTGCGGGTGGCGGCCGCCAGGAGCTTCGAGGGCATCGACGACGAGGACTGGCTGGGCAGCGCGGTCGCGACCGGGGACATCGACGCGGACGGGACCATGGACCTGGTCGCCGGTGCGCCCGGAGCCAGCGGGCTGCAAGGCGAGGCGCGGCTGTGGCTGGGTCCCTCGCGGGGGGGGACCTGGGGCGCGTCGGCGGCGCGCATCCTGGGAGAGGCGCCCGGCGACGCCTTCGGCTCGGCCCTGGCCCTGGCCGACATGAACGGGGACAGCTCCGACGACCTGCTGGTGGGGGCCCCCCACCACAACCCGGACCCGGCCGGCGCGGTCGGCGCCTACAACAGCGGCACCTTGTACCAGCTCAACGGCGCCCCGAGCCTGCTGGGCTGGTCGCGCACCATGGGGGCGGACCAGGCCCAGCGGCGCTGGAGCCGGTCCCAGCAGTACCTGAGCACAGGCCAGCACTTCGGCATCGGCGACTTCGACGCCGACGGCATCCTCGACCTGGTCCTGCTCCACCGCGCGCGCTCGGACTGATCCCTCGCAGACAGGGCCCCGCGCCACTGTGGATTCCGGTTAGGGCAGCGGCCTTTGCGGGCTCCAGCGGCTGCCCTGCCCTCCCCTGCTCCCGGAGCGGTTCGTGTCACGCGCCATGATCCCCGTCCTCCTCACGGTCTTCCTCGACCTGCTCGGATTCGGGATCGTCATCCCGCTGCTCACCTTCTACGCCGAGCAGTACCACGCATCCGCGGTCCAGGTGACCCTGCTGATGGCGAGCTACTCCCTGGCCCAGTTCCTCTTCGCGCCCCTGTGGGGGGCCCTGTCGGACCGGGTCGGTCGGCGTCCCGTGCTGCTGGTCAGCGTGGCGGCCTCGGCCCTGTTCCTGGCCGGCTTTGCGGCGGCCGGCAGCCTGACCATGCTCTTCGTCTTCCGCACCCTGCACGGCGCCTGCGCCGCGAACATCAGCACGGCCCAGGCCGCCGTGGCCGACCTGACCCCCCCCGAGAAGCGGGCGATGGGCATGGGCCTGATCGGCGCCGCCTTCGGCGTTGGCTTCTCGCTGGGCCCGTGGATCGGCGGGGAGATGTCCACCTTCGGCTACGCGGCGCCCATCTGGCTGGCCGCGGGCCTGTCCGCCTTCAACTTCATCCTGGCGCTGATCTTCCTGCCCGAGACCCGCGACATGCAGGTTGAAGGCGCCGTGCCCCACGCCCGCCGCACCATGGACCCGCGCCGCCTGCTCAAGGTGCTGACGCACCCGGTCGTCGGCCTGTGCGTCCTGCTCACCTTCGTGACGACCATCGCCTTCGCCATGATGGAGAGCAGCTTCACGCTCTTCGCCGAGCACGTCCGGCACCTCGACGCCCCCACGGTCGGCCGATACTTCGGCGTCGCCGGGCTGGTGATGATCTTCGTCCAGGGCGGGCTCATCGGCCGCCTGGTCAAGCGCTTCGGAGAGGCCCCCCTGGTCCCCGTGGGCCTGGCCCTGCTGACCGTCGGAATGGCCCTGCTGGCCTACGCCCCGCCACCCTGGGCCATGGTCTCGGTCTTCGTGCTCATCGCCATTGGACAGGGCATCAGCACCCCCAGCCTGCAGGCGCTGATCAGCAAGGGGGCCGGCGCCAACGAGCAGGGCTTCGTCATGGGGGCCAACCAGTCCATGTCGGCCATCGCCCGGGTCATCGGTCCTGCCATGGCCGGCCTGGCCTTCTCCCGCATGCCGGCGGCGCCCTTCCTGAGCGCTGCGGCCATCCTGGCGGTGGGCTTCGTGCTCAGCTTCGCCGCGGTCTCGCGCTGGCGCAGCGGCACCCGGGCCGGCACCCCGGCCTGAGTCCAGGCCCCCTCGGGATCTGCCAGGCCAGCAGCAGCGCTCAGCCGCCGCCGGTGTCGCCCTCGCCCTTGCGCGCGTCCTCCTCCTCGGAGCCGCTGGTAGCCGCCGGGGCCGGGGGCGGAGGCAGGGTCGCGCCCGGCGGCAGCAGCTCGGCGGGCAGCGCGCCGCTGGCGACGCCGGCGACAAGCACAGCCTGCGAGGGGCCAGCGTCCCCGGCCCGCTCCAGCAGCCAGGCCACCCGCTGGTACAGGCCGCCGGGGTCCTGGTCGGGGTGCTCGTGCAGGGCCAGGCGCAGCGGTCCGAGCTCCCCCCGCCGGGCGCCGGCGGCGATCAACACCACCCGCACCAGCCCGGTCGGATCCTCGACCACCTGCAGGCCCCGCACCTCGGCCTGGTCCCACTGGCCCAACATGGCCAGCGCCATGACCATGGGCGCCCGCAGCTCGGGCATGTCGGGGCAGCCGGCGTCCAGGGCGGCCTGGCCGTCCTGCAGGATGTCCTCGGGCGCGTTGCGGGCCAGGCTGACTGCGGCCACCCGGTAGCAGGCCTCCTGCATGGGGTGGGGCGGCGCCGTGGCGCGGCGGTACCAGAGCACCGCGTCGTCGGGACGACCCGAGAGATCCAGCTCGCGAGCGATGACCCCGTAGATCCACGGCGAGGGGTGGCGCGCCAGGGAGGCCGTCCACAGGCTGTCCTCATCGTGCCAGATCCGGGTCTGCAGGCCCGTGCCGACCGCGCCCCCCAGCCCCATGGTCAGGCACACGAGCAGGGCCGGTCCCGGCGCACGGAAGGCGGCCCCGACGGCCAGGGCGATCCCGGCCAGGGGCAGGTAGAGGTAGCGATCGGCCACCAGGCCCTGGTGGGCCACGGCGGGCAGAGCGGGCGCCAGGGTCAGGGCGGCGAAGACCAGCCCGCCCAGGGCGCGGCGCTGCCCCAGGGCAAGCAGGGCGCCGGCCGCTACCGCGAGCAGGCCCAACATGGGCCAGGGCACCGCGGGCGGCCAGGCCAGGTGCAGGCCCGGCGCCAGGTCGACGGGCCAGAGAAGGTCTCGGGCGTAGAAAGCCAGGGACTGCGGGACCGCGGCCTGGAGGTGGGCCAGGTCGGCGCGGACCGGAGGCGGCACCCCCGCCTGGACCCGCAGGCCCAGGTAGACGACGACGGCGGCCAGCACAGCGGCATGGCCACGCAGGGAGCCGGGGCGACCGGTGCGCGCCAGGGCCACGGTGGCCAGCAGCAGCGGCGCCAGCAGGGCGCTCTCCTTGGTGAGGAGGGCCGCCAGGACCAGCAGGCCGCCGACGACCACGTCACCGACCCGCGGCACGTCCCGGTCCAGCAGCAGCAGGCCGCCGACGAGCAGGGCCGCGGTCATGGGGTCGTTGCGCGCGCTCACCCAGGACACGGCCTCGACCTGGGCGGGGTGCAGGGCGAAGAAGGGCAGGCCCGCGGCCGCGCCCGTCGGACCGACGACGCGGACCAGCAGGCGCCAGACCAGCCAACAGGCCAGCAGGTGCCAGGCCAGGGAGTGGGCGTGGTGCAGGACCGGGGACATGCCGCCCACGGCGCGGTCCAGCCAGAAGTCGAGCAGCAGCAGGGGCCGGTAGAAGCCGCTGTCGTGCTCCGGCATGCCCGTCGAGGCCCACAGATCCACCCGGAACATGGCCGGCAGGTTGGCCAGGGAGGAGGTCAGCTGGTTGTGGACCACCAGCGGGATGTCGTCCCATACGAAGTCGGCGCCCAGGCTGGGGAGCCAGGCGAAGAAGGCCAGGACCAGGACCAAGGGTCCTGCCCGGCGGGACCATGCCGGCTCCGGTGCCGGTGCGGATGGATCGAGCATGGCCGCATCCTATCTGGCGGCGCGCGCCCTCAGGTCCCGACCGGTGCGACGCTCAGCGCCGTCGCGCGCCCGCCTGCTCCGCGACCCGGGCCAGGGTCTCGAAGGTCTGGCAGCCCACCACGGCGCGTGCCCCCTGGCCGGGCGGACCGAAGACGAAGGTGGGGATGCCGGGCACGCCCAGGCGCTGGGACTCGGCGCGCACGGCGTCGATGCGCGCCTGGAGCACCGGATCGTCGGCGGCGACCCGCGCGGTCTCGGCGTCCATGCCGACCTGGACGGCGAGCGCGGCCAGCACCTCGAGGTCCTCCAGGTCCCGCCCCTCCTCCCAGTGAGCCGTCATGGCTGCGTGGCGGAAGGCGTCGAGCCGACCCTCTTCCCGGGCCCGCTCGGCCACGGCCAGGGCGCGCCGGGTGTTGGGCAGGTGCATGCTCGGGCGCATGCCGCTGACGCCGAAGCCCTCGGCAAAGCGCTGGAGCTGGGCGTGCATGCCCGGCAGCCGGTCGGCCGGCAGCAAGCGCGACAGGGGCATGCCGCCGCGCGGGGTCTCGGGGTGCAACTCGAAGCCGCGCCAGTCGAGCGCGAGATCGTAGTCGGTGACCAACCTGGCCACGGTGCTTCGTTCGGCGACGAAGCAGTAGGGTCAGACGAAGTCGGTGTAGAGCAGGAAGGGCAAGGGCACGGGGACCTCCTGCGCTCCCTCTATCCGGCTACCCGGGGTTCCACTCCACGAGGCTCGGATAGGAGGGCCCCCGCCTCTGCCCCCCCGGGACCCCCGCATGCCTGTGTCCGCCCCCCCCTTGCCCATGACCCTCGAAGAGGCTGGCGGTCAGCCCCTCGACGTCGTGCTGGTCACGGGCGACGCCTATGTGGACCACCCCGCCTGGGGCGTGGCCAGCATCGGGCGCTGGCTGCAGGC
>Ga0100377_1001926_pt1 | contig 17563 bp, 18 predicted proteins | sample CryGeymeta201501_FD_83664 | JGI IMG/M metagenome (GOLD analysis project Ga0100377, IMG submission 83664) | Groundwater microbial communities from Crystal Geyser aquifers in Utah, USA - Crystal Geyser metaG 2015-01 | ecosystem: Environmental > Aquatic > Deep subsurface > Groundwater | place: USA...
TCAAATGGTATGACGACCTACTCGGTATCGAAGCTGCCGCACTTAGCGCACCGGTCATAGATCTCGCCATCGAATCGGTGCCCGCAGACCCGGCATTTCATCTACTTCTTGTCACTCCCGGTAATCTCATCCTGGGCGTCGTCGCTCAGGAACAGGTAGGCGCTGGCCGGGTTAGAAATGTCCATCGGATCGAGCCCTCCAACAGGATCTATCCCAGATATGCTACTGTCGCGGTGAGCATCGTTGGCAATCTCCCTGAAGTCATTATCAAATTCGTCGTCCCAGTCCATCGGACACCCCCTTGATTTCCCGAAAAGGTTCTTATAGTTGGAGAGTTGTTGTTATGCAATTCAATAAATTTTCGATTCTGGCGGTCTTACCGCCTCGATTCCAATTCTGAGATGTGATCATATCAGACAGGTTTGTCAGATACGGTCAAAACCGCAAAGCTTTTTTGACTTTCTTTCATTTTCTTGTTCTCGGATTGAGATATTTTTATCAGATAAGTTCTGCAAGGATGGAATGATGGCCTAACCTACCGCTTTGGCTTTGCCTCCGTGTATTGCTTTCATATAAAGGGCGTGAACAATGACAAATGGGGACATTCTCCCTGGCACAGACTTCAGCTATCCAGTACCAGGTGAACATGCACTCGACAGCTACAACGACGTCTTCCCTGAAAGGCTCTATAGACTTGAGGAAGAGCTCGGAGTCGGTTTGAATGTTTCGGCGCAATCTGATCTCCCCGGCTTCATCCAGGACACAGAGATACATTTTTCTGGCATGAAGATCGATTCCGCAATAAAATTTGTGCTGTTTGGTGTAGAATCTCATATGGCTTCCTCCTTTGGTCTGAAATTTGATTTTATCAAAAGGCATTTTATCATGCCTCAGGAGGAGGCCTTAAACAGTATCAAGACGTTCCACCGGATCGCCCAAAAAACGGGCTTCCCGGTGAACTTATCGTTCTGCTAAAAGGAGATCCGATGAACATTCACTACAGACCATGGGTGGGCGACAATTACTGCTCAATAAATATTATTGGCAAGAGGCTTTTGCTCCTCGGAGTGTCACTATGGTGACGGCGATCCAGAGGCAACAGTCTACTACACGCAGGCTTACATTGATGGTAAGAATCACAAATTTTGGACGTCGATTATGCAGTTAGTGTTGGGTCGGCCAGCTAATGGAATTGACCGCCATGAATTTTGGCATGCAGTGAGTTTCTATAATTACATTCAAGAACCAGTCGGAGAAGGTCCACGAGATCGACCGACTCGTGAGATGTGGGCGAACAGTGGCCCCGCTTTCCTTGATGTCCTAAACGACTTAAAGCCACAACACATAATAGCCCTTGGCAGGGCGCTATGGGATAATTTGCCATCTATCGGGAGACAAGGTCCAGGCATCCAAAGTTGTGGTGAAACCAAGGACACTTGGATCTATCCTTATGAGGGGGGCGAAGCTCTTTCTACATGGGTTTATCATCCATCTTCACCGAAAGGAGCCAGTACGTTGTCGGTGCATCCCTATGTCAAAGAGTTGATGTTAACTGAGTTTAGCGCGGCCGAGGAGAAACAGAACAATTGAATTCCTCTTGTCCTAAATGGGCTTTTGACCCCTTGATGAGGGAATTTGTGTGGGCGGTATTGCGTCGAGCTAAAGTGCTTATGGGCGTCACCTTCTTGGTCCATAAAGTTCTTGACAAAGAAACATACCTCAGAATGAGCGGGGTCTGCATTTGAAATCCGCCTTCGGAGAGGAGGTTCGCCTATGATTGAGGTGAGCGATGAACTCTGGGGGCTTGTAGCATCGTTGCTGGATCTCGCCTGTGACCGCTTCGCTGCCGGTGAGTCGAACCCGATTGTCATGTTAGTGGTTGAGTCGGGCCAGACCCACATAATATATGTCGAGGATATACAGGGGAACGTCACCCCGCAGCTTGTAGACAATGCTAGGCATGTCGTGTCTGAGGGCTTCGGCAAGCTGGCGCGCCTTTACGCTGTGGCCTTCGACGGATACCTGACGACAGACGGCGAACGTTCTGACGCTGCTTTTGTGGAAGCCGGGGAGCGCGGGCAGCCGGAGGCGGTTGTGTTTGCTCAGCGATACCGGGTCAAGAAGCGATCCGGTAAGGTAGAGCGGGTAAAGCGGCCGCTACTGGTGGAGGCCACCAACCAGTTGCTCAGGTAATGGGCGGTTCCTGCGGAGGGGTTTGAGAAGGTTTTGTTTATGAGAGAATCGAGGACAAAACCTCTGAATTATGAGGTAGCTTAAGCCGAATTTCCTCCACTAAAAAGGGGAGAACTCACTGATTTTAAGGCTGTTCATTTGAATTTGTGGAGGTTTTGACACCGCGCAGAAAACTACGATAGTCTCTCTGCCAGTACTGTGCCGTCAACGATCCTATGAGACCCTTTTACGTGAAAGTACCAGCGCCTGAAGTGATTGCTGAGGACAACCCCTCTTGAACGCAAAACGGTCCTGCCACTGATGATATCCTCATACTGTTCGTCACGGTCCCCTGGAATGACCCGAAACAGGCTTTTGCTCCCCACGACAATGAGCTTGGTCCTGGGCCGGGTAAACGAAACATTCATCCGGTTTGGCATCATCAGAAACTCTTTTTCAGCCCTGATATACTCTTCATCAGAAGCTGTGAGGGAGACGATCACTACATCCCTTTCCTGTCCCTGAATCCTTTCCACCGTATCGATGATAAGGCCTGGGGACAGGAGCTTCTGAGCCATATCTTTGCTCAGTTTTTTCTTTCTGTGCACTATCTCGGCAATCTTCTGCCGGATCAGGTTGTTCTGCCTCCTGTATGCGGCCACAACACAGAGACCGTCTTTAGGATCGATGCCGCAGTGCGCTACAAGCTCGAAGACGATCCGCGCAACAACCATCGCCTCTTCAGGGCATTGCTGGGAAAAGTCGCTGTGGTTGACGTGAACAAACACCACCGGGGCTTTCGGGTCCACAATGGCAGCCAATGTGCTGTTTTTGGGGATGCTTCTGATCTGCAGCAGCCTGTTTCTCACTTCCGGAATCGGTTTGAGCCGGTTTCCATAATATTCTGAGCTGGGAAACGCGGTAATGGCGCTGTTCATTCGCCGTGTTTCATCGAGCACATGATTGAGTTCCGGATAATATTCCAGCAGATAAGAGAACACCGACTGATTGACCGGGTTGCCCTTGTGGAACCCCTGGATGACAGGCGGCATCTGTTTATGGTCGCCCACGAATATGTAATGTCTGGCACAGGGCATCGCCATGAGGGCATGATGTATTAAAAGCTGGCTTGCCTCGTCAAAGATCACCACGTCATACTCAGAGGATTCGTTCTGAATCCCGGCTTCAAAGATGTTCCGGGTGTATTGGTCCAGGCTCCGCCAGTATGTCTCATCGCGCACTGCTGGGATAACGGGTCTGACATATCCCCCATTCTTGAGGGCTTTTCTGATCAGGGCAGCCCTCGATTTAAATGCCTCAAACGCAGTCATGCCAACGACCGGGGACCCCGTGTCGCCGCTTACCCTCTCTTCAAGGTCGTCATTGGCATATCCACCGCCGATCTTTGCAGCCTTCTTTAGTGAGGTGTTGCGGACGCAGGCGTTGAGGGCGTTGTTGATTGCCCGGTGCGAGAAGGCGCAAATAAGCACCTTTAGGCCCATACCGACAAAGCCCTCCACCATCTGAGCAATGAGAAAGGTCTTGCCGGTCCCGGGCGGTCCCTGTATGAGTGACAACGGATGCCTCAGGGCATGCCTAAATGCCTTCTTCTGAATGTTGAGCAGAAACTGCGGCGGATCAGGAAATCGCCCTTTATGTGTCTTATCCTTGTAATTGCCTGACAGGATTTGTTGTAGAAGAGGCCCGGGCTCTTTTGGCGTGCTGAGATATCCAGAGGCCCATGCAGGGTAAGTGTAAAGGGGAAACCGGCTGACCGTCCTTTCGTCTATCAGGCATTTCTCGTTGGGGGCAGGGTCGTAGCTGTTGCCCCAGAAGCGGTATGGGTCCGCCAGGCTGATCATTTTATGCCTTTCATCCAGGGACTGTATTACCAGCTTGCTTCCACCGCCTATGGTTTCTCCCTTCATGTCCGGTGAATGAGGGTTCAGGAGCACATAGTCCCCGGTCCTGAACTTTGATGAGTTGTCCCCGTAGGAAAATACAAAACCGCCTTCATGTAACACCGGTAGGCACCTGAACTGCTCAACCCGCTCCTCTAAGTCAAGGCCATGAAGGTCCAGCACATCCCGGGCCGCGGTTCGGAATTCTCCGTCAATAAACTTGAGGACATCAATGCTGGTTATGGTCTCTGGCTTCATTTCACCCCATCATTAACCTCCATGAAAAGAAACCAGTCCACCAGAGCCCGGGTGGCTTTCAGGTCATCCGCGTTGTAGATCTCTATGAGCTTCATCCAGACTGGCTCTTTCCGTTCCACATAGAGATTGAACCAGACTGCCGACATATCGGCCGAGGCGTCGAATATGGCGGCCTCGTCAGATAGTTCAAAATCCGCCATGACTTTGCGCACCTCATCGACGCTTTTCCTGATTGCAGGTCCTGCCCACATGCTTGCCGCAAGTTCCTGTTCCAGCTCTGCCAGGGACTTGATCTTCTTCCATTCGTGGCCACCTGGAAGCCCCTTTCTTTCCATGAGAGAACGGATACAAGGAGCCACCTCCTTGATCGAATAGGATGAGACCGGAAGGAAACAGGTCTTTCGGATCAGCTTGTAGAGGTCCACCATCCTTCGGGTGAAAAAATCGACCCGGTCGATTAGACTTTCATCCTGATCTCTGTGTTTCTCAGCCAGTTTGACAAGGTGGGTGGGCTCGTAATGGGCATAATGGAAGATGGCAAACCCCTCTTCTCCGACTTCCTTCCGGACCTCATCCATCCTGTCCAGGAACGATTGAAAAGCCCGGAATTCATCATTGTCTGAATAGCTGTGGGCCGTAAAAAACTCTGGGGACCCGCGCCTCCCCGGCATGTCAACCATGACGCCGAAGAGATATTCGGTTCCTGTATAGGGGTTGGACTCCATGTCAAATGTACATGGACAAGGGATGGGTCGGTGAAATCAATTGCCCTGATCCCATCCTTTTCTCCGGGAAGGTCCAGTTCGCAGGCAGTCATTGCCAGACATGCATCTCCAGGGGAGTCGAACACTCCCCTGGAGATGGCTTCAATCTTTAGAGTGGCCGTCGCCTGCCGCCTGATCTTACTGAGACCCTCGAAGCTCACACCTGTGGCACGGGCCGCCTGCCGCAAAATTGCGTCCTTGGCGCCGGCAAGGGCTTCGATATCCCTGATGCCTGCATTGTTGAGATGGCGCTTCTGGATCTTGTTGATATCAGGAAGGAGCGAGAGATCATTTGAGGCAGTCGCCCGTTCCATGCAATGCTCATAGAAAGGGCAAGTCCCACAGCTGCCCTTTGGGTGAAAAAAGAAATCTCCTTCCTTCCTTTGAAGGATCTCCCTGAACTCTTCTTCCAAAAAGCTCTTGAGGATCCAGATGTGGTCCTCAATCAGGAAAAGCTCCTCTCGAAACGGCACAGCGCCCCCTATGATCTCCAGTGGACGGGTCAGTATTCTCCCGCACTGGGGCCGCGCGCCCTGGATGCTTTCAAGGAGCCACGAATAGAAGGTAACCTGCATCTGCTGGCAGAATTTTGAAGACCTCGAGGACTTGGCATCCCCCACCTCGTAATGGTATCCGCCAAAGCGGCCTTCCCCTGCATTGTCGATCCTGAAGAGAAAATCGGTCTCACCCCTCAAAACCATGGTTTTACCGCCTGGGACACGGATCAGCCGGTCTTCGGGCGCGAGTATCCCATGATAGATGATCGGGTTTCCCTCTGACATCGCGGCCAATGTCCGCTCAAACCGTATACGGATGTTCTGCTCCTCGCTTAAGTTGTCCTCACCTCTGATTACCGTGCAAGCATCTCCGTATTCACGCTTGAAGTATCCAAGCGCTTCTTCCTCGTGTTTTACTCCCGATTCCATCAGGAGTCTCTCCGAAGGGGCGGCAATGACCTCCAGCAGGCCCAGGTTAAACAGAAGCCAGGTATGGTAAGGGCACAGGTATCTGAAGTGGGAATAGATAACATTTCCGGTTATGGTCCGCTGCGGCAGGGTCATCGAATCTCCAGAATACGGTCCAGCCTGAAGTTTCTCTTGTCCTTGCGGAGGTGGCAGAAGGCCTCGACCATCACCGTGCCTCTGAAAAGCCCTACGGAAATGGGCGTTATTTTCCTTACCGAAATGCTTCCGCTGGCGGCCTGATATCTGATTTCCAGATCAATCCCTTTTTCGAGGGCCTCTTTGAGAGGATAAAAAGGTTCATCCAGCATGACGTCAGCGGGACGGAGGCTCAGGGCCGGGCCGTTCAATGCCAGAATCTCCTCCATCGTGATTTTTTTCCATCCGCCCATTTCTTTTATGCACCGGTTGAAGACACCCATGCAGGCCTTTGCATCGGCAAGGGCGCGGTGAAGGACACCTGCCGTTATGTCCAGGAACTCAACCAGATATTCCAGGTTGTAGGCATGGGCATTGGGAAAGACTCCCTTGGGGATGGCGCATGTATCGAGTACGGGCCTGTCTGCCGGCTTCAGGTTCAACCTTGAGATGTCGTATGCGAGAAACCCCACATCAAAGGGCGCATGGTGGGCAATGGGTATATCCTGACCTAAAAAATCAATAAACCCTGGCAAAACCTCCTTGATCGTCGGCTGGCCTTTCACCATGTCGTTTGTGATGCCGCTGGTTTCCGTAGCCCCGGGGGAAATAGGGATTTCCGGGTCCACCATTGTCTGAAACGTATCCAGCACCTCACCTGCACCAAATCGAACCGCCCCAATCTCAACAATTCTGTCTACTACTGGCCTCAAACCGGTGGTCTCCAGATCAAATGCCACGAATGTTATGTTTGTCAGAGGATAACGCTTTCTCATTGTCAGAGTTCGATTCGCTCAGGCCGCTCCCATAAAATCGTCGATGGCAGACTCTAGCCTTTCCATATCTTCCTTCCTGGGCTTACCGCCTGAAACCGGTTTAAGCGGCAGGGCGCCTACTCCATGAAAAGACCTTCTGGCACCGTGGGAAGGATAAATGATCGATTCCTCGCCCGGATACAGCGCAAATGCCCCGTAGACATCCCGGATCGCATCCCGGTAGGCATGCATCTTATCCAGGTCTTCTTCCTTATACCGGCCGATCGTACCTTCCTGTGTTTCCTCTCCGTACATGAGGCTCCCCTGGTTTTTCCCTTTGTATTTGGCGTCAAGGATGAGCTTTCCCTTACCAGCCTTCAAGATGACAATGTCAGGCCTCAATGTATGCGAATAGCTTTCGGATCTCTGATAGGCCGATATTTCATCTTCCGCTGAGTGCAAACCGCAAGACCCATGAAAATGGGCATTGTAAAAGAGCATGACATCTTCTTCGTATTCTATTGCGACCCCCTCCCTGACCACATGTTCGGTTTCAGAGTCGGGGATAATGATCGAGATACTCTTTTGTCTGAACTTACGGTCCAGGATGTCTTTGACCAGGAAAAAGCACCAGTATTCAAAAAGGGTTGGGACATCTTTGATCTCGATGAGGCTTCTGAAATCTTCCAGCAGGAACCGATAGCGGGTAACCAACTGAAGGAGGGAATAGAGTCGGAAGAGATGCCGGTATCCATCTCTCCGCTGCAAGACAGTAGATTGTGCCGGAACAAAGTTCATCTGGCCAACCTCCGCCCACATCGGATCTGAAAGAAAGTATCCTACCTTTTGTGCCAGTATCCGGCTGCTTTTTAATAGATCGGGGTTGAGGTAGGTTCCGGATTTCGCCCTGAGGGCATTCTCGATGGAGACAAGCTTTTTCGAAATCTCCTGCAAGAAGTGTTTTACAAACCTGTTTTCGTTGGTATCGAATGTGTGATGCTTCCTGATTCTCACTGCCTCTGACGGGTAATAGTGTTTTCCTGTCCGTTGATACAATCTATGCGCCAGTGGCGAGGACAGCAGGGGATGTCCCGAGCTGAGCAGCAGCATTTTTTCAGGGGCTGAAAAAAGACTGAGGATCATCCCCGCGTCAAAATGATCCATTTCATCGATGAGGCACTTATGTGATTTGGTTTCCACTCTCCGGTGGGGTCTTGCAGCAATAAGGCCGGTGATTTCATCCAGATTCGGCGAGCTGTCGAGGAGATAATTTTTCAAAAAGAGGAACTGGACGTAGAGGATGTCCTGGCCCGCTTCACCCTTCTGGTATTCAAGGCCTACCGAGGTATTAAAGCTGAAAATCAGGTCGGCGTATTTGTCAGTGATGTAGCCGAGCATTGAATCATACAGGCTGTCGCTGATCTTTCTGTTGATGACTCGCAGGTTGATGTTGCCTATCCGGCTGAGGCCAACGTAATTCTTGAAATTGATCTCATAAACGCGGCTGTGAAATAGCCTTGCGTTAAAAGGGGCGGCACAAAGAAACGCAAAGTCTTTCTCCCCGTAAGCCCTCACATAGTAGGTCTTCCATTCATCGACGGAAAGCATCTCTCCTTCAGAAGAGGACAGGTCTAATTTCCCCTCTTCGTCTGGGAAGAAGGGTTCGTCAGCGATGGCAACGTGATCTATGCTGTCGTAATAAAGGACGCTCATATTATTCAATAAAACTGGTGTATCCCTGGATTTTCAGGTTCTGTATCATCCTCGCTATTTTGCGTGCTGACCGGGGGTAGGTGGCTCCGTTATCAGTTGACTGCGCCTTTTGAAGCAAATCCTCAGAGGGCTTGCCGGTTTTATCAGTCTCATCAAAGCAGAAATGTAGGAGATCGGATAAGGGTTGTTGAAGCTTCCCCTGTGTGCCATGAAACTTGGGCAGCACTTTCTGCAATATCTGAATGTCAATGGCGTCGGATAATTCGAAATGTTCCCCACAGGCCCCCTGTGCCATCCAGACAAACCGTGACATTTCATTTACAACACGATACCCGAAATGGAGATTATAGGTTTTTAGTCGGCTCACCAGTTCTTGAAATGGATTTTCTCTCCCCTCAAATATCTCCTTGAATCTGCTGTAGTCACCTCTGGAGCAAAAGGGAGAAACCTCTAAATCGATGAGCGCATTTCGTACGTCTGGAGTGTCCAGACAGAATGCGTCGTCATGGGAGATGCCTGTCGTGTATCCTTCCAGATCCACCTCGTTAAACTCGATGACGTTAGCTCGATCCAGCACCTTGGGGCTGAACATATAGGTGGTTTCGTCTACGTTGACTGTACCCGTAAAAAAGACATTTACCGGGATATGGATCTTGCCAGGAATGATCCGGCCATCCTCGGCCGTCGCTTCCCTTCCTGAATGAAGCGTGATTTTTTCCCCTTCCGGCCTGTCAGCCGTCCGGCTCTCCATTATGCTCAGGAAATCCGAGAAATATTGTTCCACCTTGGCAAGATTCATCTCGTCAAGGATCACAAAATGGGGCTTTTCCGGTTTCTCCTGAGCATTGAGCAAAAGATCAAGGAGAGGTGTCGAGTGATATTTTTGATCCAGGATGTTGTAAAACCCCAGCAACCCCTTGTTGTCCATCCAATCGGGACGGACCGGAATGAACGCCTTGCGCTTGTCCGCCTCCACCCTTTTGTCGTCCTGACACATATAGTCCGCAAAAACCTGAGCGATCTTTGTCTTCCCGGTTCCTGATATCCCTGTCAGGATGACAAAAGGTTTGGTTTTAAGGGAGAGAAAATAGCGGCTGAGCGTTTCCCCGGAAAACCGGAGATCTACCATGGAATAGTATTCGTATAGCTTTTCAGAACTCAATTCGCTCAATATGGGCCTCCCTTTCTCATCGACACCTTCCGCAATAAGCCTTTTCATTTTTCAATCTCGATTCCCTTGACTATCTGTCCTGCGTTTTTCACCACCCAATCAATCCAGTCTTGTGGCCAGTCGGCGCTCATTTTTCCCTTCATGCACCCGATTATGTTGCCACTTCGTGTGAATTCAGAAGCACGCCCTATCTTCTGAAAACAGGCAATGCATGCAGTCCTTACCTCTGTGTACATAAGAGCGTTTTCCTTGAGACCGCCTTTATCATGCTGGGATCTCAGATCAGTATCCAGACCCAACCCTTTCGCAAATGCATCCCAATCCCTTATAGAGTATTGTCCCCAATTGTGACTGCCTGCGCTTCTTAAATCCAAGGCTGGCTCTATTCTGCGGAAAAATGCCTCTGAAAATGAATCCCTTCCTTTGTTAATGTGAACAGGCGCTTTCCAGTATTGACTATCATCTCTGTAGAGAATGGAATTGAGGCTTCTCAACGCTTGTCTATCCAGAGAAACATATTTATCGTTAGCCCCTCTTTTCTCGTAGTTGCCATTCTTGAGAAGTGCCTCATACACTGACTTACTGTTCCAACCCATCTGATATCTCCTTTCGTCTTAGGTTAAGATTTCTTACGCTTAACGCCCGGTTTCCATTTAAAGAGGGTTCGCTCCATTGCTGATGACCCCTTCAACCTACTTACTCGATCAGGACCGTAAGGTAACACAGGGGTTTGACAGATACGGTCAAAACCGCAATATGTTTCTTTTATCATAGGAGCGGCTGCAGCAGGGGATCAGCTTCCAATTCATCTCTTAGCCCGACAATCCGGATGAGGCTCAGAGCTCTTGATACCGCTATGTGCATTCTCTTTTGATATTGATTCGAAACACTCAAGTCTGTGACTATGACAGCCGGTCTTTCAAGGCCCTTGAAACGCAGAAAGGTATCGCAGATCATTTTGCCTTCAACCTCCGGATCTGTCGCTGAAACGACGGGATGACCGCTTATTGTCTTTTCGTGAATTACGGTTTCCTTAGAACCCCTGCCCCTAAGAGAAATAACCGCTATGTCACCTGGGCTGAGTCCGCCTGCAAGAAGCCTTTCAATCTCTTTTCCAATCTGCTTCAAAAGTCTTTCCCCAGAGCTTGTAACAACTCGTATGGCTTCTTTCTTGAGTCCGTTCTGGAGGATCTTTGGATCAGGCTCTGCTTGCCTCGCATAGCACTCACTAAGGTGTTGAACGGCTGGATGGCACCTGTAAGGTTTCTTGAGAGTGAACTTCATGCACACCCCTGTGATATCATCAGGGATCTTTCTATCCTCCCAGAACGCCTGGCTCTCATCCGCAAAGACCCAAAGCATCCCAGCGGGGCTTACGCACTCTTTGACCAACTCCCAGTCATCTGGGCTTAAGTCCTGCCCTTCGTCCACTATAACACAATCCCACCTGTCCTCTTTCTGGGGGAGGCCGTCTATAGCAGCCCTTATGCTTACGGTCTCCCAGTACTCGGATGGAGTTCCTGCAGGCTTTTCCATCCCTTTCTCGCCAAGAAGCTCGGATGCGAAGGTCCTTACTGAACCTACAGTGATTGCGGATCCCTGACATGCTGATTTTAGACACTCCCCCAGTGCGTCAGTGTAACAAAGCAGTAGAACTCTTTTTCTACGTCCTGATTCCCTTAAAGCAGCCTCCCGGGCAAGCAGCGTCTTGCCGGTTCCCGCCGACCCTCTGACAAGAAGACGATCATTGTCTTCGAGGTTTTCAAGGATCGCAGTCTGCTCTAGATCAAGTTTAAGCCGCCTGTCCTCGTCAAGCTCAACCCTTCCTCCAAGACAGATCGACGGAACCCAGGTCTCCCCCCAGAGTTTGTGGAGTGCCTCGATCCATCCTCGGGATGGAATTTTAGGCTTGGGCACCGCCCTTTCCATTACCTGTGGTAGTATCAATTGCAGATAGGGTAGGTCATTAAGGCTTATCACCAGACCATCAAGGCCTTCCCCCTTTGGTCCATGTTCAGATGCTGTGTTAGGAAAACAAATGGCACCGCCAATGCTGGGAGGTCTAAGATTGAGCGCCTTTATCCTTTCAACCAGAACGGATTTGAAGTCAAAGGCTTCGTCCAATGGCCTTGATTTCATGAACCGGCCGTTTTGAAGCCACTGGCCGTCCTGTAGCTCTATGAGGCCGCCTTTGACTTCAACTACGAGAACCGAGGGCCTCTTGGGATCGGCAAAGACAAAATCAGCCTCGTCGAACTGGCCGGAGGACTTGCTTCTGAGCCTCATTGAATGCCAGCAGTGCCAGCCTGTTGGAAGCCCCGATTTCAGTGCCTCATAAAGCTTTTTTTCAGCTTCCGAGTCTGTAAGCCGGGGGAAAGCCTTGGGCCACAGGTGCTCAGCCATGGGATTTTGACCTAGCTGACAGGAAGAAATATAGCATTACAACCCGTTCAAGAAATCTCTGACAGTAGCTTGAGCTTTTTGAATGCCTTTCTTATCGCCTCTCCCGTTTACAAGCAGGAGACTGTAACGACTTATCATTGCCTGCTTTCTGTCTATAAGCGAATTAATCCTTCTTTCGATCTCCTCAGCCTGTAGTGCCTTTCGTGACCCTTTCTTAAGAAACTTTGAGCTATCAAGTAGTTGAACAAAAAGAACCTCTTCCGCAAAAGGAAAAACTCTTTTAAAAGGCGGCCCTTGAATGAAACATGTAGCGAGAGCGGAAGTGAAGAACTTCCCAAATATCTTGGTTGGATTGAAGCCAGATTCCTCAATCTCAATTATTGTCTTTACTTGACTGTTCTTTAGTACAAGGCAATCAACCTTGCAGAGCTGCATTTCGCGTCCACCCTTATCATTAAGGTAAAGAGGTAGGCACCTGTTCCCTCCGCAAGCGGGGTCCTTTATTGCTTCAAGACCCGAAGGGAGAACTGCTTCTATTTCCTTTACAGCTAACAGATGCAGAGGATGATCCATTTGGGACACTCCTTTAAACTGTTGATCAAAAGTGTGTCTTAAATCAAACTGATTTCCTGGCCGCTTGATATCGTGGAACTACAAAATTCATAACTCCCAAACCGAGTCTGGTATCGTCCTGAAGGCTTTACAATTCCAGTCAGAGGAATGGGGTTTAACCCATCAGGCAAGCCCCTAGTGTGGTGAGGTTGACCTTTGGCAGTTGTTCCCAGGCACATCAAATTCGGAAACATACTTTTAACAACAAGGTTACGGTTTAGATAGGATCCGAGGTTGCCCCAGATGGCAACTATGAGGCCGGCTTTCTCGGCAAGCGTTCTTAGCCAAGAGTCATTGGCAGGCCCAACCGCATCCGCACACCTCATTAGGGCTGAGGGATCGGTGCTTCTTAGCGCAAAGAGATTAGCGACAACTATTCCGCCATATCCCCACTGCCTTGTATAACTCAGGCACCTCTTTATGGTCATGTCATCCTTTTCCTCATCAGCCGTAGAGGGATTAAGCCCTATGAACATTACCTTTCGCTTCTCATCATCCCATATTCGCGACAAGGCATATCGATACTTCCCGCAGCTTGATATCTCCGCACGCTTCTGCATATCAAATCCTTCAGCTAGAAAGCCATGTGCCACTTAACTTGTTGCAGCACTCCAGAAATTTGCCTCCTCCAAATCTCGCATGTAGGGCTTCCATTCATCTGTCTCAGGGAAAATCCCGGCATCCGATTTGGGGCATTCTTTTCAGAGTTCACGATCTCTCCAGGGAGCATCATCTCCCCGGAATCTCTGGGGTGATAACCAGCAGCCCATAATCACGCCGGTTCTGCCGACACCGCCCATGCAGTGGACATAGACCGCCTCTTTCTCTTCTATATAGCGGTCTATAGTATCTAATGCTGACTTGGTCAGTTTTCTTGAACGTGGTACTGACAAATCCCTGATGGGGAATCTTTCGTGAGCTATTGATCCAAGATCAAAGTAGCAGTCATAGGATCTGAGGTTGTCTCTTTCTTCCGTTATATCTATGAAGGCGCTCGCTCCGGAACTGATTATTGCTCCTATCTTTGCAGGCGATGATTCTTCGTCCTTGTTTATGGGGTATTCACCGGCAAGGAATCTTGCGGGTAAAACCCAGTAGCAATTTTCTGGAGGACGATTCATCTTTAAAGGATCCCTACAAATTCCCTTCGGGGGAAACCAAGAGTGCGCTTTGATTAATAAGGGTCACAGCGAGTTGTAGGCCCCCTCGACCAGTTTAAATGCGTAGCCTATGATGTCAGGCTCCGAACTGGCGACCCTGAAGCTCAGCCAATTCTTCTTGATATCCATCTTGTTGGATGTGAAAAGCGGCCATTTCTTGGGGTTGGGGATCTCGCTCATATCCGTTATTCCCTTGTATTTGATTTGCACGACAAGGGCGTTGGAGGACGTGTTCTTATTCCATATGCCGTTGCGCTTGAATGTGTAGGTTATGAAGGTTGCAAAGCTTGGCTTGAATTTTCTGTCAAGTGCCTTAAAAGCAAGGTCATATGTCTCGTTTCGATCCATAACATCAATGTCTCCAAGCTTAAGGATCAGTCCTCCAAGGGCGGAGCAGATTTTTGCCTCCCCTGCTGGAAGTTCCTTTACGAGACTGTGGAGTTTATCATGTGGTGATGCCATCTCAACCCTCCTTTGACTTTCTATGCTTTTTTGTGTTTTCGCGCTTCTTGCCCGATGGTGGCAGCGGAGTGTATGCTTTACTCTCCTCCTCCATCTGAGCGATTGCTTTCTCAAGACTGGCTATATCCCTTTCAAAGGCATCGCATACATCAAGACATCCCATGCCGGGATCAAAACCATAGAGCAGATGGTTAAAGCCCGCGGCTCCCTCTGCTATCAGGCATTTTTCAACAAGGGCAAATTTATCAGCCAAAGAAGAAAGGATTTCTTCATTGTGTCTTTTTATTTCATCAAAAAGCTGCCTTGTTGAATCAAGGCATAGCTTGTTGAGCTTTTCAAGGAGCTCTCTTTCACAGGCCATTGCAGCTTTGACTATGGCGTCTCTTCTGACTGAGTGATCCCTGGCAGCCTTGTTAAGGCATTGAAGTGAACGAGGTTCGATTACGATAGTTTTTCTGATAGGCTGTTTTGCTGACCTGGCATTTGTTTCCTTCTTTGCCATATCGAGGATCCTTGCAAAACGGCTCTCAACACCCGCAAGATACTCATCCATCTTGCCAGTATAGCTCTGGTATTCCCGCTTGGATGAGTAATACTCAACAAGGGGTTTGAGGGCGGATTCTATTGCACCGGATATTCCTCCGTGTGCCCTTGCCGCCTGATGCAGGTCTTCAATGGTCTCAGCATCTAGCGCAAGGGTGGTCCTTGCGTTCTCCCTCATAGTATTTCTTGCTTGCCTTCTCACAGTTGTGAAATCTCCCACATAGTGAGAATTTACTGAAGCAATTACTATACCGCTTTTGATTACTGGAAGTGATATAGATGAATTTTGAGTAATAGGTTCCCGTTGCCCGAAGACTAACCGGATAAGTCCTGTCACCTAGCCATCAGTCATACTAGGACGCTGCAGCAAAAAAGCTATCTGTTATGAAAAAGTTCCAGCTAAAACCTGGCAATCAATTTGATGGGCTGAATAGAACTTCGAACGGCCCGAGGAATTTCCTCTCGGCTGACCAATCGGTAATTGCAAATACGATATCAGAGAAGGCTCCATCAAATTCGTTTTGAAGTGCTTCTCTGAAATCGATCGCGGTTTGATGGGGGTCATTGCGGAAGGCTCCGCAGCCCCATGCGCCGAGGACAAGGGCGGAGTGTCCGTAAGCAAGAGCGATTGCAAGGACCCTGTGGATGCGCTTGCGCAAAAGCTCTGCCGACTCCTGCTGACCTACTCTGGGTGCATATGGCGCTGCGCACGTAATGAAGCTCAAAAGCCACGTCCTCTCAAGGGCGGAGCCATCATCGTTTCTGAAAACCGGCACATCAGGAGAATAGATCGCCCAGTCAGTTGAATCCGGGCTCGGGCGCTTACGGTGTTCCGCATACATAGGATCCCCTACCAGAGTAACGTATAGTGCGCTGGAGCGGCATAGGACCTCCTCCTGGGCCCGGGCACCATGAAGGAATCCTCCTCCTGGATGAATGCCGTTTGCAAAATTAAGGGCTAGAGGTCTTAGGCCGCTTTCCACAAGGCGGCGAGAAGCGCCCAAGGTCGTCTCGTTTGTTACTTGGACCCTTGCTTCGTGGTAGGCTGGAGATTTGATAGTCGGAAGCTCTTTATCTGGCGGTATGCTCACCTTTGATAGACGGGCGTTTTCTACATGGCGGCTCCAATCCACCCTTATTTTTTCCGTGTACAAGTAGTGGCCATTGAAGCAGGCCTCAACTGCTGATCGACCGAGCTCTTCGGCGGTTGACCGGGGTATGTCCAGCTCTTTTCTTCGGCTCTCGGCCATCTCAACTGAGTCAAGGCAGGGTAGTAATTTTAGCATTTGTCGGTTTTATCTCCTCATTTCTACATGTTGTCTGGCCCACCTAAGTAGAGCCCTTTCTCCTTCTTTCTCCTCTTAATTCTTCGCCTGAATATCCTCGCATTTCACTTTTACGTCCGCTACGAAAGAACCGATTATTTCGAAGAAATCGTCATAGCGCTGGTTAACCTCTACAGCAGTCAGATTTCGGGCCAGCGAATCCGGCATGTTCCTCTTATTGGTCACACCGAACAATGCTCCTATCTTTATGACAAACTCAATCCCCAGCTTAGGATCGAGCCCTATCCTCTCAAGTTGTTCCGTTAACCACCCAAGGTAAACCTCGCCCGCTGTTGTAATGACAAATAGAGTGAGATTCTGCCTGCTGCCTCGCGGATCCGGCAACTGCAAAGAAACGCTGATTGAGCGCCATACCGGTATTGCTCCGATCTCCTTAGCGGAGTCCATCATACGCCGGAAGATGTCTTTTGATCCCTGGTTGGTAATTGAGCCGAAAAACTCATCCTCGGTAAGAACTCGTCTCCTCGCGCTAATTCCTTCGTCTCTCTCTGTCTCGCTCTCCATTTCGATGTTTATTCTTGCCTCACCGGTTGTCTGCACACGTACCACCGCCCTCACTATCTCCTGAGAGTTTGCAAGCATCTGAGGAACGATAAGCCTTTTTCCAGGCAGTGAAGGACTCTCATATATCTGCAGTTCAACAAGTCCAAATGTAAACAGCAACTGAGGGAACCTGTGAAGCGGGGCTACCATGCTTTCAATATTCTCACGAATACCATCACCAACCACCAGGAGCAGGAAACGACCATTTTTGAGGGTCTTCTGGACTTCATCTATGAAGTCTTCTTGAGGCAACACCTCAGAGGGATATGTATTTGATACCTTGTCATATATTTTAGTATATTTCCCAAAGGACCCAAAAGGCGCCCCCAGCACCATCTTCTCAAGCTCACTGTACGATCTGCGAGAGAGCCTTATGGCATAATCAAGGATCTGAGCCACTACCTCACGAGTAGCCTCGGGGTTTCTCCAAAGCTTGGTCTCAACAAGCGTCAGACGACCCGAAGGCGATATGAACAGGTTGTCAATGCTGTCTATCTCCCTACCTAAAGAGACAAGCGGCGCAAAGGCCATGTCTATTTCTGAAACAGGCAGAAGATCCGGATTGGCTGCGAGGATTTCCTGCAGGTACCCCTCAGCTATTTGCCTGTCAGAAAAAAGGATTCGGTTGAGACTTACGTTTTTCTTGTCTTCATCTATTAA
>Ga0100377_1001943_pt1 | contig 17513 bp, 17 predicted proteins | sample CryGeymeta201501_FD_83664 | JGI IMG/M metagenome (GOLD analysis project Ga0100377, IMG submission 83664) | Groundwater microbial communities from Crystal Geyser aquifers in Utah, USA - Crystal Geyser metaG 2015-01 | ecosystem: Environmental > Aquatic > Deep subsurface > Groundwater | place: USA...
CTTCAGGGGGCTTGCTGGGCTTCCCCCTGTGGGTGAAGCGGGTGCGCATGGGGCTGGGCCCAAAAAGCGTGGTCAGCGCGGGCTCACTCGCTCGGAGGGCCGAATTCGGGCCGACGATTCAGGGAAGGCCAGGGCCAGCGTCCAGTGGAACAGCCGCAGGGGCAGGTCCCAGGTGCGGATGGTGGGGGGGCGTGACGCCACGGGGGCCTCCGGGGCGAGGGTCTTCCTCGCCACGTCCCCAAGCTATGGGCGCCCCCTTGGAGTTCCGTCGGCACCGGGTTGGAAGTGCGTGAGAACCGCAGCTTCTCCCTGGGGGCTCCCTGGGGGCTCCCTGGGGGCTCCCTGGGGGCTCCCTGGGGCCCGGCGCTCGAAGCGGCCGCCGGCTCAGCCCCGGTTGGGCAGCAGCCCCATGCACATGGCCCGGGCCACCGCCTCGGCCCGCGAGCGCGAAACCAGCTTGGTGCGGATCTTCCGCAGGTGGGTGCGCGTCGTCGTGACCTGCACGCCCAGGATCCGCGCGATCTCCTCGTCGGTGTAGCCCTGGGCCACCATGCCCAGCACCTCGCGCTCCCGCGGGCTGAGGGGCTCCACCTTCTCGGCGGGCAGGGGCGTGGGCACGACGACCACGGTGGTGCAACCTCGGTCGCTCGAGCACTCGACCCGGGCCTGGCCGGCCCGGCACTTGCCCACGCGGGTCCGGCCGCTCTTCCCGTGGCCCGCCAGCTCCAGGGCGCAGCCCGGGTGGCAGATGGGCAGGCCGTCGGCGCCCCGGAGCTGCACCACGTCGTTGCAGTGCAGGCCCTCGACAGCGCCGAGCAGCTGGTGGGCGGCGGCGTTGGCGAACTCGACCCGCCCCTCGGCGTCGATGACCAGCACTGCGACCTGCGGCATCGCGCCTCCCCTCGAAACATGCCACGTGCCTTGCAGGCCCGCATCCGCGGAAGGGCGGACAGTGCGTGCCAGCTAGTCGTCAATTCGGACGATGTGCCTGGGTGGCAGGTCGGGTTCCACTGTCGGGCGAGGCGGCCGGGACTCCTTCCGGCCCCCGCGGCTCTCCTGGGAACCCCCAGCGCGCGGATGCCATGACCTGGGCCCTTGCACGGCCAGAGACCCCGCCGGAGGACGGCGGATCCGATCCCACATCGCGCGCGGCCGGCGGGGCTGCAGGCCGGCGCACGGGGGGACACACCGTGGTGGGTCCCGGACCTTCGATGGTGCCCCTGCGCGTCGTCACCCTGGTGTCCCCGAGCACGGGGCGCTGCACCCACATCGTCTCCTGCGAGCGGACCCACGCCGCCGCCCTGGTCGACCCCGCGCCCGAGCTGGCCGAGGTCATCGAGGCCGTGGTCGACGGCCGGGGCTTGCGCCTGCGGCTGGTCCTGTGGACCGCGCCGGTGGCCGACGCCGAGGGCACCCGGGCCCGCTACCGCTCCATGCTGGGCGACCTGGGCCTGCGCGCAGCCGCGGGGGTCGGGAGCGCCCCCGAGCAGCTGCCCTGGAAGGACACCCTGCAGGTCGGCCCGACCCGCCGCGACGCCGAGGGGGATCGCCTGTGGCTGCGCGCTGGGAGCACCGCCCTGTGCCTGGACGGGACGGAGCCCTCCGGGCGCAGCCTGACCGTCGCTGGCAGCGGGCCGCGGCTGGTCGAAGGGGAGGCGGCCCGCGAGCTTCGGGTCGCCCTGGGCGCCTTCCACCTGCACGCCGTGCCCTTCGGCCAGGACTCCGACCGCGTGGCCTGGTCCGTCGTCGATCGTGTCTTCACCGGGGTCGGCTTGTGGGCCGGCGGCCCGACGGCCCGGTCGCCTGGCGCGGCGCCGACGCCCCCGGCGGTGCTCGAGCTGCACGAGGAGACCCTGGTCTACCCGGGGCTGCGCAGCGCCGGCCTGACCGTGTCCACCATCGACCAGGAGCGGTGGTGGCGGGAGCGCGAGCCCGAGCCCGAAGCCGAGCCGCCCGCCCAGGCTCCGACCGACCCACACCACCGACACCTGCGCTTGTTCGAGCGCGAATAGCCCCCTCTCCCGCCCTGCCGGCGGAGGCATCCATGGCCCGCATCCACCACGCCAGCGGCCTGCTCACGATGAAGATCGTGTACTACGGGCCGGGCCTGTCGGGAAAGACCACCAACCTGCAGTGGCTGCACGAGAGCTACCCGGCCGACACCCGCGGCGACCTGGTAAAGCTCGACACCGAGACCGAGCGCACCCTGTTCTTCGACTACTTCCCGGCCGAGCTGGGCATGATCGGTCGTTACCGGGTCAAGGCCAACTTCTTCACGGTGCCCGGCCAGTCCTTCTACAACGCCACCCGGCGGGCCGTGCTCGTCGGCGCGGACGGCCTGGTCTTCATCGCTGACTCGGCGCCCAGCCGGGAGGAGGCCAACCTGGTCTCGCTGGCGAACCTGCGGGAGAACCTGCGGGCCGCGGGTCGCGACCTCGAGCAGCTCCCGCTGGTCTTCCAGTGGAACAAGCAGGATCTGCCGGGTGCGATGTCGCCGCGCATGTTGGAGCGCATGCTCAACCCGACCGGCGCCCCGTCCTTTTCGGCCGTGGCGACCCGGGGTGAGGGCGTCTGGGACACCCAGGTCTGCATCCTGCAGGCCGTCATGGAGCGGCTGCGGGCCGGCGCTCGCAAGGGGAGCGTCGCCAGTGCCTGAGGTCCTGCGAGGCGATCCGGGGCGGGTCGGCCTGCCCTCGGTGCTGCAGCTCCTGGAAGGCGAGGCGATGAGCGGTCGCCTGGCCCTGGGACCTGCTGCCTGGCTGGACCTCGCCAACGGCCTGCCCGTCGCCGCGTCCTGCGAGGGTCGGGAGGGCCGTGGCGCCGCGCTGGAGCTGTTCCTCCTCGACGTGCCCTGGTTCTCCTTCGACGCCCACCCGGTGGAGGCCGCCGCCCCCCTCGACGCCATGCTCTCCCTGATCATGGAGGGCTGCCGCCTCTCCGACGAGTGGGCCCGCCTGGCCGCCAGCACCGTGCAGCGCCAGCCCGATCGGGTCGAGGGCCTCGCAGGCCGGCTGCTGTCCCAGCTCCCCGATGGCGCCTGCCTGGAGGTGGCCCGCCGGGCTGCCGGCCTGGCGCGCTGCTCCCTGGTGGATCCGCTGCTGTCCCTGGTTGAGGCCGGCGCGCTCGTATTGGGGCCGACCGTGGCCCTGCCCGAGCCCCTGCCTGCGCCCCCGCCCGCGCCGGTCCTCGCGCCGACTCCGCCCGTCGCCGCGCCGCCGCCCGAGCCCGCCTTCGCCGACGCCTTCGTCGCCCTGGAGGAGGGCCGTCGGCTCGTCCGCCTGGGGGACCTCGTTGGCGCCGAGGCCGCCTTCCTCGCCGCGCTCACCCTGCGTCCCGATGACCGGGTCGCCCGCCAGAACCTCGCCCGGGTGCGCCAGGTGCTGGGTGCTGCGCCGTCTTCCTCGCCGTCTTCCGCGCCCCACAGGAGCCACGCATGAGCGCCGGTCTACAGGTCCAGATGAACACGTTGCTCGTGGACCTGGCCCAGGTCGCGGGCTTTGAGCAGGCCCTGGTCTGCACCGACGAGGGGCTGCTGGTCGCCGCCTCCTCCGAGGAGGTCGACACCGTCGAGCTCGCGGGGCTGACCAGCCTCTTCGACGACATCGTGCTGCGGGCCCGACGCGACCTGCACATGCCCCGGGTCGACGAGCTGACCATGCTCGATCCAGACCGCGGGCGCATGGTGGTGCGTCCCCTGGACCTCCAAGGTACGCAGCGCTTCTTCCTGGTCGTCCGCGTCCCCGCCCGCGCCACCTGGCGCCGTCACACCAACCAGGTCGGGCGCCAGCTCGCCCGTCTGCTCCAGCCCCTCGCGGCGGAGTCCTGAGGTGTCCGTCATGGCCAACCGCGCGCCCATGGGCTTCCACCTCGGCGAGCTGGACCTGGATGTCCTCGCCGCCCAGGGCCTGGTCGAGATCGAGACCGACGACAGCCCCGAGGCCGATCGCGAGCTCACCGACCTGTCGCGCCGCATCTCGGGGCAGTACGTCGAGGTGATCGCGACCTACGCCCAGGCCGCCTTCCGCGGGGCCCGCGGCCGCTCCGCCTGGAGCCAGGTCGAGGGCAACCTGCCCGCCCTGGCCCGCCTGGCCGGCGCCACGGGGGACGCCTCCCTGGCCGCCGCCATCACCGAGCTGCAGGAGCTGCTGCGCATGGACGACGGCGGAGCCGGTGCGCGCCAGCGGCTCATCCCGCGCCTGCGCGACTGGCTGCGGGCCTTCGCCCAGCTGCTCGAGGGCGAGGCGGCCGACCGCCTGGAGGCCCTGATCCGCTTCGACCGCCGGGCCTTCCCCTTGCTGGATGGGCTGGCCGAGCTACGGGGCATCGGGCCCCGTCGCCTGGAGCGTCTGTACCTGGCGGGGCTGTTCACGGTCGAGTCCTTGGTCGACGCGGCGCCCCAGGAGGTCAGCCAGGCGACGGGCCTGCCCCTGGCCCTCTCGGCCCGCGTCGTCGAGGCCGCCGGCAACTTCGAGCAGCACTGGCGGGAGCAGGTGGCAGACGACCTGGCCCGGCGCACCGAGGAGGTCCGCTCGGTTCTGCGCTGGATCGAGCAGAGCGGGCGCCAGGACGAGCACATGCTGCGGGCCGTGCAAGAGTCTGTGGACGACCTGGCTGCCGCGCTGATCGCCGCGCGGCAGGCCCTGGGAGGCGAACATGAACGGAAGTGATCTCATCGCCGAGGCCGCGGCTGCGGCGGGCATGTCCCAGGCCGAGCTGCGTCGCGCGCTGCAAGCCGTCTCCGAGGTCGCCGCGCGGACCCTGGCCGAGGGGGCGCCGGTGCGCCTGCCGGGGCTCGGGACCCTGCAGCCCCGGCAGCTCTCGGCGCGTACGATCCGATCGGTGTCCGATATGCGCCGCATGCGCCTGGGAGAGCGCTGGAGCCTGCGCTTCCGCCCGGCGCGCCCCCTGCGCGAGGCCGTGGCTGCGCGGGCCCCGCAGCACTGGCGCGAGCCGGCCCACCAGGAGGCCTGGCGCATGTCCGAGGCGCTGATCTCCGACCTGGCGCTGTACCACGTCGCCCAGGTCCCCCGCCTGGCCGAGCACGCCTCGGACGAGGCGGTGCACCGTGCCTGTGCCGAGGCCTTTGGCGGCCTGTGGGCCCAGGTCGTCGACAGCTATCGCCAGAGCGTGCCCGACACCGTGCGCGCCACCTCCGACCACCTCGCTGCCGCGGCGCGCACGCGCTGGGCCCCCTGATCCGGCCGCGGGGCCGGCCGCGCCTCGGACCAGCAGACCGAGCTCGGCCCGCTCTCTCCCCAGGCCGACCTCGTCGGCATCCCCCCCCCCCCCCCCCCCCCCCCCCCCCCCCCCCCCCCCCCCCCCCCCCCCCCGCCCCCCCCCCCCCCCCCCCCCCCCACGCTGACCCTGGTCGGCACCCCCAGGAGCACACATGAGCGTCGCTGAGACCCGCGCCCGTCGCATCCAGACCACCCTCGAGCAGCTCGTCAACGGCACCCCTGAGATCCGGGGCTGCGCCCTGGTCTCCGACGACGGCCTGATCATCGGCAGCGTGCTGCAGGCCGAGACCGACGAGGACAGCATCGGCGGCATGGCCTCGGTCCTGCTGAGCCTGGGAAACCGGGTGGGCGCCGAGCTGGCGCTGGGTGAGCTGGACCAGATCCTCATCAAGGGCAAGGACGCCAACGCGCTGATGGTCGGCGCGGGCGACGGGGTCCTCCTGCTGGTGATGATGTCCCAGCGGGCCAAGCTGGGACTTATCTTCCTCGACGTCCGCCGTGCGGCCGCCGAGCTCGCCACCATCATCTGAGGACGCTGCCATGGACGATCGCGTAGAGATCTTCGCCCAAGGCGATCACAAGAACATCCTGCTGCCCAACTTCGACGCCGGAGAGGGCATCCAGGCCAACCAGCACGTCATCGTGCACGGGGCCGAGGCCATGATCCTCGATCCCGGCGGTCACAAGGTCTACAACAAGGTCCTCTCGGCCACCTTCAAGGAGACCCGCGGGGCGCAGTTGTCGCAGATCTTCCTGTCCCACCAGGACCCCGACATCGTCGCGGCCGTCAACGGCTGGCTGATGACGACCAACGCCGACGCCTGGTGCTCGGCCCTGTGGAAGCGCTTCGTGCCCCACTTCGGCCTGGACCGGCTGGTGACGGACCGGCTCAAGGAGATCCCCGACGAGGGCATGCGCCTGAACCTGGGCGGCGCGGACATGCTCATCCTGCCGGCCCACTTCCTGCACTCGGTCGGCAACTTCCAGCTCTACGACCCGGTCTCCAAGGTGCTGTACACCGGCGACCTGGGCGCGAGCGTGGGCCACGACTACCGCCAGGTCAGCGACTTCGACGCGCACCTGCCGAACATGGAGGGCTTCCACCGCCGCTACATGACGAGCAACGTCGCCATGCGGGCCTGGGCGGGCATGGCCCGGCAGCTCGACATCGAGACCATCGCTCCGCAGCACGGCGCCATCTTCCAGGGCCGGGACCTGGTCGCGCGCTTCCTGGACTGGGCCGAGGAGCTGCAGTGCGGCCTGGACATCATGCAGGGGATCTACAAGATCCCTCGCTGAGCGGCCCCCCTGCGGATGGCGCTCAGGGCCGGGCCTCCAGGAAGGTCCCGGTCCGGCGGCTTCCCAGGCCGGGCAGGGGCTCGCCGTCGGCGGTCACCTCCTGACCGGCGACGAAAACGTGGCGCACGGCGTCGCCCTCGTTGACCAAACGCTCGAAGCCCGGCAGCACGTCGAAGGGCGCCAGCCGCACCCGCTCCACGCGCTCGTCCAGGCGGCTGGGGTCCACGACGGCGATGTCGGCCCGCCCGCCCTCGCGCAGGGTGCCGGCGTCCAGGCCGAACCAGGCCGCCGGCTCACCCGTCAGGCGGTACACGGCCCGCTCCAGGCTCATGAAGGGGCGGCCGGCCACCGCGGCGTCATGGACCCGCTTCAGCATGCGCACCGGGAAGTTGTAGAAGGCCATGTTGCGCAGGTGGGCGCCGCTGTCGGCGAAGCTCATCAGGGTGCCGGGATTGTCCATGATCCGCTCCAGCACCTCGGGGCGGTCGTTGGCCAGGCAGGTGTGCCATCGCAGCTCGCGATCGTACTGCGCCATCAGGTCCAGGAAGGTGTCGACCGGGTCGGCCCCCCGGGCGGTGGCGACCTCGGTGAAGCTGCGGCCGACCAGGCTCGCATCGGGGGCCGCCAGGATCACGGCGTCGTCCAGGTCACGGTGCCAGACCTTGGGGCTCAGCTTGCGATGCAGCTCCTTGTGGAAGCGGGCCCGCCAGACCGGATCGCGCAGGGTGTCGACCCGCGCCTTGGGATCGCGGGCCAGGTCGCGGATCATCTCGCCGGTGGGGAACTCCTCGAAGAGCACCGAGTCCATGCCGTCGTAGTACAGGTCGAAGGGCACGGGCGGCGACTGCCAGCGGAAGTCGGCCCGCAGCAGGCCGTTGGCGATGCGGGCGAGGGCGTCGGTGAGCCGGTACACGTAGCGGTCGGCCTTGAGGTCCATCATGGTGATGATGGTCGTCTTGAGCGCCTTGCGGCCCAGCCCCGCGCTGGCGGCGATCATGCCGAGCACGTTGACCCGGGTCACCAGGTTGGGGGCCGACTGGTGGATGAAGCCCCGGCGCCGCAGGATCGCCATCAGGCCGCGCCGCTCGCGGCCCCGGGCGAAGACCGAGGGCAGGGGCTTGGACCAGGCGCGGTCGCCGTCGAGCTTGTCCCAGGGGTTGGTCATCGACGACAGGCCCAGGAAGCCGCAGTCCAGGGCCTCTTCGAGCAGGGCCTCCATGGCCTGCTGCTCCTGGGGGCTGGGCACCTGGCTGGTGGCGACGGAGCGCTGCAGCCCCATCACGGCGCAGCGCAGGTCGCTGTGGCCCAGGAAGCTGGCCACGTTGGGGCCCAGGGGGTGGCCGTCGATCCAGTCCCGCCAGCCCTGGGGTCGGCTCCAGGTCTTCAGCTCCCGCAGCAGGGGCAGCACCACCTCGCGCGGGACGGCCTCGACCCGGGTGAACAGGTCCGCGCAGTCCTCGGGCTCGGCGCTGACGAAGGAGACCGAGCAGGAGCCGAGCACCACGGTGGTGACGCCGTGCCGGACCGACTCGACCAGGCCCGGGGACAGGGCCACCTCGGCGTCGTAGTGGGTGTGGGTGTCGACGAAGCCCGGCGTGACCCAGCAGCCCGAGACGTCGATCTGTCGGGCCTGGGGCAGCTCGCCCAGGCTGCCGTGGGGGGCGATGCGGGCCACCTGGGTGCCCTCGATCAGGACGTCGGCGTGAAGCGGCGGGGCACCGGTGCCGTCGAAGACCAGGCCGCCGCGCAGCAGCAGCTGGGAGGGACTCATGGGAGCTTCCCGGGGGCGGGGAGGGGAGCGAGCGGGGAGACCCGGCGCAGCGGTTCGGGTAGCGCGGCGGTTCGGGTGGCGCGGCGGTTCGGGTGGCGCCGCGGTTCGGGTGGCGCAGCGGCTCGGGTGGCGCGGCGGCTCGGGTGGCGCGGCGGCTCGGGTGGCGCGGCGGAACTGCGAGCTCAGCGGTCCAGGTACTGGAGCACCAGCTCGGGGCGCTCGCTCTGAGCGATGACGATGCCCCCATCGTAGATCGCGCCATAGCCGGAGGGGTCGTCCGACCCGGCCACCTGTGCGTCGGTGACAAAGATGTCCATGAAGGGGCGGTGGCCGGCGGCGGTGACCGTGGGGGCCAGCTCGGGCACCGTGTCGTCGATCTCCACCATGACCGGCGGGTGGTCGGCGAAGTGGGCGAGCTGGTCGTCGAGCTGGGTGGCATCCGCCACCCGGATCATGGTGTGCAGCGTGGGCTGCATGGCCAGGGCCTGGTCGATCTTGTCGACGCTGGAGGTGTCGAAGATGGCCTCGTCCAGGGTGTCCGTCTCGACGATGGCACCGACCAGGAGGTCGACCCGGTCGGTCTTGTTGGCGTCGATGAGGACGTGGACCCGGCCCTTGGCCGCCAGCAGGATCTCCTGCAGGGTCGGGACGTGCTCACAGGAGAAGTCGCCGGGCAGGGAGCCGGCCTCCAGGTGCAGGGCCTGGATCTCGGCCAGGGTCATGGTGATGGCCTCGCCCGTGCCATCGGTGGTGCGGTCCACCGTGTCGTCGTGCAGGTTGACCAGGTGGTCGTCGCTGGTCGGGCGCGGGTCGGTCTCGACGAAGTCGACTCCGTAGGCGACGGCGGCCCGCACGGCCGAGACCGAGTCCTCGGGGGCGACGACGCCCAGCAGGCTGCCCATGCCGCGGTGGCCGCTGACCTGGCGGGTCGTGCAGCCAGGGTCGGTCATGCAGCTCCAGGGCACCGGGTCGATGGCGGGTGGGGAGCCGGTGGCGGTGCAGTCGTAGACCGAGGGGTCGGGCGGCCAGGCCGGCAGGCCGCTGTCGCCGCCGCCATCGGCAGCGCTCCCCCCATCGGCCGCGCCATCGGCGCCGCTGTCGGAGGAGGGGGGGGATGCAGGCGAGGGCCAGGAGCAGGGGGAGGAGGCACATGACAGGGCCCTATCCGGAACACACGGTCGCGTGGGTCGGTCGCCGCCTGGCCTGCGAATTGCATGATGCCTCTGGCAGGAGTGAACGTGGCGTCCCAGCCTCCCTCCCCCCGAATTCCTCCCCCGCCGCTGCGGGAGCGGCCTTCTGCGTCCGCGTGGTCCGCCATCGTCGTCGGCACCGGGGTGGGGGGCAGCGTCGCCGCGGCCTTGCTCGCCGCCGCCGGGCTGCGGGTGCTGGTCCTGGAGAAGAACCCGCGGGTGGGCGGCATCCTGGCCTCGGTGCAGCGCGAGGGCTTCAAGATGGACCTGGGCAGTCACCTGGTGGCCCGCGGCGACCGGGGGACCCTGGGCCAGGTGCTGCGGGAGCTGGGCCTGGATCGGCCCCGCATGCTGACCCACCCCATCCCGGTGCGGTCGCGGGGCCTGTTGGACATCGCCGCCCCCGCCACTCGTGGCGAGCTGCCCCGGACGGCCCTGGCTGTGGCCCGGCAGCTCGGCCTGACGGCGGCCCAAGACGCCCGCATGGCCCGCCTGCTGTTCCACATCCTGAGCCTCAGCCCGCGGGAGCTGGCGGCCTGGGACCGGCGGACCCTGCACGAGTTCATCTCGCTGCACACCGAGGATCCGCGCCTGTACTACCTGTTCGCCTTCCTCTGCAGCATCTTCTTCGTGCTGCCGCCCGCCCAGGTCTCCGCCGGCGAGTCCATCCGCGCCCTGCGGCGGGTGCTGCTGGACTACCGCCTGTCCTACGTCGAGGGGGGCATGGACGCGCTTCCCCACGCCCTGCTCGGCGGGGTCGTGGCGGCCGGGGGCGAGATCCTGGTCCGGCAGCGAGTGGTGGCCGTGCGCCCCACGGCGGCGGGCCTGGAGGTGGAGACCGCGGCGGGCCTGCATGTCCAGGCGCCCCTGGTCTTCACCAACTTCGACCCGCGGGACCTGCTGCCCCTGCTGCCGGCCGGCAGCCTGCCCGAGCCCTGGGTCTGTCGGGTCCAGGCCCTGGTGCCCTCGGGGGCGGCCCACCAGCTCAAGCTGGCCCTGGACCGACCGCTGCTCGACGAGGGCTGCATGATCGGCGGCGTCTCGCTCCAGGGCCACAGCCTGGAGGACCTGGACCTGGCCATGCTGGACCGCACGCTCCAGGACATCGCGGCGGGGCGGCTCGCCGACCCCCTGCCCCTGTACGCCCCCGTGCCCACCAACTTCGATGCCGGCCTGGCCCCGCCGGGCTGCCAGCTCATCGTCGTCAGCGCCTACGGGCCGACGACGGCCAGCCCCGAGGACCCGCCCGAGCGCTGGGCCGAGCACTGCATGGCCGCCATGCGCCGCCTGATCCCTGACCTGGACCAGCACCTGATCTTCTCGGACTTCCGCGCCGTGCCGGAGATCGGCGCCTGGATGGGCAAGTCCACGCGGGCCGCGATCTGCAACGGCCAGACCCCCGACCAGGTGGGACCGGCGCGGCTGTCGGTCCAGACGCCGGTGCCGGGGCTGTTCCTGGTGGGGGACGGGGCCGGCGGGCGCGGCATCGGCATGGAGCTGGCCGCCGACTCGGCCCGCCAGGCCGTGGCCCGGGCCCTGGGGCGGCACCTGTGAGCGACCTGCTCCTGGCGCTGGCCTGGCTGGGCCTGCTCGTGGGGGGCCTGGGCGCCGTCCTGCTGCTGCACCGCAAGGGGCTGCCCGGCAACCTGGCCCGCGACCTGGTGCACGTCGGCGCCGGGAGCTGGGTGCTGGGCTGGCCTTGGTGGAGAGGTGTCTGGGTCCCCCTGGTCATCGTCCTGTCGGCCATGGCCCTGACCTTCGCCGTGCCCTGGCTCGGCCGGGTGGTGCTGCCCCTGGGCGCGCTGCGGCGCACCCTGGCCTCGGGCAGCGAGCGCTGGGAGGGTGTGGCCCTCTACACCCTGTCCGTGGCGGTCTTCACGGCGGACGGCCTGCTCTTCGCCCCGGTCCCGGCCGGCGCGGCGCTGCTGGCCCTGGCCCTGGGGGACGGCCTGGGCGGCACGGTCGGCCAGCACTGGGGCCGGCACCCCTACCGCCTGCCCTGGGCCAAGCCGAAGTCGCTGGAGGGCTCGGTGGCCGTCTTCGTCTTCGCGACCCTGGGTGTGCTCGTGGCCGGGGCCTGGCTGCACCCGGCCGTGTCCCTGCCCGTCGCCCTGGGCGCCGGCCTGCTGGCCGCCCTGGCCGAGGCGCTGGCGCCGGCCTCTTCCGACAACCTGCTGCTGCCGGCGACCGTCTGGGCCTGGATCCACCTGGTCAGCTGAGGAGGTGTCCATGACCACCCTCCCCGTGCTCCCGCGCTCCCCCCGGGGCCGCTTCTGGCTGGGTGTCTGGCGGGTGGCCGACCCCAAGATCACCCTGGCCAGCGTCGCCGGCATGGGCCTGGGCGCCGCGGCCGCGGCCCACGACGGGCCCCTGCACTGGGGCTGGCTGGGCTTGACGGTCCTGGGCATCTTCTGCATCGAGGCGGCCAAGAACGCCTCGGGCGAGGTCTTCGACTGGGACTCCGGCGCCGACCAGGGGGTCGCCACCGAGGACCGCAGCCCCTTCTCGGGCGGCAAGCGGGTGCTGGTGGACGGCCTGTGGAGCCGCCGCGAGGCCTTCGCCCTGGCCTTCGCCTTCTACCTGGTCGGCGCCGCCGCCGGCCTGGCCATCGTCGGCCTGCGGGAGCCGGCCGTGTTGGGCTTCGGCCTGGCCGGCGTGGGCCTGGCCTTCTTCTACCACGCCCCCCCCCTCCGCCTGTCCTACCGGGGGCTGGGCGAGCTGGCCGTGGGCCTGGCCTATGGGCCCTTCATGACCTCGGGCACCTACCTGGTGCAGCGGGGGGAGCTGCCGCTGCGCGTGATCCTCCTCGGGCTGCCCCTGGGCCTGGCCATCGCGGCCTTCTTGTGGATCAACGAGTTCCCCGACCAGCGCGCGGACGCCGCCGCGGGCAAGCGGACCCTGGTCGTGCGCCTGGGCCCGGCCGGCGCCGCCCGCGCCTTTGCGGGCATCATCGCCCTGGTCTACCTGGGCCTGCTGCTGCTGCTGCCGCTGGCCGGCCTGACGCCGTGGGTGCTGCTGGGCATGTCGGGCCTGCCCCTGGGTGTGCGGGCGGCCCGCCAGCTTCGCCGCGACCCCGAGACCACGGCCGTCATCGTCCCGGCCCAGGGCTGGACCCTGCTGTCCTTCCTGCTGCTCTCCGGCGGGGCCTCGGTGGGGCTGCTCGTCGCGGGCTGGCTGGGCTGAGCCTGCGGTCACGGCCGGACCGGGGTGGGCCAGGGCACACGGGCGCCGTGTGTCCTGGCCCTGCCGCCCCCTATGCTTGGCGCCGCCGCCGCCGCAGGCCCACCAGGGCCAGCAGGGACAACCACAGGCCGGCCCCCGCCCGGCTCGGGCTGGTCGCGCAGCCGCCGCAGCCGCCCAGCACCTTGCCGCCCACGTCGGCGATCCCGCTGTCGATCGCGCCGCCGTCGCCCGTGTCGCCGCCGGCCACGTCGTCGCTGGGATCCAGCGGGTCGGTGCCGCGGTCGACCTCGGTGCCGTCTTCGACCGAGCCGCCGTCCGTGTCGGCATTGGTCGGGTCGGTGTGCCAGGTGTCGGCCTCGGCCCCGTCGAGCAGGCCGTCGCCGTCGGTGTCGGGCACCAGGGGATCCGAGCCAAACTCGTCGACCTCGCGCCCGTCGATCAGGCCATCGTCGTCGGTGTCGGCGACGAGCGGGTCAGTGCCGGTCTCGTCGACCTCGCGCCCGTCGAGCAGGCCGTCGGCGTCGGTGTCGGCGACGAGAGGGTCGGTGCCGGTCTCGTCGACCTCGCGCCCGTCCAGCAGGCCGTCGTCGTCGGTGTCGGCGACGATGGGGTCGGTGCCGGTCTCGTCGACCTCGCGCCCGTCCAGCAGGCCGTCGTCGTCGGTGTCGGCGTCGAGCGGATCGGTGCCCTCGGTCAGGACCTCGACCCCGTCGCCCAGGCCGTCCTCGTCGGTGTCGACCACCAGCGGGTCCGTGCCGACGTCGTAGACCTCGGTGCCGTCCATCAGGCCGTCGTCGTCGGTGTCGGCGTCGTGGGGATCGGTGCCCCAGACCCCCTCCTCGCGGTCGGGGATGCCGTCGCCGTCCGAGTCCGTGTGGTCCGTGATGTCGTCGCTGGGATCCAGGGGGTCCGTCCCGTCGACCAGGACCTCGGTGCCGTCCGGGGTGCCGCCGTCGTCGGTGTCCGCGTCGGTGGGATCGGTGCCGTAGGTGTGCACCTCGTCCCCGTCGGTGAGGCCATCGGTGTCGCTGTCGTCGGCCAGGGGATCGCTGCCCCAGGTCAGCACCTCCTCGCCATCGGTCAGGCCATCGGCGTCGGAGTCGGCCACGAGCGGGTCGGTGCCGTAGACATCGACCTCATCGCCATCGGAGAGGCCGTCGCCGTCCGTGTCGGCCACCAGGGGGTCGGTGCCGGTGGTCAGGACCTCCTCGCCATCGGAGAGGCCGTCGCCGTCGGTGTCGACCACCAGGGGGTCGGTGCCGGTGGTCAGGACCTCCTCGCCATCGGAGAGGCCATCACCGTCCGTGTCGGCGACCAGGGGGTCGGTGCCGGAGGTGTCGACCTCGAAGTCGTCCGCGAGTCCGTCGCCGTCCGTGTCGACGCCGCTGTCGACGCCGTTGCAGTCCTGGTCGATGCCATCGGCGGGGATCTCGGGGGCGCCGGGGTACACCGAGGCCCGGGTGTCGTCGCAGTCGTCGCCGCCGTAGGCGCTGCTGTCGTAGCCGTCGCCATCGGCGTCGTAGTCGTCATTGCCCGCGCAGTCGGCGTCGACGCCGTCGTACCAGGCGTCGGTGGCGCCGGGGTGGATGCTGGCGTCGGTGTCGTCGCAGTCATCGCCGCCGTAGCTGCTGCTGTCGTGGCCGTCTGCGTCTGCGTCATAGTCGCTGTTGCCTGCGCAGTCGCTGTCGACGCCGTCGTACCAGGTGTCCGCGGCGCCGGGGTGGATGCTGGCGTCGGTGTCGTCGCAGTCATCGCCGCCGTAGCTGCCGCTGTCATGGCCGTCGGCGTCTGCGTCATAGTCGTCGTTGCCTGCGCAGTCGCTGTCGACGCCGTCGTACCAGGCGTCCGCGGCGCCGGGGTGGATGCTGCCGTCGGCGTCGTCGCAGTCATCGCCGCCGTAGCTGCTGCTGTCATGGCCGTCGCCATCGGCGTCGTAGTCGTCGTTGCCGGCGCAGTCGCTGTCGACGCCGTCGTACCAGGCGTCCGCGGCGCCGGGGTGGATGCTGCCGTCGGCGTCGTTGCAGTCGTTGGTGCAGGTGCTGGCCGCGTAGCTGGGGTCGCCGTAGCCGTCGCCGTCCACGTCCGTGCAGGTGTCGCAGGCATCCCCCGTGCCGTCGCCGTCTGCGTCCTCCTGACCCGGGTTGGAGACGTCGGGACAGTTGTCCGATGCGTCGGGGATGCCGTCGTTGTCGGTGTCGGCCTCGAGGACCAGCACGAAGCCGGTCGTGTAGCCGTCGCCGTCGGACTTGGCGTACTGGATCGTGCTGGAGCCGCTGTCGTCGTAGCTGGCCCGCCACAGCTCGTCGGAGCGCCGCGAGTTGGTGCTGGAGCTGCCCGAGGGCTCGCTGTCGGGGTCGTCGCCGTCGGTGCCGACCAGGGTGTCGGTGTCGTCGAAGCCGAAGGAGCCCCCCGTGACCAGGGAGTTCCAGTCCTGGCGCCCGCAGCTGGCGGTCGAGTCCAGGCCGTCGTCGCGGCCGCCGGCGTAGGAGGTCAGCGCCGTCCCGGCCAGGGTGATGCCGCCGTCCTGCTCGTCGGAGCACTCCCAGCCGATGGTGAGCGACAGGACCTGGTCGCCCGTGGTCCCCATGGTGGGCAGGTCGGAGACCGTCCACGAGCCGTTGGTGGTCACATTGGTGCCGATGACCACGTGGCGCCGGCCCGACAGGCTCGTGTCCTGGTACACGACGTACAAGCTCAGGCCGACGATGCCGTAGCCGCTCTCGTAGCCGGAGTCGGCGTTGCCCGTCTCTTCGTAGCTGTAGGAGCCGGCGCCGGTGATGCCGAAGGTGCTGGCATCGAGCTCGAAGACCTGGGCCAGGGTGCTGGAGGACAGCAGCGTGGCCGAGGAGAGGGCCACCCCGTTGACCCGCGACCTGGCCGAGGGGGTGCCGTAGAAGCCCGAGCTCTTGGCGGTCAGGACCGCGTAGATGGCGGTCACCGTGGCCGTGCTCGGGATCTGCACCCGCAGGTCGTCGCCGGCGTACCAGGTGCTGGAGCCGTCGTAGGGGGTGCTGACGCCCGAGGTGTCGGCCGAGACGCCGCCCTGGATCGTGTCCTGGTACCAGATGTCTGCGGCGAGGGCGGGGGGGAGCAGCAGGGCGAGGAGCACGAGGCCTCCGGGGGGGGCACGGGACGGGCGGCGGGCGACCCGGGCAGGGTAGCAGCCGGGAGGGGCTCGCGCTGACGAGCCGGGCCCGACCCGGATCTGCGGCGCCACAGGCGCGAGGCCGGGGAGGGGGGGGAGGGACTGTGGCTGAGGCTGTGGCAGGCTGCCGCGGTGGGGGGGGCTTTGCACGCGCGGGGGCGGGAGTACAATCAATTCCAACCCCGGACCGGAGGCGGAATGGCAGAAAGCATCGAGCAGAATCCTTCTGGGTCACTGGGAACGGAGGCCGGGGTTTCCTGAGAGCCCTTGTCATCATGTCGGTCTGACATCCCTGACGGGTTCATGGCGTCTGGACGCCGCAGCCCTGGGAACAGGTCCTCCCTGAACAGTGCCGGATGATCATCACAGTCCGATCCTACGCGGGCGCCCACCAGGGCGCCCGTGGTCGGTTCGGGCCCGGCCGCAGCCGGTTGGAGGACGAGGGGCACCGCCGGCCGGAGAGGTGCCGCAGCGGGGGGCGGCGCTGCGGGCCGGATCGGGTCAAGAGGCGGGATGCCCGACACCCGCCTGCCCGCCCTGCTGCCCGCCCTGCTGCCCGCCCCGCTGCCTGTCCCGCTGCCGGCACACCGTCCCTTGCGCCTGCTCTTCCTGTGCGGGGCCGATCCCGGCCGCGGGACGCTGGCCCTGGGCCTGGCCCGACAGCTCCTGGGAGAGGCCGTGCAGTCCCGTGCCGCCGCGGCCGGGGCCGCTGCGCCCAGCCCGCTCGCCGTCGAGGTCATGACCGAGACGGGCGTCGCAGTCGCCGGGCTGCGGGCCGAGGCCCTGGCTGCGGTCGATCTCGGTGCGGTGGACCTGGTGGTGGACCTGTGTCCCCTGGGTCGGACCCCCGCCTTGCCGGCCGGCGTGTCCCGCCGCCACTGGCCGCTGCTGGATCCTGGGGAGGACGGGCTCGCGGCCCCCGCGCTCGAGCAGCGCCTGCGCTACCGGGCCGCCCGCGACGAGCTGCACGCCCGCGTGTTGGCCCTGGGCCGGGAGCTGGGCCTGGAGGCCGCGCCCCTGCCGGCCGGCGGGCCCCCCCCTGGCGGCGGTCATCGGGTGGAAGAACGCGGGCAAGACCACCGTGGTCGAGGGCCTGGTGGCCGAGCTGTGTGCCCGGGGCCTGCGGGTCGGCACGGTGAAGGCCACCCACCACGATGTGCAGCCCGATCCGCCGGGCAAGGATAGCCGGCGCCACCGCGAGGCCGGCGGGCGGGAGACCGTCCTGGTCGGGCCGACGCGGTGGGTCCTGACCCACGAGGGCGCGGAGGATCCCCTGGCGGCGGCGGCCCGCATGCAGGGCATCGACCTGGTCCTGGTCGAGGGGCTGCGGGGTGCGGCCGTGCCCAAGATCGAGGTCGTGGGCGCTGCGGCCGGGGGCCCCGAAGGCAGCGGTGCCCGCCCGGTCCTGGCCCGGACCGACCCCGACATCTTCCTGGTGGCAGCGGACCGGGACCCGGGTGATCTGGCGGTGCCGGTCCTGCCCCGCGCCGCCTTCGAGGCCCTGGCCGACCAGCTGCTGGCCCGCCTGGGACTCCTTGGAGCAGACCCAGCCTGAGCGCCTCTCGCGGCCCCGCTGCTCGGCCCCGCTGCTCGGCCCCGCTGCTCGGCCCCGCTGCTCGGCCCCGCTGCTCGGCCCCGCTGCTCGGCCCCGCTGCTCGGCCCCGCTGCTCGGCCCCGCTGCTCGGCCC
>Ga0100377_1001944_pt1 | contig 17500 bp, 20 predicted proteins | sample CryGeymeta201501_FD_83664 | JGI IMG/M metagenome (GOLD analysis project Ga0100377, IMG submission 83664) | Groundwater microbial communities from Crystal Geyser aquifers in Utah, USA - Crystal Geyser metaG 2015-01 | ecosystem: Environmental > Aquatic > Deep subsurface > Groundwater | place: USA...
AATAATGTTCTCCAATCGAATCTTTGTCTTAATTTCTTCAAGCGTTAGTTTTTTTCCGCCGGGTTCAGGTGGAGAAAGTCTTATCCATGCCTGCATATTGTCCGCAGAGACTGTAACTGCCGCATCAGCTTTTCGAGGTTCATACTTTCCTATCGAAGACGTTACACCATTAGCTGTATTAACAACTTGCTCAACAGATACATGGTCGACATCATAAAAACCCATCTTCTGGCATTCTGCCATTACATCATCAACAGTGACTAAAGAAACATTTTCTTTTGACGGAAAGACTGTGAGATTCACCATGCCATCTTGAACTTCCAGCTTGAAACCTTTTTTAAGATATGCATCAGAATTTGTTTGATTATTTTTTTTCTGTTCCGTCATCAAATACCCCCGTATTTGCTCAAAACCTCTTTACAAATCTTTTTCATTATATTGAAAAAACCTCGCGATTTTTGTGCAGTTTCGCTTTAAGCCTCATTATCGCTTTCGAATGCAACTGAGAAACCCGCGATTCAGTAACTCCAAGAACAAGTCCAATCTCTTTCAGAGTCAACTCTTCGTAATAATAAAGAGCAATTACTTCTTTTTCACGCGGCGGCAGTTGCTTAATTGCATCTATCAAAATGTTTTTAATTTCTTCACGTTCGATTTTGTAATTCGGATGATCTTTTTCAGAACCTGCAATTGTATCTCCAACTTGTATCTCATCATCATCCGATCCAACATGCCAGACGTCATCAAGCGAAATAACTGCTGTTCCGGAAACATCGTTCACAAGCTGATCGAATTCTTCCAGACTTATTCCTAATTCCTGAGCAATTTCTTCATCAGACGCCGCTCGGCCAAGTCTGTTTTCGAGGTCAGAATAAACCTGCTGAAGCTGACGAGACTTCTGCCGAACTGATCTCGGTATCCAATCCAAAGCTCTAAGTTCATCGATAATCGCGCCGCGAATTCTTGTCGTCGCATACGTCTTGAATTTGAATCCTCGAGACGGTTCATACTTTTCAATTGCATCGATTAGTCCGAATATTCCGTATGAAACCAAATCGTCAAATTCCACCTGAGGCGGCATGTTTGTTGCCATTCTGCCGGCAACGTATTTTACCAAAGGCGCATAACGCTCAATTAAGTGATTCCTCACTTCAATGTCGGCTGACTGACGATACTGTTCCCAAATGACTTCGTCAGAAAGATTTTTTAGCGCTTCAGCCACTTATTATTCCTCCAAATACTAAATATGCTAATATCAGCATTATTCCAATAATCAAAATCGCGCTCCAGAAAAAAGCCATCGACGATAACACCGGGCCGGCCGGAATGCTTGGCTTTTCTGTAAACACTTCGTAAAACTTTTTAGCCGTCTCTGAAACCTTAACCCGCAATTCTCCGGAAATAACAGAAATTCCTTGAATGTTCTGACCTAACTGCGACAGTATTGTTACTCTATCATATTCTGCCGGATGAATTGAAACAACTCTTGCATCTAAAATATTGTTTTTTCCACCAATTCCAGGTTTCAATGTCAATAGTTTAGCCACATTTTGTTTTATCGTCGAAGGATCTCTAACTTCAACACTTAATACCATTCCTGGAAGCAGATTCTTTGCGGCAACACCCTGAACCGGTGACAGAATCGGATCCACTTGCAGTCGCGCTGTAGTCTGAGCCTGCTGATCTGTGGCAGAAGCCTTTTGCTGTTCAGAAACTGAAGCGCCTTGATCCTGCATAAGAACCGCGCCGGTGCCGCCGCTCTCTTCAAATGTTTCCACCTCTATTTGCAGTAGCACCTGCGAGTCCGCTATCGCTCTCGAAATTATATCCGCAACTATTCGCCTGACATCATTTACCTGACTATGCCGAGCGGCTTCTATCAAAGAGAGAAGAAGATCGTCCTGCAAAACCTTTTTCATATACGCTTGAACGTCAATAGTAGTTTGGTGCGCAATTGAGCCTTGAAGTTTTGTCGAGATTAAACTGCTCTCAAAGCTCTTCCAATCCTGCGTTGTCTGATATTTAAATTCATCGCCCTCACCGGAAATTATCACATAAAGCCGATCTGCCTTTATCGCTTTTACATCAGCAATTATTAAACACGCTCCGCGTGCACCTGTATATTCGCCGGAAAAAACTCCTTTGAATGCCATAAAAAGACGAGGCCCAGTTAAAGCTGCTATCTCCGCAGGCACCCGTTCTCCAGTCGAATTTATATTTTCTGCATCACTCATCTATTTTCCCCAAGTTAGCATATCATTTTTCATTCTGCTCTGAAAGCCCTCTTAATGCTTCCGCCAATTCTTCAGGCGGCTTAGATTTTATTCCGGTTAACTCAGGATTTTCAGCTTCAGGAATCTCAGATTCAATTCTCATCAAATCATCCGGTGAAGCGCTTTCAAAAGGCTTCTCTTCATATCTGCGGTATGAAGGCAGTTCATAATTTTTATTCACTGCAAGCATTTCAAAAACATAAAAAATAACTCCAAACATGACAAACACTAGAAAAAACCATATCGCTGATTCTATAATTTTTCTTGCAACTGATAAATCACCAAGATTCCAAAACCTGAACCCAGATGTCACCAGAGCAACGAAAAGAGCTACAATAATCCATGTAAAAGATATGCCCGCTTTTCTGCTCACTCTTTCCAGTCCTCCAGAGTCACCTCGGGATGGTCATTTAAAAGTCTTTTCAATTCTTCAGAGCCAAGTGGAGAGATTATAATCAAGGAGTTATCCGGCCGTTGTTCGATAGAGTAACCTCTTGCCCGCGACCATGCAGAGAGCCATGCAATTCGAGCAAGAGGTGTCGGAGAATTAACTCTGGCAATTACTTTTTTCTCTTCAGTACTTTGTTCTATAGCTAATTTGCGGTTCTTTGTCTCTCGCTTCTTTTGTGTTACTAATTTCAAAAGTTGAGGAGATGATTTCAAAGCAAACTGTGAAATATCCAGACAACCGTATGCGGCAGAAAGATCAAACAATAATCTCCAATCATCTGCTAAACCTGAAGATTTCGCATTAGCAAGCGCTTTTTCAAGTCGTTTACCGGGCCAACCGGAAAGCTTTATTTCAATAGTCTCTTCACTCATATCAACATTCCTTCCTATCTATTGCATTTTTTAACGCAGGCTAAAGCCGTTCGAACAAAATTAACCATCACAAAATAATCGCTCCAACCAACCTTTGAATTTGTTTCCTATTGAGTCTTCACCAATATCGCTAATTTCAATTTCCTTCTCTACACAGTCGGCAATTCTCGAAATCGACTGAGCGGCCCTTGAATTGCGATTGAAAGCAGAGAACGGACTCCGCTTCACTACTGACTTCTGAACAGCGGAATCTTCAAAAAGAAATCCTGCCCAGTCAACTGTCTGATTCAAAAACTGTATTGATAATCCCGAAAGCCTTTCTGCAACATTTCTCGCCTCTTTTACAGAATCCGCACGGTTCACTACAACTGAAATCCTCGCCCTGCATCTCCGCTCGGATAATACCTTTATCAATCCGAAAGCATCCGCCATCGAAGTCGGCTCCGGTGTCGCGACTACCAAACACTGATCAGCTTTTTCCATAAAAGTCAGCACGTTCTCAGATATCCCTGCGCCGGAGTCTATCACACAATAATCCCACTTTCCCGCAAAACCGGAAATAACTCTGCTCAATCGAATGTGATCTTCATTCGAAAGATTTGCGAGCTCTTTCAATCCGTTTGCACCTGCAATTATTCCTAAATTCAAAGGCCCCTGAGTTATTATCTCCTCAATCCTTTTTCCGTCACGCAAAAGATGTCCAAGTGTATATCGCGGTGTGACTCCGGCAAGAATAGTCGAATTGCCCATTCCTAAATCAGCATCGATTAAACATGTCGATCTGCCTCGCCATGAAAGTTCGAGCGCCAGATTCAACGCTATGTTCGATTTTCCAACTCCGCCTTTGCCGCTTCCAACAGCAATAATAGTTTCGCGTGACCGATGAGTTCTATTACATGTAAGCTCATCTGCTCTAGTCCTTTCAGCTTTGAGTCTCAATACTTCCGCTTGGTCGTTCATCTTCAATCACTCTCTCGTTAGACTTTCAATATCCAATCCTTCCATTAATGATGTGATGAAAGAACGAGGTGATGCCGGTTCAATATCATACGGAACGCTCTGCCCGGTAGTGAGATATGCTATCGGCAATTTGGAATCAACAGCGGCATTGTAAATAGGACCCCATCTAAAGGTTTCATCTGTCTTTGTGAAGACAATACTCACTCTGTCTTTTATTGAAAATCCGCGTATAATCTCCGCCATCTCCCTATTATCTGTGTTTGACGAAACTAATAATAAAATCTCTGCATCCGGAACTGCTCGTTCTGCAATTCGCTTCAGTTCGGAAACTCCCTCATGCTTGTGAACGCTGCAGCCTGCTGTATCAATAAATACAAAATCCTTGTCAACATGCCGATCTAAAATTTTGGATAGCTCTTCTTCATCATTAGCCTCTTCGAATGGAGCACCTATAATCTCGCTGTAAGTTCTAAGCTGTTCTGATGCCGCTATTCGGTATCTATCAAGCGTGATAAACACAATTTTCATCGACTCGTCCATGCAAAAAATGGCGCCAAGTTTCGCAAGTGTTGTCGTCTTTCCAACGCCGGTAGAGCCAATAGCCATTACAATAAGAGGCCTGTCGGGAAGAGGCTCCATCGGAGGAGCAAACTTTAATCGGCCTGTTATCTCTTTCTTAATTCTAGCTAAAACCAAACTGCAGTCGTTCAGTTCTTCGCCGCTTGTCCGCTCTGAAACGCTCGTGATAATCGAGTCCGCAAGATGTTTTGATATTCCCTTCTCAAGAAGATGACTATTTATTTTGTCAAATATTTTTAGAGAATTGTTGTTGATTTCAGAAATAGAAGATTCAGATGTATCAGAAGGTTTAATATTATCTCTATTCTGAAAATCAACTTTTTTTTCGCATATCTCTTTTTTTATTATGTCTAATTCATGTCTTATTTCCTTCATGTATTTTAAATTAGAATCTTCAATAGCCGACGCGCGGCGAGAAGCATTTTTCTTTCTTGAATTCGGATCATTCAAAAGGATATTCGGTTCGATTTCTCTTTCCTCTAAAGTTTGACTGTAGCCTTTGTAAATGCCGGATTTTTTTCTTGGCGAAAACATTTCAGACTCGGCAAATATGTCGCCGGTTAAATCCTGATCTGAAACCCATGTCTTTTTACTTCTCGAATTTCTAATCGCTTGAGCAGTTCTTATCACCTTAGCTATTGCATCAGGCCGTATTCCACTCTCACTCTTTCTTTCCTTTTTCTTCCTACGCGGCAGTTCTGCAACTACTTCGATTAGCTCACCACAGCCGATCCCAAACATACTCTTCTTGCGGATTTTGTGTTTCTCAACAAATATCGCGTCAGGTCCAAGTTCAGCCCGCATCGCGGCAATAGCTTCCGACAATGTCGGAGCCTGATAAGTCCGCCTCAAATTCGATTCCATAACAATCCTCCCAATATATTTCTCATATCTTTTTTCACGCCGCAATCGTGCCTATCGGCCGAATCTCGACGTCCTGCAATATTTCATTGAATGAAAGAACAACAAGATTCGGAGCCGCACGCTTCGTCAACGATTTGAATGCCGGCCTGCATCTCGGAGATGTCAATATCACCGGACTCAATCCCTTTGAAATCGCCTTCTCTACCTCTGATCCGAGTCGTTCCAGAATTCTCTGCACTCGACTCGGCTCGATCGAAACTTGTCGCCCTTCAGTTGTCATTTCAACTCCGGAATAAATCTCCTCCTCCAATCTTGGGTCAACTGTTATCACGGAAAGACTTCCGTCGTCCGCAAGGTATTGTTTCGTTATATGCCGAGCCAGCATCGTTCTGACCAGTTCAGTTAGTCTGTCCAAATCTTTGTTGTAGCGCGGGGCCGCCTCGGAAAGCGTTTCCAATATCGTCACCATGTCCCGTATCGATACTCCTTCTTTCAAAAGATTCTGCATGACCTTGTGTATTTCTCCGAGCGAAAGGGTCTTCAATGAGTCCTCGACCAGCGCCGGATAGTTCTTCTTGATGACATCGAGAATTTGCTGAGTCTCCTGTCTCCCTAAAATTTCATACGCATGTCTCTTCAACGTTTCGGTTAAATGCGTGGCTATTACTGACGGAGGATCGACAACTGTGTATCCTGCAAGTTCCGCTTTTTCTCTGTCGCGCTCACGTATCCATACTGCCGGCAATCCGAACGCAGGTTCCTTTGTCGCCTCCCCTGCAAGCGAAACAGTTGCAGTTCCAGGATTCATCGCCATAAACTGATCAACTCGAAGATTCGCGCTCGCAACCTCAACACCCTTAATCTTGAAAACATATTGACTCGGCCGTATCTGCATGTTGTCGCGTATTCGTATCGGAGGAACAATTAGTCCCATCTCTAGCGCCATCTGACGCCTTATCATCGTTATTCTTTCGAGAAGGTCTCCTCCTTGCTCAGGATCCACTAGAGGTATCAATGCGTATCCAATCTCCACTTCAATCGGGTCAACCGAAATTAGGTCGTCAACCTTTTCCGGCTTTCGCGTCTTCGCATCTTCCTTCGTCTGTTTTGCCTTCTCTTCCTGTGATATCTCCTGAATAGTTCTCGAAAGGTAGTAGTAGAGATAACCGCAGAATGTCCCAAAAAGAATCATAGGCCAGCCCATATAGAAAATCCCCAATATCAACATGAGCCCAGACGTTATCAAAAGTGCGCGAGGCTGAACTGTCAGCTGAGAAATTACGTCGGCTCCAAGATTCTTTTCTGTGGATGCCGCTCGAGTTACAATGAGGCCTGTCGCCATCGAAATTAACAGAGACGGAATTTGAGAGACCAATCCGTCTCCAATCGTCAACAGCGTGTATGTTGCGACCGCTTCTTTTAGTGGCTCACCTTTCATTATTGTTCCAATTGCAAATCCGCCGATTATATTGATAGCGGAAATTATCAGACCTGCAATAACATCGCCTGAAACAAACTTTGAAGCGCCGTCCATTGCTCCATAAAAATCCGCCTCGCGCCGTATCTCTTCGCGCCTAGCTATCGCTTCCTTTTCAGTTATGATTCCAGCGTTCAAATCCGCGTCGATCGCCATCTGCTTGCCCGGCATCGCATCGAGTGTAAATCTTGCGGCAACCTCTGCAATTCGCGTTGCGCCCTTCACTATGACCATGTACTGAATTACAACTAAAATAAGAAAGACAACAATGCCGATAACGTAATTTCCGGAGACCACAACTTCTCCGAAAAATCTTATTATCTTTCCTCCGAAATTCATGCCTTGAGAAAGTATCAGTCTCGTCGAGGACACATTCAGAGAAAGCCTGAATACTGTCGCCAAAAGCAGAATAGACGGGAAAGCTGAAAATTCCGTTGCCTTCACCGTATACATTACAGAAAGCAAAACAACGATGGACAGCGTGATCGAAAGAGCCATTCCAAAATCGAGTATCCAAGTAGGAATCGGTATCACCATCATTATGATGACAACTGCTACGCCTATCGCCATCAAGGCATCGGTGTTCTTCATAAAGCTTTCAGGCAATCTTGAGTTAGCCATCAAACAGCCTGCTTCTTTGTTCTGTAAACATAAGCGAGAACTTCAGCTACAGCCGAGTAGAATTGCGGCGGCACTTCTTCTCCGATCTCAACGCCTCTGAATAACGCCTGAGCAAGCGGCTTGTTCTCAACTATCGGAACACCATGTTCTTCTGCGATTTGACGTATCTTCAAAGCGATAAAGCCCTCGCCTTTGCCAATGCATCTTGGAGCAGTCATTACTGATTGATCATACTTCAGCGCAATTGCATAGTGCGTCGGATTTGTTATGACTACATCCGCTGTCGGAATTTCTCTCATCATTCTTCGCCTCGCAACTTGAATCATCTTCTGCCTCTGCGCACGCTTGATGATCGGATCCCCTTCCGCCTGCTTCGCTTCGTCCTTAACCTCTTCCTTTTTCATCTTCAAAGAATCTTTCCACTGATATCTATTGAATCCGTAATCTGCAGACGCAATCAAAAGCAGGAATAAACATATCTTCCAAATCAATTCCCATGAAATTGATACGATGAGATTTAGAATTACATAAGGTTGCATCTGCCACATTGAAATCATCGCCGGTAAATAGTTAACTATTACTCCATACGAAATCCAGCTGATGAAAGTAATCTTGAAAATGGATTTTGTCAGATTGAAAAGCATCGTCTTTCCTATAAGTAGACGATCTACTAATTTTTTGGGATTCGGAAATATCTTGTTCCATTTCGGCTGGAGCGGCTTCCATGTGAAAAGCCAGCCCGACTGAGCTAAATTCGCTCCGATTGCCACTACTATTTCAGCTAATAGTAGCGGCCAAATTACTGCCAATATGTGAATGCCTATATTCAGCATCATGGCCCTGAATGACTCAATGGTTAGTTCTAGTTCAGAGAGGTGACTTAGATAATACTTAACGTAATTCATTTCCTGACCGACAATTCTCGGCAAAATAAATACGAAGACCATTCCTGCGACAAGAAGTTCAAGCGACTGGTTGATCTCTATCGATTTTGCAACTTGCCCTTCTTCGCGAGCTTTCGAGATCCGCTTTCCTGTCGGGTCTTCAGTTCTTCCTTCATCATCAGCCGCAAATAGCTGGATATCGAACCAATAATTCGAGCAGACATTTTTTCTGTTTGAAGGCATAAGGCAGATAAACTCGTCTATTACATCCATCTTAATATTCCTTGAGTCACAAAAAATGCTCTATCAAAAAGTCGTTCGGTGACGGTTACTAAAGCCGGAATTAAAAACATAACTACGAAAATTCCTGCAACTATCTTGATTTGAAATCCAATAACCATGATGTTCATTTGAGGTGCAACCTTGGACATTATTCCCATGACAAGTTCGATAATAAAAACTGTTCCTATGACCGGAGCAGCTATTTGAAACGCAATTGAAAACATTTCCCGTAAAGCAACAATCATTCCTGTTGCCATAGGTTGTCCTGCCGCTATTCCGAATTCAGGTAGCACCTTGAAAGAATAGACAAGAGCTTCCATGAGCATGTGATGGCCGCTGAATGTGATAAACAGCATTATTGCAAATAATGATTTCAGTTCACCTAAAATTGGAATTGATGTCTGAGAAAGAGGATCGATTACATTTACAATTCCGAATCCCATCTGCAAACTATAGAACTCACCGGCGAGTAAAAATGCATTGTAGTAAACAGCAATAATAAGTCCTATTAGAATTCCGATTATCGCCTCTTGCGTCAATAAAAGCATTAAGCCCATATCAAACCCGACCGCGTGCGGCAGGTAAGGAGAAACTATCGGATAGAGAACAAGAGCAATTCCCGCTGAAAGCCAGCCCTTAGTGATTAAAGGAATTTCGTGGCTTGAAAAAATAGGTGTGAAAAAAAATATTCCGCTGACCCGAACGAATATATCCAAAAATGGAATCGTATGCGTTTCGAGAAATATTACTGAATTCATCTTACCAACTGCGGAAGTGAACTCAGTAAGAGAGTTACGTATTCCGTCATCATCCGAATCATCCACGGCCCAAACGCCGCTACTGAAATCAAAATGGCAAATAGTTTCGGGACAAATGTCAAAGTCTGTTCCTGAATAGATGTCGTCGTCTGAAAAATAGAAATTATTAAACCTATAATCATTCCGACAGCCAGCATCGGCGAGGCAATAATTATTGTCATCAGAAGAGCATTTCTTGTAATGTCTACAGCTAAATGTTGAGTCATACAGCAAATGACCTCACAAGCGACAATGCGATAAGGTTCCATCCATCCACCAAAACAAAAAGCAGAATTTTGAATGGAAGGCTTATCATAATAGGAGGTAGCATGATCATGCCCATAGACATGAGCGTCGACGCAACAACCATGTCAATCACAATGAACGGCAAAAATATGTAGATTCCCATAAGAAATGCAGTTGTCATCTCTGAAATCATAAATGATGGAACGATCAAATACGTTGGCACTTCGCCTACATTGTGAGGTCTCGGCATTCCGGAAAGTCTTATGAATAATGCGAGATCTTTAGGCCTTGTCTGCGTTAGCATGAATTTTCTAATCGGAATAACTCCGCGGTCATAAGCCTCCAGAGTCGTAATTCTTTTTGCTTGATACGGCTCCCATGCCTCGGTCTTTATCTCTTTTATTGTCGGAGCCATAATAAAAAATGTTAGAAAGAGTGCCAACGTCGCTGTGATTTGATTTGGAGGCAAGTCTTGAGTTCCCATGGCGCGCTTTATGAATGTGAGCACAATGATAATTCTGGTGAAACAGGTCACTGTCATTATCAGAGAAGGAGCTACTGCAAGAAATGTTAAAAGGAAAAGAAATTTTAGGCCGAGCGTAACATCTTCAGGATTGTCTGTTCCTTCTAAAAAGGTCAGTTTAGGCAAGTGAAGAACTTCAGGAGTCGACGGAGCATCAGGTGTCTGAGCATAGACAGATATGCCGGATAATACAATTAAGAATCCAATTATTAAAATTGTTGCGAATAAACTTATTCTTCTGTTTCCCCTCGCCCTTTGGGAGAGATGTATGGGTGAGGGTATGACTATATCCGAAGCTTTTACTGCTCCTAATCCTCCCATCTTCTGTATTGCCTCCTCCGTTTTAACTGCGTCTTGACTGCGTTCTTTTCTATATTTTTTTCAGCGATCTATTTTTATAAAACTGCTTTGCTTATTCTCTGGCGTTCTCTCATCAGAGATTCCGCGCAAATATTGTCCGCCTCCTTTTTACTTTTTCTTCCCAATCTTTCATCACCATGCATTATTCCGGTTAAACTTGAAATAATACTGCTGAAACTTTTCTCCGACCTCTTCACTTTCGGGCCGTTCTCGGCTTTCATCATTCTTACTCTTTCCCGAGACTCCCCGTTCAGTTCAGTAAGCATCGATATTCCTTTTTCCGAAACTCCAAGCACAAGCATTTTGTCTCCGACTTCAACAATGTTTATGAACTGATTTGGCCCGATCGGTTCAACTGCAACTCTTTTGACAATTCCGTCACCGCCAAAAAACGGCAGTTTTGCTTTTCTTCCCAACTTGTAGATTCCAATGATCAATAATGCAACGAATATCAAAGACCCTAAAACTCGTAAACCTGTTTTTGCCAAATCAGGAGCATCTTCAGAACCGTTCGCAATAATCGGAGGTACCGTTCTCACAGCTTCTTTTGCAGAGACTGCATCTTTATTGCTTACCGGATTTTCAGTTCCGTCAAGAATACCTCCTTCGTTGAAAAACTTATCATCTATTCCCTGTCCCGACGCCGCCGCAAATGCCGGAATCGACAATAGAATGATCAGGTTCAAGAGGCAAAAAGTTTTCATCTCACCCCTGAAGACTCTTAATTCGTTCCATCGGACTGATAATATCCGTCACCCTCACTCCAAAATTCTCGTCGATGACCACAACTTCTCCGCGAGCTATCAATCTTGAATTGACCAAAAGATCCACAGGCTCTCCTGCCAATTTATCAAGTTCTATGATCGAGCCGGTTCCGAGTTCTAATATATCTCTAATCATCATCTGCGCCCGTCCTAACTCAACAGTCATCTGCATCGGAACATCCATAAGAATCTCGATGTTCTTCGCCTGTGTCTCGGTAACTGCCGGAGTCAAAACCGGAAACTGAACCTGTTTTACGTCCACTGAATCCTGCCTTTTCTGAGGTGCTTCTTTGACTGAAACAACAGTTGGCGCCGCTCCAGTTGTAAAACCCCTCGCTAGTCTATTTTCCAATACCAGCAAAACTGTCCCCTGCCTTACTCCTTCGATCTCGAACGAGTATTGTGTCTCAATACGCGGACCTGTTCCTGCTAAAGGAATATCTGACTTCAACTCGAGTTCCTCATTTCCCGCGGATATGTTTTTTGAAGAACTGCTTCCGAGTGAAGTGAAAAGCGAATTCAAGATGTTCGATACAGCTTCCTTTGACGCCGATTGATTAAGCTCATCCATCGTCGTCGAGGGCTGACCCGTTCCGCCCATCAATAAATCTGCAAAGACTGCGGCATCAGAAACGGACATAATCAAAACTCCACTACCTGATGCATCGCCTGAAACATTGAATGCAAATTGAGCAGGCTCTGTCGGCATAGAACCTTTGATGTCAGAGTCATTGCTTGTATTCAATGAAATCGGAACAAATTTTACTTTTCTGCCGATCAATGTCTCAGCTGACTCTGATGCAGCTCCAAAACCTTGATTCAATCTATCTCCCAACATCTTGAGTTCGTTATTCGTCAAAGCAGATGCACTCACTTCAGAATTTTTCACGACGCTTACAGTAGGAGATGTAGCGGCCGGCTTAGGAGCTGAAGTCGGCGTAAATGCCGCTCCAGACAAGAGGGCATCTATCTCTTCCTGTGTTAACATTCCATCAACCATACCGAATCTCACCTCTCCTTCCGCCTTTACCGGCGACCAAATCATCCGAATAAAGCTCTTCAACAGGATTTGTAATCTGAACAGACATCTTTCTGCCGACCAAACCCGGCCTGCATTGATACTTGGCTCGATTGTTTACCACAACACAAGCCTCGTCTTTAATCTGTTCCTTTAATTTGATAACATCTCCGATACTCAATTCCATTAGCTCACGTACCGTAAGAACGGAATGTCCCAAAAGAGCAATGACTGGAATCGGAGTTCTTGAAAGCCGGCCTTTAATCGCTTCCACCGCGTCGCCGGTTGTTCCTCTGCGTGTCGACGAATACCAATATTGCGCCGAAAGCTTAGATATTATCGGTTCGAGCGTAATATACGGAATGCAAAGATTTGTCATTCCTTCGACTTCTCCGACCTTTGTATCTAAAGTTATTAATACCGCCATCTCGGTGGGCGGAACAATCTGAACGAATTGCGGATTGGATTCGAATTGAGAAAGTCGCGGTCTGAGATCTACAACATTCGACCACGCCTCTTTGAGGTCATTCAATATCCGCAGAACGATCCGTTCCACAACTCCGCGCTCGATGTCCGTCATCTCACGCGACATATTTATCGGTTTGCCCTTTCCTCCGAAAAGTCTGTCGATCATCGAAAATGTTATCGCAGGGTCCAGCTCTAAAACAGCACTGCCTTTTAAAGGACTCATGTCGATAACTGCAAGTGTAGTCGGATTCGGAATCGATTTGATGAACTCCTCATACGTCAATTGATCCACCGAAGAGACATGCACTCCTACCAATGTCCGCAATCTTGCGGATAAAGCTGTTGTCGCCAAACGAGCAAATGCCTCGTGAATCATCTGCAGAGTTCTGATCTGGTCCTTCGAAAATTTATCCGGCCGCTTGAAATCGTAAATTTTTATCCTGCGCCGCTTCTCCTGTTTTTGAGTTTTCGAAGTCGAAGAGGATATCTGCGCAGTTATCTCTTCGGCACCGGTCGTATCTTCAGACGCAGGCTTTTCAACTTCGCCGGTGGAAATCGCAGTTAATAGCGCATCAATCTCATCCTGTGTAAGAACTTCTGTCACTGGAAAATAAACTCCTTGAGAAATACTCCATCAACTTTGTTCTTCATCCGCGAATTCACTGCTCGAATAATTGCCGCTTTCATCTCGGCTATGCCTTGGCTCCGCTGTAAACCATTGCCCATAAAGCTCTTTGGGTTTAATGCAATCATCACCTCGTAAATTGCATCCGTCAGCTGATTCATCCGATTCTGAAGCTCGTTTGTCACTTCAGCTTTTTCCGGCCTCTTCGAATTTACGGTAAGCAGTATTGTGGCTCTTAAATTGTAGCTCCGCCCATTCTCATCAAAGATGATTACTGTGTATTGCCCCATGTCTGTTTCCAAAGGCGGATCCTGTATCTGATTCTGGTCGACACCTGGTATAACCGGTTCCGTCGGAGTCAGCGAGCTTGTTCGGAAATAATGCACAAAATAATATGTAGTAAAAAATACCAAAGTCAAGATGACTACGACAATAGCTATTCCCAAAAGTATTTTGACCAGATTGGATTGAAGCAAAGGCGTTTTTTTTGATTCTGCAACTTCTTCGACTACTTCTTCCTTCCTTTCTTTTTCTCCCTTCTCGGCCATTTATCCGCTCCTTCCAATTGATTTTATAGAAAAGATTTTGTCAGCTCTCTTATAATATTCTACATCAAAATAAATTTTAGAAAATAGAAGTGATCGATAATGAAATGGCGTGGAAAAGTTTCCACGTTCCGAATATTTAATAAAAACTTCGTTCATTTTAGTGTCTCCAACTGCGTTAAATCTGCGTACAATTCTGTATATCCACGAGTTTCATATCTCATAAACATGCCAAAGGTCAATATATTAATCACTTCTTGTCAAATTTTCTTTCCCCTGTTTTTCCACAAGAATTTCAGGGGAAATCATTATTTGCCTTTTAAATTCTATTACTCGTTTCACAATTTCCTCCGGCCCCTCTTTCACTATGACCTTTTTCCCCGATAACAGAGTAATAACCGTGTCAGGAGTAGACTCCAAAAATTCTATTTGGTCGGCTGAAATCCAAAAACCAATTCCATTTAATCGAGTAAGTTGAATCATTGGTTTTCTCATCGACAATATGGATTAAAGAATTGAGCAAAATTATCTTAGCATTTCAGGTAAATGCTATGTCAGAGCTAATTTTCGCGGAGCACACGCTTCTTTTTATCCCGCTCTTTTATAAGTTTTGACCTCGCGGTAGACCATTCCTCTTCAAGTAATGATACTCTCTCCTCTTCTCCTTCCTGCCGCGCTGACTGTATCGATTGAGAAAAGTTGAAATCAGTTTCCTCTATCTTTGTCTTATATTCGGCATCTACACCTGCAAGAGCAAGTTTGGTCTCTTCACTTAACTTTTTAACCTCTCCCATCCCTGATTTTTCCATAGCAATTTCATAAGCAGACTTAAGCATAACTTCTCCTTTCAATCTTCTTCCGAATGTTTAAAGCAAAATGAAAATAATTCTGAGTGAGACAACGGCTTGAATGAAATGAATTTCAGCTTTACGGAACCGTCTTCCAATATCTCTCCTAATATTCCTCCGCAGTCATAATCTGAATCTCTCGAAAAAGTAATTGATGGAGCAGATACAACCGATCTTGATGGAGCTATCAGTTCATCTCCAGGTCGAGGCTTAATTACCTTCAAACGCGGTTGAGCATGAAGCACGTATGCGGCATGGTCCGAGCCGATAAAATGTACCTTGTCGATTCTGCCATAACATACTGAAGTAGTGTTTTCGTCAGCACAAGAACCAATGCTCCAATCTCTGGATTTTCGGCGTTTTTTACTGCGTTGAGCATAGTATGGCGGACTGACAGATTCATGAACAACATTGAAGAAGGGAGTTTCAATCTTGATCGGAGCTGAATTCAACATTTGTAATTTTGTCGAATCTAAAAGCTTAGCTGTCTCTTCGGCAGTCTTTTTGATAGTGTCGTTATAGGTGTAAATATAATCATAGCCTAACACCAAGAGATCATGGTTTCCCAAAACCCCATAAGAGTTAGGTCTCGTAAAAGCATACTCGATACATTCTGCAGGTTGAATAAATTCTCCTGTAATGTCTCCTGAATGAAAAAAATATTCCGCTCCCAACTCTACGAATTTATCGATTGCTTCCCGGTATGCAATAAAATCGCCATGAGTAGAAGCTATAATTGCAAATTTATCGCCATGATCAATGAGCACTTTTTCTACTTTGGTAGGCTCCCCTTCTTTGAATTCAGATTTCATGTTGATCATTTTATAGGAAAAGAAATTTCTTTTCAATTGGAGTTGGGGGTCAGGCTTGAACTTTTTTACTTTTTCATTTTTTCATTTCGAAAACGTGTGTCATCTGCAATTCGAATCAGATAGTATTTCTATTCATTGTTACAAAAAAGGGAGTTGGGGGTCAAGCCTGACCCCCTCGTTACAAAAAAGTAAAAAAGTTCAAGCCTGACCCCCTCGTCGATGACCCCCTCGTCGACTCGTCGTGACCCCCTCGTTGCCCCCTCGTCCCCGCGTTTACACTTTTGAATCTATGAAATTTCCTCCTTGAGAACTACGTTTTAAATAAGAATTTGAAATAAAATACCGGTTTCCTCCGGAAGAAATATCTTTTACTAATGCTCCAAAAGGTTTTTGTTCAGGAAGAGGTTTAGCAATCTGAAAAATTCTCATTGCAGGATAAGTTCCTTTTCTATCGTAAGTAGCAGTCGGTCTCGAAAATATGGCAGGCTTTCGCCTTATGAAAGAATCTTCTTTTAACTTTTCAGGTATAGCAAACTGCTCTGCAGCAATGGGCTCAATAATACCGGTTTGTTGAGAAATACCGGCAGTTCTGACTCCAGCTAAAGGTTCAAGCCCTAGAGAATTCATACATCCATGTCCCTCCCGCGATCACATCCATGAAACTTTTTCCGCTACGATCGCATTCGACCTCTATGTTTGTCGGTCACAATAATTATAGCTTCTTGAAAAATAATTATCAACTCATAGATCATTTTTAATTTCAAAAAAAAAGCCGCCAAGAAGGCGGCCAAGAAGACGGTAATAAATAAATCATGTTTTACTTCTCGTAAGATGTCAAGTAGCTAAAAAGCAAAAAATTCATAAATTTTTTCAACAAAATAAATAATGTTTGGAAATTATAGAGTTAGAGCTTTCCCTAGCTTTTCCACAATTTGTCACCACATCAAACACATTAATTCTCTTTGATATTGTGAAATTAAACTCAAATAACCCTTATTTGATAACTCTTTATTTATCAATATTAAAAATATCATCAAGAACCTATATGCATTATTAGCTCTAAATTTAGCCGTAAACACCATGCTCATAAAATAATTCCACAAAGTAACTTATTTTGATACTCTGCATCAGCAATGAATCTGGATGTAATCGAAAAATTTAATCAAATACTGAATAATATTCGCCCGTCGGAACGGAATTTAATTGAACGTAGTTTAACTCCATTTGTATCTAATCCTGATGCGTTTGAAATAATTGTTCGTCTGCTTGAAGGTCTAAATTCAGAACAGCTTGAAGTTGTTGCGTATCCATTTGACGGTCCTCCGACTCTGGTACTAGGTGGAGCCGGAAGCGGTAAAACTTCTACACTGACAAGGCGACTTGCGTTTCTGGTACTCGCCGGAATTTCTCCCGAAAGAATATTCGCAGTGACTTTCACAAGAAAGGCCGCGCGTGAAATGACTGAACGCACTCGACAGCTCTTCTATTATCTTAGAGATTCCGCATCAGAACCTTACCGCACATGGTTGAATAACATATCAATGGAGCTCGAAAACGCTTGGATTACAACTTTTCACTCGGCAGGACTAAGAATTCTGCGTGATGATCCTTTCGGCATAGGAGCAAATCTTCTTCTAATCGGAAAAGGAGCTCATTCGCGAATTATCAACGAGGAGGAACGTAATTTAATTCTAAAAAACCTCGTTAAAAGTTATGAGAATGAAGAAGTCAG
>Ga0100377_1001946_pt1 | contig 17492 bp, 4 predicted proteins | sample CryGeymeta201501_FD_83664 | JGI IMG/M metagenome (GOLD analysis project Ga0100377, IMG submission 83664) | Groundwater microbial communities from Crystal Geyser aquifers in Utah, USA - Crystal Geyser metaG 2015-01 | ecosystem: Environmental > Aquatic > Deep subsurface > Groundwater | place: USA...
GCGAAGCTCTCGTTCTTCGCCCTCGAAGGCGACCGCCAGCTCGGAATTCCGCCTCAGGACATCGCCTTTGGCTCCTCCGCCTGCCCCGATGGCAGCTGCGTCGACTCTGTCGAGTACAACGGATCGCCGCTCTCCAACTCCTTCAACGCCCCCGGAAACGTCTACAACGGCACGGTACCCGGTGGCTTTGCGGTGGGCGTCGATCTGGACACCTACGACATCTCCACCCTCGTGAGCACGGGCGACAGCTCGGCCACCATCTCTATTGTCAGCGGCGACGGCACCTTCAACAACAGCCCCTTCGACACTCACGGCTGGGGTGAGTACCTCATCGTCAATTGGCTGCTGATGCGGATCAATCGTCTGGCACCCAACTTCGCCGCGGACAAGACCCGTCTCGACGTGGTGCCCAGTGAGGTCGCCCCGGGCGGCACGGTCTTCTTCACGCTCACGCTCACCAACCAGGGGTCCATGACCGCCACCAACGTGGTGGTGAGAGATGTTCTGCCCGCGGGGCTCGAGTACGTGCCTGGCACGACCCGCGTCGACGGCGTTCTCAAGCCCGATGTGGGCGGCACCTCGCCGCTCTTCGCGGGTCTGAACTTGGGCTCCGTCCCCTACTTCGGGGACAACGATCGTCGCATCACCTACGAGGTGCGCGTCATCGCGTCGACGCCGCCCGGCACGATCATCGTGGACAGCGCGACCATCAACGCCACGGAGCTCGAGTCCCCCGTCGAGACCAACTCCGTCACCATCACCGTAGTCGGCGCCAACCTCAACACGCCGACCAAGATCGACAAAGACCTCAACGGCGGCAACGCCACCCCTGGAGACATCGTCGAATACGAGGTCTTCATCTCGAAGAGCGGGACGCTGGCGGTCGGCGGGCTGAGCTTCAAGGACACCATCTCGCCCTACGTCCAGCTCATCGAGCTGCCGACGGGCGTCGGCGACAACAGCAACTCCAGCCTCACCGGAGGCAGCAACGGGACCGGCTACATCGAGGTCAACGACATCTCCATTGGCGACAACCAGACGGGCGTCTACCTGCGCTATAAGGTGCGCATCCTGACCAGCGCCGAGATCGTCGCCAAGGGCGTCGATCCAGCAAACGTCAACGGGCTCAGCATCACGAATCAGGGCTCCGTCAATGCGGCCTTCCTGCCGGGCGCCAAGGTCACCGACGATCCCGCCCTGCCTGGCGCCAACGATCCCACTACCTTCCAGCTGCGCACCGGCGTCGACTTCACCGGCGCCACCACCAACAAGGCGGCGGTGGACGTCAACGGCGGACTGCTGCAGCCCGGCGACGTGATCGAGTTCACGCTGACCTTCAGGAACAACGGCGCCGAGTCCGGAACCATCAACATTCTCGACAACATCCCGGCGTTCATCGAGAGCGTCTCGGTGGTCACGCCGCGACCCGAGGTGGCCTTCGTGCCCCCCACCGCTGGCGCCAACGGGACAGGGCTGCTCATCGTCTCGAACCTCATTGTGGGGCCTGCCGCTCAGGTCGTCGTCCGCTTCCGAGGCACCGTCGCGGCCGCTGCTCCCAACGGTACGACCATCACCAACGTGGCGCAGATGAGTGTCACCGAGGATCCAGGCCAGAACCGCAACCTCTCGACCACGCCGCTCACCGTGTCCAACGCGCCCGACCTCTCGAACACCACCAAGACCGTCGTCAACATGACCGCGCCTGGCGGGTTCCAACCCGGCGAGACGGTTCGCTACACCATCGCCATCCGCAACGACGGGACACTGACCGCCACAAGTGTGGTCGTCACCGACGTGGTCGACACGGCGCTCACTGGGGTGGTCGTCGAAGACGGCGGCGTCTTCGACGCTGGCAGCGGCGCCATCTCTTGGACCCTCGGAACCATCGCGGCCGGCGCGGTGACCAGCGTGCACTTCCGCGCTGTGATCGGCCCAATCGCCAACATCAACGTGTCCAACCAAGCCATCGTGCTCACCGACGGCGGACTCGCCTTCCTCTCCGACGACCCCGCGGTGCCAGGCGATGACAACCCGACCGTCTTCCGCGTCACCGCTCAGCCCGACCTCTCCAACCTCACGAAGGCCTTCAGCGACGAGAATGGCGGCACCATCAAGCCAGGCGACACCATGCTCTACACCCTGACCTTCTCGAACACGGGCCGCACTCCGGCGACCAACACGGTCCTCTCGGACGTCGTCGATGCAGCTTTCGCCTCGGTGACGCCCCTCGATGGTGGCGTCTACACCGCTGGCACCCGGACCGTCACCTGGAATGTTGGGGCCGTCCCCATCAACGCCTCGAAAACTCTGCGTTTCCGGGCGACTCTGGCCAGCACACTGGCGCCGTCGACCGTGGTGCGAAATCAGGCGTCGGTGCTCTCCACAGAGCTCATCGCCCCAGTGCTCTCCGACGACCCCAACACCCTCGCCGTCGACGACCCCACGAGCTTCACGGTCATCAGCGCCGCAAACCTCTCCACGAGCACCAAGACCGCCAGCGACATCAACGGCGGCAACGTGCAGCCGGGCGACCAGATCTTGTACACGCTCACCCTCAACAACACGGGTGACGCCCCAGCCACCAACGTCGTTCTGACCGATGTCGTCGACCTCAATCTGGTGAACATCGCGGTCCAAGACGGCGGCTTCTTCAACAGCGGCAACCGGACCATCACGTGATCCATCCCGGCGACCCTCACTCCCGGGACGCCAGTGACCGTTCACTTCCAGGCCCAGGTCGCGCCCGGGTTGTCGTCGGGCACCGTGATCTCCAATCAGGGGGCCATCGCCGGCACCGGGGTTCCTGCAAACACCGTCACCGACGACCCGTCCACGCCTGCGCCCTCCGATCCCACGCGGCTCACCATCGTCTCGCAGCCCGACTTCGTGAACTCCACCAAAGCCGTGGCGAACCTCTCTGGCGCCACGGTGTTCGTGCCAGGCGACCGCGTGCGCTACACGCTGGTCGTGCAGAACAGCGGCTCGGCCGATGCCACCTTGGTCTCCGTCGTCGACCCCGTCCCGGCCCAGCTGAGCAATGTGACCGTAGCCAACGGCGGCGCGGTCAGTGGCGGCTCTGTGCGTTGGACCCTGCCTCTGCTGCGAGCCGGCGAGCAGACGACGTTGACCTTCGAAGGCCAGATTGTGACGCCCATCGCCGATGGGACCGTCGTGCAGAACCAGGCCAACATCACCAGCCCTCAGAGCCTGACTCCGACGCCCACGGACGATCCGTCGACGCCCGCGTTGGACGACCCCACCAACTTCACCGTGACGAGCAAGCCCAACTTCGACGGCGCCAGCAAGGTCTTCACCGACGTCAATGCCGGCAGCATCGAAGCGGGCGACGTGATCGAGTACACCATCGCCTTCACCAACGAGGGCAGCGACTCGGGCCGCAACATGGTCGTCAGCGACCAGGTCGACCCCAACTTGACCAACGTCGTGCCCCAGAACGGCGGCGTCTACGACGCCACCACCCGCACCCTCGTGTGGAGCTTCGGCACCGACCCGCGGCTGCTCAACGTCGCGCCGGGTTCGACCATCGAGCTGCGCTTCCGGGCCACCATCGTGGCCACCATCGCCAACCTGACACGCATCAACAACCAAGCGCAGTTGCGCTCACTCGAGGTGACGACGCCCGTCCTGACCGACGATCCCACGACCCCGACGGTCGACGACCCGACCGGATTCTTCGTCATCTCCGCGGCCAACCTGACCGACGCCACCAAGACCGTCGCCGGAGTTGGGGCTGGGAGCTACCGGCCAGGCGACACGGTCACCTACACCATCACGTTCTCGAACACGGGCAGCGACGCAGCCAGCGGCGTCACTGTGACCGACGTCGTGGCCAACACCTTGACCAACGTCGTGCCCCAGAACCTCGGGACGTTCAACGCGACGAACCGCACGATCACCTGGAACGTCGGAGCGGTCGCCATCGGCGAGACGATTAACGTCCGCTTCACGGCACAGATTGTCGACGCCCTGCCCAACGGCACCACCATCGCCAATCAGGCCCAGCTCAACAGTCCTGGCTTCGGCAGCGCGGTTCCCACCGACGACCCAGCCACCCCCGCGGTCGACGATCCGACGGTGCTCACCGTCACCTCGGCCCCGCGCTTCACCACCTCCACCAAGGCCGCGACGGACGTCGATGGCGACGGTTTTTACGAGCCCGGCGACCAAGTCCGCTACACCATCTCCGTGCGCAACGACGGCGACGCTCCTGGCACCTCGGTCACCCTCACCGACACCGTCGACACCACGCGCCTCACCAACATCACGGTGCAGGAAGGCGGCACCTTGAGCGGCAGCACGCTCACCTGGACCTTGCCTTCCCTAGCGGCCGGGAGCCAATTCGACGTCCACTTCATTGGGCAGATCGGGGCGACCGTGGGCAACGGCGTGGCCATCGCCAACCAGAGCACCATCCAGGACGCAGGCGGCAACACGGCGGTCACCGACGATCCGACCACCCCCACGGCCGACGATCCCACCATCATCCGAGTCACGGCCTCGCCGCGCATCTCGGTGCACAGCAAGGCCGTCTTGGATCTGAACGGCGGCCAGGTGTTGGGCGGCGACTCGCTGCGCTACACCATCACCGTCACCAACGCCGGCAGCCAGGCCGCGACGTCCATGGTCATCGTCGATCCACTCGACGCGACCCTCTTCAACGTCAGCGTAACCGACCCGCGCGCCACCGTCTCCGCGGCCGAAATCACCTGGACCATCGGGACCCTCCCGGCGGGCACCACCGAGACCTTGGTGTTCACGGCGGAGATCCCGCCGGGCACCGTCGACGGCACCCGCATCAGCAACCAAGCCCGAATCATTGGCGACGGCGGCATCAACTTCGTGACCGACGATCCGGCGACGACCGCAGTCGACGACACGACCGTCGTGGTCGTCAACGCCCAGCCCGACCTCTCCACCACCACGAAGACCGTGCGCAACCTCACCGGTGGCGCGCTGAACAAGCCCGGCGACACCCTCGAATACACCATCACCGTGACCAACACGGGCTTCGCCAACGCGGCGGTGACCGTCGAGGACGACATCTCGACGCGGCTCACCAACGTCGCGCTGCAGAACGGCGGCACCCTGACCGGCAATCGGGGCAAATGGACCCCGACGACCACGCCTTCGTTGGCCGCCCTCGCGCCCGGAGCCTTCGTAAACCTCGTCTACACCGCCCAAATCGGCGCCGCGGTCCCCAACGGCACCGTCATCCCCAACCAAGCCATCCTCAGCATCGCCGCCGGCACCACCTGGCTCTCCGACGACCCAGGCACGACCGCGCTCGACGACCCGACCAACCTCACCGTGCGCTTCCCGGCCCTGGCCAGCTTCACCAAGACCGTGGTCGACGTCGACGGCGGCCAAGTCAAGCCCGGCGACCAGCTGCGCTACACGCTGGTCATCACCGCGGCCAACCAAGAGGCCGTCAGCCAGCTCGTCGTCACCGACGCCATCGACCCGAACCTCACCGTCGAGACCGTCCTCAACGGCGGCGTCGTCGACGCCACGGGCGCCATCATCTGGAACGCAGGCACGACCCCCGCTTTGGGAACGTTGGCGGCGGGCGGCTCCATCACTCTCGAGTTTCTTGCCCGTGTCGGCGCGGCGGTGCCCAACAACACCGTCATCCGCAATCAGGCCAAGGTGCAGGCGGCCGACGGCATCAGCCTGGACAGCAACGTCGCGACCATCACCGTCAACGCCATCAACGGACCAGACTTCAACAACACCACCAAGACCTACACCGATCTGAACGGCGGCACCCCGGCGCCTGGCGACATCATCGAGTACACCCTCTCGTTCACCAACGAGGGCGGCGAGGCTTCGACTGACGCCATGGCGTTCGACTCCGTGCCGCTGCAAACGACCTACGTCGCCGGGACCACAACCCTCAACGGCACCGTGGTGGGCGACGACGGAAACGGGCTCTCGGCCCTGGTCGGCGGCCTGCGCCTGAGCTCCGCGGGAGCCGCCCCCGGCACCGTCCGCGTCGGCGACACCGTCCGCGTCAGTTTCCGCGTCCAGGTCAACGGCAACGCCACAGGTTTGGTCCGCAATCAAGCCCGCGCCAACGCTGGCGGAATGAGCTGGCTCAGCGACGATCCCAACACCGCCGCCCCCGACGACGAGACCGTCTTCTTCGTGGGCAGCGGGCCCGGCTTGGGCGTGCCCAACAAGAGCGTGACCATCAACGACGACAACGGCAACGGCCAGGCCGACATCGGCGAGGACCTCGTCTACACCGTCTCGGTCACCAACGTCAGCAGCCAGGTCGTCACCGGGGTTTACCTCAGCGACGCCATCCCTGCTGGCACCGACTACGTCGTCGGTTTTCTCTCCCTCAATGGACGTCCGTTGACCGAGGCCGACGACGCCGACGAAGGCCGCGTCTCGGTGACCCTCATCGAGGTCGCCGTCGGCGCCATGGCGCCCGGTGAGACGGCCACCGTGTCGTTCCACCTCGAGGCCTTCGAAGAGGGCGTCGTGGTCAACGCGGCCAAGGTCGAGGCCATCAGCGTGTCCTCTCAGGCCAGCAACCCCGTGACGACCATTATCGGCGCGGGGAGCCAGGTCTACCGTGTGCGCAAGGCGCAGCCCGTCGACCTCAACGGCGGTCTGCCGCTGTTGGGTGAGGACCTGCGCTACGTCATCGAGGTCGAGAACCTCGGGAACCAAGCGCTGCTCGGCGTCACGGTCGACGACGCCTTCCCTGTCGGCCTGAGCAAGCCCCGCGTCGAGCTGACTCCTTCTGGGGCCGCCGTCGAGTTCACGCCCGGTGGTCTGACGGTGTCCGGGTTCGACGTGGCGGTGGGCGCGACGGCCACCATTCAGTTCCTCGCCACCCTCGACCCGACGACGGCTCGCGACGGCTTGGAGCTCTGCAACGGCGCCACGGCCCTGGTCGGCACCCAGCTCGAGTCCAGCGACTTCACGTCCTGCGTGACGCCTGGCCGCACGCCTGGCGTGGTGCAGATGGGCGGCCTGGTCGTGCACGACAGAAACGACGACCAAGTCCTCCAAGACAGCGACAAGCGGCTGCCCAACTACCGCGTCGAGGCGGTCGACCGCATCACGCCCAGCCTGGTGCTGGCGTCGGCGACGACCGACAAGAACGGCGAGTTCGCCCTCAACGTGCCCGTCGGTGAGTACTACCTGCGTTACTACTCCGAGCGCGGCGTCCAGATGGGCCGTTACCCTGCCGACGGCTATCTCACCGCCACTGAAGGAACCCTGCCGCTCGACGCCACGATCTTCGTCGACCCGCAAGGCATCGTGTTCAACTCCCAGACGGCCGCGCCGCTGACCGGGGTGCAGCTCTTCGCCTACTATGACGACGACGATCCTTACCGCGCCGGTGAGCTCGTCGCTCCCGAAGGCCTCTCTCCCGAGGGCCTGAACCAACAAGGTCAGCTCACCAGCGCCGACGGTTTTTATCAGTTCTTCTTCGACCCCACCGAGCGCGGCGCTCGCCCCGTCGACGCCCAGCGCGCCTATCGGCTGGAGATCAAGCTGACGAACTCCCAGTCCTGGCAGTTCCCGTCGGTCTTGTTGCCGCCTCGCTCCGACCTGCTCGAGGTCGGGCGCACACCGATTCTGGTCGTGCCCAACGACCTGCCCGACCTCAACGCCGAGCAGCTCTACTACCTGCGCTTCCTGCTCTCCGGTGAGTCGGACGCCGAAGGCGCCCAGAACAACCACATCCCGCTGGATCCCATCCAGAGCTTGATCTCCCTCGACAAGCGCGTCGACAAGCCGACGGCTTCCATCGGCGACGTGCTGACCTACAAGGTCACCGTCCAAAACCGCTCCGACCGCGACATCATCTTCGACCCGGCCGGCGACGCGACCGCCGCTTTCAACGGCGTCTTCATTCAGGATGAGCTGCCCTCGGCCGCAACCCTACGCTACGCGCCGGACTCCGCCCGCGCCAAGCTCATCAAGGGCGACAAGGTCACGGACCTCGAGGTCGCTCTCGACAAGGGCGGCGCCACGACGGGCGAGTCGATCCTGCGCTTCGGGCACCCCTTCGGGAACGACGTCGTCGGACTGGACCTGCCCGCAGGCGGCCGCCTCGAGCTGACGTATAACACCATCGTCGGCATCAAGGCCCAACCCAACACGACCTACACCAACATCGCGACCGCCTTCGGCACGGGCAACGTGCGTCTGACCGACAGCGACACCGCCGATGTGCGGGTCGTCGCCGATCCGATCTTCGACCAGGGCGTGATCTTCGGCAAGGTCTTTTGCGACCCCAACGCCAATGGCTACCAAGACGCCGGCGAGGAAGGCGTCTACCACGCCAAGCTCATGCTCGACACTGGCTACTGGGCCGCCACCGACGAGTACGGCAAGTACCACTTCCACGACATCGATCCGGGCAGCCACCTCATCAAGCTGGACACGACGAGCTTGCCTCTCGGTGGCACCCTGACGACGGCCGAGTCGCGCGTCTTCTACATGACCCGCGGTCTGCCGACGAAGACCAACTTCGGCGTCGAGTGCCCCGTCGCCAACATCGTCGACGACGTCGACGTGCTCGTCGGCGACGCCACGGCGCGCAAGGTCGCGGACGAGTTCGCGGCCCGCTTCATCAACGTCAAGGGCGACCTGAACGTCTGGACTACCGAGGTCGCCGGCACCAGCTTCGACCTCATGCGGCCCAGCGCTTACGTCAGCCTTGGCGAAGCGACCCCGGCGCCGCCTGCCGAGGGTGTGGTGGTGCAGCTCGAGGGCGGCGCCTTTGCGCAGCCGCTCGTCTTCACCTTGGGCATGAGCAAGGGCCCCGCGCCCTCGCGCTGGAAGCTGTCCGTCGCCCGCAAGACGGAGCTCGCTGAGACCACTCCTGGCGAGCTCGTCCGCGAGTTCGAAGGCGACGGCCTGCCGCCGGCCACCTTGGAGTGGAACGGTACGTCCAGCTCCGGCAGCACCTTGGCCGTCGACGGCGGTCAGAACTACGAGTTCTGGCTCGACGTGATTGGGGGCGACGACGAGTTCGGTCGCTCGGCACGAGGGATCTTCTTGGTCGCCGGGGTCGACGAGAGCGTCATCGAAGAGGTGACCATCGACTCCCTCGGCGGCGCGCTGTTCGACAAGAACAATAAGCCGACGAAGACGCTCAAGTCCGCCTTGACCCTGCAATCCATGCTGCTGTCACTGCCTCCGAAGGACGCCAAGGTCATCGTCGAGGTGCACGTCGACGACGAGCTGGCGCCCTATGAGGCATTCGATTTGACCGACCAGCAGGCCAAGAGCTTGCGCAACTACCTCAAGGCCCGCGGGCTGATGGGCGACGAAGGTGAGGTCGTGGCCAAGGGCTCCGATGTGCCCTTCCTGCCCAATTTGGACGAGGAGAGCCGCCAACAGAACCGACGCGTGGTGATCAAGCAGGTGGGGACGGGCAAATCGAGCGGCGCCGACAAGGTCGGGACCGTCGAGCGAGTGAAGTCCCGCGCCATCATCAACGACTACTCGGTACCGTTCACCGACGGCGACTTCGACGTCCTCGTGCCCAGGCCCGTCGATGGGCTCTTGGTCGTCGACATCCAAGACGCCTCCGGCGCTCGCGCCATCAAGGCCGTCGAAGTGAAGCCCGCGCCAAACGACCAGGGCGTACAGGTCGACCCCTTCGACCGCACCTTCGACCAGGGCGACACGAAGCTCCCGTTGGTTCCTGCCAGCTTCGTCCCAGGTCAGGCGTACTTGACCATCGCTCAGGCGCCGGCGCCGCTGACGCTGCACGATGTGGCGCTCCAGATGGAGCAGAAGAGCTTCACGGCCGCGGCCGGGGCCCTCTCGCCCAACGCCAAGTTCGACTTCGTGCTGCCCGCCGGGCTGCCAGTGCGGGCTTGGAGCCTCGAGGTGCGTTACCAGTCCAGCGGCGAGCTGGTCTATCGCGTGTCCGACGACGGCGAGGTTCCGCCGATGCTGCGCTGGAGCGGCGCGACCAAAGACGGCGTGCTCCTCAGCGGCATCTACGAGGCCCAGCTGACCGTCATGGGCGCCGGCGCTTCGCGCGCCGTCAGCCCGCCGACCGCCTTCGCCGTCAACGACCCGAAGGGGACGCCGCTCGAGGTGCCGGCCCCCTCGGCGCAGGCGCCTTCGTTGCACATCAACGGGCGCGAGATCCTGCTCGCCGTCGACGGTCGGTTCCAGTTCAACGTCGAGGGCTTCACCGGTGAGGCCTTCCTGGCCGACCTGCGGCTCGCCGACGGCAGCCGAATCCTCGAGGTTTTTGAGATTCCGGCGGGTTACGAGCGCAACAAGGCGCCCGAGCTCCCGGCTGTCGACGTGACGCCAGCCATCACTCCGACCGACGTCGCGCCGACCGACGGTGCGCCGACCGACGGTGCGCCGACCGACGGCGCCACGGTAACGCCCACCGACCCCCCTCCGACCGACGTCGCGCCGACCGATGGCGCCACGGAGCCGACCGAGAAGCCGCTCGTCGATCCCTTCGAGGAGCCTCTGGTCGACCCGTTCGAGCAAGACAGCGGCGACCAGATCGACGGCTCACTCCTGGCCCCGACGGGGCGCCAATTGGCTGTGCTCTCCCGTCCCGTCTCCCCCGACAGCGTGCGACGCTCGAGCTCGGCCATCCGTGCGGTCGCGCCCGAAGAACTCTCGGTCACCGACGACGAAGGCTTCCGGCCGTTGCGCGGCCACCGCATTGGCCTCGGCAACGACACGCGAGTGCCGCGGGTGCGGGTCCTGTTGGCGCAGGAAGTCGATCCTTTCGAGACCACGCCCATGGAAGTGGTCCTGCCCGCCGCCGACGGCGCGACCGAAGCGGTCGATGGCGTCGAGGGCACAATCCCTGGACCCGACGGTGAGGTCGGCGCGGACGCGACGCGCGCGACGGTGCCGGATTCTGACGTCGAGTCGCGCGTCGCAGGAACCATGAGCAAGGCCGAGCTCGACAACCTCGCCAAGTTCGGCGCGTCCCCGCTCAACCAAGCCTTCACTGCCGAAGGCATCATCGACCTCGAGGCGCTCAAGCGGGCCGCCCGCGCCGCGAACCTCAAGGTCGCCTTGCCGTTGGCCGACATGAAGCTGCCCAACGACGAGCTCGTGGTCAACGGCGTCACCGACCCGGCGAACCAGCTGGCCGTCAACGGCAAGACCGTCGAGGTCAAGGAGAACGGCTCGTTCGAGACCGTCGTGAAGTTGCCCGACGGGCCGTCCACCTTGGTCATCGAGACCCTCGATCCCGACGGCAACCAAGGCCGCATCGAGTGGCCTGTCCAGGTCGAGCCGACGCGCTACTTCCTCATGGCCTTCGCCGACAGCGCGGTGGCCAACACCGCCGCGAACCTGGCCGGCGCCAACGACCACAACTCCACCACGGTGGGCAGCGGCCTCATGCTCTACGGCCAGGCGCGCCTCTACTTCAAGGGCCACATGAAGGGCTCCGAGCTGGGCACCGAGTTCTTCGAGGCCTTCGACTCCACCGTCCACATCGACACCGGCAAGAAGGCCGAGTTCGAAGAGATGTTCTCGACCCTCATCCAGCCCGAAGAGTACTACCCCGTCTACGGCGACGCCGCCGAGGAGAACCACGAGGTCAACGCCCGCGGCAAGCTCTACCTCGTCCTCGACGCCGATGAGTCGCACCTGAAGGTCGCCAACTTCCGCGCCGACATGAAGGGCATCCAGTTCTTCGACTACGCGCGGGCCTTCTACGGCCTGGACGTCGAGTTCGACAAGACCTTGGCCGAGAACTACGACACCGACGCCCGCATCTTCGTTGCTGGCGACAGCTTCCTGGGCGATGGCTCGCCCAAGCTGCGCCACACCTACAACTACCTGCGCGGCACGGGGGGCTCGCTCTACTACCTCGAGCACGACCACATCGTCGAAGGCAGCGAGCAGCTCTTCTTGGTGGTCAAGGACCGCATCACCGGCGCCGTGCTGAGCCGCGTGCCCCAGACCAACAACGTCGACTACACCCTGCGCTACGCCGAGGGTCGCATCCTCTTCAAGAGCCCCGTCTCCTCCGTGGCAGACGACTCCATGATGACCGGCGGCGAGCTCGACACCCGCAGTACGATGGACGGAAACCCAGTCTTCATCGAGGTCGGCTACGAGTACGAGGCCGACGACGACGCCGGCAGCACCACTTGGGGCGGCCAGCTGCGCGAGACCTTCTACGACCAAGTCGAGGTCGGCGTCGGCTACGTCGAAGAGGGCCGCGGCGGCGCCTTGGCCGGCAACGACTACCAGCTCTTCGGCGCCGATCTGGCCTACCGTTATTCGCCCGAGACCTTCGCCGAGGTCGAGTACGCCCGCAGCCGCTCCTTCGACACTCTGGCCGTCCTCAGCGAAGACGGCGGTTTGAGCTTCGACAAGGTGCAACGCCGCGACGGCGTCGACGACATCGGCAACGCCTATCACGTCGCTGGACGTGTGGAGTTGGCCGACCTCACCGAGACCGAGCGCGCGCGTCTGGCGCATCTGAGCGCCTTCTACGACGACGCCGACGAGGGCTTCTACTCCAACCGCAACGCGCTCGAGCGCGGCAGCCAGAAGTTCGGCGGCGAAGTGGCCTGGGACGTCGACGCCTCCAACGTCGTCGGCTACCGCAACGACTCGGTCCTGAGCCGCGTCGACGACCTCGTCGACCCCAACCCCGACGCGCTCAAGACCATGGCGCGCTACGTCAACCGCCTTTACTACGACTACACCTCGCCCGTTCACAGCGCCGGCGCCGAGTACAACTACTCCTTCGCCGACGACTACTTCGCCGAGGACGGCTACGGCATGCACACCGCGGCCGTGAAGTATCGCTACACCGGGATCGACAAGCTCTCCCTCGGCATCAGCCAGGAAGGGGTCTTGTCCGCCGACGATCGACGGCTGGTTCGACAGACCAGCGACCGCCTCACCACCGGCTTTACGGCCGCTTGGCAGATCTTCGACGAGCTCGCCCTCGAGGCCACTGAGAAGGTGCGCTGGAACGGCGAGAATTCTACGAGATTGGGCCTGCGCAGCCAGGTCGCCGAGGGCACCAGCACCTATGTGCAGCAACGCATCGGCACCCGCGAGGGCGGCACGCGGATGACCACCTCCACCGTGGTCGGCGGCGAGCAGCGCTTCGGAGACGGGGGCTCCGGGCGGGCGTTCGGCGAGTACCAGCTCGAGGGCGGCGTCAGTGCTCAGCGCAACCGAGCCATCGCCGGTTTGGGCAAGCGGTGGGAGCTGGGCAAGGGCGTGAACATCGACACGGCCTACGAGCGCACCCAGATCTTCGGCAAGGGCTCCTACGGCGACTCGTCGCGCGACGTGGTCTCGTTGGGCTTCGAGCTGACCCGCTACAAGAGCGTCAAGGCGTCGTCACGCTTCGAGTTCCGCTACGACCAGGGCGACCCCATGACGCCGCAGTTCAACCCCTGCCTGACCAACGGCATTCTGGACACCCCAGAGTTCTGTCAGGACCTGCAGAAAGGCGGCTTCGACAAGTACCAGCTCGTGACGCTGAACACGATCGACTGGAAGTGGAACGAGAACCTGACCATGCTCATCCGCTACAACATCGCCATGACCCAGAACCTGACCCTCGACACCCTCGAGCAAATCGACCAGGAGCTGAGCTTCGGCATGGCGCTGCGGCCCGTGGACTACGACGTGGTCAACGCGCTCATGAAGTACACCTACCTAGACAGCCAGCGCCCCTTGGCGTTGGAGGCCTACACCTACGATCGCACGCAGAAACACATCATCAGCTTGGTGCCGGTCTTCGAGCTCCCTTGGGACCTGCAGCTCGTCAACAAGCTGGCCTGGAAGCACGTCATCACCGACTTCAGCACCCTGGGTGAGGAAGAGAGCCACGGCATCGTGACAGACACGCTGATGTACATCCTGCGGCTGAACTACCACCTCTGGCACATGACCGAGGAGCTGACCCTCGACCTGGCCAGCGAGTACCGCCTGCTGCAGCAATTCGACCCGCGCTCGTTCGAGCACGGCGTGCTGCTCGAGGCCGACGTCGTGCTCATGGACCACGTCCGCATGGGCGTGGGCTACAACTTCACGTCGTTCACCGACAACGAGTACGCGCCTGAAGGCGAAGACTCACATGGGTGGTTCTTCAGGGTGCAGGGGACTTATTAGTCCACCGTCCGATGGAACAAGACAGGAGCGCCCTTCGGGTGCTCCTGTCTTGGTTTCGGGGGGTTGTGGTCGGGTCGGGTTCGATTTCAACGCAAGGACGCAGAGAGCGGCCGAGGCGCAAGGGGGTTTCTTGGTTTCTTGGGGACTTCGCCGTGGGCTCCTGGGAATGATCGTTGGATTCTACGGCGGTGCCGTACGCCAGGTCCGCTTCAAGCAGATGACCGAAGTGCTGTGGCGCACTGGCAGCCAACGTCGGTTGATGCGTTTGTTAGTGATTGCGCCGACCCCCTACCGTGCACCAGGTCACGGCGCAAAACGCTTGAACTATCGTGACCCCGCGTACCTGCTGACCACCGACCTAACCACACCAGCCGAGGAACTCATCCAATCCTATCTCGCCAGGTGGCAGATTGAGGTTGTTAGCCCCCGGCAGCTTGCTGCCGGGGGTACGGCAGCCCCCTCGCTCGAGGCGCGGAGCGCCGACACAGCATTAGCCTCGAGACGACCGATCACGCGGGGACTGTTCGCGCTGAACGACTGGCTCGCCGAGCAGGCCTCAGGCCACAGGCCACAGGCCACAGGCCACAGGCCTCAGGCCTTAGGGCCACAGGCCCCAGGGCCTCAGAGCTTAGGGCCCACGATCTGGGTTGCCGCTCAGCGCATGCGTTTCGCGGCGCCAAGGTACGTGTCGAGCTGCTTGTCGAGGAAGGACGAGGCGACGTTGCGCCCGGTCAGGACGACGACGGGCGCGCGGTAGAGGCCGCTGATCTTGTGCTCGAAGAAGGCGGCGACGCCGACGGCGGCGCTGCCTTCGACGACCTCGCCCGTCTCTTGGAAGAGCAGCGCCATGGCGCGGCCGATGTTCTCCTCGCTGACGGTGACCAGATCGCTGAGCATTCGGCGCGCGACCTGGTAGGTGCGCGGTGCGACGCCCCCCTCCAGGCCTTCGGCGAGGGTCGGCTGCGTGGGAAACGACACGAGCGCTCGGTTGGCTTCGAAGGAGGCCTTCATGGCGGCGTTGCTTTCGGTCTGCACGCCGATCAGCGCGACGTGAGAGCGGACGTGCTCTTCGACGTAGCGGCAGATGCCGGCGCACAAGCCGCCGCCGCCGACGGGGAAGATCAACGCGTCGGTGTTGGGCTGTTCGTCAAAGATCTCTTTGGCGAGGGTGGCGCCGTTGGCGGCGGCGACCCAGGGATCGTCAAAGGGCGAGACGAAGATTGCGTCGTGGCTGTGGGCCAGAGCGCGGGCGTAGCGCTCGGTCTCGTCGTAGCCCTCATAGGGGGCGATGATGGTGGGGACGAGCTCCTCGATGCGCAGCCGTTTGTTGTCCGGCACGTTCCTGGGCAACACGACGGTCGCAGAGACGCCCAGCAGTTGCGCAGCCCAACCCACGCCGAGGCCGTGGTTGCCGGCGCTCGAGGTGACGACCCCGCGGTGTCGAACGTCTGGTTGCGAGAGCCGCACCAGCGCCCCGCGCGTCTTGAACGAGCCCATCATCTGCCGGCCTTCGAGCTTCGCGCAGACCGTGCCCTCGCCGGTCATCGAGGAGAGCAGAGGAACTTTCACGATGGGCGTGCGATGCAGGTGTTGGCGCACACAACGCCAAGCCTCTTCCATGTGCTCGCGTCCGATAAACGGCTGCGACGCCTGCTCCAAGTGAGGAGCCATGGGCGGGCGCAGTGGAAATGACTTGGGACGACTCGACTCGCTTGCCATCTCACCGTGGGGTGTGTTAGCCGACGCGCTGCGTCAGAGTTGCGGTGGGGTTCACGGCTGCAAAACACGCCAGCGAACGCCCCTTGTTGCCTCACTTCTTCAAGACCGATTTGCGCAGCTCGACACCTTGCGGTGTAAGAATCGGTCGTCCTTGGCAACGGCTCATCGTAGTCGATGCACAGGCTGATCGTCTATATTGATCTCGGTTGAGCCGGCAGTCCCCAAGGAGTTTTCATGAAGCGTTCCCTCAGTGGGATCAAGCCCACCAACATTCCGCACCTCGGTAACCACCTGGGCATGATCCTTCCGGCCATCTCGCTGCAGGCCGATCACGACGTGTTCTACTTCGTCGCCGACTACCACGCGCTGACGACCGTCCGCGACGCGGAGAAGATGCGCGACTGGTCGCGCCAGATCGCCGCCTACTTCTTGGCCTTCGGACTCGATCCGCAGCGCGCCGTCTTCTTCCGGCAGTCGGACATCCCGGAAGTGACCGAGCTGGCTTGGATGCTTTCTTGTGTAGTCAACATGGGAATGCTCGAACGCGCCCACGCCTGGAAGGCCGCCAAGGACCGAGGCAACGAGGGCGCCGAAGTGCACGGGCTCTTCGCCTACCCCGTGCTCATGGCCGCCGACATCCTCATCTACGACTCCGACGTCGTGCCGGTCGGCAAGGACCAGGTGCAACACGTCGAGATGACGCGGGACATGGCCGAGCGCTTCAACCAGACCTTCGGCGAGACGTTCAAGATCCCCGCCGCCAAGGTGCGCGAAGAGGTCGAGGTGGTGCCGGGCCTCGACGGACGAAAGATGAGCAAGTCCTACGACAACACCATCATCCTGATGGACAAGCCCAAGCAGTTGCGCAAGCGTCTGGGTCTTATCGTCACCGATTCGACGCCGCTAGAAGACCCCAAAAACCCGGACACCTGCAACGTCTTCGCTCTCTACAAGCTTTTCGCAACCAAAGCGCAGGCGGACGAGCTCGCCGAGAAATACCGCGCCGGTAACTTCGGCTACGGCCACGCCAAGCTCGCCCTCGCCGAGCGCATCGAGGAGGCCGTGGGCGAAGCGCGCGAGCGCTACTACGAGCTCGTCGCTCGCCCAGACGACATCGAGGACGTGCTCGCCGCCGGCGCCGTCAAGGCAAGGGCCAAGGCGCGCGAGGTGCTCAATCGCGCCCGGGCGAACGTGGGCTTTCGTGCCGGTTGAGCCCTGAGTCAGAATCCAGGCCCGGACCGGCTCGTCGGACCGATTCGAACAGCCGTATCAGTCCGGAGTCCGGAGCCCGGAGCCCGGAGCTGGCTCCTGCTGCCCGTCGGACTTCAGCAGCATTCCGTGCAGCAACCGACCGAAGCTCCAGACTCCAGACCCCAGACTGTTCCAGAATCCAGGCCTGGACCGGCTCGTCGGACCGATTCGAACAGCCGTATCAGTCCGGAGTCCGGAGCCCGGAGCTGGCTCCTGCTGCCCGTCGGACTTCAGCAGCGTTCCGTGCAGCAACCGACCGAAGCTCCAGACTCCAGACTCCAGACTGTTCTAGAATCCAGGCCTGGACCGGCTCGTCGGACCGATTCGAACAGCCGTATCAGTCCGGAGTCCGGAGCCCGGAGCTGGCTCCTGCTGCCCGTCGGACTTCA
>Ga0100377_1001947_pt1 | contig 17491 bp, 13 predicted proteins | sample CryGeymeta201501_FD_83664 | JGI IMG/M metagenome (GOLD analysis project Ga0100377, IMG submission 83664) | Groundwater microbial communities from Crystal Geyser aquifers in Utah, USA - Crystal Geyser metaG 2015-01 | ecosystem: Environmental > Aquatic > Deep subsurface > Groundwater | place: USA...
CGCGGCTCTCGACGCGGCTCTCGACGCGGCTCTCGACGCGGCTCTCGACGCGGCTCTCGACGCGGCTCTCGACGCGGCTCTCGACGCGGCTCTCGACGCGGCTCTCGACGCGGCTCTCGACCCGGCGGCTTCGCCCGTGCTAGCTTGCGGCCGCCACTCGGAGGCCGCCTTGCCCCAGCTCCCCCTGCCCGCTCGGTCCACGTCCCTCACAGGGCTCCGGATCCCCCTGCTCCTGGCCTGCGCCGCCCTGCTCGGCGCCTGCCCGGATCCCACCGCCAGCACCACGGGCACCGAGGCGCCGCCGCCCCCCCCGGCGGGCATGGCGGGACAGGCGGGCGGTCCCTCGGGCGGCCAGCCGGGCGCCACTCCCGGGGGTGGCCCCCACGCCCAGCCCGGTGGCGCGGGCCCCCAGGGCACCACCTTCTGGGAGGACGCCTCCGGCCCCACGGTGACCCTCTCCGGCACCTTGAGCTACGCCGGCACCCAGCAGGGCCAGCTCCGGGTGGACTTCCTCGGCGTGGGCCAGAGCGGCGGCCTCAAGCACACCGAGATCCTGCCGACCGCCGGCACCTGGACGGTCAAGGCCCCGGTCGACGCGGGCCCCGTCCAGGTGGTCGCCTTCGTCGACATCGCGGGTGATGGCCCCTCGACCTCGGACCCGGCCGGGCGCACCCAGGACGCCGTGCAGATCGGCTCGGCCGACATCAGCGGCATCGACATCGTGCTCAGCGACACGCCCGAGCTGGGCGACCTGACGCCCGGGGCGCCGCCCCCCAACATGGTCCCGCCCTCCGAGGGTGGGCCCGCCCCCGAGGGCACGGCTCCGCCCGCAGGCGCCCCGCCAGTCGGCGGCCCGCCGCCCGCCCAGGGGAGCCCGCCTGCTGAGCCCCAGTGAGGGCGCCGCACGCCGCCCCGCCATGGGCGAGCACCTCTTGAAGGAGAGGCGCTCCCTGGCGCTGCTGGCGCTCGGCCTCCTGGGGGTCGTCCTGGCCCTGCACCTCCCCCTCCTGCAGCAGGGAGGGCTGCTGGGCGCCCCGCAGTCCGACGTGATCCGCGGGGTCTGGGGTCTCGACCACCAGGCCCGCGGGCTGCCTCTGCCCATCTGGACCGCCCGGGTCGGCTTCCCCGAGGGCGTCAAGCTGCTGATCCTCCCCTGGGTCAGCAGCCAGCTCGCCGCGCCCCTGGTGCTGCTGCTGGGCGCGCCGCGGGCCTACGACCTGTGGATGTTGGGCCTGCTGTGGGCCGCCGGCCTGTCCTCGGGCCTGCTGGCCCGCCAGCTCACCGGCCAGCCCTGGTCCGGCTGGCTCGTCGGCTGCATCGTGATCTCCAGCCCCATGATGCTGCTGGCGATCACCGACGGCACCCCGGAGAACGTGGCCTTCTGGGCCGTGCCGGCGCTGCTGCTGGCCCTGCACCGGGCCCTGTCCCAGGGCAGCCTACGCTGGGGTGCTGTGGCCGGCCTGCTGGGCTTCATCTGCGCGGCCGACAGCCCCTACCACGCGGTCTTTGCCGCTGGCCTGGCCCTGCTGGTCCTGCCCGCTCTGCGCCGGGACCCGCGAGCGGGGCTGCGGGCCCTGGGCGTGGCCGGCGCGGTCGCCCTGCTCGGTGTCGGCGCCCTGGCGCTGCTCTACGTCGGCCTGCCCGTCGGCACCGCATCGGCAGAGAACACCGCCACCAACGCCATCAACCTGCAGTCCTGGCTGCACTGGGAGCAGGGGCGCCTGACCCAGCCCTGGGACTGGACCTTCACCCCGACCTTCATCCCGGCGGCGGTCCTGGTGGCCTGCGCCCTCGCCGCGCTGCTGTCGCCCCTGCGGGCCGCGCCCTGGCTGCTCGCCGGCGCCGCCTGCCTGCTGCTCGGCCTGGGCCCGAGCACCGAGAACCCCGTGGTCCTGGGGCGGCTCCTGGGCCACTGGGCCGTCGGGCCGGCCCACGGCTGGGCCGCCATCCAGGCCGCGCACCCGATGCCCGTGATCCGCTTCCTGCGCCGCTTCCTGGTGCCCGCCACCCTGTGCCTGGGCCTGGCCGCCGAGCTGGGCCTGGCCCGGCGGCGGCCGACCCGCTGGCTGGGGCCGGTGCTGGGCCTGGGCCTGGTCTGGGTGGCCGCCGCCAAGACCGGCTACCCCAGCCACCTCCCCCTCACCCACCCGCCGGTCCCGGCCGCCGCCCGCTTCGTCGCCGACCAGCCAGGGCCGGGCGCCATCCTGCTGCTGCCGCGGGTGCGCGCCGCCACCCGCCTGCACCAGCGCGACGAGCTGCCCGTCTTCGCCGACCTGGGGGCCGAGATCCAGTCCGCGGCCGAGCTGTGGCTGCAGGTCCAGGCCGAGCGCCCCTCGGTCAACTCCCCCAACGGCCTGCTCACCATGGAGATCCGCCGCCCCCGCACCGCTGCCGAGACCACCTTGCTGCGCGACCTCGACGACCTGACGCTGCCCCAGACCGTCGGCCGCCCGATCCCGCCCAGCGCCACCGTGGACGCCACGCGGACCCACGAGGCGGTGCAGGCCATGGTCACCGCGGGGCTGCGCTACGTGCTGGTCGACGAGGCGGTCTACGGCGAGGAGGGCCTGGCCTTGCTGCGCAGCTTCTTCTTCGACGCGGTGCTGGCCGAGGAGCGGCACTTCGACGATGGCACCGGCGTCACCGTGCTGGTCCTGGCCCCGGCGGCCCGGTGAGCGCGGCGCAGCCCGGCGAGACCGGAGTGGCCGGCGGCGCCCGCTTGCGGGCCGTGGCCACCCTCCTGGCCCTGGCCCTGCTCCTGCCGGCGGCCCTCGCCTTCTGGGGCACGGCGGCCTCGACCTCGGCGGCGCGCATCGCCTCCATGCACACCGTGGAGCCCTACGCCTTCGCAGTCCAGGAGCAGCTGGCCTACAATTTCGGCCTGCACGGCACCTGGGTCCAGACCATCCATGCCGGCTACGACGACACCTGGACCTGGTCGGGGCACCGGGCCATCACTTTCGTCCTGGCCGCCGGGCTCTACGCCCTGCGGCCGGACGCCTTGTGGCTCTCCGAGCTGCAGATCCTGGGCATGCTGCTCGGCGTGATCCCCGCCGCGCTCATCGGCCGGCGCGCCCTGGCCTCGCCCTGGGGCCTGCTGCTGGGCGGCCTGCTCTACCTGCTGAGCCCGGCGCTCATGGCCCTGGCCCTGCAGGACTACCAGGATCTGTGCCTGGCGACGCCCTTCCTGGTCTTCACCCTGTGGAGCATGCGGGCCCGCCAGCCCCTGTGGGCCCTGGTCGGCGCCGCAGTCGGGGTCATGCCCCGCGAGGAGTGCGTGCCCCTGGTGCTGGCCTGCGCCCTGGTGACCCTGCCGCCCTCCTGGCGGGGCAGCCGGTGGCGCCGCTATGGGCTCAACGTGGTCCTGGCCCTGGCGGTCGCCGGCACCTACGCCGCCCTGGCCCAGCTCCTGTTCCCGATCCGCGCGGCGCCGGGGCCGGCGGCCGGTCATGACACGCCCCTGGTCAACGCCGTCAAGACGGTCCTGGCCGCCCGCAGCATGGCCGACCTGCCGGGCCTGCCGGGCCTGCACAGCTTCTACGCCCTGACCTGGGCGCCCGTCGGCCTGCTGGCGCTGCTCTCGCCACTGACCGCCCTGCCCGGGGCCGGCCTGCTGCTCATGCACATGACGGTGCCGGACAACAACGGCGTCGACCGGAGCTGGTTCGGGCACGCCCACCACATGGCGCCCGCCTTGGCCTTCCTGATCGTCGCCACCATCGAGGGTGCCGCGCGCCTGCTGCGCGGGCTGGCGGCGCCGCGCCTGGGTCGCTGGCGGCCCTCGCTGGGTCCGCTGGGGCCTGCCCTGGCGACCGTGGCCGGCCTGGGGCTGGGCGCCTACTGCCTGTGGTGGGTGCAGACCTGGGGCGACAGCTTCCACCTGGTCTGGTCCTGGCAGGCCCGCCGCACCGACTGGGAGCACCCGAGCTGGACCCTGGCCCGCCGCCTGCCCGCACAGGCCGTGCCCGTGGTCTCGGTGCGCGACGCGCTGGCCGTCGCCGATCGCAGCCGCAGCTACACCTGGGAGGAGAGCCTGCACGACAAGGGCCGGGGCCAGGGCCTGGGCGCCGCCACCCACCTCATCGCCCCCCGGGCGCTGGGCGGCATCGTGGCCTGGGGCATGGCCATGCCGGGGGCCCGCATCGTCGACGAGGCCGATGGCTACGTCACCCTCACCTGGGACCCCGGGGCGCAGGACACGGCCGGGCACCAGCGCGAGGAGCGCTGGCCCGAGCTCCCCGAGTGGTTGCCCCCCGGCACCACCACCGACCGCCTGCCGGGCGTGCCGCCCCGGCGGCGTTGACCCGCATATGATGCGCCCATGGCCGACCTGACCCCCGGCAGCCGGGCCAACCGGCTCCTCGTCGCCCTGGCCGAGGTCGCCCTGGCCCTGGCGGTGTCCGTCGTGGCCGCCGTGGCCCTGACCTGGCCCCTGGCCCGCGACCTGCACCACCAGGTGGTGGGCGGCGGCGAGCTGGGCGGCTGGATCTGGCGCATGTGGTGGCACTTCCAGGAGGTCCACGCCCTGGGCGAGCTGCACCTGGGCCCCGCCGAGAGCCTGCGCCAGCTCGTCAGCCTGGGGCGCTACCCGGAGACCGGCAACATCCTCGACGTGCTGCTGCTCAGCTACCCGCTGGACCACTGGCTGGGCTTCCCTGAGCACAACAACATCAAGGTCCTGCTCATCCTGGTCGGCAACGGACTGTGCGCCTACGCCCTGGCCCGTAGCATCACCGAGCACCGCGCCGTGGCCCTGGTCGCCAGCCTGGTCGCCATCTTCAACCCCCTGGTGATCCAGGACATCAACGGCACGGGCCTGCGCCAGGTCCTGCTGTGGTGGGTCCTGCTCTTCCCCATCGCCCTGCGCCGGGCCCTGCGCACCGCCCGCCCCCTGGACGGCGCCCTGGTGGGCCTGCTGTTCACGGCCATCTCGGCCTTCTACTGGTTCTACGGCCTGTTCACCGCCATGTTCGCCGCGGTCTGGCTGGTCGGCTGGGGCCTGTCCAACCGTGACCGCGTGCGACGCGCCTGGCGCTGGCTGCTGCCGGCCGCCCTGGTCGCCGGCGCCGGCGTCTTCCTGTTCCTGCTGCCCTACTTCCAGGCCGGCGGCGACGTCGGCCCGGGCGGGGCCGCGGTCGCCCACCACGCCCTCGACCTGCCCGAGACCACCTTCCTCCTCCCCTTCCCCGACTACGACGTCATCGCCCAGGCACCGCTGCGCCCCGCCAACGCCGCCGAGAACGTCCTGTCCTCCTTGCACCGCGTCATCGGCTCCTCCTGGCCCGCCGACTACATCCTCGACCCCCGCTACGGCGCCGCCGGCTTCCCCCTGGTCGTGCTCCTGCTCGGCGTCCTGCCGGGCTTGTTCATCAAGCGGGCCCGCCCCTGGCTGGGCGTCTGGGTGCTCTTCTGGCTGGGCAGCATGGGGCCCTACCTGAAGTGGGGCGCCCACCAGGACGCCAGCGAGGTGGTGCGCCTGGGCGGCTACGTGGTCCGCCTGCCCTACACCTGGATGTTCCGCTTCATCCCCGGCATGTCGCGCATGTTCGCGCCCTACCGGCTCTCCAGCATGATGGTCGTAGCCAGCGTTCCCCTGATGGCGCTGGGCCTGTCGGCCGTCCGCAAGGCCTGGCAGCGCCTGCCCCTGCTGCTGCTCTCGGTCGCGGCCATGGTCGTGCAGCCCTGCATCCAGGTGACCGGGCCCATCGCGCCGGGCTCGATCCCCCCGCCCCTGTTCAAGCTGCCAGCCTCGGTCGACGCGTTCTCGATCCCCGCCTGGTACGGCGACCTCGACCCGGCCGGCGACGAGGGCATCATCGAGATGCCCTTCGAGCAGCAGCAGGACCTGCTCTCCGCCTACCAGAGCTTCCACGGGCGGCGCGTCTACTACCAGAACTGGGCCACCCGCACGGCCGTGCCCCCCATCCTGCGGCAGGAGGGCGGCCCCATTGCGACCCAGCTCCGGGCCCTGGCCAATGAAGACCAGCGCCTGCGCGGGGTCGACGCGGTGCTGCTGGAGCTGAGCCGCCGCCCGCGCGAGGTCGAGCTGGCCAGCCTGCCCGCCGACCAGCTCGCCCGGCTGGCGACCGAGAAGGGCTACCGCTGGCTCGTCGTGCACGAGTCCGGCTTCCTCTACGTGGACATGCTCAAGAGCGGCGTGCTCTACGAGACCGCCGTCCGCAAGCTCGCCGAGTACCTGGGCCAGGAGCCGACCCGCCAGGTGGAATTCCAGGCCGCGGGCAGCGCCAGCGTCGTGGGCCTGCCGCTGTGGGTGCCGGCGGCGCCCATGCCCGAGAACCACGGCAACGTGCCCATCGAGGCCAACCGCCCCTATCTGGAGCTGGCCGTCTTCGACCTGCAGGCGTGGGCGGCAGGGCGTGGGGACGCGGGGCCCTAGGCTGGAGTGTCGCCCGCCTCAGGCCCCGGTGTCGCTGCTGCAGGTCCACGCTTCCAGGCAGGGGGCCGCCAGGGCCTCGGCTGCGGCGTCGTCCTCCCAGGTCGCGCACTCGCTCTTGCGCAGGTTGTCCAGGCACTCCTGGGCCTTGTCCGCGTCGAAGGGGCAGTCGGCGACCAGGTCGGCGTAGTCGGCGCTGGCCGAGAGCTGGTCGTCGATGCAGGACTGCTGGCCGTCCCAGTTGGAGTCGAACCAGGCGCGGTAGCAGCGCTCGTCGACCTTGCAGGTCTCCTGGGCGTAGCGGCGCAGGAAGTCGTCGGCGCTGACCTTGCCGCCACAGGCCGGCAGCAGGAGGAGGATCAGGCCGAGAGGGGCGGCGCGCCGGGTGTGCATCGACAGCTCCAGGGAGGGGGTGCTGCTATGGCGTCCGCGGCGGCGTCGCCGCGGCGGAGGGGCTGTCCAGGATCAGGGTCACCGGGCCGTCGTTGACCAGGGACACGGCCATGTCGGCGCCGAAGCGCCCGCGGGCCACGACCGCCACGCCCTGGGCCGCCACGGCCTCGCAGAAGGCCTCGTAGAGGGGCTCGGCCAGGCCGGGCGCCGCCGCGCCGATGAAGCTCGGGCGCCGCCCCCGGCTGCAGTCGCCGTAGAGGGTGAACTGGCTCACAACCAGCACGCCGCCCCCGCTGTCCAGGACCGAGCGGTTCATGCGCCCCGCCTCGTCCTCCAGGATGCGCAGGCCGGCGACCTTGCGGGCCAGCCAGTCGACCTCGGCCGGGCCGTCCTCGGGGCCGACGCCGAGCAGCACCAGCAGGCCCGGGCCGATCTCGCCCAGCACCTCGCCCGCGACCGTCACGCTGGCCCGACTCACCCGCTGCACCACCGCTCGCATCGCTCCCGCCTCCGCTTCAGCGCCACTTGCCGGCTACGCCCCAAGCCGCCCAGCCCACGGCCAGCGCGAAGAGCACGTTCATGGCCGTGCCGGCGACCGCGCTGCCCTCCTTGCCCGGCACCACCCGGTTGCCCAGGACCAGGGCCAGGGCCGCGCCGGTCAGCATGCCGCCCACGTGGGCCAGGTTGTCGATGAAGGGCACCATGAAGCCGATGACCAGGTTCAGGCCCACCCAGGGAAGCAGGGCCTTGTGCAGCCGCGCCCCCAGGCCCGGCGGCAGCTCGGCCGCGTGCCGCCAGCCGAAGATGATGGGCGCCGCCAGCATGCCGAAGATCGCGCCGCTGGCCCCGACGCTCAGGCGGTGGCCCCCCAGGTAGGAGGCCGTGCTGCCCACGACCCCGCAGACCAGGAACAGGAAGAGCATGCGGCTGCGCCCGTACAGGGCCTCGCACAGCCGCCCCAGGCCCAGGAAGGCCGCCCCGTTCAGGAAGATGTGTACGCCGTCGCCGTGCAGGAAGATGCAGCTCACCAGGCGCCACAGCTCGCCCTTGGAGATGGCCCGCGCGTACTGGCCCCCGGCGCGGATCAGCAGCGCATCGGGGCGCTGGGCCGCCACCAGGCCGACCAGGTCCACCTTGTCGTTGAGGTACAGGCGCAGGCCCAGTGCCAGGTGGATCAGGACCATGAAGCCCAGCAGGCTCCAGGTCGCCCACGGGCGCTTCATGCCGTCCCACAGGCGCTGCCCGCTGGCGGCCTGGACCAGCCGCTGCTGGTGCTCCTCCCGCGTGCGGGGGCGCGGCGGCCGCGTCGGCGGCGCCTCGTCGTCGTCCATCAGGCTCATCGGATCCGCCAGGCCGTCGCTTGCTCGAGCTGACCGGGACACCAGCCAAAGGGCAACACGCCCAGCGTGTCCCCGTACAGGCCGATGTGGCAGTTCGCGGCGGCGACCCGCCAGTCGCCGTGCCCGTAGCCGTAGTCGGCGATGTGCTCTTTCACCGGCGGCAGGGCGCCGGGGGAGGAATTCAGGGGTGCGATGACCAGGCTCCCGCTGGGGGTCTCGGGGGTGAAGAAGGTCCAGCCGTCGCTGCGCATGCGCCAGCGGAAGGACCACTCCCCGGTGAAGTTGCCTGGCGAGGCCCAGGCGTGGCTGATCTGCGTGGCGAGCTCCTCGGAGCCCTCGAAGAACTGGTGCTCCAGCCGGGTCAGGAACAGGGCGAGGGCCGCGCTCACCACGGCCCCGCCCAGGATCACCGAGCGGGCCGTCGGGCGCACCTCGACCGAGCGCGTCAGCACCAGGGCGGCGGGCGCCATGGCAGGCAGCAGGTAGCGGGGCGCCGCGAAGTTGTGCACCAGGAGCACCGACAGGATCGTGCCCAGGGCCCACAGGGCCAGCAGCAGCACGTCCCCGTGCTCGCCCGGTCCGCGGTCGGCGCTCGGGGCCCGCGGGAGCTGGACCAGTGCCACCACCACCGAGGCGCCCACGGTGGCCAGCAGCCAGACCTGGAGCGCCACCTGGGGGCTCAGATCCGCCGGCCCCCAGGCCAGCACCACGGCCACCGCCGCCACCGCCGCCCCCAGGGCTAGGTTGCCGCGCAGGCCCTTGGCCAGCAGGGCCACCGGCAACACGCCCAGGGACAGGCGCACCAACACGCCCAGCCCTCGCAGGCGCAGCTCGCCGCGGGCGATCTCCCCTGCCCTGCCCAGGACCTCCCAGGGGTGCAGCCGCCCGTAGACCGCCGCCAGCCAGGCCTCCCCCACCAGCACCGGCAGCAGCGCCGCCAGCCAGAAGGGCGCCATGCGCCGCAGGGCCCCGCTCCAGCTCCCCCAGCGGACCCGCCCGTGGACCAGCAGCACCGGCACCAGCAGCGCCGCCGGGTACTTGGTCCAGATGGCCGCGGCCAGGGCCAGCCCGCCCAGGACCTGGGACCGCCGCGAGCCCCCGGTGCCCCGCAGCCACAAGGCCACGGCCGCCGTCTCCAGGGCCGCCAGGCCCAGGTCGGGCATCAAGCCGCGCTGCACGCCCAGCACCACCACCGGCGCCGAGGCCCAGGCCAGGACCGCCAGCAGCGGCCGCCGGCTGAGGCGCCGCGCCAGGTCGGACACCGACAGACCGTAGATGATGGCCCAGGGCAGGCCGCCGACGATCTTCAGCGCCCGGACCGGCGCGTCGTCACCCAACAGGTGGACCAGGGCCCAGACCCACAGCAGGTGCAGCGGCGGGTGGGCGAAGATGAAGGCGTCGGCCTCGCGCCCGTCCCCCCAGGGCTGCCAGAGCCGCCACCACGAGTAGGGGTGGCTGGGCAGGAGCTGCCGCCCGATGTCCAGGTAGCTCTCCTCGTCCAGCACCGGCACATGCGAGCCCAGCAGCACCATCACCAGGGCCAGCGCCACGGCGATGGCGGCCAGGTTGTTGCGCTGCGAGAGCTGGCGCTCGGACATGGTGCTCAGACCGCCACAGCGAACTCCCGCAAGACGTCGTTGAGCGAGGTCTTGCGGTCGGTCCGCGCCGAGCGGTGGCCGATGATGAGCGCGCAGGGCACGCCATACTCGCCGGCCGGGAAGCGCTTGGGGCAGGTGCCCGGGATGACCACCGAGCGCGGCGGGATCCACCCCTGGCCCACGCGCTCCTCGGGGCCGGTCACGTCGACGATCCGGGTCGAGGCCGTCAGCACGACGTTGGCGCCCAGCACCGCCTCCTCGCCGACGTGTACGCCCTCGACCACGATGCAGCGGCTGCCTACGAAGGCGCCGTCCTCGATGATCACCGGCCGCGCCCCCGGCGGCTCCAAGACGCCGCCGACGCCGACCCCGCCCGACAGGTGCACATTGCAGCCGATCTGGGCGCAGGAGCCCACGGTCGCCCAGGTGTCGACCATGCTGCCGCTGCCCACGAAGGCGCCGATGTTGACGTAGCCGGGCATGACCACGCAGCCGCGCTGCACGTGGGCGCCGTAGCGGATGACCCCCGGCGGCACCAGCCGCACGCCCTGGGCCGCCAGGTCGTGCTTCAGCGGGATCTTGTCGTGGAACTGGTAGGGCCCGACGTCGTGGACCTGCATCTCCGCCAGGCGGAAGTACAGCAGGATGGCGCGGTGCAGCCAGTCGTGTACGACCCAGCTCCCGCCGGCCTGCGGGCTGGCCACGCGCAGCCGCCCCTCATCCAGGCGGGCCAGGGCCTCGTCCACGGCCGGGCGGTCCGGGGCGCCCTGCCAAGCCCCCTCGATCCGGTCCTGCAGTGCATCATTGGCGAGCGCCTGCAGTGGGCGCGCCACGGTCCCCGTCCCGGGACTGGTCATGAAACCTCCGCGGAGGCGCGAGCATAGCGCGCCCGGCCGACCCGTGTTCGCTCAGCTGAGTACAGCGCGCAAGGCCCCGACGGCCGCGCGGATCTCCTCGACCGAGGGCACCAGCGCCAGGCGGACATAGGACCGGCCCGCGCCCTCCACCCCGAACATGCGGCCGGGGCTGACGACGATGCCGCGGTCGAGCAGCAGCGCGGCCCAGCTCTCGTCGTCGTGGCCGGCGGGCACGCGCACCCACAGGTAGATCGTCGCCTCGGCCCCGTGGACCTCCAGCCCCAGCTCCTCGAAGAGGTCCAGCAGGAGCTGGCGCTTGGCCCGGAACAGGCCGCGGCGCTCGGCCACGTGCGCGTCGTCGCTCCACGCGGCGCGCGCCGCGGCATTGACGAAGTCGGGGCTGGACAGGCCAGGGTTGCTGCGCAGCTTGCGCATGCGCGCGATCATCGCCGCGTCGCCGGCCAGGAAGCCCGAGCGGTAGCCCGTCATGCCTGAGCGCTTGGAGAGGCTGTGCAGGACCAGCACGCCCTCGGTGCCGGCCTGGAGCAGCGAGGGCGGGGGCTCGCCGTGGAAGATGTCGGCGTAGGCCTCGTCGCACACCAACAGGATGTCGCGCTCCCGGCAGAGGTCCGCGGCGCGCTGTAGCTCGGCCAGCGAGGTCACCGCCCCCGAGGGGTTGTGGGGCGAGTTCAGCCAGATCATGCGCGTGCGCTGCAAGAGCGCCTCGGGCAGGGTCCAGGGCCGGAAGACGTGGTCCCCGTCCAGGGGCACCGCCACGGCCTCTCCCCCCGCGAAGAGCACGCCCCGCTGGTAGGCCGGGTAGCCCGGGTCAGGGAAGACGACGGCGCGGTCGGGGGCGGCGGGGTCCACGACCAGCAGGGGGGTGTGGAAGACCGCCTCCTTCGAGCCCGCCGTGGGCAGGATCTGGGTCGCCGGATCCAGGTCCACGCCAAAGCGGCGCGCCACGTAGCCGGCGATGGCCGCCCGCAGATCCGCCGCGCCCGCGATGGAGGGGTAGCCCAGGTGCGGGTGGACCGCGGCGTGCAGGGCCTGCCGGATGAAGGCCGGGGTCTCCTCGACCGGGTCCCCGATGCTGAAGTCGTACAAGGTCAGGCCGCGGGCAGCGACCGCCTCCTTGCGACGCTCCAGCTCGACCATGGGGTAGTCGGCGAGCCGGTCCAGCAGGGGATTCATGCGAGGCATGGCGCACTCATACCGCGGAAGCAGGCCCCGCGGGAAGCGCCGCGCAGCCCCCTCGCACCGCCCCTCGCACCGCCCCCCGCTCCGCCTTCGGGCGGATAGGCTGCCGGCTCCGAACCCGCGTCGAGGGACCCGTGCTCGCCTTGCTCCTCTCCGGCTGCAGCCTGTTGGCCCAGCACTACGGTGCCCCCCTCGACCCGGCCGACGACACCGAGATCGTCGTCGAGGTGCCGGCCGGGAGCACCATCCGAGGCATGGCCGCGCCCCTGGCCCAGGCGGGCGCCATCGGCGACGCCGGCGACTTCGTGACCTGGGTCCGCCTGAGCAAGGAGGGGGGCTGCATCAAGGCCGGCCGCCACGCCCTGCGCCCCAACATGAGCGCCCACGAGCTGACCCAGGTCCTCTGCGCGGCGCCGCTGCCCGAGGACATCCCCTTCACCGTCGTCGAGGGCTGGCGCATCCGTGAGATCGACGCCGCCCTGGCCGCGACCGGCCTGGCCCGGCCTGGCGACTACGCCGCCGCCGCCGCCGACCCCAGCCGCTTCCACGCCGACTTCCCGCTGCCCACCAGCAGCCTGGAGGGCTACCTTTTCCCCGAGACCTACATGGTCGACCCCCGGGCCTTCTCGGTGGACGGCCTGATCCAGCGCCAGCTCGACCTGCTGGACCAGCGCTTCGTGGCCCACCACAGCGCCGAGGAGGTGGCCGACCGCGGCCTGCCGGCCCTGGTCATCATGGCCAGCATGTTGGAGCGTGAGGAGCCCGAGCCCGCCAACCGGCCGCTGGTCGCCGGGATCCTGTGGAAGCGCCTGGACGCCGGCTGGAACCTGGGCGTCGACGCCACCAGCCGCTACGAGCTCGAAGCCTGGAACGACCGACGGGCCTTCCTGGTGCACCTGCGCGACCCGACCGACCCCTACAACACCCGCCTGCGGCCCGGCCTGCCGCCGACCCCCATCGGCAACCCCGGCCTGACCGCCCTCGAAGCCGCGCTGGCCCCAAAGGACAGCGAATACTGGTACTACCTGCACGACGCCGCCCACGGCATCCACCCCGGCCGCAACTCGGCCGAGCACGAAGCCAACCGCCGCAAGTACGGGGTCTACTGAGCCGCGGTCTACTGAGCCGCGCGCTCCGGGGCCGGCAGCCGGTCCACCGCAACGCGCCGCCCCGGCGCCGCCGCCGCCTGCTCGGCCGGCGCCAGCCAGGGCGTCTGCCCGCCGCACAGCCAGGTGGCGACCGCCTCTCCCACGGCCATGCTCGTGCTCAGGCCGAAGCCGCCCAGGCCCGCGCACCAGTGCAGCCCCGCCAGCTCGGGGTCGGCCCCCAGCACCGGCCCCCGGTCCGGGCTGAAGGTCCGCAAGCCGGTCCAGCCGCGGGGCAGGCGAAGCGCGCCCAGGGCCGGCAGCAGCCGCCCCAGCTTGTCGCTGGCCACGGCCCGCCACAGGGGGGCCACCGGGCCGCGGGAGCCCGGCCCCCGGGGCAGCGGCACCCGGTGCTCGTCGCAGGGCGAGACCAGCCAGCCGCCCGCCTCGGGGCGGGCATACAGGCCCTGGTCCTCCAGCCAGACGTAGGGGTGCTCCAGGTGGCTGAGGGCGTGGGGGTCGGACTGCAGCAGGTGCCGGGCCAGGGGCACCAAAGGGCGGTCCAGGCCGGCCTGCGCAGCCAGCCCGGCGGACCAGGCCCCCGTCGCCAGCACCACGCACCCGGTGCGGATCGGGCCCGCCGAGCTCTCCAGGCCCACGACGGCGCCGCCCTCGACCACCAGCTCCTCGACCCTCACCCCCAGGTCCAGGCGCGCGCCGGCCCGGCGGGCCTCGGCCAGGCAGCCCTGGACCACCGCGTGGGCGTCGAGCAGCCCCTCCTCGGGCAGGTACCAGGCCCGGTGCAGCGCGGCGCCGGCCAGGGCCGGGGCGATGCGGGCCACCATGTCGAGCGCGGGCTCCTCGACCCGCAGCCCGCGGGCCCGCAGGTCCACCGCCGCCGCGGCCAGCCCCGCCGGTCCGTGCGCGTCCTGCCCCTCGGGCGGCGCCGCCAGCGCGATCAGCCCGCCGGTGCGGCGGTAGCAGGGCGCCTCGGCCCAGGCCTCCCCCGGGGGCTCACACAGCCAGCGCGCCGAGCGGCAGGCCAGGGCGCGCTCGACCGGCGAGACCGCCAGCCGGCGCAACATGCCGGCGTTCTGGGCGCTCGCCTCGGCCCCCGAGGCGCTGCCCTGCTCCAGGATCCGCACCCGCCCCGCGCCCAGGCGGCTCAACCAGAAGGCGGTGGCGGCGCCGCCGAGGCCGGCGCCTACGACGACGACGTCGGCCTGCTCCACTCAGGGCTCCTGCCAGCTGATGCGGGCGTCGTCCGGCGGCAGCCAGGCCCCGGCCCCCGCGTCGCCCAGGGCCTGCAGGCCCCAGGCCAGGGTCAAGGTCCGGGACAGGTCGTGGACCTCGGCCGGGTCGCGGTAGGGCGGCGCGCAGTCGGGGAAGGTGGCGGCGATCTCGCAGGCGTCGCTGAAGCTGTAGTGGCCGGCCCCGTCCACCAGGGCCGCGGCGCGCGGCTGGGCCTGCAGCCCGTCCCAGATGGGCTGCACCGTGCTCGCCCAGGGCGTGATCTCGTCCAGGGTGCCGACCTGGATCAGGGTCGGGATCGTGATCGCCGACAGGCCGGCGTGCAGCGTCTCGTAGGCAGCCGGCGACAGGGCCACGGCCGCCCAGGCCCGGGGATCGTGCCCGTCCCAGATCGTCTGGTCGGGGTGCAGGGCGGCCCAGGCCGCCACGTCGTCGCACAACCAGCCGCCCTCGGACGCGCAGATCGCCGCCACGTCGTCGGTGTCGACGAAGGCCCCCGCGACGGCCAGGGCCGTGTAGCCCCCGAAGCTGTGGCCCACGACCATGTAGCCGGCCTGGGGATCCACACAGCCATACAGCGGATCCGCCGGGTCGGCGCTGCGGGCCACCAACATGTCGAAGGTGTCGGCCACGTCCACCGGCCGACGGAAGACCAGCTCGGGCATGCGCGAGGAGTCGGCGTTGAAGAGCGTGTTGCCCGTGTGATCGGGCGCCCCGACCACCCAGCCGTGGGCCGCCAGGTGCTCGGTCAGGAAGTAGCTCTGCCAGCGCATGCCCTCGTTGCCGTGGCTGAAGACCACGACCGGCCGCGGCCCGTCGCAGGCCGCCGTGCCCCCGTCCAGGGCCGTGCCCTGCCCGAAGCCGTCGTACATGTAGACCGAGCCATCGGCGTCGGCGCGCGGGTACCAGGCCTGCACCAGCAGGTCCACGTCCCAGGAGCCCGTGATCTCGGTCGCGTCGGTGCCGACCGCCCAGGCCCCGTCGGCCGAGGGGTCCTCACCGGGCGAGGTGCCCGTGTCGTCGGCCCCGGAGTCGTCGACCGCGCCCTTGGGCGAGCAGGCCAGGGCGAGCGCCAGGACCAGCATCAGCCCGCCTTCAGGCGCCGCGCGACGTCCACGGCGGCGTAGGTCAGCACCCCGTCAGCGCCGGCCCGCTTGAAGGCCAGCAGCGACTCCAACATCACCGCCGGCCCGTCCAGCCAGCCCCGCTCCGCCGCCCCCATGAGCATCGAGTACTCACCCGAGACCTGGTAGGCGTAGGTGGGCAGGCCGAACTGCTCCTTCACGCGCCGCACGATGTCCAGGTAGGGCATGCCCGGCTTGACCATCACCATGTCGGCGCCCTCCTCGATGTCCAGCGCCACCTCGCGCAGCGCCTCGTCCCCGTTGGCGGGGTCCATCTGGTAGGTGCGCTTGTCGCCGCCGCCCAGCGCCTTGCGGCTGCCCACCGCGTCGCGGAAGGGCCCGTAGAAGGCGCTGGCGTACTTGGCGGCGTAGCTGAGGATCTGCACGCGCTGGTAGCCCGCCTCGTCCAGCGCTTCCCGAATGAAGCCGATCCGCCCGTCCATCATGTCGCTGGGGGCGATCACGTCGCAGCCCGCCGCCGCCTGGTTCAGGGACTGGCGGGCCAGGGCTTCCAGGGTCGGGTCGTTGACGATCTCGCCGTCGACCAGCAGCCCGTCCTGCCCGTGGGTCGTGAAGGGATCGAGCGCCACGTCACAGATCACGCCGACGTCGGAGACCGCGGCCTTCACGGCCCGCACGGCCCGGCAGACCAGGTTGTCGGGATCACCGGCGTGGGCGCCGTCCAGCGTCTTGTGGGCCGGGTCGATGACCGGGAAGATGGCCAGGGCCGGGATGCCCAGCTCGGCCGCCTGCCCGGCCGCGTCCACCAGGGCGGACAGCGACAGCCGCTCGACCCCGGGCATGGAGGGGATCGGCACCCGCGGCGTGTCGCCATTGACCACGAAGACCGGCCAGATCAGGTCGTCCACCGTCACGCGGTTCTCGCGGACCAGGCGGCGGCTCCAGTCGGTCTGGCGGTTGCGGCGAAGGCGGGTGCGGGGGAAGGCGGGCATGGGAACCTCCAGGGGGCACAGCAGAGGGAGGAGAGGTAGCCCGCAGGCCCCTGTGCGGCGAGGTCCGGACCTGCGACATCCGGCCGGGGCCGGCGGAGGACCCGCGGAGGACCCGCGGAGGGCCGGCGCCTGCCCAATGCGGGGCCGATGATCGGGCTGCTCGTCACGACTCTCCTCCTGCTTGCCTGCGCGCCCGACGCGGGGCTGGGTGGCAGGTCGTCCAGGCCCGCGGGGGCCACCCGACAGGTCGAAGGCATGCTGGGCGGCCTGCCCGAGTATGAGTGCGCGCCACCGCCGGATGATGCCCTGATCATGAGCGGGATGTACGAGGAAGGGGTGCAGGAATTCAGCGCCCCTCCGGGGTGGTTCGGGGCGGCATACATCAATGTCTTACCCCGATTGTGGACAATCCATACGATCCCAACGGACCCATATTGCGATATGGGGGGTACTTCTTCACCGACTACTACGGCACCGCCTCCGACCGCGTGTGGGGCCGGCCTGCCGGGGACACCGGCCCATGATCGCCACCCTCCTCTCTTCGATGCTCCTGGCCTGCTCCGGCGGGTCACGGCCCGACGCTCCCAGTGCTGGCCCGCCCGCCGCGATGCCGCAGGCGCCCTTCCCTGGCTCCGGCACCCCCTCCAGGAGGCTCCCTATCGGCCGAAGCAGCCCGACACCTCCTGGACAGGGAGCAGCGGCACCTTGCCCGGCCAGCGGCACCTGCCGAGCTACGAGTGCCCTCCTCCGCCCAAGGACGCCGTAGTCTTTCACGCGGGCACCATCTACAGCGACCAGATCTACGCTTCAAACGCAACCTATGGCGAGTACTGGGAGATCCTCCTCACCGGCCTCAGCTGCCAGCGCTCGGAGTCGTGTCCGGATTCTGTTCGCTACAACGCCTACGAGAACGATGTCAAGGAAGGCAACAAGCCGGGCGAGTTCCTGTTCGAGGTGATGCTCAGCGCGCCTGGGCTCGTCATCGACGACTGGCTGGGTGAGCACGACAGCGGCAACGGCCACATGTACAACGACGAATATCCCGCCCACAAGATCAAGATCGGATGGAACGACGGGGACGGCGACCACGTGGTCACCAGCCACGCCCCATGGCTGGACACAGTCGACGGTGTGCATCGCCTGGCCTCGACCCTCGTTTCGGCCATCCGGCCGAAACGAGGGTCGAGGCACTTTGTTGGCGGGGGGAGGATGCCTCCCCCCGCATGCGCTAGCGCGCCCCCCCTCCCCGCGCCTTATGGGCGCGCGCGCCTCCGGCGCGATTCTCACCTCGATGCC
>Ga0100377_1001949_pt1 | contig 17478 bp, 17 predicted proteins | sample CryGeymeta201501_FD_83664 | JGI IMG/M metagenome (GOLD analysis project Ga0100377, IMG submission 83664) | Groundwater microbial communities from Crystal Geyser aquifers in Utah, USA - Crystal Geyser metaG 2015-01 | ecosystem: Environmental > Aquatic > Deep subsurface > Groundwater | place: USA...
ATGGCTTACATGGGTCCTCCAGCGCCTGCCTGATCACAAGATCAATCGCATTGACGAACTCATGCCCTGGAACTGGCAGGCCGAAAACACCTGAAACCGCGCCGACACCGGACGGATACGATGGGCCTGCCGTCGAACCTTCTCTGGCTATCCGCTCACTGACAAAGACTCATAATCGTGGGCCAGCTTGAGACCAGCGGCGGTCGCAGACCTGTATTGGTCCAGCTCGTGATTGACATGGGTCAGCCTTGCATGGCGTGGGTTCAGGCGTTTGATTATTGTTTCCGCCTCATCCAGATCGTTGTGGCCGCGTGTACCGGGGATGCCGGGCGGATAGGCGCAATCGAGCACGACCAGGTCGAGCGGACTTGCGTTGAGGGTTGCAAAGGTTTCCTCCGGCAGGCCGCGCGTATCGGACAGATAGGCGATCCGCTGTGGTCCATGTTCGATCACCCAGCCAAGCGTCGGGCGCGAATGGATCAGCGCGACCGGCATCACCGTGACCGGACCAATGCAGAACCTATCGCTCGCTGCACAGGTCTGAAACCGCAGCCGACCGGGATGCTTCGTCAGGTCGTCATAGCCGCGCGGATCGTGAGGGGACCAAACGGGCAAGGGTTCGGCAAGGCTCCAGCGCATCTGGGTCAGGCCAAGGCAATGGTCGGCGTGGAAATGGGTGAGCAGCACGCCGTCAAGGCTGCCGGGCGGAAAGCGGTCCACCAGATCGGTGCGGCCGGCGCCGATCAGCAGGCGCAGCCCCGCCACCTCCAGCAGGGCCGATGCCGGGGCGCGGGCGCGCGCAGGATCGATCCGCGCGGCATCACATGCGGCGCAGGGGCAGCCATGGACAGGTGCGGCCCAGACGCCACCGGTGCCGAGGAAGGTCAGGCGCATGTCAGGGCGTCCCGTCGGATCGCAGCCAATAGCATTGCTGCGGCCTGATCGGGTGTGTCGTCGTTCGGGATGGTCAGATCGACCGGCGCTGGCGGCAGTCCGTTCGTTCGCGCCAGACGCGCAGCAATGTCCGCAGCACTTTCGCGCCCCCGCGCGGCCAGGCGGGTGGCCAGCGTTTCAGGCCGGGCGGTGATTTCGGTCGCGATCAGCGCCGCGCCAAAGGCCACCCGTGCGGCGGGCAGCGCCGCGCGCGAGCCATTGGCGATCACGGTCATCCCCGCGGCAAGCCAGGCCCGCACTTCGGTGCCGATGCCGTAACTCAGGCCGTGGCTGTCCCAATCCAGTGCAAAGGCCCCGGTGGCGCGCAATCGTGCAAAGGCATCCGGTGTGACCGGCAGATGTTGCTCTGCCCCGCCCGGTTGCACGGGCCGGGTGATGATCCGCCGTGCCAGCAGCACATCATCGGCGGCGGCTATTCGCGCGGCGAGGGCCGCAATGACCGTATCCTTGCCCGCGCCCGACGGCCCGACAATCAGGAACAGCCGCCCGGTCATGCTGCCGCCGCCTGCGCACCAAAGCCATAGACCTGCGCGCCTGCAACCCATGTGGCCGCGACGGACAGAGCGCCCCCAGCACCCCGCACCCGGATCAGGTCGGCGCGCCAGCCCTTTGCGATCTCGCCCCGGTCCGAAAGCCCCGTCGCACGCGCGGGCGCGCCTGCAAGCAGGTCCAGCGCCTGCGGCCAGGCAAGGCCCATTTCACCCGTCAGCACCCCAAGCGCGGGCAACATCGCCTGGGGCGCATAGTCCGAACACAGCGCCCCCGCGACACCCGCCACAATCGCATCGCGTGCCGACAGTGCGCCGGACTGACTGCGCCCGCGCAGCACATTGGGCGCGCCGAACAGCGTGACCAGACCCGCTGCACAGCCTGCGCGCGCGGTGTCGAGATCGAGGGGGAATTCGCTGATCGTCGCCCCAACACGCGCCATGAAGGCCACGCGCTCTGCCCCTTCGTCGTCATGACCCGCCAGCGCCACGCCATGCGGGCGGGCGTGATTGGCCAGTCGTTGCACACGGGCCACCAGATTGCCGGCTTCAGCCTGTTTCGCGTTGATCCGTTCCAGGATTTCGCCATCGCCCTTGGCATAGACGCGGGACAGATAGGCACCATAGGCGGCGGCGTCCTTGAACTGGCCCTGTCCCGGCGTATGGTCCATGAAGGAAAGCAAGGACGCCACTCCTTCGTCGATCAGCCGCGTGACCCGCGTCTCGGACCCGGCATCGGTCAGCTCATATCGGATATGCACGCGGTGATCGACCGCACCCTTGAAACCGTGCAAGCCGCGCGCAAGGGTTTCGGCGAACGCCACATCGCGTACGCCCAATTCGCCCTCGGCAAAGCTGATTCCGTGGAAGGCGGTGGTCACGCCTGCCGCCGCCATGCGCCGGTCGATGGCGTCAAGTGCCACGGGCAGCGGGAAAAAGGCGTTGGGGCGGGGTTCGACCTCTTTTTCGATGGCGTCGCCGTGCAGGTCGATCAGCCCCGGAAGCAGCAGGTCGCCATGCAGGTCAATCCGTGTGGCAGCCTTGGGCGCCTCGGACCCAAGAGCCGCGATGCTACCATCTTGAATCGTCAGACTGCCGTGTTGCACCCCGTCAGCCGTCACGATGCGCGCGTTTTCCAGATGCAGGCTCATGCTGCCACCTCGAACGCCTTGCGTTCCACCGTGATTTTCACATCGGCCAACCGCTCGACCAGCGCCATGTCGTGAAAGATGCCGACCATGGCGGCACCTTCGGCCTTGGCGGCCTCGATCATCACGCAGACGTTTTCGCGCGCGACCGGGTCCAGCGACGCGGTGGGTTCATCCAGCAGCATCAAACGCCCGCCTTGGGTAAAGCTGCGCGCGATGTTCACGCGCTGCCGCTCGCCGCCCGAAAAGGTGGCAGGTGTGGCGTCCCACAACTGTTCGGGGATCGCCAGTGCGGCCAGCATCTTTGCCGCCTTCTCATGCGCGGCTTCGCGCGCGACGCCTTGTTGCAGCAGGGGCCGGGCCACCACGTCCAGCGTGGACAGGCGCGGCAGGCAGTGCAGGAATTGCGTCACAAAGCCGATCTCGGACCGGCGCAGATCGGTGATCTGGGTCTCGGGCGCAGTGGTCAGATCAACCAGATCGCCCGCGGCGGTGCGATACAGAACCTGCCCCGAGGACGGCACATAGGTGCGGTAGATCGCCTTCAGCAGCGAAGATTTCCCCGCCCCCGACGGCCCGACAAGGGCCGCCAGTTGCCCCGGTTTCAGATCAAAACTGATGCCCATTGCGGCGGGCACATGTTTGGCGCGGTCGTGGATATAGAACCCCTTGCCCAGATCGCGCACGGAAAGAATATTGTCCATCAGGCCCTCACAATGCGCTGGAAACAAGTTGCTGGGTATAGGCCGCCTGCGGATCCTCAAGGATCTGGTCGGTCAGCCCGGATTCGATGATGCGGCCATATTTCATCACGATGGTGCGGGTGGTCAGATGCCGCACCACGCCCAGATCATGCGTGACGACCAGCATCGACACGCCCGTCACCTCTTGCAGCTCCATGATCAGATCAAGGATGCGCGCCTGCACTGACAGATCGAGCCCCGTGGTCACCTCGTCGAGCAGCAGCAGCGGCGCGCCGGTGGACAGCGCGCGGGCAATCTGCACCCGTTGCTGCATCCCGCCCGAGAAGTTGCGCGGCAATTCATCCATCCGCGCGGGCGGCACCTCGGTGCGGGCCAGCAGCGCCGTGGCCTTTTCGCGGATCACCCGGTAGCTGAGTTCATCCGACATCAAGAGCCGCTCGGCGATGTTGCCCCCGGCCGAGATGTCGAAGTTCAGCCCAAGCGACGGGTTTTGATAAACCATGCCCATGCGGGTATCACGCAGGCGCAATTGCTGCGCCTCGTTCAGCGAAAACAGGTCGTGCGCCTGACCCTCGTCGTGGAAGGTGGCGCGGCCCGAGGTCGGCTTGTCATCGAAATAGAGCATCTTCACGAGGCTGGATTTGCCCGACCCGGACTCTCCCATGATGCCCAGCACTTCGCCCTTGTGCAGCCGGAACGATGCCCCAGCAACAGCGACGACAGACCCGCAATGGCGGCAGATGTTGGTATCATGTTCAGGCCCGGTCACATCGAGGCACGCCGGGCAGCTGGGGCCGTGGATGCGGGTCAGGTTGTCAACGTCAAGGATCGGTTTCATTCTGCGGCCTCCAGCCGTTCAAGGCGCATGTCGCAATATGCGGCATCCGAGCATTGGAAGACGCGGGTACCGGCATCGTCGAAAAATTCGTCAAGGAAACTGTCATCGGCCCCGCAGCGGCGGCAACAATGGCGCTTGCCCGTCGCCTTGTCGCGGAAACTTTCCACCGCGAAGGTCACGTCCTTGAAGGTGATTGGAACCGCATCGGTATGTGGCGGCACGGCATAGATGCGCTTTTCGCGCCCCGCGCCGAACAGATACAGGCAATCGGCCTGATGCAGTTTCGGCACGTCAAAGCGCGGGATCGGCGAAGGGTCGATGATGTAATGCCCGTTGATCCGCGTCGGGTAGCGGTGGGAAATGGTGATCTCGTCAAAGGCCACCATATCTTCATAGAGCTTGACCCAAAGCCGCGCGTAATCGGCGCGCCCGTGCATCCGGCGGCGTTTGGCGGCATTGGGTTCCACCACCACAAGCGGATCGGGGTAAGGCACCTGAAACACCAGGATCTGATCGGCGCGCAGCCGCAGTTCGGGGATGCGGTGGCGCGTCTGGATCACGCTTGCCTCTTCGGTGCGCAGCGTGCCGGTGACCCCCGGACAGGTCAGCGCAAAGAAGTTGCGGATGTTGGCCGCGTTCACGCTGTCATCTGCGCCCTGGTCGATCACCTTGCAGGCGTCATCGGGGCCAAGCAGCGCCAGCGTCAATTGCATCCCCCCGGTGCCGAAGCCACGCGCGATCGGCATCTCGCGGCTGGCATAGGGCACCTGATGGCCCGGAATGCAGACCGCCTTGAAGATCGACCGGCGCAACTCGCGCTTGGCGTCCTCGTCGAGGAAGGCAAAGCCGTATTCCGCGCCCTCACGGTTCTGGCCCATGGTGTCAACGGGGTGCATCGGCTGCCTCCTCGGCTTTGCCGCGCGCAGCGCGCAGGCGGTCCATGTCGGATTGGAAGGTGACGTAATGGGGCATCTTGTAATGGGTGCAGAACCCCATGCTTTCGATACCGTCCACATGCAGCAGCACAAATTCGGGGTCTTCTGACGGGTTGGCGATGCGGCCCTTGTCCTTGGCCACTGAAATCGCCCGGTCTAGGACCGCCATGGCGATGGCCTTGACCTCGTTTTGGCCAAAACACGCCCCATAGCCGAGGGTAAAGACCGGCGCGCCGTCGTCAGATTTCTCGAACATGGCGACGATTTCACATTCCGTCACCAGAACCTCGCCCACCTCCATCGGCTTGCCCGTCACCGGGTGCGGCACCATGACTGGCACATAACCGACGCGCAATTCGCCCACCGTGGGGTGTACATCGCCGTAGCCGCGCATGTTGGAATAGGCGAGCGCCAAGAGCCCCCCGGTTTCGCCGCGCGCCATGGTGGCAAGCTGCGCCGAACGCGGAACCGGGAAGATCAGCGGTTCGCGGGTGATGTCGAAAGGCTGCGTGTCGTCCTGGGCCAGCGGGGCCAGCAGACCCTCGTCACGCAAGCTGTCAAGCACCTTGGGAAAGGTCAGCGGCGTGTCACCCATGGGCCGGTTGCCCAGCCAGTCGCGCGCGATCTCGTCTAGCCGTTCCGCGCCCTCGTCCATCAACTCGAACCGGAACAGACGGTGCAGATAATCGGGGGTCGCGCCCAGCATCTGCCCGCCGGGAATGTCTTTGAAAGCCGCGGACACACGCCGCACGACCCGCATGTTGCGAGTGTCATGTGGCGCGGTTTCGCCCAGACGCGGCTTGGTCGAACGGTAGGCGCGCAGGAAGAACGCGGCCTCCAGGCTGTCCCCCAACGCCTGTTTCAGCGCCAGCGAGGCAAGGCGCGGGTGGTAAAGGCTGCCCTCGGACAGCACTTTGGAATGCAGAAGCGGCATCTGGCGTTCGATCTGGTCAAGTTCCAGCGGGGCGCTCTCACCCATGGCGCGCATTGCGTCCATCAGGCGGGCCGAGCCCTTGATCGCGTCAGCGCCGCCGCGAATGGCAACATAGGCCATGGCTCAGGCTCCTTTGATCTTGGTTGTGCGGGGCAGGACGACAAGGCGCGTGGCATCCACCAGCACCACATCCACCCCCATCGGGAAATCGGCGCACCAGCGCGCGCGGGCGATCAGCCAATCGGGTGCCATGCCCTGTGGGGCAAGGGTGGCGGTGCCCTTGATGCCCGGTCCGGTCAGGGTCAGCGCAGGACCCGCCGTCAGGCTTTCCACGATCACCACCAGCGTGGCGCCGCCTTCGGGCGCATCGAGGCTGCCAAGGCGCGGGGAGAAGTCCGGCGCTTCCGCGCCCGCCGCGAGGATGAACATCGCGCAATCCGACGCTGCACGCCGGGCATCGAGGAAGGCCCAGTCGCCTTCGCCCAAGCTGCCAGTCAGATCGCACAGCAACTGCGTGTTGTCGCAAAAGGTGGCTAGGGCTGCCAGTGCTGCGGGGCGGCCATCCAACAGATCGCCCAGATCGGCGATCTGGCCCGGACGTGCCGCCACGTCCAGAATGCGGCGGAACAGCACCTGATGCGTCTCAGGCAGCCAAAGGCGGGGAAGGTCCAGCACGCTCATGCGTCATCCTCCGACAAAAGCTGGAAATCAACGCGGGTGCGGTCCAGCGCCAGCGCGCGACGGGCGCGGATCTCGTCGCGGGCAGCCATGCCTTGGGCGATCAGCGCCTCAATTTCCGGCGCTTCGGGCAGATCGGCCATAAGCGCCGCGTCCAGAATGGCCAGCTTTGTCACCAGCGCCAGATCGTCGCTCATCAGCGCGGCCCCGCCGCTCGCTGTTCCCTCGGGCGCGGTCAGGCGCAGATGCACGCGGGCCGTCGGGATCTCGCCCAGATGGAACGGCGCACCCGCCACAGAATCGCGCAACTGCATCAGCATCAGCCCTTCGCGCGGCGGAGCCAGCGGCTCGACCTTTGCCCGCGCGCGGATGCGGTCGGCGAGGTCGGCGACTCGCGCGCTGTCGGCGGCGGCAAGGGCCATCGCCCAGTCTTCTCTTTCCGGTCTCATGACGGGTTCCTTATCCAATAAGCCGGGCGCGCAGCCGGGCCGAAATCTGGTCAAGCACAAAGACGGTGAGGAAAATCACCAGAAGGATCGTGCCGACATGTCCATATTCGAAGGTGTCGTAGCGGCCCTTCAGCTCCTGTCCGATACCACCGGCACCTACCAAGCCGATGACAGCCGCCATGCGCACGTTGCGGTCGAGAATGTAGAGCGTGTAGGCGACATAAGACGGTGCGACCTGCGGCAGAACAGCCGCGCGCAGCACCCGCAACTTGCCCGCGCCAAGGGCGGTCAGCGCCTCTTGCGGTTTGCGGTCGGCGGCCTCGATGTCCTCGGCGTAGAACTTGCCCAGAAAGCCCGCTCCGTGGAGGCCGAGCGCAAGATAGCCCGCGATGGCGCCAAAGCCGAAACCCAGCACCAGAAACATCGCGATGATCAGTTCCGGCATGGCGCGCAGGAAACTGACCACGCCCCGGCTGGCCGAATAGGCAAAGCGGTTGGGCGCGTAGTTGCGCGCCCCAAGGATCGCCAGAGGGATCGACAGGATCACCGAAATGATTGTGGCCCAGATGGCAATCTCGAAGGTCTCGACCATCTTGCCCAGCACCTTGATGAGGTAACCGAACGGGTGGACGAGGTATTCCTTTACCGCAACCTGCGGTTCGGCCTTGAGCGTGTCAGGGTTCATCCGAAAGGTCGTGACCTCGGCAGACTCGATCCGGGTGAACATCGGCAAGGCGTTGCGGTCCAGTTCCGGCAAGCGGGCCAGTTCCTGCCGGTCTTCGATGGCAAAGGGAAACAGCGCCCCCAGCATCCGGCCAAGGCCACGACCAACCTGGCTGCTTTCCTGCACGCCGACGGCGGACAGCACCGCCTCGCCGGTCAGGCCCAGCATCTTGCCCACTTCCATGCGGTTGCCGGACCAGATCAGCGCCAATGCGATCAACAGGACAGCCAGCGCCGCGCGCCAGTCATAGGGCGCGGCAAGGAGCCAATCCTTTACAGGGCGCGGATGATGAACCCCGATGGCAAGCTCTGCGTCACGCATAGGCCTTCTCCTGGTAGGCAGATTGACCCACCGGGGCGGTCAGACCTTCGTAAAGCCTGCCTTCGGCGGCGGCGTCGAACAGGTGCGGTGCGCCGTCGAACACAACGCGCCCCTTGCGCATCCCGATGATGCGATCTGCAAATTCACGGGCTAGGTCGGTCTGGTGCAGGCTGCACAGCACGGTGGCCCCCTGTTCGCGGGCGGCCTCGCGCAACAGGCCCAGAACCTCGCGGCTGATCGCCGGATCAAGGCTGGCAACGGGTTCGTCGGCGAGGATCACCTCGGGGCGCAAGAGCAGCGCGCGGGCGATGCCGACCCGTTGTTGCTGACCGCCAGACAGGGCGGCGGCGCGGCGTGGCAGATGGATTTCATCAAGGCCGACTCGGGCGATCACTTCGCAGGCTCGGTCACGCAGATGGTCGGGATACCAGCCCAGAAGCGCGCGCCAGGACGGCACCTCTGCCACCGCGCCCGCCAGCACATTCGAGGCAACACTGGCACGTTCCACCAGATTGAACTGCTGATGCACCATCGCTACCCGACGCCGAATACCGCGCAGGGTTTTGGGCGACAATGCGGTATCACTCAGCGTCATCGTGCCGGATGTCAGGTCCGTCAGCCCGTTGACCACCCGCAACAGCGTGGATTTGCCCGACCCGGACGGGCCGAGCACGACGCAGAATTCGCCCTTGCCGACATTGGCCGACACGCCATCGAGTGCGGCAACCCCATCGGCATAGATCTTGCGCAGGTCACGGAAGGAGAGGTGCGCAGGCACCCCTCCCCCGATTGCCTGCGCGGCGGAAAGGATCGCCGCGACCGACATCAGTTGCCTGCCTTGGCGATGATTGCGTCACGCAGATCGCCAGAGACGCCCGACAGCACGACCAGCGCCGGGGCCAGCATGTCGTCGGTGATGTTGGCGTCATAGCGGTCCACCTGCTTGCCGCCGTAACCGCGGATCATTTCCGGCGTGACGCCAGCGGCCTCATGCACGGTGTTGAAGGCAGTGCGCAGCGCGGCTTTCACTTCGGCAGGCAGATCGGTGGACATCGCCAACGGCGGATTCGGAATCGGGTCGGATTTGCCGACAACCACGAAGTCATCGACGCTGATCTCACCCGCGTTGATGGCCTTCTCGAAGCTGTCGAACGAAGCTGCCGCCGCATCGACCTGACCCTCGGCCATCGCCTTGAGGCTGTTGGCATGGCTGCCGGTCATGCGGATTGCAGAAAGATCATTCACCGGGTCAAGTCCCGCCGTGACGATCATCGCCACGGGATAGACAAAGCTCGATGTCGAATTGGCATCACCGAAAGCCATCGAGTGGCCTCTCAGATCGGCGACCGCAGCGATGCCGCTGTCCTTGCGCGCATAAATGCCCGAGAAATAGGTTGAGCTACCGTGGTGCACGTCTACTGCCAGCAGTTCGGCACAGCCGCGCTGCTGCGCGGGCAGATACGACGCCGCGCCGAACCAGGCGATTTCCACCACGTCCGAGCAGATCGCCTCGATCACCGTAGCATAGGTCTGGCCAACCTTGATGTCGAAATGGATGCCGGTGGTCTGGGTCACGGCGTCAAACACCGGCTTGAAGTCGGCCTTGGTGCCGTCTTCGGTGCCGCCATCCGCCGGAACCAGCATCACACGATAAGGGTTGGCGGCCGAGCCGTCAGCTTGTTGCGCCAAGGCGCCGGTGATAGAGATGAAAGTTGCGGCTGTGGCCACAACAAGGGTCTTGAGAAGGGACATGGTTTCTTCCTCTGGGTTTCGTGTTGATTGACTGGGGAGTCAGGGTTGCAGTCGCACCTCAGTCCGGCTGCGAGTCTTCCGCAGCCGAGTCGGCTGACCAGCCGGGCTCGACCATGGAAAGCTGGATACGATCGCCGCGAAACTGGCTGATCGCGTATTCTTGCACCAAGCCGCATTCGCGGCAGGCATTCACGCCCTTGACCCGCAACACTGGCTGGGTGCGCGGCATGCGCAAGGCAAGCGCATCTTCGGGCAAAGGCAGGCGTGTGGTGATCAGGCTTTCCACCCGGTCAAGCGTGATGCCTGCCGTCTCGCGCAGATGTCGCGTCAATGATCCGCCCGCATAGCTGCGCGCGGCGTCAGCGGCGGCACCGGTCAGGAAATGCAGGGTCAGCGCATAGGGCAGATCGTTTTCGCCCCGCAGCGTGCGAAGGCGCAGCACGGGCGTGCCCTCGGCCACACGCAAACGCCGCGCGACACCGCCCTCTGCAGCGATTTCGCTTCGGTCAAGCAACCTGACCTGCGCGGTCCGTCCGCTGGCGGCCAGCCGTTCGGTGAACCGGGTGTCGCGACCGATGCCGTAGACCAACCCGCGCGCCAGCACCCGCGTGCCGCGACCATGCACCCGCTCGACCAAACCTTCGGCGATCAGCTCATCCACCGCACGGCGCAAGGTGTGGCGATTGACCCCAAAACGCGCCGCAAGCTCTGGCTCGGCCGGAAGCCAGTCACCCTCGTCAAAGGAACGCTCGATCTGGCCGCGCAGATCAGAGGCGATCTGTGCCCAGACTGCGAGGCCGGACTGTCTGACAAGCTGTGGCAAAGGACATCTCCCGAATCTTCTCGTGGAGACGTCTAGACGAGTTGCATGACATGCGTGTGACATCCGCCCTTTTCTGATCTGCGGTGTTTGCGGGGTGATCTCTGCGCCGGATCAATAGACATCCGTTCCGGGACGTCTCCAATTCTGACCCACACTAGCCAAGCAACCTGCAATTCGGGCAAGATGATCCCGTAGGTTCTGGGCTGAACAAGGCCTGCTTGGATGTCAGCTTTTGCTTTGGATCGACCTGTCCGGCAGCCTTCCAACTATCATCTGGTCGGATAGCCTGCATGGAGTAGCGGCGCCGGGTGCAGAATTCCGCCTGTTTCTGGCTTTGACCCATTGGCCTTTCGACAGGTGGCTTCAGGAAGTGAGGAAACGTTTTTTCTCTTGGCATCGTGAAGGACAGCTTCGGCGACCAGTCAACTCAGTAATCTGTCTCCACATACACCCCCGAGCAGTCATAAGCGACTGCTGCCGCCGTTGCCCCGTTGTTCATAAACAGCCTCGGTGACAGGAACTGCGTGTTCACTGGAAGATCGGCGGTGATCTCCTGCTCGAAGACTGCGCCCGAAACCTCGTCGACCACCCGCACCCAGACGGAACTGCCGTTCGGTGGTGCCGCGATGAACAGCGTCAGCACCCCACCCGTCGCGATGGCGAAACTCGCCCCCATGTCGATCAGCGTCGGCGCGCCGGTGCCGTCGTTCGCGACCAACTGCCAGCGGGTGTGCGTGCCGCGCTGGAAGCCGATGCCGATGCAGTTGATGGCCGTGGCCAGCGTGAGCGTGGTGGCCAGCGCGGCGGTTGAACCATAGAGGCCGAAAAATGCCATTCCTGTTGCCTGCAATGTCGTCAGTGAAATCCGTGTCACGAATGTCCAGCCGCCCAACCCCGCCGCATTGCCGCGCCAGCAGGCCCAACCGGCAGAACGCTGTTCGGCAGCTGAATCCACCACCGCCGCCGAAGTCAGCCTCCAGCGGCGCATGCTGGCGGCTAGGTTCGTCGCGGCCAGCGTGGGGGTGGATACTGTCCCGACCGAGGTGATGGGCAGGCCTTCCGTGGTGATCGTGGTCGTGACGGACGGCGACCAATTGGCGATCCGATTCACACCGAAATGCGGCTGGAGCGGGAAGTCCCGACCGGAGGGGCGCATCACGTCGATCCATGGTGCGCCAGCCCGGTTGCGCGCATAAACGGCGGCCTTGCCGGTGGGCGGTGGGGATGGCGCGGCGGTGAGCCCCGGCAGGATGGTGGGTTGCGGCAGTTCTACCTGGCCGCTGGTGCGGTCGATCTTCAAGGCATCAAAGAAGGCCGAACCATCCGGGCTGACCTTGAAGCTGAAGTCGTCGTTGCCCAAGAGGCCGATCAGCGCCCGGGCCGAAAACCCGGTCTTGAAGGCGAAAGCTGCGTCGTTCCCGGCGGCCGCCTTGTTGACGGTGGCCTCGATCCCGGCGCCTGCGTTGTTGAACAGCAGTGCCGGGGTATTGACCGACACGCGATTGTAGCTGTCGGCTGTCGCCCCACCGAGGCCGAGAAGCTGCGCGGTCAGGTTGGCCTGGGGCATGCCGACCTGCGTCACCGCATTGGCGAAAGTCACTGTCGGCGTGTTCACGACCGTGGTGCCCCCGGCGCCTGCCGTGGCCGAACCGATGCTGACGACCGTGGTCGATCCGGATGCGCCGCCGGTGCCGATGTTCACGGTCTTGGTGACGCCGGTGGTCGTCGCCCCGGTGCCCATGCCGTAAGTGGCGGTCGTCGTTGCCGTGCCGATGCTGGCTGAGGCCGCCGAAACCGTGACTGTGCCCGAGGCGGTTAGCGTGCCGGAGAAGGTCTTGTTGCCGGTGAAGGTCTGGGTGCCCGCGAGGATCGCCAACTCGCTGGAGGTGTTCGGCAGCGTGAAGGTCCGGGTTGTGGCCGTGGTGATCCCAGACAGCGAGAACAGCGCCCGTTTCGTCGGATCGGCATCGTTCACCAAGCTGAAGATGGCATCCGACACATCCTGCGGCACACCAACAGAATCCCACACTGTGCCATTCCAAACTGAGAGGGCCTGTTCCGCCGCGACCCAGGCCAGCCAGCCCTGGCGCGGTACCAGGCGCATCCAGACGCCATCGACCCAGAGAGCGACATTCAGATCCCACCCGGCCCAGAGCCCCGTCGCCCCTGAGGCCACAAGGTGCCGGTCGCCATCGGCCGGGCTGGCAGGCGGCGTGGTGCGGGTGCGGTCAACGACGGACAGTTGCACCATCGCGTCGAGCAGGCGAAGGGCCTCGTTGTGGGTGACATGCTTCTGGGCTTGGGCCGCCAGAAGATACGGCAGACCGAGATTTGTGGAGGTATCGGACATGGGGCGCGGGCCTTTAGAACTGGAGGATGACGGCAGCGGGATCGCCGCGACCGAGGCGGTTTGAGAGCTGGTAAATTCGGATAGCCAGCGTCTGACCGGGGCCGAACGGCGCACCCCAGTCGGTGGTCTGCTGGGCGGCGGTGTAGAGGACGGACGTCGTGGTGCTGGTCAGCGTGCGCTTGACAATCGCCCCATCGAGAATTTGGACATCGTAGCTTTCGGCATCCTCGGCTAGGGGTACCTCGACCTGTTCCCATGCATCGGCCACCAACGCGCGGGACCGCCGCGTCCAGCGCAGGGTCAGATCGCCGGGACTACGCGCTGTCCGCCACGGTTGTGCGACATGGACCGGCGCGAAGGGCACGAGGCCGCGACCGGCTGGCGTGAAGGCCAGCGCAGTGTAGCTGGCGTCACTGACGGCGCGTGCCGCAGGGCCAATGCGCCAGTTCCACGGCAGACCGAGATCGGCTTCGGCGATCGGCAGCGGGGCCAAGGCAGAGTCCAAGACCGCTACGCGTGCCCCAGCCGGGGTGGGATCGCCCATCGCGGCTTCGGTACCTCGCTGGCCGCGCAGGAGGCGGGTCAGGCGATAGCGCCCAGTGGCGATCAGTTCGGCGACACCCGCCTGCACGATCTCCCAGATGCCCGGCGCGGTTTGCACCGCCAGCGCATTGGCGCCGCCGAACAGGCTCAGGTCGGTGACGCTTTCCAGCGTGCCGGAAGCCAGATCGACGACCAGCGCATTGCCGAGATCGAAGCGCGAGGTCGGGCCCGGGTAGAAGTCCGACACCAGCGTGCCAATCCGGGAGCGACTGCCGAAGATGGTCAGCAAGGCAAACCCATCCGCCCCCGGGCTGCGGAACACCGCCATCTCGCCCGGCCAGGGAACAGCGTGCGCCGCGACCATCGGTCGGTGCGCGGGCTGGTCTTCGGAAAGTTGCGGCAGGTCGAGAAGGACGGCATCCGGAGCACCGAAGACCACGGAGCGGGTCAGCGTAGCCGGTCGGGGATCGCCGGGTGGCAGGTCATAGGCGGCGCGATCCTGGCGGACGGCCTCAACGCCCCGCCCATCGGAATCGGCGATGGACACAAGGCGCAACTCGATGTCGCGGCCATCATGGGCCAGCCGGATCACATCGGCGGGGTCGAGTGCCAGCCGTGAGGGTGGCAGGCGGAAGGTGGCGCTTGCGGCCGATCCAGGCTTCCATCAGCGCGCGGCGGCAGCGGCGTTCGGCCTCCTCGGGCGGGATCGCCATCGGGAAGGACTCGGACGCGATGCGGGTGGTGTCGACGGTGATGCGGCGGGCTTCGACGAGGGCTGCGTCATAGTCCTCGTCGGCTCGGGCGACCTGCCACTTCAGCGCCTGCGGCAATTCGGTTTCCTGCGCGCGGACAAGTTCCAGTGCCTCGCCTTCGCGGGAGGCGACAAGATCATCATGGGTCAAGGTGATGCTGGACGCCCGCCCGCGCATGACGAAGCGGATCATGCCTTCGGTCTCAATGGCATCAAACCCGAAATGCCGGGCCAGCGTGCTGATCGAGGAACGCGGGGCTTCCAAGGCGGTGATGGCATAGCCTTCGACGGCACCCCAGAGACCCGTGACGTCGATCATGGCTTCCGGCATCCCGGCGCGCAGGCAGAGGTGGCGCACGAGGGCCGCAAGCGACACGGCCCCCAGCCGCCCGGTCAGCCAGTGGCCCAGCCGCCAGTTCGGGCCATCGGTCCAGACGTCCGTCAGTTCGGGGAAAAAGGGGTATGGCCGCGCGTCCCAGGTCCAGGCGGCACATTCCGGCACATGCACCATATGGCCGCCATAGACGGCGGAGATCGGGTTGTTGGCCGGGTCGCCCCAATGCAGGTAGCTCGCCTCCAAATAGGCGCGCTGGATCGCATCATCCCGCCAGCCGCGCGAGAAATACGGCGTGAAGCTCTCGGACGACTTCGGGTCGAAGAAGACATTTGGCTGGTTGGTGCCCCGGTCGATGGCCGGGCAGCCCAGTTCAGTGAAGCGGATCGGTTTGGACGGCGGCACCCATGCGGTGGCCAAGCCGCTCTCCACCCCACCCGGCCGATTGAAGTGCGGATTCGTCCACCATGCGCGGATATCCTTGGGGCGAAAGACCCACGGCGTGCCCACCGCACCATCGGTGATCGCTGTCCGGATCTGCGCAGACCGATCCGCGGCGCTGGCATAGAACCAGTCGAACCCTTCGCCGCCCGCGATGTTCGCCTGCAGATAGGCGCGGTAATAGATCGCGGGCCAGCCTTCGAGCGCATCGGCATGGTCGAAGCCATCGCGCCAGTCGGACAGCGGCAGATAGTTGTCGATGCCGACGAAGTCGATGTTGGCATCGGACCAGAGCGGGTCGAGGTGGAAATAGACATCGTCGCTGCCGTCCTGCGGATGATGGCCGAAGTATTCCGACCAATCGGCGGCATAGCCAATCTTGGTGCCCGCCCCGAGGATGCTGCTCACGTCGGCAGCAAGGGTCCTGAATGCGGTGACGGCGGGATAGGTGCTGGCCGCCGACCGGATGGTGGTCAGGCCGGTCATCTCAGTGCCGATCAGGAAGGCATCGACACCGCCCGCAGCCGCGCAGAGGTGCGCGTAATGCAGCACCATGCGGCGCAGGCCCCAGTCGGAAGGCGAGCCGGTGAAGCTAACGCTCTCGCCTGAAACGCTGAAATTGCCCGTCGTCGCCGCCCCGAAGAGCGCAGACACTTGCGTTGCGGCCGTGCCGCTCTTGTCCGCCGATCCGACAAAGCCAGCAGCCGGGGAACAGGTGATCCGCCCCCGCCACGGGAACGCAGGCTGGCCGGGCGTTGCGGCATTGGCGCTGTAGGGGTTCGGCAGCGTGTTGCCGGGCGGCACGTCCATCAGAAGGAAGGGATAGAAGGTGACGCGCAGCCCGCGCGCCTTCATCTCCTGGATCGCCTGCACCACTGCGAAATCCGCAGGGGTGCCGCCGTAGACCGGCCGATCCTCTGCATCACGGCTGACCAGATGCGCGCTGGCCCGGCTGACGCCATTCACCGACCAGTTGGCGGGCGTGGTGGCCTTGGACGCCACTTCGACACCCGGCTTTACCTTGCAGGATCCCGCGCGCAGGTCGTTGCCGAACCAGGCCACGACCAGGCTGACGCTTTCGACCGCCGGGGCCATGGCCTGCAGCCGGTCCAGCGCCACCACGATGTCGGGCTGGTCGGGCAGCGCGTTCAGGTTCTCCGCGACCGTGGCACCACCGCTGCCCTTGCGGATTGCATCGGTGGCATAGGTGAACTCGCCCGAGGCCGGGATCAGCGTGACGGCGCGGGTCAACCCCTCGGCGGTGTCGGAATCGGCCAGCGGACGGAAGACCTCGAACGACAGCTGCGGCAGCCGGTTGCCAAAGGTCGCCAGCGCCAGATCCTCAAACACGACGTAGGCCGTGCCGCGATAGGCGGGCGTGTTGGCGGCACCCATCTTGGCGGCGATGAACGGATCGGCGGTCTGCGCCTCGTTGCCGGGATACCACCGCCAGGTCACGCCGGTCATGTCCATCGCCTTGCCATCCGCCCAGACGCGGCCAATGCCGGTGATCGGCCCCTCGCAAAGTGCTACGGCGAAAGACGCATAGTAGAGGTATTCGGTGGTCTTGACCTTACCGCCACCCCCGCCGCCCTTACCGCCGCCTTGGGTCGTGGTCTTCGTCTCCTCGCGGAAATCGGTGGCCCAGATGATGTTGCCGCCGATGCGCATCCGGCCGTAGAGGCGCGGGATCACCGCCCCTTCGGTGGCCGAGGTGATGCGCAGCGTGTCGAGCCGCGCGCCCTCGATCCGCTGGGCCGGTGCCAGCGACGACACGATCCAGCTGTCGACCACCGACCCCACTGTCGAGCCGATGAAACCACCGATGGCCGCGCCGGAAAAGCCGAGGATCGCGCCGCCAATGGCCCCGCCGATGGCAGTGCCGACAGCACCGAGGACAAGCGTAGCCATGAAGAACTCTCAGCGTTGGGGAAAGAGGAAGGCAAAGGCGATGCGGCGTCGCCAGACGGAATTGAGCGGTTCCTCGATCACGCCGAGCCGCTCGTAGGCATGCAGGAAACTGTCGGGGCCGGTCAGAATGCCGACATGTTTGGCGATGGCGCGGGGCATCATGCGGAACAGGATCAGCGCGCCGGGTGAGGCATCGGCTGGTGCGATCTCGGGCATCATCCGTCGCACCCCCTCGGCCAGCACCTCGCGCGGGCCGCTTTCGCCCCAGTCCCGGCTGTAAGAAGCTGATTTGAAACTAATTTGGTGAATTCAGCAGGTTGTGATTCTGTTCGGTTGTGAAGCTGAACGGAGAACCCAATGGCCTGGACCGAATTCACCCGCCGCCAACATGCCCGAGTGG
>Ga0100377_1001951_pt1 | contig 17466 bp, 12 predicted proteins | sample CryGeymeta201501_FD_83664 | JGI IMG/M metagenome (GOLD analysis project Ga0100377, IMG submission 83664) | Groundwater microbial communities from Crystal Geyser aquifers in Utah, USA - Crystal Geyser metaG 2015-01 | ecosystem: Environmental > Aquatic > Deep subsurface > Groundwater | place: USA...
GAGCGCGACCCCGAGCTCGACGAGGTGGCGCCCGACCCGGGCTTCCTCGCGGCGCTCGCGGCGGCGACGGGCGGTCGCGCGGTGGCGGTGGGGGACTTCGCGCCGCCGACACGCGATCCTGGCGCTGTGCGCGTCGTCTCCGATTGGCACGAGACGCCGCTGTGGCGAGCGCCGGCGCTGGCCTTTTGGGTGGCGCTGTGGGCGGGCATCGCGTGGACCGTGCGTCGTCGCTCGGGTCTGCGGTAGTCTTCGCCGCTGGAGGCCCTCATGCCCGCAGTGCACTACGCTCGTCAGCTCCTCATCGCGCTCCTCCCCGAGGAGGGCGCCACCTTCCTCGACGAGTCCGGGGCCGGGAGCTGGGAGCGCCTGCTGGATGGAGTGCCCGAGCCGATCCTGCGCGCGCCGAGCGGCGGGCCTTTGCTGTTCAAGCTGCGCGACCTCTGGGCGGCGAAGCACGAGTGGCGGGGGGCGGTCGCGGCGACGCGCGCGATCTGGCGCCTCAAGATCGCGGCGCACGGCCCCGATCACCCCGAGGTCCTGCTCGAGCTCGGCGCGCTCGGCACCCTCGCGGACCGCACCGGGCGCACCCAGGACGCCCGCGAGCTGCTGGAGACCGCGCACGCAGGGCTGCTGCCCTTCGCCGAGACTGAGGGCCTCAAGTTGGCGATCGTCTCTGCGAACTTAGCGAACCACCTGCTGCGCGCTGACGACCAAGGTCGCGCCTTTGGGCTGCTGCAGCGCGCGTGGGAGCTGCGCCGCCGCGTCGCTCCCGGCACGCAGGGCCTCGTCGCTGCGCAGCTCGCTGAGCTGCACATTCGCAACGGGCGCGAGGACAGCGCTGTCCAGCTGCTCGAGGACGCGTGGTCCGTGCTGCGCGAGCGGCCGGGCATCGCGCACCCGCGCACCCGCATCGTCGGTCGGCACCTCGCTACCGGCTACGCGCGGGGCGGGCACGCGGGCGAGGCCGTGCTGGTCCTGCGCGAGCTGCTCGACAGCGCCGGCGGCCTCGGCGACGAGGAGCTGGCGACCTGCTCCTTCGAGCTCGGCGTCGCGCTGCGCGGCACCAGCTCGCGTGACGAGGCCTTTCGCTGCATCGACGAGGCGGTGCGCCTGACGCGCCAGCTCGGCGACCCCCACCCCGCGCTAGCGGATCGGCTCGCTTACCTGTCGCGCATCGTCATCCACGAGCGCCAGCGCCACGACGAGGGCGAGGGCCTGCTGCGGGAGGCGTTGGAGGCGGACGTGCGCTTGTACGGCGAGGGGAGCCCCGAGGTCGCCGGGCGGTACGCGCAGCTCGGCAACCTGTGCGGGCAGCTCGGCCGCATGGACGAAGCGATGGGCTACCTCGATCCCGCCGCCAGCTTGCTGCGCAGCACGCGCGGCGACGATCACCCGCAGACCGCGCTCGCGGTCGAGTACTACCTAGAGCTGCTGTTGATCGCGATCCGCGGGGCGGTGGACGCGCGCGACCGCCAGCTCGCGCGCGTCTACCTGGAGCGCGCCATGACGCTGGGACCGCCGGTACTTGGCTACAAGCACAAGCTCGTCGGGAAGCTCCGCGACGTGCGCGTGTAGCCAAGGGTTCGCTGGGCGGATACCGCGAGGGCCGGCTGGAGGCCCCGGATGGCGAAGGACAAGGACAGCGCTTCTACGTTTGACCTGCTGCGCGTGCGCAACATCGGCATCGCCGCGCACGTCGACGCTGGAAAGACCACGCTCACGGAGCGCGTGCTCTTCTACACGGGCGCTTCGCACAAGATCGGCGAGGTCCACGAGGGCGCGGCCCACATGGACTGGATGGCCGAGGAGCAGGCGCACGGCATCACGATCACCTCCGCCGTCACCCAGTGCCCCTGGCGCGACCACCTGGTTCAGATCGTCGACACGCCCGGGCACGTCGACTTCACCATCGAGGTAGAGCGCTCCATGCGCGTCCTCGACGGCGCGGTCATCGTCATGGACGGCGTGCGCGGCGTCGAGCCCCAGACGGAGACGGTGTGGCGCCAAGCCAACCGCTTCCACGTCCCCCGCATGGTGTTCATCAACAAGATGGACCGCCCCGGCGCCGACTTTGATCGCGCGCTGGAGACCATCCGCCGCCGCCTCGGCGAAGAGCCCGTCCCGGTCTGCGTTCCGCTCACGTCGCAGCGCGCGGTCCTGCACGTCATCGAGCAGCAGGTCTACACCTTCGCTGGCGACCTCGGCGAGATCGTCGCCACGCGCCCGCTGCAGGGCACCGAGGAGGAGACCTGCGCCGAGTACCGCGAGACGCTGCTCATGGCGCTCGCGAACCACGACGAAGCGCTCGCCGACAAGGTCCTCATGGAGGAGCCGGTCGAAGCGGACGAAATCTGGGCGGTCCTCCGCCGCCTGACGCGCGAGGGTAAGGTGCGCCCGGCCTTTTCAGGCAGTGCCCTGCGCAACTGGGGCGTACAGCCCATGCTCGACGCCGTCATCAAGCTCCTGCCGACGCCCCTCGACCACCGCGTCAGCCAGGGGCACACGCTCGACGGCGAGCCGGTCGACGTGGACATGAACAACGATGAGCCGCTCGCGGCCTTGGTGTTCAAGGTGCAGCTCATGGAGGGCCGCCGTCACGTCTTCGTGCGCGTCTACCGCGGCGTGCTCAACGCTGGCGACAAGGTGCTGCTCGCTGGCCGCGGCATGGAGGAGCGCGTCGCCCGCGTCTTCGAGCCCGACGCCAACCACAAGAAGCGCCTCGACTTCGCGACCGCCGGCCAGATCGCGCTGCTCGCAGGCCTGCGCCACGCCACCACCGGCGACACCCTCTGCTCGCCCGAAGCTCCCGTGCTCTTGGAGAGCATCGAGGCGCGCGAGCCCGTGCTCGGCCTCGCCATTGAGGCGGAGTCCAGCCGCGACGAAGAGAAGCTGGTGGACGCGCTCGGCAAGATGACGGAGGAGGACCCGACCCTTCGCTTCGAAGACGACGAAGAGACGGGCCAGCGCATCCTCAAGGGCATGGGTGAGCTCCACCTCCAGATCGCCTTCGAGCGCATGGAGCGCGAGTTCAACCTGCGCGTGACCGTGGGCAAGCCCCGCGTCGTGCACCGCGAGACGGTGGAGAGCACGGCGACGGTGGTCGCCGGCGTCGATCGCCAGCTCGAAGCGGGCAACAACCTCATCGAGCTGCGCGCCGACTGCGAGGTCACCGTCTCCCCGCGCGAGCGCGGCGCTGGCGTCGAGGTCGTCTGCGAGCCGAGCTGGGAGCCCGCGGGCTTCGAGCCCACCGAGGACCAGCGCAAGGCGGTCCACCAGGGCGCGAGCGACGCTGTCAGCGGTGGCCCCGTCGAGGGCGCGCCGCTTCAGGACACCTCCATCACGGTCAACCGCGTGCTCACCTTCGGGGCGGGCAGCAGCGCCCAGGCGCTCCGCATCGCCGCCGCCACCGCCGTTCGCGAGGCGCTTCGCAAGGCGGGCGGCCGCGTGATGCAGCCCATCATGCGCATCGAGGTGGTCGTGCCTGACGAGAACACCGGCGGCGTGCTCGGCGACCTCCAGTCGCGCGGCGCCACCATCCTCGGCCACGCCGCCGACGACGGCACCACGTCCATCGACGCCGAGTGCGGCCTCTCGTCGCTCATCGGCTACGCGACGGAGCTGCGCTCGCAGACGCGCGGGCGGGGGCAGTTCGTGATGGAGTTCAACCGCTTCGACGTGTCATAGTTCGGGCGGGGGCGTCGCCGCAGACCGCGCCTCTGCGACGACGCTCGGGGTGCGGGGCGGGTCCGTGGGCACTCCGCCGCTTCTGGTGCGGATTGCGGTGTATCGTCGTTGTTTGATCTCGGCCTGAACGGAGGTCGGTTGATCGAGTAGGAACTGGCGCAAGTGATCTCGGGCGATCATTGGCGGCTTCTCATTTCTTTAGGTCGTGCAGAACGGGGAAAATCGCTCGGGTACCAACCTTCTGGTAGGGAGGTACTCCGATGAACAGAGACGAAGAGAAGTTGAGGGTGGGCGCTGTAGTTGCGGCCGAGAGGTGCATGACAACATTTAAGGGGAGCGTAGCGACCGTGGGTCGCTGCGGGCTGGGGAGGCTCGTGACAGCTGCTCCCGGCCCCTACGACTACAGGGGGAACCACTTTTTTCCAGACCTGCGGGACCCCGCGACGGCGAGATTGGTCCTCGAGTTCCTGATCGCGCAGGGCGCCAACAAGAAGGTCATCCTCGATGTCGTTTGGAACTTGCCGGCGTAGTGTCAGAGGGACCGGGGGTCAGGTGATGCGAGATACCCGTTTCGCCGACACATCGTCGTTCTAGCTCGATTGTGCGCCCGGGTGCTCACGCACGCTCGCGGTGGAGCATCTCGCGGTCGGCGGCGTGCGAGTCGCCTCGGTCGGCCACGCTTGTTGGGAGAACAACTTCACCAGTAGTTGATGTTCCGATTCAGTTTACCCGGAACTAGCGGTTTTCGATGCAATGATATAAACTTGATGGCGAGAACACTGATGAACACTTCCGCGCCATCCTGGGATGATCTTTACGAGCTCGCGAACGGCCAGTCCGGGCACGTCACCGCCCAGCAGGCCGCCGAGGTCGGCTTCTCGCCGCAGCTCCTCCACAAGCACGTCCAGAGCGGGAACCTCGATCGGCCCATGCGAGGCATCTACCGCATCGCCCGCTTCCCGCCGTCGGAGCACGAGGATCTCGTTGTGCTGTGGCTCTGGTCGGATCAGCAGGGTGTGTTCTCGCACGAGACCGCCCTGAGCCTCCACGAGCTCTCCGACGCCCTTCCGGCCCGGGTCCATCTCACTCTGCCGACCTCGACCTCTCGTCGGAAGCGAATCCCCGAGGGCGTCGTGACCCACTTCGGCGACCTCCCGCCGTCCGACCGCCAGTGGTTCGGCCCGGTTCCCGTGTCGCGACCCGCTCGGGCTGTCCTGGAGGTCGCCGCCGCCCATGGCGATGCCGGACTCGTGACCCAGGCCATCGACCAGGGTATCCGACGCGGCCTGTTCACCTTCGACCTCGTCGCACCCGCTGGCCGCTATGTCGCCAACGCCCAGGGATGGGGGACGCCAATCCGCCCGACCCGCGCGGACGGGGAGGGCGACGGACTGGGCGACCGGTTCTATGCCCGCCCGATCAGCGGCGTCTGCGTCGAGCCGCCGCCCTCGGACTGGCCGACCGTGGCGGCGGAGCTCGGCCGGGAGATGGATGCCCACCTGCGGGTCGCCCAGTACCTCCCGTCCCGAACCATGCAGCTCGAGTTCGCCTGGCAGATCGACCAGGTACCAGGTGAGCGTGACGTCACCGCGCTCCGCAAGCGGCTGGCTCGGAGGTTCACGTGGGCGTAGGGAAGTCCCCAGCGGCGTTCAAGGCCTCCATCGAAGGCCGCCTCAAGAAGGAGGTCGGGCCGAAACAGGGTCGTGCACTCAACCGCCGCCGAGTGCTCGTGGTGATGGAGCGGTTCATCGCCCGCCTCAACCACGTCCTGCCCGACACCGCAGTGCTCAAGGGCGGGCTGGCGCTCGAGCTGCGGCTTCAGGGGGCTCGAACGACCAAGGACATCGATCTCCGTCTCCTTGGCGATCCCGCGGAGCTCGACGGCCACCTGCGAGCCATCGAGGTCCATCGGCCAGACCCCGAGGACCACCTGGAGTTCACCGTCACGCGCGACCCAGATCATCCGGCCATCACTGGCGACGGTGTGAAGTACGACGGCTTCCGCTTCAAGGTGATTGCGAGAATCGCCGGCAAGCCCTACGTGGCGTTCGGACTGGACGTGGCGTACGGCGACCCGATCCTCGGCGAGCCCGATGTGCTCGCGGGTTCGGACTTCTTCGAGAAGTACGGCATCCCGCGCGTACAGGTTCGTACCTACCCACCCACGACGCACCTCGCCGAGAAGCTCCACGCCTACACGCTCCCTCGAGACCGCGTGAACATGCGGCTCAAGGACCTGGTGGACATCCCGCTCATCTCGGATGCGCTGGGGGGCTTCACCGCGGGGGAGCTCCGCGAGGCAATCGGGCTGACCTTCGACTTCCGCGCGACCCACAAATCACCATCGACGCTGCCAGTGCCCCCTCGGGAGTGGCTCGGGCCCTACGACAAGCTGAAGGAAGAGGAGGGCCTCGCCTGGGCGGATGTCGATGCCCTTCACGCCGTGGCCGCGGCCTTCCTCAATCCAGTGCTCGCTGGAGGAGAGGGTACCTGGTTGGCGAGCGATGGCAGGTGGGTGACTTCATGAACACACCCGTCACAGTCCGAGCAGGGGTCAGGTGATGCGACATACCCGTTTCGCCGACACGTCGGCGTTCTAGCTCGTTCGTACGCCCAGGCGCTCACGCACGGCCGTCGATGCTCGGCTCAACACTTCCCGTCGGGCGAGTTGGCAATCAAAGTACAACCGTCACAATCTCGTGGATATGGCATCACCTGACCCCTCCCGTTTCGTTGGCCTCGAGCCTGCGTGGTTGGAGGAGGCGGAGTCACCGATTAGGGCGCAGGCCATGAACCACGGAACTACCTGCGATGCGTCCAACCGGATCTACGCGGACGCCGACTGGCAAGTCTTCCTCAGCAGTCTATCGGCTGAGATTCGCGCCAAGATGAACCGGGTACGGACGCTGGTGGGAGACGCCAACTGGTGCGAAGACGGCACCTACAAGGAGTCATTGGTTCGCTCGCTCCTGCGCGAGCTTCTGCCTCGGCGGTACGCGTGCTGGCGGTGGACGTCTCTACGCCCGACGGTGTCGACACCCTCATCGAGAGCGTGCGCGACCTCGAGATCGGCGTGCTGGTCCCGTGCGCGGCGATTGAGTGCAGCGGCTACTTCGTGGACACCCCCGCCGAGACCCACGCGCGCCTGCTCGCGATGGACTGCTACGGGCCCATGAAGCTCGCTCACCACTTTGGCGGCGCGATGGCGGAGCGCCGCCGAGGCGCGATTCTGTTCGTCTCGAGCATGTCCGGGTGGATGGTTCAGCCCTACATGGCTCACTACGGCGCAGCGAAGGCCTATATCGTCGCGTTGGGGGAGGCCCTCCACTACGAGATGGCGGACAAGGGCGTGCACGTGTCTGTGCTCTCTCCTGGACCGACAGATACGCCCATGGCGGCGAACACGGGGATCGACTTCGCGTCGATGGGCATGGCGGTCATGCAACCGGATGCCGTCGCGGCGGCTGGGCTCGCGTCGCTGGGGCGCTCTGCTCACGCGATCCCGAGCCTGCGCAACCAGGTGATGGTCCTGATGATGACGCGCCTGATGCCGCGCTGGGGCGTCGGTCGGATGTTCCGCTGGATGATGGGCCGCGCGCTAGGCATCCAACGGTAGCAGCGCTCGTGTCGCGACCTGTCCCGAGTTCACATGTCATAGATTTGCTATGGCACTGTTGGACCCCCGGGTGTGTTAAGGCGCATGAAGGAGGCTCCATGAGGTCCCCCCACCACGGCACCGTCACGATCACCGAGCCCTTCGACTCGTCCACACAGCCAAACGCTGGCGTGCGCGTCCGGAAGCCCGAGGAGTGCACCTCCTCCTGGCTCCGTGTCGCAGAGACGATCGACCAGGTCTTTGAGGTGGTCCCGGGCGGTGCGCTGGAGTGCGTCGATCCCACGCGCGCGCGCTACGTGGCCCGCTGTGATGGGCGCATGAACCTGCGCGGGCACTGGCACTCCTTCACGACAGGGCAGCTCATCACGCTCATCGTCGAGCCGCGGGTGCTCATCGCCGATCCGGTCGCTGCGGGGCCGCTGCGCGGCACCTTCCACAGCGAGCGCGAGGTGCTGGAGCTGCTCGGCACGCCCACTCGCGGCCAAGCCTACCTCATCGGCCGCGACTCGGACATCATCCCGGCGCCGCCGTTTGCGGGCGATGTGTCCCGCCGCCACGCGCAGCTCGTGTGGGATGGCGCCTGGACCCTCGAAGATCTGAACTCCACCCACGGCACCTTCATCAACGGCCGCCGCCTCACTCCCAAGGTGCGGCAGGTCGTGCGAACCGGCGACCGCTTGGGCTTTGGCGGCTCCGTGATGGTCACCTTGGACTTGGCGCGCGTGGACGAGACCGATCTGCCCTTCATAGGAGAGCTCGGCACCCTGGGCTGACGGTTCGTGATAGGCTCGCGGACCACGGTTGACCCGCATGGAGCGAAGCTTGACCACGAATCCGACCTTCTTCGGCGATGTGGCACGACAGATGGAGCTCGGCCCGCGCGTCGAGGAGCTCCTCCGCACGCCTCGCCGCGAGCTTCGCGTACAGGTGCCGATCGAGCGCGATGACGGGACCGTCGTCAGCTTTCGCGGCTTCCTCGTGCAGCACGACAGCTCGCGAGGCCCCATGAAGGGCGGCGTTCGCTGCACCCGCAACCTCAGCGGCGCGGATGTCGGCGAGCTCGCGTCGCTGATGACATGGAAGAACGCGCTGTTAAACCTTCCGTTTGGTGGGTCGGCGTGCGGCATCGCGGTCGAGCCGCGCTTGCTGAGCCTGCACGAGTGGGAGCGCCTCATCCGCGCCTTCGTGCACCGGATTCACGACGTCATCGGGCCACAGCGCGACGTGTACGGGCCGGACATGAACACCGGCGGTCAGGTCATGGCCTGGATGATGGACGAGTACAGCAAGCTGCACGGTCACACGCCCGCGGTGGTGACCGGCAAGCCCATCGAGCTGTACGGCACCCACGGCCACCGCGCGGCGGGCGGGCGTGGCGTCGCGCTCGTCACCGCGTCGGTCCTCGCCCAGGACGGCACGCAGCTGGAAGGCACCAGCGTCGCGGTGCAGGGCTTCGGCCAGGTTGGGCGCGCGGCGGCCCTCGCGCTCTTCCAAAAGGGCGCCAAGATCGTGGCGGTGAGCGACAGCCGCGGGGGCATCTTCCGCGCTGACGGCTTGCACATCCCGTCGCTCATCGAGCACAAGTCGGGCACGGGTCGCGTCGCTGGCTTCCCCGGTGCGGACAGCCTCACCCAGTCCGACCTCCTGGCGCTCGACGTGAACGTGCTGCTGCCTGCGGCTACTGGTGGTGTGTTGCATCGCGGGAACGCCCAGGACGTGCGCGCGCGCTGGGTGATCGAGGCCGCCAACGCGCCCGTGACCGTTGAGGCCGACGCCGCCCTTCGCGAGCGGGGGGTGACCGTCGTGCCCGACATCCTCGCGAACGGAGGCGGGGCGGCGGTCTCCTACCTGGAGTGGGTGCAAAACCAGCAGCAGCACCGCTGGTCCGAGGAGCGCGTGCTCTCCGAGCTCGACACCCTCTTGAACACCGCTGTGCAGACCGTGCTCGAAGTGTCCAGGAATAAGCAGGTTCCGCTGCGCACGGCGGCCTATATGGTGGCCGTCGGACGCGTCGGGCGTGCCACAGTGTTGCGCGGCTTGTGAAAGGGGGACGGATGGCCATGGACCTCGTCGGTGCGCTCGCGCAGATTCAGCTCTGCGCCGAGCTCGAACAGGATGAGCTGCAGCGCCTCGCCGCGGCGGGCCGCGTGGAGCGCTGGTCTGAGCAGGCGCTGGTGATGGAGGAGGGCGAGCACGGGCCGCGCCTCGCCATCCTGCTGGAGGGCCGCGTTCAGGTTCGAAAGCGCGATGACGCTGGGACCGTACATCGCATCGGCGAGGTCGGCCCAGGCGGCGTGCTCGGCGAGATCAGCCTGCTGACGGGCACTCAGCGCAGCGCCACCGTGGTCGCGCTCGGCAACCTCAAGATCTTCGCCATTGACCGCTCCACCTTCGAGGCGATGGTCGCTGACGGTGACCCAGCGGTGCTGAAGCTCGGCCTGGCCATCGCGCGGGTGCTCGCGCAGCGCCTCTGCTCGGTGAACGACCGCGTCGTCGAGCTGTTGGAAGAGCACACCAGCGCCGGCCCGATCCCCGATCTCGCCGCCCTCCGCCGCGACCTGTTCACGCGGTGGAACTTTTGAAGTCCTGCGTTTCACACGAGTAGCGGGAAGGCATGCGGACGCTCGTTGTCGGAGACGTGCACGGCTGTGCTTTGGAGCTGCGCCACCTGATCGCGCTCGCGAAGCCCGAGCGGGTGGTCATGGTCGGCGACCTCTTCACCAAGGGGCCCGACCCCGTCGGCGTGTGGGAGTGCATCCGCGACGGCGGCTTCGAGGCGGTGCGGGGCAACCACGATGAGCGCCTGCTGCGCATCGCAGCGGGGCAGAGCCTCGGCGATCGGCCAGGCCGCGCCTGCCTAAGGGCGCTTCGACAGGCGGACACCGCGGTCGTTCCGTGGCTTCGGCAGCTCCCGCTCTTTCACAAGGTGCACGGCTGGATGGTGGTGCACGCGGGCATGGACCCGTCGGGCAAGCGCAAGCGCACGACGGAGCGGATGGCCCTCACCATGCGCACCTTCCCGGCCTCCAACCCGCACGCGCCTTTGTGGCACCAGCAGTACCACGGCAAGCGCCGCGTGATCTTCGGGCACGACGCTCGGCGCGGCTTGGTGCGCGTTGAGCGGGACGGGGAGCCCTACCTCATCGGCTTGGACTCGGGCTGCGTCTACGGCGGCGCGCTCTCGGGCTACCTCATGCAGGAGGACCGCATCTACCAGGTGCCCGCGCGCAGGGTCTACTTGGCGGAGGGAACCACCGAAGAGGCTCAGCTCGACGCGAGCCAGCCGAGCGCCTCGTCGACGCCAGGCAAGTAGCCGAGCTCGTGGCTGCGGGCGCGCAGGATGCGCCACCGGCTCGCCGCTTCGTCGAGGGCACCGCGCGAGGTCAACAGGCGCGCGTCGAACTCCAGCGCCCCCAAGAAGACCTCGGCGCGGAGCACGTTGGAGGCCTCGTCTTGCAGCACGCTCCAATCCGCGGCGGTGCTGGGGTCGACCAAGCCGAGCAAGAGCCTGGCGTAGGTGTGCACCTCGCCAAATCCGCCGTGATCGGCGAGGGCGAGCGCCTCGCGCGCGTCGGTCGCGGCCCGCGCGGCGTTGCCGGAGACCATCGCCACCCGCGCGCGCTCCACCAGCCAGAGCGCCCGCCCGTAGCCCGTGTCGCGGGGGGGCTCGACGGCGAGGGCGCGGTCGAGGTCGCCGCGAACGCGCCACCAGCGCATGAGCACCGAAGGGAGCTCCTCGTCGGCGTGACGCACGGAGGCGGCGAGCTCGGAGAGGGCCACCGCGGCGAGGGCGGTGTCTGAGCGAAAGATGGCGATCTCCAGGCTGACGCGCATGGCACCAGGCAGGAGATCGTCTAGGTGTAAGCCGCGAATCTGGCGGATCGCGTCGTCGAGCAGGCGGCGCGCGCCGGTGGTGTCGCCTCGCTCCACCAAGAGCGTAGCGAGGGCGAGGCCGGTCTCCGCGTCGAGGAGGCGGTCACCCGTGGACGCGAAGGCGACGCGCGCGCTGCGCGTCTGCACCTCGGCCTCGTGGCGGCGACCGATGCGCCGCAGTACGCGCCCCAACCGCGACGCCGCGAAGGCGGTGCCGCGCAGGTAGCCCTGCTCGCTGGCTTGGCGAATGAGCAGCTGGCACTGCTTTCGGCACTGGGTGAGGTCTTGGGTGCGGAACAGGTGCTCGGCGCGGAGGTTGCCGAGCTGCGTGTTGAGCAGCGGGTTTGGGTTCGCCGCCAGGAGCTCGCTCGCCGTCGAGATCTGCTGGGGCACGTCGTCGAGCTGATCGAGCACGAAGCGGCATTGAATGGCGTCGAGCAGGGCTTGAACGGCGAGGTGAGGGGACGTCTCGCGGACGGTGGACGCGACCCGCAGCGCCGCGATGAGCGCGCGCGTCGCTTGGCCGTCGCGCAGGTCGAACTCGGCGCGCAGGAGCTTGGCGATGGCCGGCTGCGGGTCGCTGACGGCGAGCTCGTCGACGGCTTGCAGCAGGTCGCGCCGGGGCTCGCCGGGCTCGGTGCTCAGGGCGACGCGGGCGCGCACCACGGCGACGTCGAACAGCGGCCCCGCGCGGAACACCTCGGGGCGGGGGAGCGTGTCGATGAGGAAGAGCCAGCGCCTAGCTGCGTCGAAGTCACCCAAGCGCTCCGCGTTGACGGCGGCGAGCGAGCAGGGCGTCCAAGCGGCGCGCGGATCGCCGGCGATGACGTGCAGCGCCGCGATCTCGGCGTTGTCGTCGGGGAGCGCGCGCGCCCAGCCCGCGGCGAGGGCGCGGCCCGCGACCTGCTTGCTGGAGAGGCGCGCGCGGGCGGCGTCGCGCGCGAAGGCGGTCGCGAGGGCGAGGCCCGCGTCGGTGCGCTTGACCCAGGGGCTGTGAATGACCTGCGCCGCGTCGACCTCGTGGAGGACCTGGGTGGGGATGGGGGCGTCGCGCAGCGCGAGCGGCCAGAGCTCGGTGCCCGGCGGGCTCCACGGTTCGCCGCGCCAGCGAGCGAGCGCCTCAAGCCCCATCGCGACCGCCTGTAGCGGCGTGTTCACGGGTACGATGCGCGGAGGGGCGCTCGGACACAGGCTCGTAGCGATGGCGGTCGCTGCGGCGCTCTCTAGGGGCGGCACGCGCACCCGAAGCGCGCCGCAGGTGGCCTCCAAGCGGGCGACGCAGCGCGTGGACTCGGGGGTGGCCCAGCGCGGGTCGTGGAGCAGGAGCAGGATGAGCTTGGCGCTGGCGCGCTCGGCGAGCTGCACGAGCCCGCGCGCGGAGACCGTGTCGATCTGGTCGAGGTCCTCGACGACGAGCAGGAGCGGCTGGTCCTCGGCGGACTGCTCGCAGCAGCGCGCGACGGTTCGGGCGATGGTCTCGACGCTGGGGAAGCCGTGGGGTGGCCCGGCGCCGGGCAGCGCGAGCCCCGGCCAGACGCGGCGCAGCAGCGGCCCGTCGGCGCCAGCGAGCACCTGGCTCGCCTCGTCGCTGAGCGTTGGGAGCAGCTCTGCGAGCAGATCTTCGAGGATGCCGCCCACGCGCTCGACGCGACAGCGCAGGGTCAGCGGGCGCATTCCCTGCAAGATGCCGCTGCGCTGCACCTGCTCGGCGGCGCGGCGCTTGCCCGAGCCGCTCGGCCCCTCCAAGACGCGGACAGGTGTGATGTGGCTGTAGCCGAGCACGTCCTCGACCGCGTCGTACCACGGCCCCGGGTGTACCCAGGTCGGCGCGGGGCAGGCGGCGCTCGGCTCGCCAAACGCGAGTGAACGCAGGGTGTTCGCGGCTTGTGCGGCGGTTGGGCGGTCGGACGGCTCCAACGCGAGCATCTCTTCGATGAGCCGGGAGAGGCCGCGAGGCACCTCGGGGTACAGCGTCGCTAGCGGCGGCAGGCGCTCCAAGCAGGTGCGCGCGATCCAGCCGACAGGCACCGAGGGGCGGTCGCGGCGGCCGTGGATGGCCTCGTGCAACATGAGCCCGGCGGAGAACACATCGCCGGCGGTGCCGCTTGGCAGGCTCGCCATCTGCTCGGGGGCCATGTAGGGAAGCGTCCCGAGGACCGAGCCGGCTTGGGTCGAGAGCGTGCTGTCATCGGACGCGAAGAAGCGCACGATGCCGAAGTCGAGCACGTGCACGTCGCCGGAGCCCGTGACGAGCACGTTCGACGGCTTGAGGTCGCGGTGGATGAAGCCCGCTTGGTGCAGCTCGGCGAGCGTGTGTAGCAGGCGCGCGCCGCGGCTGAGTGTGTGTCCGACGCGCTCAGCGCGGGATGCCATGCGGTGCAGGTCGTCGTAGAAGTCCTCGCCGTGGACCAAGTCCATGGTGAACCACAGCAGCTCCTCTTCGAAGCCGGCGTCGTAGACGCGCACCACGCCCGGCAGGCGCAGGGTTCGCATCGACTCGAACTCGCGCAAGAAGCGACGATCGGTGGCCGGGTCTCCTCGCTTTCGGAGCTTGATGGCAAGCTCTCGGCCGGAGTCGTCCACGGCGCGCCACACCACGGCGGTCGCGCCGGTCCCCAGCGCTTGCACGAGCTGGTAGGACCCGATGCGGTCACCTTCGCGGATGCGGCGGTCGTATCCGGGCAGGGGGCCCCCTAGGTCAGGGTGAGGCCGGCGACTACGGCGGAGATGTTGTCGCCCCCACCGCCATCGTTGGCGGCCCAGACGAGGGAGCGCGCGGCGTGCTCAAGGCTCTGGCCGATGACGGCCGCCGCGACGCGCCGGGCGACGTCGTCGGGCTGCTCGGCCAGGTAGTCCGTGACGCCGTCGGAGCACAGGACGACGCGCTCGCCGGGGAGCAGCACGACGCTGGCGTGCTGCGCGGGCAGCGCCTCGGGGCGTCCGATTTGGTCGAAGTGGCCGAGGTAACCGACGAGCGCGTAGCCGTTCGGATCCCAGCCGGACAGGCCGCCGTGTACCCAGGCCGTGAAGCGCTCACCGGCCTGGTTCTGGTCCGCGGTGAGCAGTGATGCGCCATACGGGCCGATGAGGTACGCGCGGGAGTCGCCCAGCCACGCGAGCGAGATCCGGCTCCCGTGGGTGACAGCGGCGATGACGGTGGTGCCCATGGGGATCTTGCCCTCGAGGCGCCCGCCTTCGCCGCGGAGCGTGGCTTCGCAGATGGCTTGGTTGGCCATGCGCAGCGCGCGGTTGAGGAACTCGGTCGCTTGTGCAGGTCCATCTTCGCGAAGACGCGGGAGCGCCTGCTCCCACAGGCCGGCGATGACGTGCGTCGCGATGCCCGAGGCGATGTCGCCGCTGCCCGCGGTGGCGGTGCTGATGCCGTCGCAGACGACGAGCAGCGCTTGCTCCGCGCGGGAGGCCACGAAGACAGCGTCCTGGTTGGTCTGCGACTTGAGCAGCTTGACCTTGCCGATGTGGCTGTCGTAGCCAAAGCCGACGCAGGCGCCCTCGTCCAAGACCGGGGCGAGGCGCGCCTCTTCGGCGGCGGCGGCCAGGCGCCACAGCTCGTGCCACGCGGCGCCGTTGGCGGGGCGAAGCGCGGGGTCGTGGTGCAACGCAGCGTCGAGCGGCGCGATGGCCGCCGGCGGGAGCGCGGGCGCGACGTGGCGCAGGTAGGGCAGGGCGTAGGTGCCGTTGATGTGGTTGGGCCAGCGAACGCCGAGCAGGCTCTCGACGAGCAGGATAGCGGCCGCGTACACGTCGCCTGCGAGGGAGGGCTGCTCCCCCGGTGGCAGGATCCCGCCGTCGCTGTGGCCTGGGATGGAGAACTCGACCGTTCCATCCACGCGAATCGCGACGAGCTCGCGGCTGGGGTGGCAGGGCTCGCCAGCGCGTTGAAGCGCGACGAGCGCCTTGGCCATGTGCTCGCCGACGGAGAGCATGGTGGCGCCGGAGCGCACGGGGCGGCTGGTGGTGGACACCGCCTGCGTGAGCCAGTCGGCGTCGATCTCGGTGGTGCCGACCTCGTTGCCGTTGTCCCAGTCGTCGTCAAAGAAGGGGTCGTACTGGCTGCGGAACCAGCGCGCGAGGTCGGCGTCTTCCTCGCCGAGCTCGTCGGCGAGCTCGTCCGCGCCGAGGCCGCGCTGCTCTAGGATCTCGCCAGCGAGCCAGTGGGTCGCTTGGGGCGGGCTGCCGTCTTGGATGGCTGAGCGCAGGACGTCCATGGTCAGCGCGACGCCGCGACGCGGGGGCAGCGCCTCCATGGTGGAGCGCACGAGCCGCTGTCCGTCCTGATTTCCGCTCACGCGCGCGAGCACGGAGTGCGTCTCTTCGACGCCCCAGCGCACGAGGGCCGCCGCGAGTCGCCCTTCGGCGTCGAGGGGGCCTCCGCGCATCGCGCCGCGCTCAAGGCGCTCCAGCAGGATGTTGATCGTGCCCGGGGTGAGCTGGTCGCAGCTCCAGCCGCCGCGCCGAATGGCGTGAACGATGCTCTCTAGGGAGTCGGGCCCCGGGCCGAGCAAGCCGCGCAGGATCGCGTCGGGCGGAGCGCCGCGCAGGGCGTTCATGGCGAGATCGCGCACCGAGGGGCCGCCAGAGCGCCAGGCCAGCAGGATGTGCTCGTGGAAGAGGTCGACAGGCAGCGTGTCGCGGTGCGCGATCGCGAGATCAAGGCGCTTGCGCGCGGTGAGCGTCACGTCTTGGAGGAGGGCTTCGCCGTTGGCGACGTCGGCGCTCTCGGCGAGCGTGAAGCGTTCGCCGTCGGCGCGGAAGCGCGGGTCGCTCGTGAGCGTGGGCGCGAGCGCCTTCCACCAGTGCTCGAAGGCGGCCGCGGTCATGAGGTCGCGGCGCACCATCCAGTCGCGCACGTCGGCGGGGGTCTGCGGTCCGGGGAGGTCGGAGAGCAGGCTCGCGAGCGCGCCCGAGGGATCGAAGTGAATGCGCTCTTGCAGCGCCTCGCGATCCACCACGCTGAGGTGAAAGAAGCCGTCTGCTGGACACAAGGCGTAAACGCGGCGCAGGGCGTCGACGGTGACGCGCTCCGGCAGGTTTGCGTCCGCGTGCTCCCAGCGCAGCTGAGCGTCCGCCTCGTTCAGCTCGGCGATGCGCGCGAAGCCAAAGGCGGAGTGGTAGAGGACCCGGCCTTGCTCCAGGTCGCCGATGTCGACAATGGGTCTCATGGGGCGGATGCCTCTGCGGTCGCATGGTTATACCGCCGGAAGGGAGAAGGCACGCATGGAGGTACGCGATCCAATTCACGGCGCGATTCGACTGAACGCTGCAGAGACGGCGTTGGTCGACGAGCCTTTTGTGCAGCGCCTCCGTCACATCAAGCAGACGGGCTTCTCACACTTGCCTTTCCCCGGCGCTACGCACTCGCGCTACAGCCACTGCCTCGGCACGTTGCACCTCGCCGGGCTCGCCTTCGACAGCGTCTTCCGCGACTGGTCCTTCGCGTCGTCGCAGAAGCGCGACGCCTTCCGGCAGATCGTGCGCGTCGCGGCGTTGTGCCATGATCTTGGGCACGCGCCCTTCTCGCACTGCACCGAGTTCGCGATGCCACAGCTCAGCGCGCTCGGGCTCGAGGGGTACACGGCGGCGGAGCGTCGCGCGAGCCACGAGGACTACACGATCGCGATCCTCATCAAGAGCGGCCTCGCCCAGACAATCGAGCAGAGCTTCCCGTTCACCGCTCGCCATGTGGCGGCGCTCGTGTCGGACGAGGTGAGCTGCGAGGAGGACTTCTGGCTGGACGGCGACCGCCACTACCGGCGCATCCTGGCCCAGCTCATCAGCTCCGAGCTCGACGTCGATCGCCTCGACTACCTGCCTCGCGACTCCTACTACACAGGCGCGCGCTACGGACAGGTCGACGTCGCCTGGCTGTTGTCGAACCTGGAGGCCTGCGAGGTCGACGGCGCTGTGAGCCTCGCGCTGGACCGCTCCGCGATCTACGCCTTCGACGACTTCATGATCGCGCGCCACCACATGTTCCTGATGGTCTACTTCCACCATCGCAGCGTGATCAACGAGGAGCTGCTCAAGCGACACGTCCTGGAGCCGGGCTGCCCGTGGCGCTTGCCGTCGGAGCTCGACGCCTACCTCTACATGGACGACGTGTGGATGGAGCACGAGCTGCGCGGCTGCTCGGATGAGTGGGCGCGGCGAGTGGTGGAGCAGCGCGTCTACAAGCGCGTCGTAGAGCGCCACGGCGCCCCCCACGAGATCGACCTCTCCACGCAGGTCGAGCTCCTCGATGACGCAGGGATCGACTGCATTCGCAGCGGCTCCAC
>Ga0100377_1001954_pt1 | contig 17450 bp, 14 predicted proteins | sample CryGeymeta201501_FD_83664 | JGI IMG/M metagenome (GOLD analysis project Ga0100377, IMG submission 83664) | Groundwater microbial communities from Crystal Geyser aquifers in Utah, USA - Crystal Geyser metaG 2015-01 | ecosystem: Environmental > Aquatic > Deep subsurface > Groundwater | place: USA...
ACGGTCCCCGCTCTGGTCGCCGCCCGTCTGACCACGGAAACCGCCGAGACCTTTACCGTCACGGTGGGTGGCGCGACCTACAACGTGACCCCGTCCACAACCGTGGTGACCAACATAACATCCCCGCAACCGGACACGGTCTATACCTGGAGTCTGGATCTGGCCACCGCCACACCGGCTACAGGCTCGCTGAGCCTGTCGCAGGGCGTCACCTACAATGTGGTCGCCTCGATCGTTGATGCCGCCGGCAATATCGCCAGCGACAGCACCACCGCCGACCTGACCATCGGCACGCCCGACACCATCGCACCGACCGCGCCGACCGTGACCGCGTTGAGCACTCAATCCTCACAGCCGACCATCACCGGCTCTTTCAATTCGGCCGATCATGCAGGCGGCTTCACGGTGACAGTGAACGGTACCACCTATACCCTCGGTACCGATCCAGCCCTGACCAGCAGCGGCAATACATGGTCGCTGAATCTGGCAACCTCAGGCCAGACCCTGCCGGAGGGCGCTTATACGGTGACCGCCACCGCCAAGGATGCCGCAATGAATGCCAGCAACGGTACAGGCAGCGTGATCATCGACCAGACCGCACCGGTGGCACCCGCCATCACCGGTCCGATTGACGGCGCCAAGCTCACCGGCACCACAACCAACATCACCGGCACCGGCGAACCGGGTGCCACGATGCGTGTGTACGACACCGACGGCGTCACCCTGCTGGGCACGACCACCGTGGCAGGTAACGGCATCTGGTCGCTGGCCAATGTGGCCCTCGCCTCCGGCGATCACACCATCCATGCAAAACAAACAGATGCCGCCGGCAATGTGAGCCCGGAGAAGCTGGTGAGCTTCAATGTATCGGCGCAGAATCCGTCCACGCTGCTGACCGGCACCGGCGGCATTACCCCGCCGACAGGCCAGACTGCAGCCCCGGACAGCGGCAATATCGGTACCGTGGATGCCGGCACGCCGGTGATGGATACCGTGTAGCAATCGCTGGCCGAGGTCGGCGCGCAGAAGATCGATATCAGCGCGGCAACTGCCGCGACGGGCGGTCTGTCGGAGCAAACCGTCGAGACCACGGGCCAGCCGGGCGGCTAGGTCAATGCGGCCCAGAACACCCTGAACGCCGCGCTGAACACTCCTAGCGGGGCCGGTCCGGCCAGACCGGGCGAGACCGGGCGCGGCGGACCGCAACAGCCGACCGGCGAACGCAACAGCCTGAATGTGTCCGATGCGCTGCGCGGCCAGATCACGCAGCTCTCGCCCGACAGCTTCGAGGTGTTCCTGCCGGCCAGCAGCATGAATATCGGCGATATCATCTACACCGCCACGCGTGCCGATGGCTCGGCTCTGCCGGAGTACATCGTGGTCGATCCGGTGACCGGCAAGGTGACCATCAACCGCGACAAGGCTCCGCTGGGCGTGAACAAGGTGGATATCAAGCTTTCGCGCATCGTGCAGAACGGCGATCTGAAGGATGTGAAATCCGCCTCCTTCGGCATCACGGTAAACAAGGAAGCCAGGGTGAACCTCGGCAACGACCAGCAGGCTCCGGCTGAGCCCCCCGCCCCGCAGGGTTGAGCCTGAGCCCGTCCTGAAACCACACACCCCGCCATCCGGCGGGGTTTGTTTTTGTGCCTTTGCTGCTGCCTTTGACTCCGGGTCCTACTTGTAGCGGTGCCGTGACGGTTGCCCTCTCATCGGAAAAGCGCAAAAAAAGGCGGCCTTTCTGCCGGTTTGCGCCCGATGAGCGGGTAATCGGCACGGGAATTCACCGCTACCCGTGGGTGGCCTTCTTTGCTTCTTTCTTGGCCATTCAAGAAAGAAGAAGGGTGTGGGCAGAGTGCTCCAGAGAACTGTCCGGGTTCGCATGGTAGATGAGCGGTTGTTTCCTTCTTCTTTGCGTGCCCACAATTCGGCAGGACAGCCGAATTGGACGCCTGAAAGTCGCCCGCAGGGCGAGCCGAGTCAAACGGCACCCGAGACATATCTGTGACAGCCGGGCTGGCACAGCTACAAGTGGGATTCGGTCGTTGCGGGAAGCGCAACCTGCGGATGCAGGCCGCTCAGAGATAAACGGAATTGTCCGGAGAGATCACCGACAGCTTCGGACCCTTCCTGATCTCTTCTTCCACCGCCTTCGGGTTGTCCACCGCATGCAGGATCACCTGCTTCAGGCAGGTATCGCTATCGCAGTAGAAGCCGCTGAAATTCACGGCGAATCCATCGCCGTCGCAGCGTGCCACATGCCCCAGGGCATGCATCACCATCGGCGCATCGTTGCCCAGCATGATGCGCACCTCGCAGGTATCGCCGACCATGACCTTCGCATGACTGCGCATATAGATGCCGCTCATGCTCATATCCACCACGTCGCCATGCAGCATCGCGCCGTTCACCTCTACCTCGGCCTTCGTGGAAAAGCGCACCCGCGTGAAACCTCTGGTTTCCTTTTTCACATGCTTCAGCATTCCGAGCCTCCCACTCCATCATGGATGCATTCCATCACCGATTATAGAGCAAAATACAGGCCAATCATGACCGCATCATGACCCGACGTGCTTTTCCTCCAGCATGCTGCGGATTCGTCCGAGTGAGGCCTGCGACATGCGCACCGTCAGCAGCATATCCTCACCGTCGTGCTGCTGCTCCAGCACCCGCCCGTTGGCATGGCACCAGGCCATGGCGCGACCATCCGAGATGGGAATGCGCAGCTCGGTTTGCGACATATGGCTTTCCAGCCAGTCGCGCAGAAGTCCGAGCAGATCATCCACGCCCGTACCGGTCACGGCGGAGAGGGCCACCTTGCTGCCATCGATCCCGGGATTGATGCGCGACACCACCTGCGGCGCGAGGTCGGTTTTGTTCCACACCTCGATCTTCGGCGGCATCTCCGAGCCGCCTTCCACCCAGCCTTCGCTCATGATCATGTGCAGGGTGTCGTCCACCACCTTGCCCTGCTCGATCACCTGCTCATCGGATGCATCACGCACATGCACGATCAGATCGGCCTCCACCACCTCCTCCAGCGTGGCGCGGAAGGCCTCGACCAGCTCATGCGGCAGTTCCTGCACAAAGCCCACCGTATCGGACAGCATCAGTGCGTGTCCGCCCGTCAACTCCACCTTGCGCATGGTCGGATCGAGGGTGGCGAACAATTGATCGGCGGCGAACACACCGGCCTGCGTCAGGCGGTTGAACAGCGTGGATTTTCCGGCATTGGTATAGCCGACCAGCGCCACGGTGGGGATCTCCTTGCGGCGGCGTCCGGCGCGCTGCGTGCTGCGCATGCGGCGCACACCGACCAGATCCTGCTCGATCTGCCGGATGCGGTTGCGGATCATGCGTTTATCGAGTTCCTGCTGGCGTTCGCCCGGACCACCGAGGAAGCCGAAGCCGCCGCGCTGCCTCTCCAGATGAGTCCAGCTGCGCACCAGCCGGCTGATCTGGTAGTTCAGGCTGGCCAGCTCCACCTGCATCGCGCCCTCGCTGGTGCGCGCCCGTGCCGCGAAGATCTCGATGATCAGGCCGGTGCGGTCCACCACCTTGGTTTCCCACGCCTTTTCCAGATTGCGCTGCTGCACCGGGGAAAGCGGATGATCGACAAACACCACCGCCGCCTCGCAGGCCTGCACGTGATGCTTCATCTGCTCCATCTGGCCGGTACCGAGCAGTGTTGCCGAGCGCACCTTGCGGATGGGCACCACCACGGAATCGAGCAGATCGCAATCGCTGGCGATCACCAGCCTGTCGAATTCGGCGGCGCGCGCCGCCCTTGCCGATTCGCCGGCAGCCTTGCCGCTGATTTCGGGATGCACGGAGATCACCGCATCCCGTTTTTCTTGCAGATCCACACTATGACTCATCGAATGACCAGCCCCATACCCCGCTATAACGACCGCGAAGCGCCCGGCAATCTAGCACGAATCGCGTCTGCCAGCAGCGGGACAAGCATGCCCGCATCGCCGCGCACGGCATCCCCGGTCTGGTGCGCGAACCATGTGACCTGCCGCTTGGCGTAGTGTCTTGTCGCCGTGATGCCGTCGCGCACGGCCTCATCCAGCGGGCATTCGCCGCGCACATGCGCCAGCAACTGGCGATAGCCCACGGCGCGAACCACCGGATGGGTATCCGCCAGATGCAGAGCCTGCAAAGCCCGTACCTCGTCCAGCCAGCCGGCTGCCAGCATCGCATCGAAGCGCTCAGCGATGCGCAGACGAAGCACCTCGCGCGGCACATCCAGCACGAACACCGGGATCTCTGTCGGTGGTGCGGGGGGGGCTTCGCCGATCCATGCCGAGAGCGGTCGCCCGCTGCTGTGATACACGCTCAGCGCGCGCATGATGCGCTGTGTGTCGGTGTCAGGAAGCCGTCCGGCGGTTGCCGCATCCACTGTGAGCAACTCGGCATGCATGGCCTCGATACCCGAAACCTGCAGTCGCTGCTCAAGCGCCTGGCGAACCGCAGGGCTCACCTCCGGTATATCCGCCAGCCCCCGGGTGAGTGCCCGCAGGTACAGCCCCGTGCCGCCGACGATCAGCGGCACCCTGCCCGCTTCGTTTTCCACTCGGATGACATCGGCAGCCTGCGTTGCCCAGCGCGCCGCCGAAAAGGCATCGGGAAGCTCGCAGCAGTCGATCAGATGATGCGGCACGCGTGCCTGTTCCCGCTTCGTCGCCTTGGCCGTGCCGATATCCAGCCCCGTGTACACCTGCATCGAATCGCAGCACACGATGGGCACTTCCGCCGCCTCTGCCAACGGCAAGGCCAGCGCCGACTTGCCGCTGCCCGTCGCCCCCATCAGCGCCACAGCGCGTAACACCGGCTGCATCACAGGATGACCATCAGGCGGGCTTCTGCCTCAATCAAGCATGCCCCGGCGGATCAGGTTCTTGATCATCATCATCCACAACGGACTGAGCAGCAGGGAAAGCGCGATCACCGCCATGATGATGCGGTGTGAGGTTTCATCCATCAGGCCGAGCGACAGACCCATCGCAACCAGCAGGAAGGAGAACTCGCCGATCTGGCCGAGCACGGCACCGGTGAGCAGCGCCTGCGGCCATGTTTCACCCAGAGCCCGCAACACCAGCGAGTTGATACCGGAGTTGAGCAACAGCACAGCCAGTGTGAGGCCGAACATCAATGGCATATGGCCGAGCACGAAGTGTGCATCCACCAGCATGCCGACAGACAGGAAGAAGATGGCTACAAACACGATATATACCGAGCGCAGATGCTCCTCCACCCAGTCGGCCTGATCGGTGGCATGCAGCAGCATCCCGGCCAGAAAGGCACCGAACGGCGCTGATAATCCAAGCAGCGCGGTCAGCGTGGCTGCCGCAAAGCACAACAGCAGGCCCATCATCACGCGCCTGTCCGTACCCTGATGCAGCCAGTCGGGGATCTTCCAGCCGGGGGTGCGCATCATATACACCGCCGCTCCCACCAGCAGCGTGCCGCCGATCAGCTGCACAAGGATGGAGGATACACTTACACCCTCTTCGCCACCGCCGAGAATACCGATCACGATCATCATCGGCACAATGGCGAGATCCTGCATGAGCAGCACACCGAGCGCATTCTGACCGAAAGGTTGTTCCAGTTCGTCAGAGTCCTTGAGCATGGTGAGCACCACCGCCGTGGAACTCATGCTCACAATAAAGCCGAGCAGCACGCCGGCCTTCCACGATGTGTCGAAAAATATCGCCGCACCCACGCAGACCAGCACACTGACCGCGATCTGGGCTGCGGTACCGAGCACAGCGATACGCCAGCTGGCAATCAGGCGCGGCAACTCCGCCTCCATACCCACGAAGAACAGCAGCATGATCACGCCGATTTCGCCCATATGGGTGAGCAGCTCACGATCATGCACAAGCCCCAGTCCGGTCGGTCCGACAATCATGCCTGTAATGATGTAGGCGATGGCCGCAGGAAGTCTGATTTCACGCATGATGGTGGCCAGCAGCAACGCGCAGCCGGTGATACCGACCAGCGTGAGCAATACATGGTTCATCTCCAGAGTGATTCTCCCTTAGATCCGGACATCGCCGTATTCCGACTGATCCGCGACATATTCATCAGCCACGTCGACCAAACAGCTTGTCCAACTCACCCAGCGACAGGCGCACATAGGTCGGACGTCCATGATTGCATTGCGCGATATTCGGGGTTTGCTCCATCTCGCGCAGCAGCGCGACCTGTTCTTCGAGCTTGAGTTGCCTGCCCGCCTTCAGCGATCCCTTGCAGGCACGATTGCCCAGCCAGCGCTCCAGAACCCTTCCCCGCCCCTCTGCATTCTGGCCTGTTGCACGCAGCGATGCGGCAAGTTCCGCCGCCATTTGCAGCGGCGATTCCCCACCCAGCATGGCCGGCACACTACACACGGCGAAGCTTTCCTCACCGCGCACCTCGATCTCGAATCCGAAATCGAGCAATGCATCGCCATGCTCATGCAACCAGGCACTGGTCGGGGCATCCGGATGCCAGTCCATCGGAGTAAGCAGCATCTGACGGGAAACTTCCCTCTCCGCCAGCTGCCTTTTCAGACGCTCATAGGCGATGCGCTCGGCGGCGGCATGCTGATCCACCAACACAATACCATCTTCACTTTGCGCAACGATGTAACAACGGTGAATCTGCGCCAGTGGCTGGCCCAGGTGGAGTCCATCAAGCACCTCGCCCGCCTCATACCGCCCCTCCACCTCATGCACCGAGTCCGCGGTAACATCGGGTGCGGAGAACAGATGCTGCAGGCCCTGCTGCATGCCGGGCCCGCCGACTGAAGCAGAAGGTCTGAAGGAAGCCGGTGCACCGCTGCCCCCCATCGCGCGCAGCGCCTGCGCCGTGGTCGCATCGGACACGCGCTGCCCCATGCGCGAGATGGCCGCACGCACGCAGTTCACCACCGCACCGCGCACCGCCTGCGGCTGGCGGAAACGCACCTCGCGCTTGGCCGGGTGCACATTCACATCCACCTCCGCAGGGTCCATCTCGATCCACAGCACGGCCTGCGGAAAACGATCATTGAACAGCACATCGCGATAACCCGCCTTGAGTGCTGAAATCAGTTGCCGGTCATGCACCACGCGCCCATTGATAAAGAAAAACATCCGGCCCGCATCCCTGTGATGATGCGTAGGCAGGGCAAAAAAACCGGCCACATACACACCGTCGAAACTCTCGGCATGCGACTGCTGATTACCCATGAATTCCCTGCCGAGAATATCGGAAATGCGACCCTCGCGCCCCTGACCCGCCGGCACATCCAACCGCTTGCGCCCGTCGCATTGAAGATTGAAACCGACTGACGGGTTGGCCAGCGCCAGCGCGCGCAGCGACTCGACGATCACCGCTTCCTCGGTGCGTTCCGTGCGCAGGAAGCGCTGCCTTGCAGGGGTGTTGAAAAACAGGTCGCGCACCCGCATGCGGGTACCCCGCCGGGGTGCGGCGGGTGACACATCGGGAGACTCGCCGCCATCGCAGCGGATGGCCGTACCGACATGGGAATCAGCCAGTGCGGTCTGCATCTCGAAACGGCTCACGGAAACTATCGACGGCAAGGCTTCGCCGCGGAAGCCATGACTGGCGATGGCGGACAGGTCTTCGGCATCGGCGATCTTGCTGGTGGCATGGCGTTCGAGGCAGAGCAACGCATCGCCCTCGCCCATGCCGCAACCGTCGTCCTCGACCTCGATCAGCTTCGCCCCGGCCTGCTCAATGCGCACCGCGATGCGGGACGCCCCGGCATCGAGGCTGTTCTCGACCAGTTCCTTGACGATAGATGCCGGTCTCTCGACCACCTCACCGGCGGCGATGCGGTTGGCCACCGCAGGCGGCAGCACATGGATGCGCAACTCAGCCGCCAAACATATCGCCTTTGCCCAGCGGTCTGCCGCGCAGGAAATCGGCTGCCTGCATCGGCTTTTTGCCCTCCGGCTGGAGCTCCAGCACGCGATACATCGAACCGCCGCCGCAGGCGATATCAAGCTCGCCCCCGGCGACACTGCCCGGTGCAAGCGGGCTGTGACCACGGCATGGCTCACCCTTCAACACCTTCAGCCATTTGCCGTCCAGCAGCGTGCGCGCCCCCGGTCTGGGCGAGAAACAGCGCACCTGCAAATTCACCTGTGCCGCCGGAGCGCTCCAGTCGATCACCCGCTCCTCGTTGCTCAGCTTGGCGGCGTAGGTGGTCTGAGACTCGTCCTGCGCTTCGGGCCTGAGACTGCCGTCTGCGATGCCCGGCAGGGATGCCACCAGCAGTTCGGCACCGGCAGTGGAAAGATGTTCCCACAGCTCCGCCCCGGTGGTCTGCGCCCCGATAGGGATGCGGCGCACGGCATACACCCCGCCGGTATCCAGCCCCTGCTCCATGTGCATGATGCATACGCCGGTCTCGGCGTCACCGGCCAGCAGCGCACGTTCGATCGGTGCCGCCCCGCGCCAGCGGGGCAAGAGAGATGCATGCACGTTCAGCGGTGCGAAGCGCGGTGCATCCAGCCACTCCACCGGCAGGATCATGCCGAAGGCCACCACCACCAGCATGTCCGCATTGCGCTCGTGCAGCCAGTTCAGCGCCCCGGCATTGCCCCTGAGTCTGTCCGGAGTGATGACATTGAGCCCGGCATCCAGTGCGGCCTGTTTCACCGGCGACGGGGTCAGGCGCATGCCGCGTCCGGCAGGACGGTCGGGCTGCGAGACCACGCCGACCACCTCGATTCCGGGAGCGGCCATCAGGGCTTCAAGGCAGGGAACGGAAAAAGCCGGGGTTCCGGCAAAAACAACACGCACAGGCAATTACTCCTGCATCTTCTTTTGCTTGTGCAGGCGCTTCTTGAGAAGTTTCTGTTTAATTGGCGGCAGCAGATCGATGAACAGCTTGCCGTCGAGATGGTCGAATTCGTGTTGCAGGGCCACGGCCTGAAAGCCTTCGAAGTCGGCGCTGTGATGGTTGCCTTCCATATCCTGCCAGCGCAATGTGATCTCGGCGGCGCGCTTGATGTCGTAGTAGATTCCGGGAACCGAAAGGCAACCTTCTTCATAAATGGCTTCACCGGCACGGCGGATGATTTCGGGATTAATCCAGACCTTCAGATCGCGCTCGCCATCCTCTTCCCGCCAGCGGGTATCGGTGACAGCCACACGCAGAGGCACACCGATCTGAGTGGCTGCCAGCCCTACACCGGGCGCGTCGTACATCGAATCGGCCAGGTCCTGCACAAGCTGCTTCAACGCCTCGGAGTTCACATCATCCACGGGCCTGGCGATCTCGCGCAGGGCCGGATCGGGATAGGTAAGGATTTCACGCACGGACATGCCACGAAGCATAGCGCCAAGGGTTAAAGAGTGAAGCACGGCAAAGCGCACCGCTTCTGCTTCCGCCTTCGCATGCAACCGCACCGGCCAGAACCGTGTCTTTGACTTTTGGGCCCCGTTTAGATCTGTGCCGGGATGGATGCTTATCCGGAGGATGAGCGCAAAGGAAGGCGGCCTTACTGCCGTTTTGCGCAATTCCCGATGAGCAGACAACCGGCACGGCACCGCTACAAGTGGGGCCCGCCAGGCAAAGTCACCGTCAGGGGGTTACATCATATCCAGCGGATCGACATCCACCTTCAGGCGCACAGTCGAGGCAAGCCTGAGAGAGCCGAGAAGCGGGGTCAGCTTCCAGGGCAGGTGTTTTGCCGAAGCATCACGCAGCACGATCTCGAAGCGGTAACGACCGGCCAGCCTTTCCACCGAACATGGCATCGGACCGGCGCAGCGCACCTCCTCAGGCAGACGGGCGCATTGCGCAGCCACCAGCGCGCCTGCCTCACAGGCCACATCGCTGCGCACCGCCGAGATGGTGATGCGCACCCAGCGGGCGAACGGCGGATATTGCAGGGCGCGGCGCAGTTCCAGTTCGTCGTTCAGCGTCGCCCTTGCCTGCTTGTCCCCGATACGCGCCAGCCATGCCATGCCCGGATTACGCGTCTGCACCACCACCCTGCCGGCATGCTCGCCGCGCCCGGTGCGCCCGACCACCTGGGTGAGCTGCTGCCACCAGCGCTCGCCCGCCCTGAAGTCCGGCATGGAAAGCCCCAGATCGGCATTGACCACACCGACCAGCGTGACGTTCGGGAAGTGATGCCCTTTGACCAGCATCTGCGTGCCGATCAGGCAATCCAGCTCGCCTGCCGCGAAGGCATCAAGGGTTGTCACCAGTTGCGCGGAACTGCGCACCGCATCACGGTCCAGCCGCGCATAACTCAAGCCGGGAAGGGCTGCCTGCAACTGCTCCTCCACCTTCTCCGTGCCCTCGCCCATGGGCAGCAGGGCCTCCTCGCCGCAGGCCTCGCATACCATCGGCACCGGGCGCACGAAGCCGCAGGCGTGGCAGCGCAACTGCCGGCGTTTTCTGTGCAGGGTCAGGCGCAGCGAGCAGGCCGGACACTCAGGCACCTCGCCGCACGCGCCGCACATCAGGGCAGGCGCATATCCGCGCCGGTTCAGATACAGCAGCGATTGCCGGCCTTCGGCCTTCACATCTGCCAACGCCTGCAAAAGCTTGTCGGACAACGGCGATTCCACGCCTCGCATATCCACCTGCTCGATCACGGGAGAGGCATGCGGACTGATTCGTTCGGGAAGTTCGAGTAGCTGATAGCGACCCTCACTGGCACGCTGCCAACTTTCCATTCCCGGTGTGGCACTACCCAGCACCACGGGGATGGCACATTCCTGCGCCAACAACACGGCCAGGTCGCGGGCATGATAATGCACCCCCTCCTGCTGCTTGAAGGAGGTGTCGTGCTCCTCGTCCACCACGATCATCGCCAGATCAGGCAGCGGCAGGAACAGCGCCGAGCGTGTGCCGACCAGCACTTCGGCATTCATCAGCTCGCGGCGCATACCCAGCCTTTCCACAGCCGAAAGCCCCGAATGCCACACGGCTACGCGGGGGAACCGTGCGCGCAGGCGGCTCAACCATTGCGGGGTGAGCCCGATCTCCGGCACCAGTATCAGCACCCGCCCGCCCGCCCTGATACGTTCGGCTGCGGCGCGCAGATACACCTCGGTCTTGCCGGAACCTGTGCAGCCGAACAGCAGGAACGGGGCAAAGCCTTGCGATACCAGAATCGCATCCAGTGCTTTCTGCTGCGCGGCATTCAGCGAGGCGGGAATGGCTTCGGCGGCATGGGCGGTTTCGGACACCACAGCATCCGTCGTCACCTCGACCAGCAGACCCGACGCGGCAAGCTGATTCAGGCGATGAAAGAACCCCTCGCGCGGCAGCCTCCGGCGCAGCGCCCCGGCAGACAGCGTGGCACGCTTGCCGAAGGCTTCGCTCAGCCCGGCATCGGCGGCAAGCAGTCCCGGCTTGTCGGCGATGTGCCAGCGGCGCTTGTCGTCATGCGCCGCCCAGCCCATGGCCGTTTCCCCCATCTCACCGGCAGAGGCGGCATAGTAGCGACCGGCACGCTGCAGCCAGCGCAGCCTTGCGGCATCGAACAGCGGGGCATCGTCCAGCCTGTCGATGACCTCTTTGAGATCGCCGCGATGCGCATCCTCAATTTCCCCGCTACCGCTGACGGCCAGCAGCAGACCGCTGCGCACGCTCTTGCCGAACGGGACGCGTACCCTCAAACCGGGCAGTGGCTCGCCGAGCGATGCCGGCCAGAGATAGCTGAAACTGCCGCGCAGCGGCGCAAACACCGCCACCTCGACGGTGGTTTGCGGGCAGCTTGTCATGCAGGGAGTCTCCGGCCGGTCGTCATGGTCGCAGCTGGGTCAGTGAGTGTTCAGGGGCGATGTTTCATCCGGCTGGGGTTCATCCGGCTGGGGTTCGTCCGGTTTGGGTTCATCCGGTTTGAATTCCGGAACCAGCACCTTGAGCAGGCGGCGCACCTCGCCCAGTTCGCGACGCGTGCATGCCTCGCGCAGCTGCCGCACCTGAGCGGTGAACTCGTCCCAGTCCACCACCCTTGAGCGGGCTAGCATGATCTTGGCGTGATGTGTGGGCTGCAGGGCCTCGGCATCGTGGAACAGTTCCTCGTACATCTTCTCGCCGGGCCTGAGGCCCGTGAACTCGATAGCGATATCCACGCCCGGCGTGAAGCCGGACAGCCGGATCATCTGCTCGGCCAGATCCACGATCTTCACCGGCTCACCCATATCCAGCACGAAGATCTCGCCGCCCTCACCCATCGCGCCAGCCTGCAGGATCAGGCTAACCGCTTCCGGGATGGTCATGAAATAACGCGTCATATCCGGATGGGTGACGGTCACCGGCCCCCCATCGGCGATCTGCTTGCGGAACTTCGGCACCACGGAGCCTGCCGAACCGAGCACATTGCCGAAGCGCGTGGTGATAAATGCTGTTGCCTTGCTGCGAACCGCCAGATTCTGGCAGTAGATCTCCGCAGCCCGCTTGGTCGCCCCCATCACATTGGCCGGATTCACCGCCTTGTCGGTGGATACCAGCACCATCTTCTCCACGCCGAATTCAACCGACAGATCGGCCATCTGGGCGGTGCCGTGCAGATTGGTGCGCGTGCCCTCGGCAGGATTCTCCTCGACCAGCGGCACATGCTTATAAGCCGCAGCATGGAACAGCACCTGCGGCCTGTAGGTCTCGAAGATCCAGCACATACGATCAGCATCGCGCACATCGCCCAGCAAGGGGACACAGGATCCAGCAGGCATCGCGCCCTCGCCTTCGCGCAACTCCTGCTCGATGCTGTAGAGATTGAATTCGGAGTGCTCCACCATCACCAGCTTCGCGGCACCGGCCCGACGCACCTGCCGGCAAAGCTCGGAGCCGATGGAGCCGCCTGCACCCGTCACCATGACGCACTTGCCGGTGATAAAGGCGGCGATGGCCGCATCATCGAGGCTCACAGCCTCGCGCCCGAGCACATCCTCGATGGTCACCTCGCGCAGCTGGCTGACCGCCACCCGCCCGTCCGCCAGCTCGGCCAGCGAGGGCAGCGTGCGGCAGGGAATGCCCAGCATGCGGCATTGCTCGTTCACCTGCTTCACCAACTGGCGCGGGGCGGAGGGAATAGCAAGCAGAACGACCTCCACGGCGTAGGACTTGAGCACCTTCGGCAACTCTTCCAGCCGGCCGATGACGCGCACCCCGTGCAGTTCCTGACCCTGACGCCGCCCGGCATCGTCGAGGAAGCCGACGGCGGCATACGGCCCGGACTTGAGCAATTCGCGCACCAGCTGTTCGCCTGCCGAGCCCGCGCCGATGATCAGTGCGCGCGGCCGCACACGGGAGAGATGCAGCGAGCGGTCCTTCAGCCAGCGGTAGAACAGCCGTGGCAGGGCAAGCCCCAGAGCCAGGATCACCGGATACAGCACCAGCACCGAACGCGGCACACCGGCCAGCCGGTCCCAGATGAAAATGGCAAGGAAGGTGAGGAATGTACCGATAGCGACTGCCTGACCGATACGCACCAGATCGGGCAGCGAGGCAAAACGCCATACGCCGCGATACAGGCCGAAATACCAGAAGACGATCAGCTGCAGAGGAAGTGAAACGGCAATCAGCAGATGCACGGATTGCATATAGTAGGAGGGTACCCCCTCAAGATTGAAGCGCAGCCAGAAGGCTGCCCACACGGCAACCGGCACCCAGATCAGATCGTGGACAAAGGCCAGCCAGGGGTTACGGATCATGGATACCTTGAGCATCGAGGCACCCTACTCAAAGCCGCGGCGCAGCGCCAAGATTGCTCGCGTCACAACAGTTCGCGGCGCAAGCTAGCGTTCTGCCCGCTGCCGGCTTGTTGCGGCAAGCATGCCAAGGGCCAGCGTCAGCACAAGAAACACACCGGTTCCGTGCTGCTCGATCGTGGGCGCAAAGCAGGCATCCACGGCAAGCGCGATGCCTGCCAGCAGCATCAGCGGCGATTCAAACGAATCCTGCCCGGCCAGTCGCCAGCCGCTGCGCAACCAGATAACGACCAGCGCCATGAAGGCGGCCAGCCCGAACAGACCCCAGCGAGCCAGCGACAGCATGTACATATTGTGCGGATGCGCGGGGGTGTATCCGGCCAGCGCCCCGGATTTCAACAGCGGCTGCTTGTCCAGAACGGCAGCTGCGGCCGAGGGAAAACCACCTGTTCCGACACCGAGCAGCGGATGCTCCAGCCATGCATCCACCGAAACGATCCACATCGTCCAGCGCGGATTGGCATGGCCCACCTCGCCGTGCCACATGGCCGACACCTCGTTCAAGGTGACAGCCATGCGCTCCTTGCCCGGCCCTGTCGTCAGCAGGGCGCCCATCACCACCATCAGACCCGGCGGCAGCAGCAGAGCCTTCCAGCCTGTGGCAAACAGATGCCGCCAGAGCACGACAGCCATGATGGCCAGCGCCACCAGATAGCCACTGCGCCCCTGGGCCGCGAAGATTATCACCCATGCCCATGAAGCCAGCAGCCACATCCCCCAGCGCTTCCAGCCGGCCATCATCCAGCCCCGGTGCAACAGCCAGCCGGCCCAGATACCATATACGAAACCGAAACCGATATGCCCGATATAGCCGGTGGCATCGTCGGCATTGGAACCGCCGAAATCCACCAGACTGACGATACTGAACATCTGCAGCACACAGAACAGCAGATGCGCCGTCAGGCCGAACGACAACAACATCAACACCCGGAACCGCCAGCATGCGTCGTTTAACGTCACCAGCAGCACCGGCACGGCAAGCCAGAACCATTGATGCCCCAGAACCTGCAGGCCCCACGCACGATCCGTGCTCCAGGAAAGACCCGCCAGCATCAGGCCCCAATAGGCCAGCATGGCCCATGTCAGAGGGCGATAGTCCGCCCACATGAGCCGTGCACCGTCACGCCATAATCCGCCGAGGATACCGATGCCGAGAATTCCTCCGAGCAGCGCATTGGATGCAGCCACCGAAAAAGGAAATACCACAACCAGCCCGCAAAGCAGCCAGCGGACCATCCGTTCAGAATGTTGCCTCACCGGGAAACAGCCCTGCGCATCACCTTGTCGATCACCCGGGCCATCTCGACGATATCGCTGTCCTGCAGGGTGGGATGCACCAGCAGGGCGAGGCTCGTCCGGCCGGCCGTTTCGGCGCCGGGATGCGGGCTGCATTGCCAGCCTCTGCCGGCAAACGCCTTTTCACGCGATATATCGCTGCAACTGCCATGCATGCAGGGCACACCGGCCGCATTGATCTCCTCGACAATGCGATCCTGATTCCAGTCATCGTGCAACTGTTGCAGATCGATCGCGGTATAAAGACGATAAAAGGACGAGTGCACATGCGGAGGCGGCAGCGGCACGCTCAAGCCCGGCGTGTCCTGCAACTCTCTGGCAAAAAACAGCGCATGGGCGCGGCGCTTGGACACCCATTCGGGAAGCAGGCGCAACTGGATACGACCGATGGCCGCCTGCATTTCCGTCATGCGGAAGTTCGTCCCGAAGCTGGTGTGCAGCCAGCGGTGCCCGGGGGGATGGTCGCTGCGGCCGACCAGATCGAAATCCTTGCCGTGATCCTTGAATGCCCATGCCTTGCGCCACGCGGCCTCATCGCGCAGCAACAGCATGCCGCCCTCGCCTCCCGTGGTCATGATCTTGTCCTGACAGAAGGAGAAGGCCGCGGCATCCCAGAAACTGCCCACCGGCCTGCCGCGATATTCCGCCCCATGCGCCTGCGCACAGTCCTCGATGACAAACAGACCATGGCGCCCGGCGATCTCCATGATGCGGTCCATATCGCAGGGCCAGCCGCCCAGGTGCACGGCGATGATGGCGCGTGTGTTCGGGGTGATGGCTGCCTCGATGCAGTCAGCATCCATGTTCTGGCTGAACGGATCGATATCCACCACCACCGGCCTTGCCCCGCGCATCACCGCACTGCTGGCTGTGGCGATGAAGGTGCGGCTCGGCACGATCACTTCATCTCCTTCGCCGACACCCAGCGCGTGCAGCGCCAGTTCCAGCGCCACCGTCCCGTTGCTCAGCGCGATGGCGTGCGGCATGCCGGTGAATTCGGCGAACTCGCGCTCAAATAAGCGCCCCTCGTCGCCGGTCCAGTAATTCACCCTGCCGGAAGCCAGCACCGCGGACACAGCCCCGATCTCCTCAGGGGTGAACTGCGGCCAGCCCGGAAAACCTGCTTTTCTTTCGCTCATTTGCTCTCCGTAGCCCTGACGGGGCGTGCCGGACAACCGACCACCGTCAGGCCGTCATCCACATCGTTCACAACCACCGCACCTGCCCCCACGGTCACACCCCTGCCAACGCGCGCGCCCTGCTTGATGGCACAACCGATGCCCAGCCAGCTGCCATCGCCGACGATGACATTGCCGGCAAGGTGCGCACCGGGACACACATGCACCCCGTCGCCGAGCACACAGTCATGATCCACACCCGCCTGCGTATTGACGATCACGCCGCGCCCGAGACGCGCATCGGCCTGAATCACCGCGCCTGCGAAGATCACCGTGCCTTCGCCGATGACTGCCGACGAACTGACGGCTGTGAAGGGATGGCAAAGCACAGGTAAGACAAAACAGCTCGACGTCAGAGCATCGATGAATCCCAGACGGGTCTGGGCATGACCGATGGCAACCACCGCCGAATCACAAGTTCCGGCCATGCCAGGAAAATCCCGCGAGCCGCCGACAACCGGCCAGCGCAACGTGCCGTTCAGATTGGCATAGTCATCATCCAGGAATGTCAGCTGACTCCATTTACCGACAGCCTCGGCAGTGTCGGCAACGACCTTGCCATGCCCGCTGGCACCGATAATCAATAGCTGACTCATGAGGCCGACCCCCTGAACTTCTCCATGGTCGCATGCCCCTGCTGGCTCACGCCCTCGGAACGGACCACCTTGAGCAGCGTCATCCAGAGGATTTTCATATCCAGCCAGAAGGATTGATGCTCCACGTACCACACATCCAGCCGGAAGCGTTCTTCCCAGCTGATGGCATTGCGCCCATTGACCTGCGCCCAGCCGGTGATGCCCGGACGTACCTCATGCCTGCGCGCCTGCTCTCTGGAATACAGGGGAAGATACTCCATCAGCAGCGGCCTCGGGCCTACCAGACTCAATTCGCCCTTGAGCACATTGAACAGCTGCGGCAGCTCATCGAGGCTGAAACGGCGCATGAAGCGCCCGAAAGCGGTCAACCGCTCGGCATCGGGCAGCAACTCGCCGGCGGCATCGCGCTTATCGCTCATGGTGCGGAACTTGCGGATGAAAAAAGGCTTGCCGTGCAGGCCGGGGCGCTGCTGGGAAAACAGTACGGGCGAACCGAGCCGGATGCGGACCAGCACGGCCAGCACGAGCAGCAGGGGCCAGACAACCGAGAGCATCAGCAGGGCCACGAGGAAATCGAAAAGACGCTTCACAGCAGCGCATCATAGTATTCCAGCCATGCCTGCGTCACCCTCGCGCTGGA
>Ga0100377_1001959_pt1 | contig 17445 bp, 13 predicted proteins | sample CryGeymeta201501_FD_83664 | JGI IMG/M metagenome (GOLD analysis project Ga0100377, IMG submission 83664) | Groundwater microbial communities from Crystal Geyser aquifers in Utah, USA - Crystal Geyser metaG 2015-01 | ecosystem: Environmental > Aquatic > Deep subsurface > Groundwater | place: USA...
AGTGGAACGGACGAACAGTAGAAGAAAGCCAGGCGAACGCGATGGGAACGGCCTCCTTGCACGCCGGATGGCGTTCTGGCATAGCTGGCTATGCGTTCAGGTGACGAGCTTGTGGACAAGGCCCGATGTCCCAACGGCAAGTCATGGTAGAAACCCACAGTGACCACCTTGTACGCAGATTACGCGGTCTCATGGCCCGCGCCGAGACAGGCAGCCCGCTTGAGCGATGGCTCCGCGAGAACGTCGTGGTGCTCGAGGTGGATCAGGACGAGACCGGGCACACCACCGTCCAGACCACCCGCCTGACCCCTGAGGGTGGGCTTGGCGAGCACTGGCCCACCGACTTCATGGACGAGGCGGCCGAGGAGGACTCGAGCATCTACTACGCGAGCCTCGCGAAGAACGCAGCGACCGAAGCCGCGGGCTTTGTGCCCGTCCACGACGAAGGACCGGAGCCAGAGCTGGAGTCCGACCCGTGACGCTCGGCCTCATTGATCCACAGCTGCTGGAGCTACGACCCGAGCAGGTGATCGCCGACGAGCTCGCCCAGATCCTCCTCCTCTGTCGTCAGCACTCCATCGTCGTGCCCTCCAGCCTACCGTACTGGAATGAGCTGTGGTCAACGATGGGGGCTCGGCTTGAGCAGACACTCGGGCGAGGTGGTCAGGCGTATCGGGCCGTGCAAGAACTCCGCAAACCTGGCACGCCAGTGACCGGCATTCCACCGGCTCCCGAGCAGCGTGTTCGGGTGTGGGGGTTTGCCGGACCGGCGCGCGGCGCCCTGTTCGACGGAGCGTGGCCCAACCTCCTGGCGGAGGCCGCCGTTCGGGCTGCGCTGACGAGGCAGAGGGTTGTCTTGTTGTGCCGCCACGTACAGGGACGCAACCTCGACGTGCATCAGCATGCGAACATCACCCTCGACGAGATCGTTCGCTGGAGTCTGTACGTCCAGCCGCCCGTGGTTGGCCCCGTGACCATCGATTGTTGCACGCGACCTCGAAACCTCGCGGTGCCCTGGACCATCCGCATGGACTGGCGGCTCCCTGACACTGGCCGCTATCCGTACTGCCCCATGCAGAACTGGAGACGGGGCGCGACCCGGGTCTTCAAGACCGCACGGTCACGTCCCGCGTGGTTGGATGTACAAGGCAACGAGTGGGCACGGCCGAACATCTCGGCAGGCAGCGGCTATCACTGGCATGTCTATGTGAACACCAACCACCACAGTCGTCTGGGTCTTGAACAGATCAACGTTGTCGCGTTCGGCGGAGCGGCCTCCGAGGGCGTTCCCGGCTCGATCCACCACATGGACCCTGCAAAGAAAGCCCACTTCACGGATCGCGGCTGGACGTGCCCGTGAACCACTCGCGCCGAGCAGCCCTGTCAGCGCGCAGGTCAGCCTGAAGACGCCGGCGGTCCTCTCGCCCTGCTTCAAGCACCTGGATCATGAGCGCCTGTGCTTCGAGCATGAGCTGGAGCTGTGCCTCGGCCCGTTTGAGGAAGGCAAGGAGCTGCTGCTGCGCGTCGGGTTGAGAGACTTCGTCGGTCATGGTGCACCTCCTCGGTGTGATGTGGCGACTCTGCGGCGACCTGACACTGCCTCGCCGTCACCCGACGCGTCAAGCGCAAGTTCGCCGATTCACATGACACACAAGATGCTGTCACAAAAAAACTTTCAGCAAACACAGCGGACCGTCCGAGGCATCCATGGCGCCCGGCGGTCGTCCTACGGCTCCTTCCTCACCGGCTGCTTCTCCTCGCCTTTGGCCGAGTCGTCCTTCGCGGGCGCGGCGGTGCCGGGCGGCCGTGCCCCGTCGCACGTCCAGGGCTTGCGCATCATGGCCTGGAACTGCTGGATGTAGACCATGGTGCGCTGGACGTCCTCGCTCATGATGGGGAGGGGGCGGGGGGTGGGGGTGGCGTCGGGGGCGTCGGCGCCGGCGTCGGGAGGATCGCGGTCGTCGCCGAGGAGGCCGTCGGGGCCGGGCGGGGGGAGGTAGCGGGCGCAGTGGCCGAAGAGGCGGGCGACGTCGGTGGTGCTCATGGCCTCGACCCAGGCCGAGCGGGCCTCGTAGAAGCCGCAGAGGGCGTCTTTAACGGTCACGGGGGCGCCGAGATAGAAGTCGGACTCGTCCTCGGCGAGTATGTGGGCGCCGAGGAGCTTGACCTTGTCGTAGGCGAGGTCGGAGCCGCGGGGTGAGGGGCGGTCGATGTCGTCGAGGAGGCGGCGCAGGAGCATGGCGGTCCGAACGACCGGATCGCGCGCGCCGCCCTGGCCGCCGAGGGCGCCGGCGCCGCCGCCGGCCTGTGGGGGGGCGTCGAGGGTGAGCAGGAGGGCGGCGTAGAAGCGGGCGCCCTGGACGAAGTCCGTGTAGCGGGAGTTCTGGTCCTGGAAGGCGATGAGCTGGTCGGTGGCGCCGGGTATGTCGCCGAGGACCCAGGCGCGGGCCTGGTGGGTGTAGTAGGCGGCGCGGTGGAGTGCGCCCTGGGCGATGACGGGGTTCAGCTCGCGGAGGCGGCCGTAGCCGCCGCTGATCTCCTCGTAGAGGTCGCAGAAGGAGCTGGGGGGCGGGCCGTCGATGCTGGCGAGCGCGACGCGCTGGCGGATGGCGTGATGGAAGCCGGGGCGGACGAAGCCGAAGTAGAGCGCCGAGGCGAGGTCCTGCTGGGAGGACTCGGGCATGGCGCCGGCGGAGAAGGAGTATTCGAGCTTGCGGGCGACGTGGCGGGCGATGACCTTGACGAGCTCGGCGCGGGTCTCGTCGTCGGGGACGATGGCGCCGTTGTTGGCGATCTTGGCGTAGGCGTCGCGGGCGTCCTCGTTGCGCATCCGGATGGTGAGGTCGATCTGGACGGGGTGGAGGTTGGGGTCGCGGGGGTCGTTGGTGTCGTCGTCGAGGGGGCGAGAGAGGGTGATGCGGATGCGGAGCGGGTAGCGGAGCTGCTGGAGGCAGTCGGCGTAGTTGATGGCGAGGCGGGCGTAGGCGGAGGGCTCCTTGTCGCCCTTGTCGATCCAGGTCGCCAGGGGGCCGCGGACGCGGGTGTAGGGCGGGATGGCGCCGACGACCATGCAGCGCTCGTGGGCGGTCTCAACGGCGCCGCCGTCCTCGACCTTCTCCTCGACCTTGAGGATGAGGCGGCTGAGGTCGAAGCCGCGGGCGGCGCGGATCAACAGGACGGGCGACTCGAGCTGGAAGGTGCTGGCGGAGATGAGGCGGCAGTCGGCCGAGAAGTGGCGCTCGTCGCTGAACCGGGACGGTTCGAGGCAGCGGCGCGGATCGACCTCGATGTCGGCGGGTGACGGGACGCGGAGCTCGGCGAGTCCCTTGAGGTTGGAGAAGGCCTTGCGCTGGGCCAGCGCGACCTTGTGGGCGACCTGCTGGGAGGCGGCGTCGCGGGCGACGATGACCACGGCCAGGGCGGCGCCGTTGTCCGCAGGGCCGGCGTCGGCCTCCACACCGGCGTCCGGCGTGACCTCGACGCTGGCGCCGGCCAGCGGATCGGGCAGGAGGCCCATCCAGCCCGCGCCCGCGACGAGGGTGGCCGCGGCGAGCGCGAGCGAGGCGGCCACGGGGACGAGGCGCGTGAGGGGATCGCTCTCCTGGAGGAGCTCGCGGCCGGTGTCCTCGGCCAGCACGCGGGTCAGGCGCACCTCGAGGAACTTGGCGAAGCCGGGCAGGCTGGACTTGCGGCAGGCGATGGAGCCGTCGTAGCGGCGCAGCGTGGTGGTGACGATGTGCAGCCCGCGGCCGAGCTGGCCCCCGTAGAGCTGCTCGCGCGACAGCATCGTCGGGTTGGTGTCGTGGATGCGGAGCAGGACGGCCTCGTCGCCGGTGAGCTCGAGCCGGGTGGTCAGCTCGATGGCGACGCGCGCCGAGCCCGCGGTCATGGCGGCGCGCAGGCCGTTGCGGACGAGGTTGCGCAGGACGAGGTCGAAGTCCGGCCGGAGCATCTTGACCTGGAGCGGCTCGGAGAGCGCGGGCAGGACGACCTCGGCCTCGTGGGCGGCGAGCTCCTGGCGGGCGCGGCGGACAGGCTCCCGGAAGGACTGCTCGGTGAGGCTGAGCATCAGCACGGAGTTGCGAAGGGCCTGCAGGCGCGGCCGGAACCACGCGTCGAGCTCCTTGTCGGCGCGGCGCAGGCGTCGGTGCTCGCTGCTGGTGAGCCGGTTTCGGGAGCCGAGGCCGTCACCGACGGCCTGGATCATGCGGCAGGCCCGGCGAGCGCGGCGCACGAGGGGATCGCGCCAGAAGTTCAGCGGGACGGCCCCGGAGGCGCGGCGGAGCCCGGCGAGGTAGCCTTCGAGCTCCGCGGTGACGCTGGGGCGCTCGGCCTGGCCGGTGACGGCTTGCTTGAGGATCTCGACGTCCTCGGGCTGGACCTCGGCCAGGGGACGATCGGCCACCGAGCGCACCAGCGGGAGGCGGTGCTTGATGAGCTCGTGGTGGAGGTAGCTGAGGATGGTGACGATCTCGGGCAGGTCGACCTCGGCGGGCGGGTTCTCGACCAGATCCTGGATGGTGTGGCCGCGAAACCACGCCCACAGGAGGCCCACGCAGAGCAGCGCGCCGACAGTGATGATCAGTGCCCAGACCATGCAGCGTACCTACCCGAGCAGCCCGGCGAGCGCCGAGGTGATGGCGCCCGGTTCAAAGGACGGGACGACGCCGATGGCCCCGTACAGCCGCCGGAGGTTGTCCTGCTGCCGCGGCGGCAGCTCGGCGATGATGAGGGCCGGCTGGGCGTGGCCGGCCTCCCGGAGCGCCTTGAGGATGAGGTAGCCCTGGTGATCAATGATGTAGCGCCAGGCGGACTCCAGGTCCTCGGGGCCACCGAACATCTGGCTGGCGACCTCCTCGGGGTCGCCGATGAGGTCCGCGCGATCGACCCGGTCAAAGCGCAGGTCGAGCACGAAGGCGGCGACGTCGGCGTCGGCCAGGAGGATCACGGCCTCGGCGTGGCTATGCGCCTGTAAATACCCATAATCCGTGACGTGACGGCTAAAGAATCGCAGATACTCCTCGCCATCCTCCAGAATAAGCAATGTGGGTTTCATGGGATAATCACTCACCAAACCGATCGCGCAGGTCGCGCACGCTCAGGCCGAGGTTGTTGAACCGGAGCTGGACCTTGCGGCCGTTGCTCGTCGGGTTGCCTTCGAGCATGACGCGGGCCATGCGCTCGAAGTTGCCGGCGCAGCGCACGAACAGCTCCTCGAAGTACTGCTTCTCGATCTCCCGGCTCGTGTTGTTCAAGGTGTCGTGCGGCACCAGGCGGACGATGCAGCGCGTGCCCTCGACCTCGCCACTGGACTGCGGCTCGTCGTGGGGGCGGAGGGAGGAGGCCGAGACGAGATCGCGCATCACCTGGGTGTCGATGCTGACGACCGGCCGCTCGCCGACCCGGCCCGCCGCCAGGGCATCGGCGAGTGAGAACATGAGGGCGTTGGCCAGGATCATCTCGAGCTCGCGCGTGTTGCCAGGGAAGTCGTAGTTCTTGAGGGCCTCCCAGGACAGCCCCGCGATCTGGAACCATACCACCGACTCGCCCGACGGCCGATCGGCCAGCTTGGGGCTGAAGGTCAGCCGCGGCTCCACGTTGCCCTCCAGGCCGAACAGCCCCGCAAACTCGCCGAGCATCCGCCGGTTGCCGCGCGAGCCGAAGATGCGCTTCACCAGGAACCGACACATGCCCCGCAGATCTTCCTTCCGCTCGCGCAGCGGCGGCAACACGATGCGCGCGGCCGGGTTGAGGCGCTGGAACAGATCGGCCCGGAAGGCGCCGTCCCGCACCCGCTGCTCGAGGTCCTCATTCGTGGCCACGATCAGCTTCACGTCCACCGACCGCGGCTTGTTCTCGCCGAGCCGGGTCACGCGCCGATCCTGGAGCACGGCCAGGAGCTGTTTCTGCAATTCCACCGGGAGGTTACCGATCTCGTCGAGGAACAGCGTGCCGCCGTTGGCGTACTCGAACCGCCCCTCGCGGGCCACCGCCCCCGAGTAGGCACCCTTGGCTGTGCCGAACAGCTCGGCCGCCACCAGGTTCTCCGGGATCGTGCTGATGTCGATGGCGCAGAAGGTCTTGCCTGGCCGGGCCAGCGGATGGATGACGTTCTCGGCGAAGAAGCTCTTGCCCGTGCCCGTCTCGCCCAGCAGCAGGATCGGCTGGTCGCCGCCAGCGACGACCTCGACCCAGCGCCGGATCTTCGCCATCGCCCGGCTCTTGCCCCAGTAGACGTTGCCCTCGTCGCTGGTGACCTCGACCACCATGCGGCGCGCGCGCTCGATCTTGGCGGCCAGCGACTGGGCCGAGACCTCCTCGTCGTCCAGGAGCTGGGTGTACTCCTCCTCGGCCAGATCGGCTTTGATCTCGGGCTCGTTGAAGGCGATGTTGGTGTTGGAGGTCATCAGGACGACAGGCAGCGTGCCGTACTTGCGGCGCAGCCGTCGCAGGATGTGGAAGCCCTGGTAGCGCTGGAGCGCCTCGAGCTTGCCGCCGTCCCCCGGCAGGCCGCTCTCGACGACCAGCTCGGCCTCGGGCAGATCGAAGTTCACGTCGAGCAGGACGACGTCCACGTTGCCGTCGTAGCGCCCGAGGATGGCCTCGGTCTCCTCCCAGTTGTGGGCGTGCTTGAGGGTGCAGCCCCGCTTGTGCGGGCACTCCCAGCAAGGGTTGGTCAGCTCGCAGTTGGTGGCGTACTCGTAGTGTCGAAGGCGCTGATGAGCCAGCCGGGTGTAGTTTTCGGTGTCATCGACGATGAGAACGCGAACCGACATGGGGACCTCTCTCGTGTGGCGACGCTGCGAATCGGAGCGGTGACGTCGGGCGAGGCACCGCGAAGGTTGTGCGCGCGCGCAGACCGCGCCCGACGGTCTGCCCTGCGCCGCGCGCTCAGCGTCCCCGCTCGAGGCGAGCGCCGAAGGCGCGGAGCCCGTCGCCGATCGCGAAGAGGCGCGCGCGGATGAGCTCGGTGTCGAGGTCGTCGGCCGGGGCGTCGAGCAGCGCCGGGGTGGCCTCCTCGAGGGCCAGCAGGCGCGCGCGCGTCTCGGCCACGATGGGGAGGCTGGCGTGGAGCCCGGCGTCGAGGTCGCCGAGGGTGGCCTCGAAGAGCTGGCGGGCGGAGGTGACGCCCTGGCGGTCGCGGCGGGTCTCGTAGATGGACTCGTGCAGAGACTCGAGGTCATCGTCCTGGAGGGCGTCCCAGTCGATCGAGCGGGGCATCATCTCGAGGTACTTGACGAGGTCGTGCATGACGCGCCCGTGCCAGCGTTGGAGCATCGGGCGCTGCGGGTCGGTGAGTTCGGCGAGGTCGGACATGAAGGCTTCTCCGGCAGCGATTGAAGCGCGCCCCGGTTATAGCGTACCGCGCGGTGGGTGCCAATGCACCGCGGGGTCCTGAGCGTGGCGAGCAGCCGGACGGCCCGCTCAGCGCGAGCCCATGACGCACTGCGTCAGAACGGGCACAGGTACGCGCGAAGGCACGTGCCGCCGTCTTCGCAGCAGATTTGATTCGCAGCGCAGCACTCGCCGTAACACTCGTCGTTGCTGCAGAGGCACTGACCGCTGTAGCACCCCTCGAAGGTGCCACACAGGGTGGTGCCGTCGTCGGCGCCGCCGGCGCAGTCGTTGTCGAGGCCGTCGCAGACCTCGGGGTTGCCGGGGAACATGGCTGGTTCGCCGTCGTGGCAGTCGCCGGCCTGCTGGGCGGTGTAATTGCCGCCGGGGGCGCAGAGGTCCTGGTAGGCGGGGCTGCCGTAGCCGTCATTGTCGCCGTCGTGCCAGTAGCGCGTGGTGCCGGGATCGTCGCAGCGGGTGGCGTCCTGGCCGTTGCAGACGCGGGTGCCGCAGGAGCCGCAGCTGCCGCCGATGCTGAGCGGCTGGCACCCGCCGCAGGCGTTCTGGCCGGGGTCGTCGCAGCGGATGTCCTCCTGGCCGTTGCACACGATGGAGCCGCAGCTGCCGCAGGCCGTGCCAGGCTGCTGCGAGAGCGCCGCGCAGCCGCCGCAGGCGTTGATGGCTCCGGCGTCACAGCTCACGGCGTTGGTGCCGTTGCACACGTAGTCGCCGCAGTCCCCGCAGCTCGAGCCGGGCGGGTTGGACAGGGCGGCGCAGCCGCCGCACGCGTTGGGGCCAGGGTCGCTGCACACGACGTTGTTGGTGCCCTGACACTGGAGGTTGCCGCAGGTCCCACAGCTCCCGCCAGGGGACTGCGACAGGGGTCCACAGCCACCACAAGCGTTGCGGCCGGGGTCGGCGCACACGACCTGGTTTCCGCCGTTGCAGCGGAGCTCGCCGCACTGGCCGCAGCTCGCGCCCGGGATGCCGGACAGCATGGCGCAGCCGCCGCAGGCATTCTGGCCGGGGTCGCTGCAGCGGACCGCGTCCTGGCCGTCACAGACGGTGGTGCCGCAGGCGCCGCAGGTCGCGCCGAGGCCCTGCGTCAAGGTCCCGCAGCCGCCGCAGGCGTTGCCTCCCGGATCGTCGCAGCGCGTGCCGTCTGGACCGTCGCACACCCAGGTGCCACAGGTCCCGCAGGATGCGCCGAGCTCCTGCTCGAGCGTCCCACAGCCCCCGCAGGCGTTGACACCGACGCCGACGCAGCGGACGTCTCCACCGCTGCACTCCCACACACCTGCGCCGCAGCTCCCGCAGGCGGCGCCCGGAGCCCCGGCCAGCGTCGCGCAGCCGCCGCAGGCGTTCATCACATCCTCGTCGACCTCGACGTCGCAGTCATCGTCGAGGCCGTTGCAGAGCTCGGGCGCGCCGGGGTGAACGGCGGCGGCGCCGTCGTTGCAGTCACCGCCGCGGCTGGCGGTGTAGGGTGCGGCGGGCGCACAGAGGTCCTGGAAGTCAGAGGCGTAGCCGTAGGTGTCGTTGTCGGCGTCGCGGAGGAAGCGCGTGGTGGGGCCTGCGCCGAGGCAGCGCACCGCGGCGCCGTCGCACTGCCACTCGCCGTCGCTACACACGCCGCATCGCACCCCGACCTCGTGGGGCAGCTTGCCGCAGCCGCCGCAGGCGTTGGGGCCCGGGTCGTCGCAGCGCACGGTGTCCGCGCCGGTGCAGGCGTACGTGCCACACGTCCCGCATCGCTCGCCGGGCACGCCGTCGAGGAGGGCGCAGCCGCCGCAGATGCTGCCGATGCCGTCCTCACAGGCCACGGCGTCGGTCCCATCGCAGACCGCTCGGCCGCACTCGCCGCAGCTCTGGCCGGGCGACATCGCCAAAGGCCCACATCCCCCGCACAGGTTCTCGGCGTCCTCGTCGATCTCTCCGTCGCAGTCGTCGTCGACGGCGTTGCAGAGCTCGGGGGCGCCGGGGTAGCGGGTCGGGTTGTAGTCGTCGCAGTCGTAGTCGTCGGCGAAGATGTCGCAGGTCAGGCCGGTTCCCGGAGATCCATCGCCGTCCCGGTCGGTGCAGCCGGGGTCGGGGGGGGCGGGGGGGACGTCGTCTCCGCCATCTCCAGCGTCGCCGGCGTCGTCGTCCCGCGCGTCGGTGGTGTCGACGTCGGAGCCGCCCGCGTCGCCATCAACGTTGTTGCCGTTGTTACTGTTGTTGCCGTTGTTGCCGTTGTTGCCGTTGTTGCCCGCTCCTGCCGGCTCAAGGCGGTCGACAGCGCACGCCATCAGGCTCGATGCGACGAGCAGGGCGATGAGCAGCAGCGGTGTTGGAGGTGACAAGAGCTTCACGGCGGTGACACCACGGGAGGCGAGCGTGGGGTGAGCAGCCCGAGGCGACGCGCAGCCCATCGTCGACACGGGTCTGGAGATGGACCAACCTCGATCAAGGGCAATTGTGACACCCGACGCGGGCGCTGTCCAACCGTTCGATCGGGCAGGACGAGGCGCGCGCACGGGAGTTCACTTGGGGCGCACTTTTTCGGGAACCTTGAAATAGCGGGTGGTGTCCAACGGGTTATGGCTGACCCGAGGGCCTGTCATGAACATTGCGCCGACCGCTCACAGCTCCCTCCTCTCTCGCTCGCCGGCCCTCCCGGTCGGCACGCTGCTCCTGTGCGCGCTCGGGACCGCGGCCTGCCAACAGCACAGCCCCACCATCCCCGACCCCGTGGACGTCAGCGCGACGCGCGTCCGCGCGGGCTCGAGCGGGCTCGACGGCCTGTTCGACGCCGAGGCGTGGGGCCGCTCGAGGCTGCCGGAGCCCGCGGCGGTGGACCGGCGAGAGGCGGTGATCCTGGTCGACAACAACGGACAGGCCGGTGAGGGCCCGGGCTACCAGCGGGCGGACTACGTGCTGATGGGCATCGACTGCTTCGGGCTTCGGCGCGGGGAGCTGTGCGATGAGATCGGAGCGCGCGCGGGGCTGGAGTTGGGCAAGCCGCTGCCGATGGGGTGGACGGGGCGAGGGGCCGCTGAGCGGATTCGGGACGGTGGGCAGTATGTGTACGTGGCGCTGAGCCCGCATTTTTCCGCCGACGGCATGGCGTGGGTGACCGTGGACGTGGTGGCGCGCGAGGAGCGCGACCGGCTGAGCGTCAACATGCCGCCGACCGAGACGACGGTGATCAGCAGCAACCTGCTCCAGGTGTATGGGAGTTTTTCGAACCTTCGCGTGCAGCTGCTGCGTTCGGGCCTGGCGCCAGCGTTCCGGATCGAGGGCGACACCTGGGAGCCCGACGAGCCGCGGCTGGCGGCCTTCGCGGCGCTGTTCCGGGCCGAGGTCCCGCGCAACCGGGACGACCTGATCAAGGTCCTGCTGCGCGATCGCGAGCCGTCCCGACGGCGTGCGGCCGCGGGTCTGCTCGGCTACGACAGACGGGACGACGCCACCGCGGACGCGCTGGAGCTGGCCTTGCTCGACCCGGACGTGAACGTGCGGCAGGAGGCGGCCACGGCGCTGACGCCGCGCCTCCATCACGCAGCCACCGCTGGGGCCAGCGTGATCGCGGTGGGGCCGGTCGCCCGACTGCTCAAGCTGCCGACCGCCACCGATCGCACCTCGGCGGCGGCGCTGCTCGCCGAGATGGCGCTCGTGCCGTCCCTGCGGCCGCAGATCCGCCAGGATGCCGCGCCGGTGCTGCTTCAGATGCTACGCTCGTCCCGCGGGAACGTGGTCGACCAGGCGGTGATGGTGCTGGAGCGCACCTCGGGCGAGAGCTGGGGGAACGACGCGGAGCGGTGGGCCGAGGTGCTCGGGCAGTAGGCCGGGGCTGCGCCCCAGGCCATCGAGTTCTCGCCAGGGCCGTGAGCTCGGGGGCGCCCCACACAGGGGTTGACGGCAACGACGCGCTTCCATACGCTCGGGGTGTCGATCCACGACTGCCCCGGAAGCCCGATGCCGCTGCGCCACCGACACCCCCTTCACGCCCTGTTCTTCGGCGTCCTGTGCTTGATGATCGGCTGTCTCCTGTGGATCCAGGCGGGGCTGGGCCAGCTCGTCACCGAACTGGTGGAGGTCGATGGGGGGTGTGGCACGAGCTGCCCGGGGGACGACGACGACGGTCACTGTCCTCCGGGCTGCGACAAGTGCGCGTGCTGCCCGACCGTGCTTCCGGCGATCTTGACCGGGGCATTGGCTCCGCTTCCGGTGCCCGATGGCGCCGTGGACGCGCGGCCTGGCTGGACCACGGCCGCGCCGCCCGAGGCGCCCGGTGCGCCCATATGGCGTCCCCCACGCGCGACGGCCTGAGCTCCTCATCATCACCACCCTTGCGAACCTCGCGCTGCGCGAACGGGAGCGCTGCGTGCGCTGACGTGCGTCAGCGCGGAGGGGTGGTGTCGTGTGAGCGTCACGCGAAGGCGATCGCTCGCGCCAAGGGCCTCCAGCACGAGGCTGCACCTGTCTTGCACCGGGAAGAACTCGACCATGAACCGTTCTATGACGCTCCTCGGAGCGCTCGCGCTCCTGCTCCTGGTATGGGGCGCCTGCTCGCGCCCCGACGGCCCGCCCCCCTCGCCGATGCTCACGCCAACGGCGGCGCCCGGCGACTGGTGTGGCGGCCACGGCGTGCCGGAGTCGGCGTGCACGGTGTGCAACCCCGAGCTGGTGGCCGGCTTCAAGGCGAAGGGGGACTGGTGTGACGAGCACAGCTTCCCCGAGTCGGTGTGCCCGGTGTGCAACCCGATGAAGCCTCCGGCGGCCGCAGTCGCTCCGGCTCCCGAGGGCAGCGCTGCAGTGGACTGGTGTCAGGAGCACGGCGTGCCGGAGTCGGCGTGCACGGCCTGCAATCCAGGGCTGGCGGCCGGCTTCAAGGCGAAGGGGGATTGGTGCGACGAGCACGGCTTCCCCGAGTCGGTGTGCCCGGTGTGCAACCCGGCGACCTCACCTCCGGGCGCCGCCCTGCCGGTGGTGAAGCTGCGGTCGGCGCAGACGGCGGCAGCGGTCGGCATCGCCACCGAGGTCGTAGGCGAGCCGGCGGCCAGCACGCGTCTGGAGGTGACGGCGACCCTGGCCTTCGACGAGAACGCCGTGGCGGAGGTGCGCACAGCGCAGGGCGGGATCGTGCGCGAGGTCCACGTGGAGCCCGGGCAGCGGGTCGAGGCGGGGGAGGCGATGTTCACGCTGGAGAGCGCCGACGTCAGCGGGCTTCAGGCGAGGCTGGGCTCGGCGCGCGAGCAGGTGCGGATGACGAAGGCAGAGCAGACGCGGCAGCGGCAGCTCGTTGAGCAGCGGATCGGGGCTCCACGTGAGCTCGAGGGTGCGACCGCCCGGCTGGCCGAGGCGCAGGCCGAGCTTCGCAAGCTCCAGGAGGCGCTCGTGTTCGCCAACGCCCGTGGGAGCGCGGGGCGCTTCGTGGTGAAGGCGCCGCGTGCGGGCGTGGTGATCCGGCGACCGGCGCGAGTGGGGGCCGTGGTAGACGGGGACGACGAGCTGGGCACGGTGGCTGACCCGAGCACGATGTGGGTGGTGCTCGACATCCGGGCGAGCGACGCGGCGCGGGTCCACCTCGGGCAGCCCGTGGAGGTTACGGTGGAGGGGCTGGGGGGTGAGCCGCTCCGCGCGGAGCTCTCATGGATCGCGGCGGAGCTCGACGCGCACACCCGGACGCTCGCCGCGCGGGCGACCCTGCCCAACCCGACGGGTGTGCTTCGGGCGGGCCTGTTTGCGCGGGCCTCGGTGCTCGACGCGACCGAGGCGGACGTGCTGGAGGTGCCGAGCGCGGCGGTGCAGAGCCATCCGAACGGCGCCATCGTCTTCGTGAGGACGGGCGAGACGACGTTTGAGCCGCGGGCCGTCGAGGTGCTTCGCCAGGGCAGCGCTGTGGCGCAGGTCAGGGGTGCGCTGAAGGTGGGTGATGCGGTCGTGACGACGGGGGCGTTCCTGCTCAAGACCGAGCTGGTCAAGGGCAGCATCGGCGCCGGGTGCTGCGACGTGAAGTCGCTGGACGAGGAATAGCCGATGTTGAAGTCCATAATCGAGCTGAGCCTGCGGCATCGCGCTGTCGTGTTGGCGATGGCGCTGTTGTGGGTGGCGTGGGGCGTGTTTGCGCTCGTCCGCCTGCCGTTCGACGCGTTCCCGGACACGACGCCGGTCCAGGTCCACGTCAACACGAGCGCGCCGGGGCTGGGTCCGGAGGAGGTCGAGCGTCAGATCACCCAACCTCTGGAGCTGCAGCTCCGCGGGATCCCGGGGCTGCTGGAGCTGCGATCCATCTCACGGTTCGGCTTCTCGCAGCTGACGCTGGTGTTCGAGGACGACGTGGGGGTCTACCGGGGTCGCCAGATGGTGGCCGAGCGCCTGCCGACCGCCTCACTGCCCGCGAGCGCGCACCCACCGGCGTTAGGGCCTGTCACCACCGGACTCGGTGAGATCTTTCAATACGTGCTGCGGAGCGATCGACACACGGCGACGGAGCTTCGCACGCTGCACGACTGGGTGGTTCGGCCACAGCTGTTGGGCGTCGCCGGCGTGGCGGAGGTCAACACGTGGGGTGGCTTCGAGCGTCAGCTCCACGTGGTGATCGATCCGGCCAGGCTGGTGAGCTACGACCTTGCTCTGACGGAGGTGGCGGAGGCGCTGCGCCGGGACAACACGAACGTGGCGGGCGCGGTGCTGGTGAGCGGCGGCGAGGCGGAACTGGTGCAGGGGGTAGGACTTGCGACTACACTTGACGACATCCGGCAGATCGTGGTCGTGACTCGGCACGGGGTGCCGGTCCGGATCGGTGACCTCGGGCGGGTGGAGGAGGGGCACGAACCCCGTCGAGGCGCGGTGACCGCCAACGGCGAGGGGGAGGTGGTGTTGGGGCTGGCCTACATGACGATGGGCGAGAACACGCGGGAGGTCACCGAGGCGCTTGAGGCGAGGCTGGCCCGGGCGCAGCGCACCCTGCCGGAGGGCGTCGAGGTGGAGCCGCTGTACAGCCGCTCGAAGCTCGTTGACGCCGTGCTGCACACGGTGCAGGACAACCTGCTGATCGGCGCGCTGCTCGTCATCTCGGTGCTGTTCGCGCTGATGGGCAACCTGCGGGCGGGCCTGATCGTCGCGATGGCCATCCCGATGTCGATGCTGTTCGCCTTCGACCTGATGCTCCAGTTCGGTGTGGCGGGCAGCCTGATGAGCCTCGGGGCGCTCGACTTCGGGCTGGTGGTGGACAGCTCGGTGATCATGGTGGAGAACGTGGAGCGGCGGCTCAGCGAGGCCCCGGCCGACGCCGACGGCCTCTCGATCGTGCGTGATGCGGCGCTGGAGGTGCGACGCCCGACGCTCTTCGGGGAGCTCGTGATCGCGGCGGTCTACCTGCCGATCCTGGCGCTGGAGGGCGTCGAGGGGAAGCTGTTCCGGCCGATGGCGCTCACGGTGATCTTCGCCCTGATGGGCTCGATGGTGCTGTCCATGACCCTCGTGCCGGTGCTGGCGAGCTTTGGCCTGGGCAAACGGTCGGGGCTGCGGCCTCCGTGGCTGGCCCGGATGCTCGCCGTGATGTATCGGCCCGTGCTGCGCACGGCGCTGGAGCATCGGCTCAAGGTGCTGGTCATCGCGGCGCTCGCTGTGGCGAGCGCCGGGGTGCTCGCGCCGAGGTTGGGCACCGAGTTCGTGCCGAGGCTGCGCGAGCAGGCGATCGCGATCAACACGGTGCGCCTGGCGAGCGTCTCGCTCGACGAGTCCGTGCGGTACGGGCACCAGCTCGAGCTGCGACTCAAGGACGCCTTCCCCGACGAGATCGAGCACATCTGGACGCGCACGGGGTCGGCGGAGGTGGCCACCGATCCGATGGGCGTAGAGCTCTCAGACATCTTCATCACGCTCACGCCACGCGAGCAATGGCGCCGCGCGGACAACCAGGATCAGCTGGTGCGGCAGATGAGCGAGGTCCTGTCGGACATGCCCGGCATGCGCGCCATCTTCACCCAGCCCATCGAGATGCGCGTCAACGAGATGCTCGCGGGCATCCGGGCCGATGTGGGCGTGGAGCTCCAGGGCGACGACTTCGCGCAGCTCGATGCGGCTGCCGAGCGCATCCGCGCCGTGGTGGCGAGCATCCATGGCGCCGAGGACGTCAGCGTGGGCCAGACCACGGGCCTGCCGATCCGGCGGATCGTGCTCGATCGTGGCGCCCTTGGCCGTCACGGCATCCCCGCCGCTGAGGTGCTGGCGATGGTCGAGGCCACCGGCGCCATGCACGTCGGCGAGGTGCAGGAAGGCCAGCGTCGGGTCGACCTCATGTTGCGGCTGGACGAGACGGCCAGCGCGTCGCCGGAGGCGCTGGCGAGCCTGCTGGTTCGGGCGCCGAGCGGGGAGCAGGTCCCTCTGTCGGAGCTCGCGCACATCGAACGCGCCGAGGGTCCCGCGGCCATTGAACGCCAGGACGGGCGGCGGCGCGTGATCATCCAGGCCAACGTGCGCGACCGTGACGTGGGCTCCTTTGTCGCGGAGCTGCGCGAGCGCGTGGACGCCGAGGTCGCACTGCCGCCGGGCTACGTCGTGAACCTCGGCGGCAGCTTCGAGCAGATGGAGCGGGCGCAGCGGCGCCTGATGTTCGTGGTCCCCCTGGCGCTGTTGGTGGTGCTCGCCCTGCTGTATGTCACCTACAACAACCCCTGGGACGTGCTCCGGGTCTTCACGGGCGTGCCGTTCGCGGCGGTCGGGGGGATCCTCGCGCTGTGGGCGCGGGAGATGCCGCTGTCGATCTCGGCGCTCGTGGGGTTCGTCGCGCTGTCGGGCGTCGCGGTGCTCGGCGACATGGTGATGGTGTCGCGGGTGCGCCAGCTCCTCGCCGCTGGCCTGGCGCCGATGCACGCCATCACCCAGGCGGCCGAGACGCGGCTGCGGCCGGTGCTGATGACGGCGCTCGTGGCGGCGCTCGGGTTCCTGCCCATGGCGCTCAACACGGGTGTGGGGGGCGAGGTGCAGCGACCGCTCGCGACGGTCGTCATCGGAGGCATGGTGTCCTCGACCCTCGCGACGCTGCTGGTGCTGCCCGTGCTCTACCTCACATTCCGCTCAGCGCGGCGCCGCCTCGACGTCTGACACCGGAGCGTCTACCGCGGCGTCCACCAGCCGCTGCGTCAGGTCCCGCAGCCCGTCCAGCCGCAGCTCACCGAAGACGCCCAGCGGATTTTTCCAGCTGCCCTCGTCGGTGGAGTCCACGCCGATCGGCCCGAAGGGCGTGTCGAAGAACATCTCCCCCTCGACCGTGTACGCGATCGGCTTACCGGTCAGCACCTTGTCCACGACGCTCAGCGCCCTCTTGAAGGAGATCGACAGCGGCACATCGAGCTGCAGCGTCCCGAGCGCCGGCAGCTCCTTGCCGATGCGCGCGATCCCGTCGGCGAAGTCCAGCCCGAACAGGCTCAGCTTCCACTCCAGCCGGTCGATGGGCAACGCGATGTCGTTGGGGTTCTCCATCGACAGATCGAGCGTCACGTCCAGCTTCTCGGTGGAGATGCCGGCGAGGGAGGCGTCCTGAAGCGCGACCTCGGGGCGGATGACCGCGCAGCCGGTCGCGGCCAGGGCGAGGGCGAGCAGGAGCGCGACGGACTGGCGGAGGGAGGCAGCGGAGGGCATGGCGAGGGTTCCTGGGGTGGAGCGGCCGCCGAAGGCGGCCGCGGGGAAGCGGGCTCGCGCGTCGCTCAGCGGCGGCGCAGCCAGACGAGGGCGCCGAGCAGCGCCGCCACGAGCCAGCCGTGCAGGCCGGCGGCGTCGCGGCCTCGGGGCACGGTGCAGCCGCAGCCTTCATCGTCGGTGGCGCCGCCCTGGGGATTGACGTCGCCGTCGAAGGGGATGGTGCCGTTGTTCGCGCCGCCGTTGTTCGCGGCGTTGTTGGCTCCGTTGTTCGCGCCGTTGTTCGTCCCGCCGTTGTTCGTCCCGCCGTTGTTGGCGCCGTTGTTGTTGCTGGCGTCGTCCGCAGGCACATCGGGCGCGGCGTCGGGGGTGCCGGCGTCCTCGGCGGTGTCGGCGTCGGAGGTGCCGGTGTCGGCGCCGGTGTCGGGGGTGCCGGTGTCCTCGGGGGGCGTGGGGCCGTTGACGAAGCGGAGCTCCCCCCAC
>Ga0100377_1001963_pt1 | contig 17436 bp, 12 predicted proteins | sample CryGeymeta201501_FD_83664 | JGI IMG/M metagenome (GOLD analysis project Ga0100377, IMG submission 83664) | Groundwater microbial communities from Crystal Geyser aquifers in Utah, USA - Crystal Geyser metaG 2015-01 | ecosystem: Environmental > Aquatic > Deep subsurface > Groundwater | place: USA...
TAAGATACAATTTGATGTCCTCCAGGCAAAACAAACGAACGCATTTCAGGTAAATGTTCATTCATTTTGTCCATTTCTTTTTCTAAAAATTCAATATCTTTTGCATGAAGTTGAGGTGTTTTTACTTTAGTGTTTCCATGTTCGGTAGCTAAAATAGAACCCAACGTAAACAAACGGTCTTGAATTTCCAAAAGCACTTCAATAGCAGTTTTATCAATAGGTTGGTCACGAAGTAAACCAATGTGAGCATTTAATTCATCTACAGTTCCATAAGCCTCAATTCGGTAGTGATATTTAGGAACTCTTTCTCCTCCAAGTATGGAAGTAATTCCTTTATCGCCTGTTTTGGTGTATATTTTCATGTTGTTTATGCTTTATTTTAAACAAAAGTAAGGGATTTTTTAGACCTAATAGGTTTTTAAAATCTGTTAGGTTTGAATAATCACCTTTTCTCCAATACATTGAATTTTCGGATAAGTTCACTACCGTATTCATCAACAAGTGTTAACAAGTGTTCTCCTGCTTCTAATTGAATATCAATTTTATGCTCTCCTTTAGTTTGAGCAATAAAAACATCATCAATATGCCAAAAAATGGTAGCATCAGGATTAGCATGAGCTACTTCAAAAATTACTTTACCTCTTGAGCCATCTAATAATTTAGGGATAAAAACAGCAGTAAGATTTTCGGGATAAATAATACCCATTTTTACGGTAGTGTTTTCATAGCAATTATTTAATAATGGCGGAAGTGATTGGTAATTAGGATTTTTTGTTTTGTAAAACAATTCCATAATAGGAGGCAACACCAACCATTTTTTTATTTGCATATTGGTTACTGAATAACATTCATCATTCACACGAAATTGCTCGCTTTTATCTAAATAAACCAATTTGTGATAAGGACAAACCTTAGATTTTATTCCTGCATTTGGACTCCAAATGGTGTCTGCTTTTTCACAATTATTTCCATACAGATAACCACTTTTGGAGCACACCGCCAACTGAGATAAGTTGTTATATGGAGGTTCAAACCATGTTGTTTGCGGTAATTTTTTAAATACTTCAAATAAGATGGGAGCAGCAACCAATGTGCCTGTCAACCCTGGACGACCTTCTCCATCTGCATTTCCAACCCAAACGCTTACGGTATATTCGGGAGTAGTTCCTACCGCCCATGCATCTCTATGCCCGAAGCTGGTACCCGTTTTCCAAGCTACTTTTTTGGAAGAAGCAAAATGTTCCCAACCTTTTTCTTCTCTCGGACGATGAACATTTGCCAGTATTTCATAGGTTTGCCAAATGCTAGAAACATCATATAAATAATGTTGTTTTAATTCCTCTTTTTGAGATAAAACACTATCTTTTGCTATAAAATAAGGCATACGGTAATCGTTGGTATTGTAGTGATAATCGTATTTTCTAAAATTGTTTAATACCCTCGACCAACTGGAATAAACACCATTTAATTCCCATAAATTGGTCTCTGCTCCTCCTAAAATAATAGATAACCCATAGTGATTTACCGGTTTTTTTATAGTGGTAAAGCCTAATTTTTGTACGTTGTCATAAAACTTTTCTAATCCATAGCTGCGTAATAATTTTACAGCAGGAATATTTAATGAGCGAGTTAGTGCATTGCTTGCTGGTACAGCACCATCATACGTTCTGTCGAAATTTTGTGGTGCGTAACCCGAAATTCTTGTGGGAACATCAGGCACCAATGCGTCAGCTAATAATTCTCCTTCATTAAACAACGCTCCATACAAAAAAGGTTTTAAAATACTTCCTGAACTACGAGGAGCAGTAATAATATCTACCTTAACACCCGACTCTTCATGGGTACAATCAGAATTTCCAATGTATGCCAATACTTTTCCGCTCTTTACTTCTGTAACCAAAATGGCTAAATTATGTACTTCATTTTGGCTGAGTAAACGATGGTAATTAGAAGCAATTTTATTGAGTTGCTGTTGCAAGTGAATATCAATGGTGGTTTGAATATTTTGACCTTGATGTCCTTCTTTTATTAATCGAGTGAGTAAGTGAGGTGTAACTTGAGGAAGCGAATGAGGTTTTGTTGGCAATTCTTCTGCTTTTGCCAACTCAGCAGTTTCGGCATCTATAACTCCTTTTAGCTGTAATTTATCTAACAAGCGGTTACGTTTGTTGAGTAGTAATTCATGATTTTTTCCCGGATAAATTAATGCGGGTGCATTAGGTAATACCGCCAAAGTAGCCGTTTCTCCCCATGATAGTTTATCAGGTGAACGTCCATAATAACGCCAAGCAGCGGCATCTAAACCCACTACATTTCCACCAAAAGGAGCATGAGATGTATAAAGAGCCAAGATTCCTTTTTTGCTTTTGGAGATTTCTAATCTTGTTGCCAATATCATTTCATAACTCTTTTCCAAAATGGTTCGGGATTGCTGGCGAGACAAACGAATTACCTGCATAGTAATGGTACTTCCTCCACTTTTTATTTTTCCCGAAGTGATGTTTTGCCATAATGCTCTTACCACAGAAACAGGATTTACTCCTGGGTGATATTCAAAATATTCATCTTCGAAATGAATAATGCACTGTTTAAATTTTTCAGGAACAGCAGGGTTGTCAGGAAAACGCCATTGACCATCGGTTGCAATGCTAGCGGCTAATAAATTACCATTGGCATCTTCAACAATAGTACTGGTAGGTTGTTTGAAAAGTTGCTTGGGAAGAAGGAAAGCATACCAAATAACCAAAATTAAAACGATTGCAACTTTGAATTTATGGTATTTGATGAAAGTCAATTTGGATTAAGCATTAACGAAATCTGTAGATTTAAATTCATTTTTTTGTTAAAAGACTAATCCAATTATTAAATCTTGGGCATTTAGATAAAATGGTATTAATTCCTATTTCATCAATAATCATTATACCGTCAACAAACTTATTATATCCTTTTATTAAAAGCTTTAATCTTTTAGATGGTGCGTTATTCGGGTCATTATTAATTTCTTCTGGATTAGTGTATGCATTAAATATTTTTTCAAATTCATTAAAGTTAGCTTGTTTGGGTGTGAATAAATTTTCTATTCCTTTTTTGGAAGAAAAAACCAATGCTTCAAACTCATGAAGTTGGATATAAGGAATTAAATTATTGAATGTTTTTTGCTGTGAATTCTCTATATCTTCTTTGATGGCATTCTCCAAAAAATCAACACACATTAATTTATCTTCAAATTTGATGGCTTCTTCATATTTTGGGAAATCCTTTGGAAGAGCATAGAAGTCAATTAGTGTAGTAACAATAACATTATCTTCATACAAACTGTTTATTATATCTTTTTTTAAATGCTCATATTTACTAAGTCCTCCTTTAGAGTGTTTTATTTTAAAACATTGCACATTTCCAATTCCTTTTGAAAATAGATAAGGAGCCAAAATATTATTTACAAACTCTTTCTCAGTATCTCCTTCAACAATAATTAATAGTCTTTTCATAATGGTTGACCTTTAATTATACTTTTTGTCCATAATTCACCTAATGAATAATCGTGTAACCAATTTTTTAAAGAAACACTATTAATTCGATTAAAAACGGATTGATTACCTACTTTGTCAACAGTAATAATATCTTCAGGTTCAAAATTATTAAGAAGATTAACTGATTGAGTAGAAACGATGATTTGACACTCTCTTTCAGCGGCAGATTTTATAAGACTTGCTAACTTATTAATTGCTGTTGGGTGTAAGCCTAATTCAGGTTCGTCAATAATAATTACTTTTGGTAAGTTAGGCTGCATTAATAATGTTGTAAGTGCTATAAATCGTAAGCTTCCATCAGATAAATGAGTCGAATCAAAATAAGTATCAGGATGATCTATTTCGTTCCATTGTAATTTTATTTTACTTTCGTCTAAGACAAAAGGAGCTAAATTAAATCGTTCAAAAAATGGCACTATTGATTGAATTGTTTTTTCAATTCGTTTAAAATTTTTAGGATGTTTTTCTTGTAAGAAATATAAATAGGCCGCTAAATTCCCACCATTTTCTTTTAAAATTCTATTATCATTAATATTAGATTCCGAACGTAAAGGAGCTGAAGAGCTTGTATCATGAAAATGATATATTTTATAACTTTCTAAAAAATCACGCAAGTATTTATCCCTCTCAGTGTTAGAGTTTTTAATGCCACTTTCTTTTATGTTTGTATTCGTGAAAGATTTATTTCTAGGTGCATTGTGGTATATGCTTTCTTCTATTGATAAAAAAAACGTCCCTTCTTCAGTTGGTTCTAAATTAAAAGAATATGCATTTGAATCAAAATCTAAATAACCTTTTATTTTTTGAGTTTGTTTTCTTCCATAATGAAGAAGATTATCCACTCCACTTTTTAAAGAATATGCTTGTAATCTTTGTTCGTAGATATTATTTACCAACTTAAAAAAGGAAATAAAATTAGATTTTCCAACTCCATTAGAACCAATAAGAATATTAATGGGACTCAACTTTAAATCCAAATTTTTGATGGACTTATATCCTTCTATTTTTATGTTTGTAAGCATATTAAATCACATTAATCGAACCCAAAATTACATAATTAAAGTAGAGAATAAATAACATTTACAAAACTTCTTTTGCAAGGCAACCATTTTTTTTTTAATTTCGTTTAATACCTTAAAATAATTAAGTATTTTTACTAACACAATAAATTAATAAATTATGAAAACTAAAATTTTATTTTCCGCTCTATTGTTTGCAACAAACATTTCTTTTGCAAATAATGTTCAAATAGGTGCTCCAACAGTAGCTGTCGGTCCTAGTACAATTTCTTTTACTATCCAATGGGATAACAGTTGGAATGTTGCATCTGGTCCTACAAATTGGGATGGAGTTTGGGTATTTGTAAAACGACAAGATTGTTCAGATAATCTTTGGAACCATGCACTTGTAAGCACTCTTTCGGGAGACCATAGTATTACAGGAGGTGTTTTACAAGTTGATGCAGTTACTGACGGAATGGGTGTGTTTATTCGAAGAACAGCAACGGGGTTAGGAAACATTCCTGCAAGTACCGTTACTTTAAAATTACAAACCGCACCAAACCTTGCAGATAATTTTCAGGTTTTTGGAATTGAAGTGGTTAACGTACCTCAAGGAGATTTTTATATAGGGGATGGGACAAGAGGAACAAGTAGTTTCGGTTTTTCTGACGGATTAACTTGTGCAGGTGGACCATGGAACCCCAAACTCATTACTAATGCAATTCAAACTGCTGGACTTGGTGCCGCATCAAACTATCAGTGTAATAACTTTGGTTCTACAGGAGCTTTACCTGCAACATTTCCGTTGGGTTGGAATACATTTTATTGTATGAAATATGAAATTAGTCAGGAACAATATTCAGCTTTCCTCAATACATTGACTTATGATCAACAGGTTTCAAGAACCGCCAACGCTCCGAATTCAGCTATTGGTACTTTTGGTGTTGCCGGTGCAACTCCTAGTAGGAACGATATAAAGATTTCAGCTTCTGGCACCATAAATAATATTCCTGCAGTATATACCACTACTTTGCCGAATGTGGCATGTAACTGGCTAAGTTGGTCTGATCTTATTGCCTATTTAGATTGGTCTGCCCTGCGTCCAATGACAGAATTTGAATTTGAAAAAGTTTGTAGAGGACTGGTCGCTGTTGCTGCATCAGAAAACGCATGGGGTACAATTAATTTGCTTCAGGCAGAATCAGGAGCATTGAATAATGCTGGCTTAGTTAATGAAACTTCTACTGCTGCTGGTGCTGGTTTGTGTGCATATGGAATTAATAATACCGCTAACGGACCTCTCCGATGTGGTTTTGCCGCAACTGCCGCAACTACACGTACTCAATCTGGAGGCAGCTATTATGGAGCAATGGATATGTCTGGAAATATAGCTGAACAATGTGTGGGAGGATATGCTTATAACTACTCCGCTTTTACTACAGCCAATGGAGACGGAAATTTGAGTGCAATAGGTACTGCCAATACAGCCAACTGGCCATCCCTTGGTGGCGGACAAGTTGGAGGTATATCAAGAGGAAGTGATTGGTTTACTACTACCGTAGCATACTTGAACGTGAGTGACAGGTATCAAATGGTAGTTAACACTAATCAAAATCGTGATTATCGTTATGGGGGCAGGGGAGTTAGAAATTGGTAAGTTAATTTTAGTTATGATTAGATTTTTTCATATAGTTATAATCAGTTTTATTCCTTTTTCTGTTTTTTCACAATACTTAGGAGGTGATGCAGATGGATTTGCGTTGAACACCCTTACACAAACAGTGTGTCCACCTTTGCCAAGCACCAATATTTATTTTGGAGGTGATGCAGATGGATTTGCGTTGAACACCCTTACACAAACAGTATGTCCGCCTTTGCCAAGCACCAATATTTATTTTGGAGGTGATGCAGATGGATTTGCGTTGAACACCCTTACACAAACAGTGTGTCCACCTTTGTCAAGCACCAATATTTATTTTGGCGGTGATGCTAATGGATTTGCGTTGAACATCCTTACACAAACAGGGTGTACACCTTTGCCAATTGAATTACTTTTTTTTGATGCTACCTGTGATAATGAAGTTTTGAAGATATTATGGGTAACCGCTTCTGAAATTAATAACAATTATTTTACCTTAGAACGAAGTGAAGATGCTATCAATTTTGAGCCTATTGCAACAATTAAAGGTGCTGGTAATAGTAGTCAAATTCTTCATTATCAATATATTGATAATGAAGCTTTATATGGCGTTTCATACTACCGTTTGAAACAAACGGATTTTGATGGAGCTTACGAATATTTCAACATCATTGCCGTAAATTGTAATGACGAAATAAATGGATATGTTAATATCTATCCAAATCCAGTTTTCCATAAATTAATAATTGAAATAGAAGGGTATAATGAAATTCTAAACTTTGAAATCGTTAACGCAATAGGTGTTGTGGTTTACAACGGAAGTTTAGTTAACAAAATCGAAGTAAACACAACTAGTTTTTCTTCGGGAATTTATCTGATTAAAATTAAAAATGGTAATAGTTATGAGTTAAAGAAAATAATAAAAGAATAGTTGGCAAAAAAACTAAATTTTGTAAAACAAAAGTAACTACTCAGGCATTCAAAATATAAATGATGGGTGATGAGAGTCCATCACTTATCACTATTAATAGTCTTGCTTTCGTCTTTTTTTCGCTATCTTCGTCCCCCGAAAGATTCGGGAGAACCAGTTTTTATAAGGTAAGTATTTTTGATTCCTGTCTTCACAGGAATGGGATTTCTGCTTTCGCCCCGCTCCCTGCCTGTCCCGACTTTTCGAGAAGTACTCGGGAGGGACAGGCAGGAAAGGAGAAATCGAATGGAAATAGAGATAAAAAAACCATGTTTTCTACCTGAGTAGTTACAATTGCAAAAGTCAACAAACTGTTGATATAAAATAATCAGAATACTTTCTTTCTACCAGATTCAAAATATCTTTGTAAACTATTAACAAATAACAAATCCTTACTGCACTACTTCCACCCATTTACCACCTTTTTTGGCATTGATTTCATTGTCGTACATCGCTTCACAATAGACTGTCGGTAAATAAAACTTACCTAAATAAGAAGCATTTAACAATACCCTAAATCGTTTGGTTTTGTTTTTATCAATATCAAAATAGAGGTAAACCCTGTCATCACGAATATCTTGATAAGTAGGAACATCAGCAATTTTATTAGTCTCCACTAAATCCATACGGGTATTTCTAATTTCCCAACCCGAAGGGAAAATCTGATGTAACGCCATTTCTCTGTAATGGGTTCTTATTCCGGGATGCTGGAAAGTAACCTCCGCAATAAAATCCATACCTTGTTTCAACTGATCAACACTTATTTCATTTTCATTCATGTCGAGGTATTTCACATTCATTTTTAGGTCATTTTCAGCAGAACTATTATCACCCTCCAATGGAATTCCTTTTAAGGTAAGACTAATAAACAAGGTTTGATTAGTGTTGTTTTTAATCTTTATTGTTTCTTCTTTTCCAGCTTTTACTGCAAGTTTATCCTGAGAAATACTTGCTGTAGTTTTCACATTTTTTGCTTTGTCGTTATTGTTGTAAATATCGAAATTCAGCTCAGAAGGTTTCCCCGTAACACCTACAAACTTAGCAATAGCCATTAGACTATAAGCAGTAGTTTGTGTGCTAAACCATCTTTCTGAACCTAATTGTTTGGCAAGGTCTTTCAGTACTTTTTGTCCTGTAGTTTTTTCGCCCATTAAGGTTAAGGTTTCTAAAATCATCGCTTGATCACGTTCTGAACTTCCATACGTATAGCTTAATTCTTTATAAGATTCAACAGTAGTTGAAATGTTTTCAATTAATTTTTTAGCTACACTTGATTTTCCTGCTAGTTCATAAGCGGCTGCCAAACGCCATTTAGCTGAAACAGATAATTGCTTCATCTCTTTCATTCTATTCATAGCTCCCAATGCAGGTTTTTTGGCTAAGGCTAAGGTGTATAAACGATAGGCTTGCATTAACTCATCGTTTTGACCATAGTAGTAATAATTATTTTTATTGATGCCACGAGATTGCCATGTATTAGCCAGTTTGGTTTGATATTTAATCCAATTAGATAAAAAACCTGTCGGTAAACTATAGCCTTTTGCTTGGGCTTCTAACATAAAGTGTCCGGCATAACTACTTCCCCAATCGTTGGTATTTGTATTTCCTTGCCAATAACTTAATCCTCCATCAGCCAATTGGAATTTCTTGATTTTATTAATTCCTTCTCGGATATTAAATTCAATTTCGGCTTTTTGTTTTTGGTCTAACTCCAACAAACTGCTTAAATACAATTGAGGAAAAACGCCTGATGTTGTTTGCTCCAAACATCCATGAGGATATCGAATTAAATACTGCAAACGCTTTTCTAAATTAATAGGAGGGATTTTGGAGACTTCAATCGTTCCTTTATTTGTTCCTTTCATTCCTATAGGCATATAGTTGGTTTCCCAAGTTTTTCCAGGTTCTACCATCGCATTAATTACAGAAGTAATTTCCGGATTAGCAGGTTTAACATTAATTTCAAAATCGTAAGTAGCGATTTCGTTACCACTTTTTGCAGTAATTTTCACTTTTCCTATGCCTAACGCTTCTGCAACTTTTAAATCGAAAGTGACCATTTCATCACCTTCACGAGAGAAAGTAAGTTCTTGTGTTTTACTACCCGTAACTTTAAGTAAATTGTTGGTTTCTATTTTTACGGAAACATTTTTTACTTTTTTGTCCATGGCAAAAACAGTTACAGGCAGTTTTACTTCTTCATTAGGGCTTAATGTTCGAGGTAGAGTTGCCAATACCATTAAAGGTTTTTTTACCGGAGTGGTTTTTTCTCCAGCACCATAAGCTCCTTGGTTACCTGTTACTACCATTGTTCTTACCGAGCCAACATAATTAGGCATTTTAAATGTATGTGTTTTTGAATTCCCTTTTTCAATAGTAAAAGGTCCTGCATAAATTACCACAGGCTTAAATCTATTCGCTTTTGGCCCACCTTTGGCATTCACATAATCATCTCCACCTAAGGCCAACAAACCTGCCATTTCTCCCGAAAAAGCATTCATCACATACTTGTACATGTCCCAAGTTTTAACTCCCAAGGCTTCTCGGGCATAAAATGTTTCCCATGGATTAGGCGTTTTAAATCGGGTTAAATCCAACAACCCATCATCCACTATGGCAATGGTATAAGTCATTTTTTTACCTTCTTTTTCGCTCACGGTTACTTTAAAATCACTTTCAGGAGCTAATTCTTCGGGCATATTAATTACTGGATTTAAGTGCGTGGCTTTGTCTTCCACAGCAATAGACTGTATGCCATACAAACGTATAGGCAAATCGTTTTCCACCTGATTATGTGGTTGAATTAAGGTTACATTCACATAAACATTTGGAGCCATATCAGCCGTAGCTTTAAACTTCAACGTATTGTTATCAGCAGAAACATCTATCCATTTTTTCTCAATAACGGATGAACCTGATTCTACACTTAACAACGCTCTTCCTTTTTTTGCATTAGGTAATTCAATTTTTACTTCTTCACCTACCTGATACACTTTTTTATCGCAACTAAAAGAAAGCATTTCGGCACCTCCAGGATTATCTCCTGAATTGCTGTTCCACCAACCAGAATAAGACATATAAAAAGTTTGTCCAGTGCTATGTCCAGTAACGGGATCAGTAACAATTATCAATTTTCGCCCCCAATAATCTCTATCAAACTTCATATCAAAAATGGCTTTTCCATTCGTGGTATTGATGTATTCTTCTTTGATTAAATTTTTAGAACGATTGGAGACATACCTAGCTAAATCATAATTATCAGAACTTTCCCACCACCAACTCCAATATACATCATAAATTTCAATTTTTACTTTTTGGCGGCTTACAGGTTTACCTTCTTCATCAACCGTAACTATAGGGATTAGGTTAGATTGATCTGAAAACAAGGCTCCATTCCAACCTTTACCTTCTGGAACTTTAACTCCTACATATCCTCTATATGGAGAATAATCTATCGCTTGTCTATCTATACTAAATTCACCACCATTTTCAAACGCTCTAATTTTAAAATTGGCTTTTAACATTCCGGGAGCCACCTCTTTTTTTACGTTAATTTTAGGATAGATGGTAGCTTTCCCTTCGCTGTTCAGTTTACCATCAAAAATCATATTTTCTTCCGATTCAAAACTTTTAGCAGGATTATCAAAAGTATAATCAGGATAATCTTTAAAAGTAGTTTTTGATGGAGATAAAATCAGTTCCACATCCGTTTTAATATTTCCAGCAATAGCTCCATGCAGCCATTTTACTTCCATATCACCCGTCATAGGTTGATTGTCTTTGAGTACTTTGGTTTTAAAATCGAGATTTATTTTTAGTCGATTAGGTTTGATGGTCTCAATTTTTATAGTTTTTGTAAAGGAAGAACCACCCACTTTAATTTTTGCCAACCAATTGCCTGTGGGGGCATCATCATCAGTTTTGGTTCTAAAGTCATAAAAACCATTTTCGCCTGTTGTTTTTATTTTACGTGAATAGAGTTGGCTTTCGGGAGTATAAAGCTCCATTACCACTGGATGATTTAATGGCAACACTCCTAATTTATCTTCTAAAATAAAAGACACAAAAAGCGAGTCGCCCGGACGCCAAACACCTCTTTCTCCGTAAATATATCCTTTCACTCCTTTTTTAACTTGTACTCCACCTACATCAAACATACTCACTGACAAAGCAGATCCATCATCTAAACGTAAATAGCCCACCTGCTTATCTTGTTTAGCAACCAATAAGAATGGCTTTTTGTTTAAATCAATATCCACTAATCCATCGCTGTTAGTAGTGGCTTTTTTCATTAATTGATGTTGAAAATTGTAAATTTCTATACTAACATTAGCAAGTGGTTGCGTAGTTTTAATATCTGTTACCGCAACAGTAAGGGTTTTGCCATTACCACCTTTAGCAATAATTCCTAAATCAGAAGCAAATACATTTTTGGCTACTTTTCGGTTGTTTCTAGAATAATAGGATTTGCTGCAAGGATTATCTCTTTCTTCCCAACTGTAATCGTCATAATAATCGTAGTAATCATCATCATAATAATAGTAATCGCTTGGTTGATCATAGCTTAATGCTTCACGCTCATCTTCTAAATCAATTTCTTCAAGCTCATCAGCAGCATTTTCGCAAGGATAAAGCGAATGTTTTTTACGAAAAGAAAGTTCCACTCTGTAGATAGCTCCCTGTTCAGCATTAATTAAAGAGGATAAATCAATAGAGAATGTATTCCAACTTCCATAATCAATGGCTTTTGTTGCGTTGAGTTTTATTTCTGACTGATGCACAATTCTACCCACACGTTTCATCTCTCTGTTACCACTAAATTGATTGACCTGAAAAAATTGGGCTACGTTATTTTCGAAAATTTTAATGATTTTTACATCAACAGCACTAAGGTTAACGGCTTTGAAAGGAAAAATTAGCCCATTGGTGCTAGGTAAAATTACACCTTCCCCAATCAATTCAACATTAGGTTTTAAGTTGGTAAAAGAAATACTTTTTTCAAAACCTTCTATTAAAGGATAGTCAATAGAGTTGGTAATGGATTTATCGATAATAATTTTTGAAGTGCCTGTTAATCTTCTTGTGGGATAGGCACTCAACGTATTTTCATCAATAGATAAACGAAGATTTTCTCCTGATTGAAGATAGACCAACCCATTCAAATTTTGAGTAGTGCTAATAGGATCGGAAAAATAAATAACAACAGTTTGTTCGGGTTGTTGCACCACTTTTAAATCTATTACCTTAAATTCACCGAGAGGAGGAATTTCTATATTTTGTTCTCCTTTTTCTTCTGACTCAATGGTGCCTCCATTCCATTTTAATACTATTTCTCCTCTTTGTTCTGTTCGGTTAATGCTGTCAATAGAGAAAGTATGTAATCGTTCGCCAATACCATGATTCCAAGAAATGGTTAATTTTTTTCCGTTTTGGGTGGCAGAAATTGTTTGTTCTAAGGCTTCAGCATTAGCAAAATCAGCAGTAGTAAGTTCATAGGTAATTTGTTGCCATTTTAGTGAATTATTATCATACGCTTTCACACCAGCAAATTGGAGATTAATGCCTTGTTTGTACGTCTCAAAATCGAAATAAAAAGTTTTTAAATCTTTTTCAACTTTCACAATTTCAGAAAGATAAAATTCGGCTTTAAAATAAGTGTTGGAAGGAAGCGGAGATGCAGGTCTGAATTCAATGGTGGTTTCATCTAACCAATAAGCTTCTCCATTAATGTTCGGACTAAAATCGAATAAATCATCATCAATAGCTTTATCATACTGAGCATGAGCCGAAGGTTCGGCTAAACTAATTTTTATGGTAGATTGGTTGGATATAATACCAGAAGTAAATCCTGAGATATAACCAATAAAAGCAGGGTTAATAGGTTCATTTCTTTTATCATCATCACACCCAACAGTTAAAAGAATTAAGGAAACAAGAATTAGTGCTATTTTTCTCATAATATGAAGTTTAGAATTGAAAAAATAAAAATAGTATAAATTTTTATAAGTTTATTTATTTTTAGAAAATAAAGAAGAATTACATAGGGTAAACTAAGTGTTTTTTAGGATTTTAGAATATTAATAGGTTAATTTCTTACTTTTGAAAAAGCGTAATTAAAAAAAAGGAATGAGAAAATTCTTCAGTATAACTATTATTTTGAGCTTTTTGTGTTCTTGTTATTACAATGGTAATGAACTTCCACAACCAACTTTAACTTATACGCTACATACAAAAAAAATTATTGATAATAAGTGTAATAATTGCCACTCTCCGACAGGGACTCAGCTTATTCATCGTCCCTATTTGACCAACTACAATGAAGTAAAAAATCAAATTGGCAGAATTCATGCAAGGGCATTAGTTCAAAAAAATATGCCTCAATCCAATTCTAATAATGGACCATTAACTCAAGGAGAAAGAGATACGTTGCAACTATGGATAAATAAAGGAGCTTTGGAGTAATATGTGGGAAATTAGATGCTTATGGATCAAAAAAAAATATTTTTTTTATGCAAAATATGATTTTCATCATTATATTTGTCGAAAATAATTGTGCTATTAACCAAAATTCTAATTAAAAATTTTCGAAAATATTTATTTTTTTTAAAGATTAAGTAGAGAAAAAACTTTATGATTGGAATTACATTAGTTGAGAAACTAAATTATATAATGATGAAGCAAAATTTATTTATTTTTTGTTCAGTGCTGCTTTTAATTAGTATTATTTGTGGTTGTGTTTACAATAAAAAAGAACTGCCTAAGCCCGAAGAACAAACTACAACTGTTTCTATAACTTATACCAATCATGCTAAAAAAATTATAGATAGTAAATGTACAAATTGTCATTCAGCAACAGGTACTCAGTTGATTCAATCTCCTTTTTTGACGGATTATAATTTAGTAAATTCGCAAGTGAATAGGATACAAGTTAGAGCACTTAATCTTATGAATATGCCCCAATCAAATTCAGTTAATGGCCCTTTAACTCAGACAGAAAAAGATACGCTTCAGTTATGGATTAATCAAGGGGCAATTGAATAATAAAAACTCCACAAATGATAAAAAAAATAATATTATTTATCGCGTTTATACACACCATAAATGCTTATACCCAAATTTATAAAGCCACTGATGGAGAAATTTCATTTTTTTCTGAAGCTCCTGTAGAAAATATTAGTGCTGTAAACAAAGATGTGAAAGCACTTATTAACGCTAAAAATGCTGAGGTTGCTTTTATAGTTACCAATGTAGGGTTTAAATTTGAAAAACCTTTAATGGAAGAGCATTTCAACGAAAACTATATGGAAAGCCATAAGTATAAAGTTTCTGTCTTTAAGGGAAAAATAATAAATGAAATAGATTTTACCAAAGATGGTACTTATGAAGTTACTGCTAAAGGAACATTAGATATACACGGAGTAACCGTTGAAAGAGAAATAAAAGGAACATTAACCATTAGCAATGGAAAAATTAATTTAACTACAGCGTTTGATGTCCTTTTAAAGGATCATAAAATAAAAATCCCTAAAATAGTAGTTAAAAATATTGCAGAATTTGTAAAAGTTATTTTAAATATTAATTTTGAACAAAAATAAAATTATGATAAAATCCATTTTCCTTTCTTTTGTATTATTGTGTTCGTTGATTTCTTTTGCTCAGGATGATTTACTAAATATGTTGGAAGAAGAAGTGAAAGAAGAAACTACTTCAGAAAAAGTAACAGCCACTTTTAAAGGAACAAAACTTATCAATGCTAACACAATAGAAACTACAAAAAAAAAAACATTAGCATTTAACATTACACATCGTTTTGGAGATATGCAAATAGGAGAACCTATAGGATATCATACCTATTATGGGTTAGATAATGCTTCTAATATTCGTTTTGGTTTTGAGTATGGATTAACAGATAAAATCAGTATAGGTTTTGGTAGAAGCAAAATACAAGAACATTATGATTGGAATTTAAAATATCGATTTTTAGAACAAAAAGCTGGAGGAATGCCTATTTCTGCTGCTTATTACACCAACATTGCAATTACAGCAGTAGCAAAAATTAAAGATGATGCGTTCGTAAATCGACTATCGTATGTACACCAACTTATTATTGCAAGTAAACTCAATAATTCTATTTCGCTCGAAATATTGCCTACATTAGTTCACAGAAACTTAGTAGATCAAAGAAATATTCATCCCACGAATGGTTCTGTAGATAAAAATGATTTGTTTGCCTTAGGCTTAGCTGGTAGATTTAAAGTTACAAAAAGAATGGCTTTTGTGGTTGATTATTTTTATACTTTTTCTGAATTTAGAGATAGCAGAAACAATTTTTATGATGCGTTGGGTTTGGGAATAGAAATAGAAACAGGAGGACATGTTTTTATGATTAATGTTACCAATTCTGCAGGAATAATTGAGAATGATTTTTTGCCTTACACCAATTCTGCTTGGGATAAAGGAGAATATAAATTAGGATTCAACATTTCACGTGTGTTTAGTTTTTAAGTTATACCAATTGTAATTATAAAACAATTTAAACTGTTTTATAATTTTACAATGGTTAATGCCGATTAGACTATATTATTTATCCAATCGGTATTAACTTTGTGTCCAAAGTTTTCTTTTTAAATGACTAAAGACCCCTACGAAGCACTCCGATACAAAGAATTTAATCTATTCTTACTTTTGCGTTTTGCCCTAGTTTTTGCCTGGACTATGCAATTTGTAGTCATTGAATGGCAAGTCTATTCTTTAACAAAAGACCCACTGGCTCTTGGAATTATTGGACTAATGGAAGTAATACCCGCTATTTCTTTCGCACTATTTGCTGGTCATATTGTAGATCAAAAAGAAAAACGGAAACTTTTGATGCTCTGCATTTCAGGTTTTATGCTAATTAGTTTTGGTTTGTTTATTATCACTTTACCGAAAGTAATTGAAGATTATTCTACCCAACATATTGTTTGGGCAACCTACGGATTGGTATTTTTTGGAGGCATTGTGCGTTCGTTTATCGGTCCAACCATATTTTCTTTGTTTTCTTTGCTTATTCCAAAAAAAGCGTATGCTAACGCAGCTACTTGGAGCAGTTCGGTATGGCAAATGGCATCTGTATTGGGTCCAGCATCGGCAGGATTTGCCATTGTTTGGTTTGGTGTACATGGTTCTATGTTTATTATTTTCGGTTTTGCTACGTTATCGATGTTGTTTTTGTCTTTAATAAAAGTAAAACCCATTTTAAACCCAAAAATTGGAGAACCTATTTTTGAGAGTTTGAAAGAAGGTTTAAAGTTTGTTTTTAACACTAGAGTAATATTAGGAGCAATTACCCTAGATATGGTGGCTGTGCTTTTTGGCGGTGCCATTGCTCTTTTGCCCATTTTTGCTCAAGATATTTTACATGTTGGTTCGCAAGGATTTGGTGTGCTGCGAGCTTCTCCAGCAATTGGTTCTTTTATTACGTTGATTGCAGTGGCATATTTTCCATTAACAAAAAATGCAGGAATAAAATTACTTGTAGCTATTGCTGGTTTTGGTTGCTGCATCATTGTTTTTGGATTATCTACTTGGTTTTGGTTGTCTGTGTTAGCCTTGTTTATAAGTGGTGTTTTTGATGGCATTTCTGTGGTGATTAGGCAAACCATCTTACAGTTAAAAACGCCCGATAATATGCGAGGCAGAGTTTCATCAGTAAATTCCATTTTTGTAGGCTCTTCTAACGAGCTTGGAGCTTTTGAAAGTGGTGTTGCAGCTAAATTAATGGGGACAGTTGCTTCAGTTGTTTTTGGTGGAAGCATGACGTTGTTGGTGGTGCTTTATACAAGCATCAAATTTCCAAAATTGAGAAAACTCGATTTGGAAAAGGATTTGGTGGACAACATGGATGCGTAATCTTTTGGCTATACTCAAATCACATGGGAAAACGAAAAATTAGGCGAAGTTATTTTTTTCTTTATCAGAAAGTTGATTGTCAATTTTATAAATTAAAATTTTATGTTATATTTGTATCAAACTTAAAAACTAAAAATATATAGAAGAAAACTAAATTAAAATATTGTATAGCGTTAAGCTGTATTTCTTGCTAGAGAAAATTGGGAATTTCAAACACAACAAGTTATACAGGCAAAACGCTCACCGATTGGGGTGGGCTTTGCTTGTTTTGTTGTGTGGGTATCCCAATACCTCTCTGGCAGACAAGTATTAGTTCCACCCCTCTTTTTTTGAGGGGATTTATAAACCAAAATTAAACCCTATGATTAAAGTATTATTGGTCGATGATAGTGCTATTATTAGAAA